>Ga0163144_10023688_pt1 | contig 12099 bp, 10 predicted proteins | sample OliLak19BULKMAT1_FD_123175 | JGI IMG/M metagenome (GOLD analysis project Ga0163144, IMG submission 123175) | Freshwater microbial mat bacterial communities from Lake Vanda, McMurdo Dry Valleys, Antarctica - Oligotrophic Lake LV.19.BULKMAT1 | ecosystem: Environmental > Aquatic > Freshwater >...
CCACTGACGATCCGATTGCGGCAGGATCGACTGGCGCCGTTGGGCTTCACGCCGCGCGCAGTGCTCGTCGCGATCCAGACGGCCTACGAAGGCGCACGCGTGGGCCAGGCCCACGTAGGCAACCGCGCCATCGACGTCGTCACCGTTCTGGCTCCTGCGGACCGGCGCGCGCCTGCACAGGTCGAGGCGTTGCCGCTGCGCTCGCCCACCGGCACGCTCGTACGGCTGCGCGACATCGCGGACGTGTCGATCGGTTCCGGCCGCTACAAGATCCTCCACCAGGGCGGCAAACGCGTTCAGACCGTGACCGCCAACATCGAAGCGCGCGATCTGAGCGATTTCTCCGAGGACGTGCACCGCGTCCTCGCCGGGAAAGTACATCTGTCCGAAGGCAACTACCTGTTGCTGGCCGGCGAGGCTGAAGCGTCCGTGAAGGCGCGCGAGCGGCTGATCTTCCATTCCCTCATGGCGGGCTTCGGGATCTTCGTGCTGCTCTACCTCGCGTTCAACAATCTGCGCAACCTGGGCCTTGCGTTCCTCAACCTCCCCTTCGCGCTCGTGGGTGGCGTGGTCGCCGTCCTGTTCCAGGGAGGCTGGATGACGCTGGGCTCGCTGGTCGGCTTCGTCACGTTGTTCGGCATCACGCTGCGCAATTCGATCATGCTGGTATCCCACTACCAGTATCTGGTCGAACAGGAGGGCGCGCCGTGGAACCTCGAGACCATGCTGAGGGGTGCGGCTGAACGGCTGCCGTCGATCCTGATGACCGCGCTGGTGACTGCGCTGGGGCTGCTGCCGCTGGCGCTCGGTTCGGGCCAGCCCGGGCGGGAGATCGAAGGTCCGATGGCGACGATCATCGTAGGCGGACTCGTCACCTCGACCGTGCTCAATCTGCTGATCCTGCCGACGGTGCTGCTGCATTTCGGGAGGTTCGAGGGACGGGGAGGAGTGAGGTGAGAATGGCTCATCTAAGCGAACGGTGGGTTCACCTGAGAGATGGCGGCATGCCGTCAGTTGTCTGGTCACGAGGACAAAGGCTACGGGATGTTCAGCTCCGCATATCTGAACATCGCCGCGACTGCATTCCGCCGATCAGGAATAAGGTCGATGCCTAGGGTTTGCGGAATCGCAACACGAACCGGTCGCTCGTGCCCCGTCGATTGCCGGCGGCACGCGGCGAATCGTTCCAATCCCGGGTGTCGTCGCGATTGCGCAGGAAATCCGCTTCCCCGTCGAGCACGAACCCCGCAGCCTGCACCTCCGCCTTGACGACGGCGTCTTCGATCCGGTGAAGAGTATCGGTCACGTTGGTACCATCCCCCGAGCGGGCACTGTGATCCACGATCAGTAATACGCCTCCGGGTTTGAGCGCATCGAACACCGCCTTGTTCATCGCCTCACGATTCACCTGGAGCCAGACGGTGTCGTGATAGAACAGGACCAAGGTCACCGCATCGAGCGGAGGCAGATCGGCCGGGAACGGATCGTCGAAATCGCGATCGAGCCGGACAACGCCTTTCATTGCTGGTTTCTCGAGGCGTGCGATCCAAGGCTTTTCCAGAAACTTTTCCAGCAACGGCTTCGAATTCTGACCGTAAACCACTCCACTGCTGCCTACCGCACGCTGAAGCAACTCCGTCGTATAACCACCGCCCGCCCCCAGGTCGGCGACACGCCAACGCGGCTGTATGCCGAAGAAGGCGAGGAACACGACCGGTTTGCGAGCAGCGTCCAACGCGCGATCCTCCGGACTTCGATCCGGCGAAGCGACGACAGCGTAGGCCCGAGTCGACGAATCCTGACTCACCGCGAAATTCGCAAGTCCAGCGACGCCGAGCAACACGCCTAGAAGCGAGCCATAGATTCTCATGAGTTCCTTCTCCCTTAAGTTCGGATTTAGACCCAGTTCCGCGCACTGTGCTACACGCCGACATAGAGCGCGACCCAGGCGTGCGACACCGTTTCGCCCGGGCGGTATCGACCGCGGCGTCCGGGTTGGCCGGGCTGGCGCAGACCCGCTGCGAGCCGGAACGCCGAACGAAGTAGTATCAAACGACAACGGGCGACTTCAAGTCGCCCGTTGTGTTCGGCGGGCTGCATCCGCAGCCGGCCAAGGCGCCGATTACATCACGCGCAGATTGCGGTTCACGTCCTGATAGTCCGAGAGGTGGCCGGTGCGATCGAGCATCGGTTCGAGTTCGTCGAGGATGTCGTCCAGTTCGCCTTCGAGCCACATCTGTTCGAGGGGATCGGCGTCCTTGACGCGGCCTTGGCGCAGTAGTGCCACCAGGTATGCTGCGCCCGTGACGATCGCGAGCAAGCGGGCCGCGTCTTCGGTGACGGGGTCGTGGTACACGGTGGTTTTCATGGCGTTTGCTCCCGGGTTGACGGCCAAGCGAGGGCCAACGCGATACTGGAACACGCCTCGACCGACTTGTATACGCATAAATCATTGAAAAAGTGAACCAATGTCCACTCGGGTCGTGCGAACATTGCCGTTCGATCGGGAACAGCGGCAATACGTGGTTTCCCATGACACGACTCAAGAACGGCGCTGCCAGGGGGCAAAAACATGCTTTTCCCGGCGCGTGTTCGAGTGCAGGGAACGACGCGTTTCCGCCTTTGAGTTGCCGTCCAAGTCGAATGACCACGGGCTCGACGGCGAGCTGCACGTCCCAAGAGTACGTTCATCGCACTGATTCACTGGCCCACCACAGGCGCTGTTGTGCTACTTGTGCATCTGCACGGCTCCTGACCGGGCCACACCGCGCAACCATTGCGGAACTCCCGGTCCGCCCCCAACTCTCATAGCCCATGATCAACACTCGCGAGTGGACTAGCCAAACCATGAAAACATCGATGACTCATCGCGTTTCGATTGCGCTGTTCGCCGGCTGCATCGGCCTCGCACTTGCGATTCCAGACGCCGATGCCCGCCGTCTCGGGGGCGGCCGCAGCTTCGGCAAGCAATCTGGAAATGTCGCGCAGCGACAAGCGCCTGCGCAACCGAACGCTCCAGCGAAACAGACCGACGCGAACTCTGCGGCCGCGCAGCCGCAGCCAGGTGCGACGCCTCAGCCCCAGCGCAATCGTTGGCTGGGTCCGATTGCCGGGCTGGCCGCGGGGCTGGGAATCGCAGCACTGTTATCGCATCTCGGACTCGGCGGTGCCTTCGCTGAAATGCTGGGGTCGTTTCTCCTCATCGCGGCCCTGGTGGTTGCCGGACTGTTCGTCTACCGCCTGATGCGTCGTTCGCGGCCGGGACCCGTTTCGGGCCCCGCTCACGCGGGTCCAGGGAGGGCGTCTGGTACTTCGCACGCGTTCGAAGTGCAACAACCCGCAACGGCGGGGACCGCGCCCGTGCGCGGCGGCGCGATGAGCGTCACCGGCGAACCGCTGCGACCCCTCGCGCCGGCGGGCGAGGTCCAGCCCACGGCGTCGACGGCGACGTGGTCGGTGCCGGCGGAATTCGACGTGGAGAGCTTCCTGCGCAGCGCGAAGGTCTACTTCGTTCGGCTGCAAGCGGCGTGGGACGCGAACAATCAGGATGATATTCGGGAGTTCACGACACCCGAGATGTTCGCGGAGATCAAGGTCGATCTGGCGGAGCGGGGTACTGTGCCCACCCAGACCGACGTGGTGAATCTCGAAGCCGAATTCCTCGGCATCGAAGAACAAGGTCGCAATGCCCTGGCGAGCGTCCGGTTCCATGGGCTGATGCGGGAAACCCCCGGAACGCCGGCAGCACCGTTCTCGGAGGTCTGGAACCTGGTGAAACCGCTGTCGGGCAAGGATGGCTGGCTGCTCGCGGGAATCCAGCAGTTGGAAACCGCCTGATTGGGTTCGGACGGGCGGCTTTTCGCCACTGCATGGCCGCCCACTTGCGTTAGACCGCTTCGCGTTCGGACACCAGCGGGGCGCGCATGAATCAAGCCGCAGGTGCGGGCAACTCAAAGCCATGTGCGCCACGCAGGGAGCGCTGATCTACCTCGTGGAGGGTTCGGGCAGGCGAAACGGCGGCGAAAGCGATTGTTGATGGCCGCAGATGAAGGTTTTACCTTGCGACGACCTACCGTCATCGCGGATGCGATGAACGTTCTGATGCGCATCCCCGGTTGGGGCGCGCCGGGCGGAGGATGGCGTGCGCGAACTCATCGCGGTCGCGGTGCTGCGACCTACGTCGCAAGGTACCGCTGATACGCGCCTTCGGTAGGTGCTGGTCCTCGCGATTCGTGATGCCCGCGAGGCAGGCTACTTGGACGAGTAACGTTGTCTCGACAATGCGCGGCGCGCCCATGCAAGACGCCGTTCCGAATAGCGCAAGTATTCGCGCTGCCGCGCTCGCCGCGCTTGACCCTTCGTGCCCGACACGAGGAGATTTCAATGCCCCGCTGGAACGATCGACGCAACCGCTTCCGTGCCGTGCTCGCCGGAGACCAATGTGTGTACCCGGGTTCGGTGTTCGACCCACTGTCCGCGCGCATCGCCGAGGATCTCGGCTTCGAGGTCGGCATGTTCGCGGGCTCGATCGCCTCGCTCACCGTCCTCGGTGCGCCGGACCTCATCGTGCTCACGCTGACCGAGTTCGCCGAACAGGCGCATCGCATCTGCCGCGCGGGTACGCTGCCGCTGCTGTGCGACGCCGACCACGGCTATGGCAACGCACTGAACGTGATGCGCACGGTGGAAGAACTGGAGAGTGCCGGCGTTGCCGCGATCTCGATCGAAGACACCGATCTCCCGCAGCCCTTCGCAGCGCAAGGCAAGCCGCGGCTCACGACAGTGGAAGAAGGGGCCGGGAAGATGCGCGCGGCGGTCGCGGCGCGACGTGATCCCGGCCTGGTCATAGCCGGCCGGATCAGTGCACCGTCGATCACCGGCATCGCGGATACCGTGGCGCGGATCAAGGCCTATGAGGCGGCGGGTGTCGACGCGATCTTCATGGTGGGTCTCGAGAGCCGGGCAGATCTCGATACGGTGGCGGCCGGGGTGAAGCGGCCTATCATCCTCGGCGGGGCGGGCAAGGAGCTGCTCGACAAGGCGTACCTGGCCTCACGCGGGGTGCGCATTTGTCTTCAGGGACATCAGCCGTTCATGGCTGCCGTGCGAGCGGTGCACGATACGCTGCGGGCACTTCGCGACGGCACGCCCACCGAGAAGCTGGATGGCGTGGCCGGCGACGAGCTGATGAAGCGGGTGATGCGCAACGACGACTACAGCCGGTGGATGAAGGACTGGTTGTAGCCTTCGTCTGGCGGCGCGTTCTCGCCAGCAAACCTCGACTGCCGTCCTACCGTGGCACCTCCATCTTGCAGGTGGTCGGCAGCGCGGCGTCCTTGCCTTCGATGCGGACGTCCGACTTCCAGCCGTAGCCGGTATTCTCGGCGTCGTACTTCACCGCGCCACCCGCTTTGCTGAAGGTCGCGATGTACTGGGCCGATACGAGTTGGTGGTCGGACGGCCGCATCAGCACTTCGCCCGTGGCCGCGGCGAACTTCATGCCGTGCAGCGCCTTGGCGACCTTCACGGGGTCCGCCGACTGCGCCGTGTCGATCGCCTTCGCCAGCATGTCCATCTGCAGCTTCGGCAGGTACAACCAGTAATCCTCGTTGAAGCGTTTGCGAAAATCGTTGGCGGTCTTCTCGAGCTGGTTGTCGGCGACGTTCGCGTGCCAGGTGAGGACCTGCCGGACATGCTCCGCGCCGGCCTTGCCGAGCGAGGCGGGGATGCCCGGATTGTGGGCGTTCAGCGTATAGAACACGGCGTCGAGTCCGGCTTCCTTGCTCGCCTTCACCAGCAGCGAAAGGTCCTGGCCCCAGTTGCCGGTGATGATCAAATCGGCGTCCGCGGCCCGGATCTTCGATACGTACGGCGCGAAGTCCTTCACCTTGCCGAGCGGATGCAGATCATCGCCCACGATCTTGATGTCCGGACGGCGAGCCGTCAGCATCTCCCGCGCGGCGCGGCTGATGGCCTGGCCGAAGGCGTAGTCCTGGTTGATCAGATACACCTTGGGTGAGCCCTTCTGCGCGGCGATGAAGTCGGTCAGCACCTTCACCCGCATGTCGGTGTGCGCTTCCCAGCGGAAATGCCAGAAGCTGCATTTCTCGTTGGTGAGCGGCGGATCCTGCGCGGCGATGTTGAGCAGCAAGACCGCCTGATCCGGATTGCGGCTGTTATGCTTGTTGAGCGATTCGATCAGCGCATGCGCGATGTGCGAGCCGGAACCCAGCGAGATGAAGCGGATGCCGGAATCGATGACCTGCTTCAGATTCAGCATGCTCTCCTGCGGACTGCCCTTGTCGTCGAAGTTCACCAGCTCGAGCTTCGTGCCGCCGAGCACGCCACCGCGTGCATTGATGTCGTCGATGGCGGCCTGCAGCAGCCTGCTGGCGCTCTCACCCACGAGGGCGAACGGCCCGCTGAGCGGGTCGAGGTGAGCGATCTTGATGGTATCGGCGGCGCTCGCGACCGTGGCCAGCCAGGTCAATGCGAGGCACGACCAGAATCTCGAAAATGCTCTCCATGTCATAGCGGAATCCTCCCTGCCGTTTTTCGTTGTGTAGCGACCATGCACGCCCTGCGCATTCGCGTGGACAGTCTGCACGCGCGGCAGCCCCGGCACAACGGGGGCTCTGGTACGCACTTCTCTTCCCGAGGAGGCCGCGTCCGGCCGGGTCGATACCGGGGATAATCGGGCTTCGCCTTCGTAGCCCGCAGGAATCCCATGATCGAAATCGCAGACAGACCCGCAGCCGGGGCGACCATCCGGCTGCACGCCGCCGACAACGTCGTGGTGGCACGCACGGACATCGGCATCGGTGCCCGGCTCGAACCGGACGGCTTCACCTCGCGCAGCCAAGTGCCGGCCGGCCACAAGATCGCGGCGCGTGCCATCGTCAAGGGCGAGCCGATCCGCAAGTACAACGTGATCATCGGTTTTGCGTCCGCAGACATTGCGGCTGGTACGTTCGTCCACTCGCACAACATGGAGTTTCGCGAATTCGATCGCGACTACGCCTACGGCGCGGACTACCGGCCGGTCGAGATGCTGCCCGAGGACGAGCGCGCGACGTTCATGGGCATCGTGCGCGAGAACGGACAGGTCGCCACGCGCAACTACGTCGGCCTGGTGTCGACGGTCAATTGTTCCGCGACGGTCGTCCACAAGATCGCCGAATGGTTCACGGCGGAACGCCTGGCGGAGTTTCCGAACGTCGACGGCGTCGTCGCGTTCGCCCACGGCACCGGCTGCGGCATGGAAGCCACGGGCGAGCCCATGGACCTGCTGCGGCGTACCCTCGGCGGATACGCCCGGCATGCGAATCTCGCGGGTTGCCTGGTCGTGGGCCTCGGCTGCGAGCGCAACCAGTTGGGCGGGTTGTTCCAGGATCAAGGGCTCGCGGAGAGCGCGCGGCTGCGCGCCTTCGTGATGCAGGAGACAGGCGGGACGCGCAAGACCATCGAAGCCGGCATCGGCGCCATCCGCGAGATGCTGCCGGAGGCGAATCGCGTGACGCGAACGCGAGTGCCCGCCAGCCACATCACCGTCGGCCTGCAGTGCGGCGGTTCGGATGGATTCTCTTCGATCACGGCCAACCCGGCGCTCGGCGCGGCGATGGATCTGCTGGTGCGTCACGGCGGCACGGCCGTATTGTCCGAGACGCCCGAGATCTACGGTGTCGAACACACGCTGACGCGCCGGGCCCGCAGCCGCGAAGTGGGCGAGAAGCTGATCGAGCGCATCCGCTGGTGGAAGGATGAATACACCATCGGACGCGACACGCAGATCAACGGCAAGGTGAGCCCCGGCAACCAGAGCGGCGGCCTTGCCAACATCCTCGAGAAGTCGCTGGGTTCGTCGATGAAAGGTGGCACCGGCCCGCTGATGGAGGTCTACCGTTACGCCGAGCCGATGACGCAGAAGGGCTTCGTGTTCATGGATACCCCGGGCTTCGATCCCTGTTCCGCGACCGGTCAGATCGCCGGCGGCGCCAACGTGATCCTGTTCACCACGGGGCGCGGCTCGATGTTCGGAGCCAAGCCCGTGCCGTCGATCAAGCTCGCGACCAATTCCCCCATGTATCGCCGCTTGGAAGAGGATATGGACATCAACTGCGGCGAGATTCTCGATGGCACGGCCACGATCCAGTCCATGGGCCGCGCGATCCTCGAACACACGCTGCGCATCGCTTCGGGCGAGAAGAGCAAGAGCGAACTGCTCGGGCTCGGCGATCACGAATTCGTGCCGTGGAACATCGGGATCGTGGGCTGATCTCCACCGCCGCGAAGCGGACCTCAGGTCTGCCGGAAGGCCAGGTGGAATGAAGCGCTGCCATCCTGGCCCAGCGCGGAGGTGAGGATAGGCTTCGCTTCGCGCAGCGCTGCTTCGAGTTTCCATGGCGGGTTGAAAACGAACACGCCGCTGCCGTGCAGCCCTAGACCGTCCTCGGCGGGAGTCATCACCGTCATCGATACGTCGAGCCAATCGCCGGTGGCCATCCGTTGAAGTTGCTCGGGCAGCTTCGCCGATTCCGGACGCTGCACCAGCGGATACCAGACAGCGATGATGCCGGTGGCGAATCGCTGCAGCGCATCCGCCACCGTCGCGGTCACCTTGCGGTAGTCGGTCTTGTCCTCGTAGGACGGATCGATCAGCACGAGTCCTCGCCGCGACGGCGGCGGCAGCAGCGCCTTGAGCCCGGCGAAGCCGTCTTCTGCATGCACCACCAGGCGGCGGTCGGCATCGCGAAAATGTTCCTGCAACGCACGACTCTCGGTGCTGTGCAGCTCGAACGCGTGCAGGCGATCCTGCGAACGCAGCATCCGATAGGCGATGCGCGGCGAACCCGGGTAGAGGTGCAATCGGCCATCGGGATTGCACGCGCGAATCTGCTCGACGTACTCCGAGAGTACGATGGGCAGATCCTTGCGCGCCCACAGGCGGCCGATGCCCGTGTCGAACTCCCGGCTCTTGGCGGCGAAACCCGAATCGAGCAGGTAGCTGCCGCCGCCTGCGTGGGTATCGATCACCGAGAACGGCTTGTCCTTGAGGGCCAGGTGCTCGAGGAGCTGCACCAGCACCAGATGCTTCAGGACGTCGGCGTGATTCCCCGCGTGAAAGCCGTGCCGGTAACTGAACACGACACTCAGGTGCCGGCCGGTGCGGCGATTCCCTTGCGCAGAAGCTCTCCGACGAGCTGGTTCAGCGGCACCTTGCGCGCTTCGGCAAGCGCTCGCAGTTGCTCTACCAGGACACTTTCGAGCTTTACGGCGAACGGCACGAGCCCGAGGGCCTGATCGCGCCTGCGCTGCTCGCGGCGATCGATATCCGGTTGTGCTCCGTGACGTCCGGCCGGGTTGTCCTGTTGCATCCTGGTGACGATCCTGAGTGCCTTTTGCTTTTCGAGGTCGGTTCTCTTCATGTCGTATCGATCAGTGGCGTCCGCGCCACCGTTGCGACTGCCGGAAGACGAGGTCGGGCAGCGAACGGCTCGCGTGATAGGTGCTGCGCATCCAGAATGCGTCGTTGCCTGCGCCTTCGATCATGCGCCGGATCGGCTCCAGCGCGTCGTGCGCCTCGAGCGCCTGCGCATGTTCACTCAGTGCCTCGAGCGTCCTGGCGATGTCCTCAGCGATGGGCCTGCGCGTGCCGGTCACGGGATCGATCAGTTCGCCGTCGAGCCCGAACCGGCACGCGTGAAACCGATTGTAGCCGTATGGGAGGTAGATTTCCTCGGTCAGTGGTCTGCGTTCGGAGAGCAGGTGGCGAGCCAGCACTTGCGCGTAGATCGCGAGCGAGGCGGCGGTCTCGACGGTCAGCGGCGTGTCGCAGACGCGCACCTCCACGGTGCCGAATTCCGGTTTGGGCCGGATATCCCAATAGAGGTCCTTGATGCTTTCCACGACGCCCAGCTTGCGCATGCCCTCGAAGTAGTCGACGAATGCATCCCAGCGCAGCATGAACGGCGCGCGACCGCTCAGCGGAAACGCCAGGATCGCGTTGTAGCGCGACGAATCGAAGGCGGTGTCGACCCCCTGCAGATAGGGCGAGGAAGCCGCGAGCGCGATGAAGTGCGGTACATAACGCGACATCGCGTGCAGCAGGTACAGCGCATCGTCGCCGTTCTCGCAGCCGATGTGGATGTGCTGGCCGAACACGGTGAACTGCTTGGCCAGGTATCCATAGAGGGCGGAGACGTGGTGGAAGCGCGGCTTGTCGAAGATGCGCCGCTCGCTCCAGTGCTGGAACGGATGCGCGCCGCCGCCGGACACGAGCACGTTGAGCCGATCGGCGGAAGCGACGACCGTGTCCCGCACCGCCCGCAACTCGGCGACGAGCGTGTCGTGGCGGTGATGAATCTTCGTGCTCACCTCGAGCATGCTCTGGGTGATCTCGGGCTTGACGTCGCCTTCGTGCGGCTGGCGCTCGATCAGGTCCAGCAGATCGGACGCCACCGGCGTGAGATCGCAGTCGCGGGTGTTGAACAGTTGCAGCTCGAGTTCGACGCCCATGGAGAGCGCCGCCGACGAGCTGAACAGGAGCGGGGGTGGAATCGCTTCCGGCTTCACGCGGGGACCGTGGATTCGCCGGCGCGCACGATCGCAAACCGCGCGAGCAACGGTCCGGCCATTTCGAGCACCACCAGCGCCGGGACGAGGACTCCCAGCAGCGCCTGCCCGAGCGCGGGGAAGACCGCGACCGTCTCGTGTACGAATACCAGCGCCACGGCGGACATGGGCATCAACCCGAGCGCCACGAGCGAGCCCTTGCGGGTGGACAGACCCGACGCCCGCGAGGTCAGCAATACGCCGGCGTACTTGCCCACGTAGCGCGCCGCGACCAGTCCGAGACCCGTGACGGCGCCCGCCACGGCAATGGAGAGGTCGAGCGCTGCGGCCGACAGCGCGAACAGCAGCACGAGGAAGATCTGTCCCAGCGGACCGAAGTCGAGTGACACGAAGCGGCGTCGATCGTCGAGCGCGCGCAGGGAGGCGCCGAAACCAAGCAGCACGAGGGCCGACGAGAGGTTGAGCCATTCACCCGCGGCGACGGCGATGAGTACCAGCGCGAACGCGCACAGCCGCTGGATGTCGCCCCAGGCATCCAGGCGCGTCAAAAGCGGCCGTGCCAGGCCGGCGAAGAACAGCGCGAGCAGGGTGGAGCCGAGGATCAGGTAGATGGGGTGTGCCGCCATCAGCAGCCAGTCGCCGTGATACTCCGCGTGAAACCACGCGAGCAGCATGCCGATCGTGATGAACGCATACGCGCAGTCGAGCGCGGTCAGCAGTTCGATCCGCTGCGTCACCTGGCCGCTCGCGCGTAGATCCCGCGTCAGCGTCAACACGGTCGCAGGCGAGGTCGCCATCCCGATCGCTGCCGCAAAGGCGGCCACGACCGACGGGACGCCGAGCAATATCAGCAAGGTGAACACCGCGATGAACGCGAGCGAAGCCTCCAGCACGCTGGCGCCGGCGAGCCAGGGATTGCGATAGAGCCAGCCCAGGTCGATGCGCTGGCCGAACTCGAACAGGACCAGCCCCGCCGCCACGTGCAGGACGAAGCGCAGATCCACTATCGCACCGGCATCCAGCAGGCCGGTCACGCTCGGACCCAGCACCACGCCGGCCAGCACCCATCCGATCAGGCGCGGCAGCTTGAGCACGCGCTGGACCACTTCGCCTGCGATCAGCGCGACGAGCAGGGTCAGGGCGGCGATCGTGAGGGTACCGATCTGCGGCGGCCAGGAGGGCAGAAAGAAGAGTGTTTCCACGGTCTCAGGGGCGCGCGTATGTGAAGCGGATGCATGCATCCATCGATGATCCCCCAGGCAATGACCAACGGTTTCGTCTCCGGACAGCGACGTATCCGCAGGCGCGCCTCTGAACAAATCGGAAGGACGGACCGCGCTCAGCCGGAAAAGTTTGCGCGGTTGGTCGGACAACTCAATCAGCACCATGGCGACCGCCGCGACGGGCCAGGGAATCGCCGAGACCAATCCGTTGATGAAAGATCGGTGACGCCCAGCTCCTTGATCACCTCCGGCATGAAGAAGCTGCCGCCCGTAGTGCGCGATGACGTTGCAGTCCCTCGCCGAG
>Ga0163144_10023689_pt1 | contig 12099 bp, 9 predicted proteins | sample OliLak19BULKMAT1_FD_123175 | JGI IMG/M metagenome (GOLD analysis project Ga0163144, IMG submission 123175) | Freshwater microbial mat bacterial communities from Lake Vanda, McMurdo Dry Valleys, Antarctica - Oligotrophic Lake LV.19.BULKMAT1 | ecosystem: Environmental > Aquatic > Freshwater > Lake...
TATAGCACGCCTTCGGTAGAACGCCTAGACCTTGTACGCTTTGTAACGCGCTTTCCTTTGGGCAAAGGCACAGTGGACATCACGTTTAAGAATCCCGATAGCGAAGAAGAACAATCCGCCACCCTTAACGTAATTGGCGAGCGCACCAGCCTAAGCTTTACACGCCAATTTGTGTATGGTCAGCCTGCCTCTGTGCCTCTTGCGCCTATCACATGGAGCTTCTTGCCCGATACAGGCTATGGCTACGTGCAAGTGAACGCCTTTGAAGGCAACGTGGACTTGTTTAAGAAGCAATGGGAATTGTTCTTGCAAACCGCCAATGCCTTTGGTTCTGAAGCCATCATCATTGACATTCGTCAAAACGGTGGCGGAAGCAGTGGTATTGCTGCGTTGCTTACGTCCTACTTGATTACAGAACCGATTATTCTGGAATACAGCGAAGAATACAACAAAGACCTTGGCGCGTTCTTTAGTGACCCCGCCCAAGACCCCGAACTAGAACCCACCCGCGAACTAGGCGCACAATACACGGGTAAGGTGCTGGCACTGGTTAGCCCCGCGTGCTTTAGCGCGTGCGAGTTCTTTGCCTACTACTTGCAACAAGCTGGCATCGACATCATGGGCGTATACGGCACAAACGGGATTGCGGGTGGCTTTATTGAAACCGAAATGCCCGATGACTACTTTATCGCGCTCCCCACGTTTAGAAGCGTAGATGCAGAAGGCAACGTCATCATTGAAGGGGTAGGGATTCAGCCTAACTTGCCCATTGCCGTTACCGAAGAAAATATGTCTAGCATCGATGATTATGTGCTGGAAGAAGCCATTGCTTACATTGGCAGTGCCACCGCTGTAGAAACAATTGATGGCGGTAGCATCACAAGTGTGGGTGAAGTTTCTGGCACCATTGGCGCAGGGCAAGTGGTAGAAGTCCAGTTTAACAGCGGTGATGGCGGCGTGTTTAACTTTGTCGTTACCAGTGACGCGGGCGCATACAGCAATATCTTCGCCACCACCGGCGAACTACTGGCAGACGGCACAACCCCGACTGACCCCGGCTGGGAAGAAGTAGAATTGCCCGCTGGCTTTGAGCTGGTGTTCCGTATTGTTACCGATGGCAACGCAGGCGAAGGCACATACACTTTCGCAGCCGTTCTTTCGGAATAGACGTGATTGATTAGGGTAAAGTTGTTTCATCCCCTTTCCCCTGCCCCTTTCCCCAAAAATCGGAGAAAGGGGTTTTTTGTGCGGGTATGATGGTTTTTCGTGGGGGCGCACCCGTTGGGTTGCCTATTTAGTAGGAACACCCTTCTGGGTGTCCGATTTTCGCGTTTTTTGCACTATTTCGCCCCTTTTGGGGTCACGGCGGACGCGCAAGATGCGCGTCCTCGCCCTATTGAATGGTTATGCCCGTACCGCGTGTGATGCAATTGTGGCTATTTTGGGCTTAATCCCACTTGCGGTCATCACGCACAACACGCTCACTGCCAATGGTGCCTTGTGGAACAAATTGCACTTCGTCCACGCGCAGGCGCACAGCCATCTGTGCCAATTGTTGTAATTTCTCGGCAATGCCGTCGGTGGGTACACCATCTTTTAGCTCCACGCGCACCGCGACATAATCCTTGTTTTCGGGGCGTGTGATGACCGCCTGAATGGCTGTAATGATAGGGAATTGCAGGGCTGCGCCTCTTAATTGGTTGGGGTGTAAGAACATGCCTCTTACTTTAATCGCTTCGCCACTGCGCCCAAATAAGCCCATCAAGTGTTGCTTGCCGTCTATCAATTCGGGATGCAATGCGCCCAAATCACCTGTGCCAAAGCGAATGAGTGGGTAGGCTTTGTTAAACGTGGTTGCCACAATTTCGCCCGTATTGCCCGCCTCTACTTCTTCGCCTGTTTGTGGGTCTACAATTTGGATAAACAGTGTATCCAACAATCTAAAGCCCATCATGTCATGGCGAGAATAGCCCACCTTCCCCAAATCGGCTGTGCCATACGCGGACGTGGTGTTCATGCCGTATGCGCCTTCAAAGCGTTCACGTTGCGCGGGCATATAGGGTTCTGCCGAAAAGAGAGCTTTATTAAGGGGGTTGGCTTCGGCAGTGATGCCCATGCTCTCCATTTTGTCTAAAATTTGCATCAAATAGCTGGGTTGCCCCACAAAGCCATTAATGCCCAATGCCATCATCATCATAATTTGCAAGTCTGTATTGCCCGGACCAGCAGGAATAACCGTTGCGCCCACGCCACGCAAGCCCTCATCCAATAAAATGCCAGCGGGCGTAAGGTGATAGGCAAATGTATTCAGTACCCTATCGCCCGCGCCAAATCCCACATACTTAAACGGCTCTAGGACTTTTTCGGGTTCTTGGGGGGCGGGTTGTGGGTCATAGATGGGTCCCGGTGAAATGTAAATACGGGGCAGGGTGCTAGGGTCTACGGTTAAGAACCCCCCAAACGGTGGGTTCTTTTGATGAATTTCGACCAGTGCATCCTTGCTAAGCACAGGAATTTTAACGAGGTCTTGGGTGGTTTGAATGTCGTCAGGCGCAACGCCCGCATCGTCCATCAAGGCTTTAATGGCGGGGGCATTGGCGTAGGCGTGGGCAACAAGAGCCTTAACTCGCTCATCAAAATGCGTCATGCGATGTCCTTTTGAGTATTATCCAATGAGAAAAAAAGAGGGGGTCTATCCAAGCCAACGCTTGCGCCTCTTGTAGTGCTTTACTTCTTTATAGCTCTTGCGCTCACCTAATTGGTTAAGCCCAAGATAAAATTCCTTAATGTCTTCGTTTTCGCGCAGTTGGTCGGCGGGCCCATCCAGTACAATGCGTCCATTTTCCATCACATAGCCATAATCGGCAAGCGCGAGGGCGGCGCGGGCATTCTGCTCTACTACTAGCACAGACACGCCTTCACGACGATTGATGTCACGCACAATGTGAAAAATTTCTTCTACCAGCATGGGGGCAAGCCCTAGCGAGGGTTCATCAAGCATGATGAGCTTAGGGTGTCCCATTAGGGCGCGTCCGATGACGAGCATTTGCCCCTCACCACCGCTTAAATAGCCACTAGTGCGCGCGCTTAACTCTTTTAAGCGTGGGAAGTAATGAAACACGCGCTCAATGTCGGTTTTGTAGTGCCGTCCGCCTTCGTGGGTCATGCCCCCCAACCGCAAATTTTCTTCTACGGTTAAATGCCGAAAGAGGGGGCGACCTTCAATCACTTGGATTACGCCCTGCCGTACAATGTCCTCAGGCGAAAGGTTATCAATGCGCGTATTGCCCCACGTCACGTTACCGCGTGTAATTTCGCCTGCCTCACTCTTTAGCAATCCACTAATTGCCTTAAGGGTGGTAGATTTTCCTGCACCATTGGGGCCCAAAAGCGAGACAATCTTGCCGGGTTCTACGCTAAATGAGATGCCACGCAAGACCAAAATCACGCTGTTATAAATCACTTCAATATTGCTCACTTGAAGCAGTGGGCTAGTGGAGGCTTTACGAGTATCGGGTAAGGGGGCGGTTGCTTGCATCATAAGGCTTCCTTTTCAAAAAAACATTTTTTAACGGGTGCATCGGTCAAGATTTGGGGGGTGCATGGGACACCGCAAGCGATGCCCCGTACACTCATTAAGCTAATTTATTATTCGCCACCGCGAAGGTCGGGTGCAGGGGCAAATTCGGTGCGAGGTGCAAGAATGGGCACATAGATATTTGTACCGTCTTCTTGAGGGACTTTTAGGGCATCATCGCCACTGGTGGCAACGCCAGTTAGTGTGGCATTGGCAAAGAACATTTGGGCAATACGGTTTGCACTAACAGCGCGTAATTCACCGCCAGCGAAGTCTACGGTATACAAGCCCAATGGCGAGTAAACGAGGCTTTCGATGGTTTCCTTGATGGCTGCACCGTCTACGGCATCTAGGCTACCCACACGATTAACGGTTTCTGTGTAGAGTTCAATGTAGTAATCGGCAAGTGTAACACCCAAGATGTAGGCGATGTTTTGAACGGGCAAGGTGCGTTCATTTTCGGCTGCCAATTGGCGAACCAATTGTACGCCGGGCAATTGAACTTCACTCCACCAATTGAAAGGAAGCGAGCCATAAATGCCATTGACCGCAGGTAAGCCATCGCTACCAATGCTGGTACGAGAAAGCAAGCCCACGCTGGTATCTAATGCCCAGTTTACGCCTGCCAATTTAATGTCATCTTCCAAGCCAAGGTCTACAACGGTTTTGGCAACCAATGCGGGACCAGAGGCGAGACTGTTGGTGTAAAGGATGTTTGCGCCTGCGTCAACGGCATTTAGCACTTGGGTGCTGATGTCGGTGTCGGTGGGGCGGAAGTATTGGGGTTCATCCAAAACGGTTACGCCAAGTTCGGCACAGTATTCAATAACGGTGGGGGTATAAGCAGCTTCACCAAATGCGCCACCCCAGCTTACATAACCAATAACGGGTTCTGGGAATTCCATTTCATTGGCTGCCACAAATTCGCAGAATGTGCCAAATTGGTCGGCATACAGGGGGTTGGTGGCAAAAATCCAGCCAGGTGCATCGCCGTTTTCGCCATACAAGCCTTCAACGCTGCCTGCGCTGATGATGGCAGGGATTTGGTCGGATTCTACTTGGCTACGGAGCAATTCGGCATCGCCAGAAGCATAAAGCACCACAACATCGGGCTTGGGTTCTAGCGAACGATAGAAGTCATAATGCGCTTGTGTTTGGGCAGGGTCGCCGCCAGTGTCCTTGTAGTCTTGTACCAGTTCGGCACCGCAAACGCCACCGCGTGCATTAAAGTATGCCAAGCCGTCACTCATGCCTGCTAGCAGGGGTTGGGTGATGAAAGCATAAGAACCGCTTAAATCGCCAAAGTGGTAAATGGTGACGGTTTCACCCGTTAAGTCTACGTCGCATTCACTGTGTTGAATAAAATCGGGCAGCTCTTCTTGTGCAGCCACTGGCGCAACAAGTAGGCTAACGGCGAGCGCGAAGATGGCAAAAAAGCCTAGTTTACGCATTGTAAAACCTCTCTCTATTAAACGAAACAAACGTTATTAAATTGATTAACTTCGATAGTCTGAAAGGGGACAAAGCCCCCATACCCCAACCTTAGTAGGAGTACGGACGTATCTTCCATGCAATTTTAAGGATTTCCCAGCGATACGCAATCCCTCTTGGTTCTAAAATCAAGAAGACAATCAGCGCAAGCCCAAACAGGAACGGCACAAGTGACGATTCCACATTAACGGCGGAAAGGAAGGGAAAAATTTGGGGCAACACCACTTTAAGGTTAGTGACCACGACAGGAATGATGCTCTCGTTAAGGATGATGAGAAAGCTCACCCCAAACAACGCCCCCAAAGGAAACCCTGCGCCGCCCAAAACCAACATCGCCAAGAACTCGATAGATAAGCCCAAATTGAACTTGTCTAGCGATAAAGACCCGACATCAAACGCCCACAACGCGCCCGCAATACCCGCATACAGTGAACTGATGAAGAACGCTTGTAGCTTATACGAAAAGACGTTGATGCCCAATAGCTCGGCAGCAAGGTCGTTATCTCGAATACTAATAAATGCCCGTCCTGTGCGCGTGCGAATGATGTTGCGTGCTAAAAACGACAGCATCACCGCCAACGGGATGACAATATAGAACATCGCAGACTGTGGCGCAAAGTTAATCCCCCCAATCATGGGGTCGGGCAGGTTTAACGGGCGTGAGCCATTCGTAATATCCGCCAGTGGGTAACGCAACACCCAAGGGATAATAAACTGTGCCGCTAGCGTTGCCATTGCCAAGTAAAAGCCCTTAACGCGCAACGAAGGCAAGCCAAAGAGCAAGCCCACAAACGCCGTTACAATTGCAGCTAACGGAATCACGATAAAGAAGGGTAAATCGCTCGCTCTGACAATGAGTGCCGCACTATACGCGCCCACGCCCATAAATGCCGCATGCCCCAGTGAAATTTGCCCCGTATAGCCCATCAGGATGTTTAGCCCCTGTACGGCAATGGTGTAAATGGCAATCCGAACAATTGTCCCCACCCACACCACAGGGATGATGTTTAGCCCTAGGGGGCCATCTGCGGTTAAGAGTGGCACAATCAGCAACGCCACAAACAGCGCGTTCACAATCAAACGGCTAAAGCGCGTGCGGTTGATGGCTAAATCTTGTTGATAATCGGTGTCAAACGTCCCTGCGGGACGGATATTTGATGCCATAAGATGCGCTCTCTTTCTACTTCTTAGATGCGCTCGATGCGCTTATCGCCAAACAATCCGTCAGGGCGAATGATGAGTACAATCATCAACACAACATAGGGCGCAAGTTCTGTGCCTGCTTGATTGCCAAAGAGGTAATTACCCCAGTCTTGCACCAAGCCAATAATCAGCCCGCCGACCAATGCGCCCGGAATACTCTCTAAGCCCCCCAGTAACACCGCCGGGAAGGCGTTAAACGCCACAAACGGCATATTCAAGTCTAGGTTATTCGCGCTACCCTGTAGCACGCCGGCTGTACCTGCCAAAACGGACGTAATGCCCCACGCCACCGCTAGAATTAGGCGCACGCGCAAGCCAATACTTTGGGCAAGCGGTTGGTTTTCTGCGCTGGCTCGCATGGCAAGCCCCACGTTGGTATAGCGAAAGAACAGCACAAAGCCCGCAAACGTTACCAATGCCAATATAAACGTCACCAGTAAATCGCTACGGATGACAACATTGCCCCCAATCCATTCTTCTTGGATGCGGATACTATTGGGAATCCCAAGGCTTTGTAAGCCCGTGAACACCTGTAACGGAATGGGTACGCTACCCCAAAGCAGGTTAATCACACCGCGCAACACTTCGGCAATGGCAAGCGTCATCAGCACGCTGGCAAAAATGGGCTGACCAATGAGGGGGCGAATGGTAAAGCGTTCTATTACCAAGCCCACCAGAACCGCGCCCGTAATGCCCCCCACCGCCGCCCTAAATAGGCGAAAGTCGGTGCTTTGCAACGTCATGAGTGCCGTTAGCACCACAACAGCAATTGCCCCAAAGAGCAAGTTGCGCGGGCTTCTTAGGGCTTGTGTGCCATTCATGATGAGTACCACAAACACGGTTGCCAGTGCCAATGCGCCCGCTGGCAATGCCTCGACAGAGCTATTGCTAAAGAACGTATAGAACAGCATCCCACCAAAGAGCATTAAGTAGCCGTGTGCAAAGTTAAACACGCCCGACGCTTTATTGATGATGACGATGCCCAACGCAATGAGGGCATATACGCCACCCACCAATAAGCCGGTGATGGTCGTTTGAATCATGCGGTTAAGGCGCAGTTCGGCAAGGCGTTCTTGCATTAGCAAGCCAATGAGTACCACCACTGCCAAGCCAACAAACCAGCGCACGATGTTTCGGTTGTCGTTATAAATCTGAGTGATTGCAGCCAAAATGGTTATCCTCAATCAATACAATAATTTTAGAAAGTAATTTTTGCGCCCTGCATACGGTTTCAAGCATACACGGCATCGGCTTTATTTATTCCAGAGTCACTACGTTCAAATCGGTTTCTACCACGCCCGCCCGTCCGTCACGATATTTTACTTCGGCACGCACGCGCACGCCTTTTTTATCGCCGTACATGGCTTCTAGGATTTCACCGTATTTTTGCAGTAGCGTCCGCCGAATCAGCTTGCGTGTGCGCGTTAGTTCGCCTTCATCGGCATCAAATGCCTTGTGTAGCACCACAAACTTCTTTACACGGCTAAAAGGGGGTAGTGAATCGTTCACGCGCACCACATCTTGCTTAATTAGTTCGGCAATTTCGGGCTTTTGTGATAAGTCCACCATCGTGGTAAACGAAAGCATGTGCTTCTCTGCCCACCGCGCCACATTGTCAAAATTAATGATGATGATGGCGGTTACGTATTCCATATCAAAGCCACCAATGGTCATTACATCTTGGATGTACTCGCTAAATTTGAGCCGTCCTTCAATATATTGTGGGCTAAAGCTGTGACCATTTGCCAGTTCTATCATGTCTTTTACGCGCTCAAGATAAATCAGGTGACCATCATCGCGCATATAGCCTGCGTCACCCGTGTGATACCAGCCTTCTTCGTCAATGGCTTCGCCCGTCTTTTCGGGGGCGTTAAAGTAGCCAGCAAAACGGGCTTGGGTACGGATGAGAATTTCTTGGTCTTCGGTAATTTTTAGCTCGACACCGGGAACAATCATGCCCACAGTTTCTAGCTTTACCTTGCCCGGCAGGTGAATCGTCCCCATAGTTTCTGTGCTGGCGTAGAGCTGGCGCAGTTCTACCCCAATGGCTCTAAAGAAACGGATGACATCGGGGGCAAGCATTGAACCTGCTGTAAGGACATTTTTGGCGCGTGTTAGCCCAATTTTATCCCGAAGAGGTTCAAACACCGCAAATTCACCCAGCCAACGCAACGCCTTTAGGTGTAACGGAATTGGCTTGCCCTCGTCCTCCAGGTCAATAATTTGGTAGGCGATGGGCATAAACCAATCATAGAGTTTGCGGTTAATCCAAATGCTATCGTGGACTCTAAAGCGAATGGTGCTGGCGAGGTTTTCCCAGACCCGTGTAGGAAACAGCAAGCCCACTGGCGCAATCTCGCGCAAGTCAGTAGGGACGGTGGCGGTACTTTCGGGAAAGTTAATCGTCATGCCCACGCAACAATGGGGCGTAAAGCCAAAGGCTTGTTCGGTTTGCCACGCCATCGGGCTAAACGACAGCCAATTGTCATTTTCACCCACAGGCACATAATCTGCGTTCATGGCAAATCCGTATGCCAATTGCCAATTGGTAATCATGGCAAACTTGGGTAGGCTAGTTGTGCCACTGGTCATGGACAAAATCACCGTGTCATCGGGTCGGGTGGTCTTAATTTGGTTTTCAAAATAATTCGGGTGCGTTTTGCCATACTCCACGCCTAAGGCTTCAATTTCGGCATAGCTCGCTAACCACTCATCGTCATAGCCCCACATGCCCTTATCATCCCAATAAATCACACGGCGCACATTAGGGATTTTATCCCGAATTTCTAGGGCTTTGTCCACTTGTTCTTGGTCGTGTGCCACTAAGAAGGTTGCACCTGTGGCGGTTACGGCATATACAAGGTCGGGGTTAGGGAGGGCATCACTAAAGATACAAATGCTTTTGGCATGACAGCTATGCGCCGCCAATTGTGACCAGTACATTTCGGGGTCGTTCTCGCCCACAATCGCTACGGCTTCGCCGTCCTGCAAGCCTAGACTTACCAAGCCCATAGCAAAGTTAGAAACATGCTCATACACTTCTTTCCAGTTGTATTCAATCCAAATGCCATAGCGTTTTTTACGCATGGCGGTTTTCTTGCCCAGCTTCTTTACATTTGCCAGCCAAGACTTTGGCAGGGTGTTAAGGCTGTCATCGGGCATCGGGATGTTTTTCTCAAAGGATGACGTATAAATCTTGCCGTCCTTTGTGGGGCGATAGTTGACCTGTGGTTGTGGATTTGCAATGACCATGCGTTAGCCCTCCCCTTGTCCCAAATAGGCTTTGATGACGGTATCGTTTTGGCGAATTTCATCGGGTGTGCCTTCGCCAATTTTTTGACCAAAGTCAAGGACAACAATGCGGTGTGAAATATCCATCACCAGCCCTATGTCATGCTCGATAATCATAATAGTGGTTTTTTGTTGCTCATGAATATCAAGGATAAAGCGTGCCATATCCTCTTTTTCTTCCACGTTCATGCCTGCCATCGGTTCATCTAATAGCAGGAGTGACGGCTCTAAGCACAGCGCACGCCCCAGTTCTACGCGCTTACGCAAGCCATAGCTTAGCGCACCCACGCGGGCTTTGCGGATGCTTTCCATCTCTAAAAATTCAATAATTTCTTCTACACGCTTGCGATGCACAATTTCTTCGCGTTGGGCTGCCCCATAAAAAATTGCCCCTGTTAGCATATTGCTGGTGGTCATGTGAATATGACGTGCTGCCATCAGGTTATCAAGCACAGTGGCGTTGGTATAAAGGGCGATATTCTGGAACGTACGAGAAATGCCAAGTATGGCGCGTTTGTGGGCGGGCATCCCATTGATGAGCTTGCCATCAAGGTAAATGTTACCCTCTTGGGGGTGATAGAAGCCGTTAATGCTATTTGTGAGGCTGGTTTTTCCTGCGCCATTGGGTCCAATAAGCGCGTGGATTGTGCCTTCCTCAATGTCGAAGCTCACGTCATTAAGGGCTTTAATACCCCCAAAACGCAGAGAGATGTTCTCTAGGCGGAGTTTGACCGTCATAAAAACAATTGTCCTATCTCAAAAAACACTAATTCACAAAATTTATTCAAACGCCCATTTAATTATTTTTGTTAGGGCAAAGCACCACTGTATTTCTCAGTGCCTCTTTTAAGATAGCGCATAACTCGCCTTCATGCAAGTTAATTTGTGATTAGTGCATTAACGGGTTTCTGCCCGTCCGAAAAATACTGTGATACACCCAAAAAATCGAATATTAGGGCATGAATTATCATGCCCATACTGTGTTTGGCAGAGGGCGCAGGGCGGGTGTCTAGTGCGCCTCTATCCACCCCACAATGTCATTAAGCACTGTTTCGCGCTCTACTTCGTTAATGAGTTCGTGGCGCAAATTTGGATACGTTTTTAGCGTTTTGTCGGTGGAACTTGCCACGTTGTAAATGGCGTGTGCGCCACTAATGGGCGTGAGTTTGTCGTCCTCACCATGAATCACCAACAAAGGCAACGTGAGGGCTTTAGCCTCTTGCCGTAGTTTGCGCCCCACTTCTACCATTTGTGATGCTATTCCTAAGCGCATCTTGCCTCTGTCGTTAAGGGGGTCGCTATCGTATTTTGCCAGCATGTCGGGGTCTTTCGTCAATGCGCTGGCGGGCAATGAGGATAGTGCGCGTATTTTTGGGATAAAGCCCGCCAATAATTTGCCCACATTCACCATCAAAGGTGTAGAGCCATCTTCGGCGTTGGTGGCTGTGCCAGATAACACAAGGGCTTTAACGTCGGCTTGGTAGCGTAGCGTAAACAAGAGCGCAATCAATGACCCCATACTATGCCCAAACACATACACAGGGATATTGGGGAAGGTCTTTTGGGCAATGTTATACAGCAAGCGCAAATCTTCTACGGGTTCATCAAAGGTGCCAAAATGCGCGCGCTCGCCTTCACTTTTGCCATGTCCGCGATGGTCGGGCGCAACCACCGCACACCCCGCATCCACCAATCGCTCGGCAAGGTGGGCATAGCGCCCTGCGTGTTCGCCATAGCCATGCGCTATAAAGACAAGCCTTGAGGGTTCTTCTTTGCCTGTCCATTGGTAATAACTAATTTTTTGTTGGCGTGCATTGGTAAAAGAATCGATTCTCTCGTGCATCATAACACTCCTTTTATCTATTCAAAGCTGATGGGAACGTCTAGCCGTAGCCATGTTTTGCCCACCTTAAACAACGTGCCGGGGCGCAAAGAAACGCGCTCCATAATGGGGGTGGATTCTTTTTCAACAAATGTGCCGTTACGGCTGCCCCCATCTTCTAACCAAAAGTGTAAGTAATACGGCAAGGACGTACTGTCGGAGAGGGTGGCGGGATGTGCCGAACACACCAATGAGGCATGGTCACGGGACACCTGATTATCATGCCCAAGATGCACATCACTATTGGCACGCCTGCCAATAGCAATCACGCGCTGTTTCCCCACGTCGGGTTGCTCGAAAGTTAAAATTTTGCCGTCCAGTGCGCCACTCATAAATGTAATGGAAATGTCGCCCCGTCGCTTCTTTTTGGGGTCGGAAGGTTTTTTCATTCGCCTAGCTCCTTTAGGATGATGGCTGAACGCTCTTTAGACGGTGCGTGATGGGGGTCTATGGCAAGGGCGCGTAGAATGGCTTCCCTTGCTTCTGTAAAGCGTTTTAGTTTCATAAATGCTTCTGCATAATTGTACCAAAACCACACATCACTATCATCATGTTTTAGGGCAGTTTGATAGGCTTCAAGGGCTTCGGTGTAGCGTTTAAGGGATACCAAGCACAGCCCGCGCCCATTCCACGCCCACGCATACACGCCATCCAA
>Ga0163144_10023691_pt1 | contig 12098 bp, 7 predicted proteins | sample OliLak19BULKMAT1_FD_123175 | JGI IMG/M metagenome (GOLD analysis project Ga0163144, IMG submission 123175) | Freshwater microbial mat bacterial communities from Lake Vanda, McMurdo Dry Valleys, Antarctica - Oligotrophic Lake LV.19.BULKMAT1 | ecosystem: Environmental > Aquatic > Freshwater > Lake...
CGTGGGAGCTCCGCGTGCCGCCGATGCAACAGGCCCGGCGCTGCTGACGCAGTACTGCGGGGCATGCCACGCGGACGGTGGCGATGAGGGAGGCGTGGCCCTCGACACGCTCCTCGCGTCGCGGCCCAAGGCAGGCGCCGTTCCTGACGAGGCCATCCGAGCTCGCTGGATCGCCGTCTGGAAAAATCTCCGTGCGGAGACGATGCCTCCGGCCGACGAACTTCAGCCGTCGGCCGCGGAGCGCCGGCAGCTTGTCGACTTCGTGTCTCGCGACATGCTCGGCGTGGTTCCCTCGCGGCCAGACCCGGGCCATGTCGTGCTCCGTCGTCTCAACCGCGTGGAGTACGCCAACACGGTTCGCGACCTGACCGGCATCGAGGACAACGTCCGCGACGAACTGCCCATCGACGATACCGGCTACGGATTCGATACGATCGGCTCCGTGCTCGCCGTCTCGCCCCTGCTCATAGAGAAATACCTCGCGATCGCCAGCCGCGTGGGCGGTCGGATTGGCGATGAGGCTGTCCGCGCGAAGGCCGGCGATGGAAAGCAGCACTATCCGGCTCGTCTGCGGCGGCTTTTTCCCCATGGGCCGCCACCCGACGCGGAAGGCGAGCGCGGCGAGCACCTCCGCCGCACCGTCGAGCGTCTCGCAGCGCGTGGTTTCCGCCGACCAGTCGACGACGAGACGCTCAGTCGGCTCGTCGCGGTCGCGGAGTCGGCCCAGGCCCTCCCCGGTGGCTCATTCGAGAAGGGGATCGCGACAGCGGTGACCACGGTGCTCGCCTCGCCGCGGTTTCTGTTTCGATTCGAGGAAGAGGCTGTCGCTCTCGCTCCAGCGACGCCAGGCGCCGTCTTCATCGACGAGTACGCCCTCGCAAGCCGGCTCTCTTATTTCCTCTGGAGCACGATGCCCGACGCCGAACTTTTTAGGTTGGCGCGGGAGGGGAGTCTGCGACGGGAGCTTCCACACCAGATTGATCGCATGATCCACGATCGCCGGAGCGACGCCTTCGTGCAGCACTTCGTGGGCCAGTGGCTCAAGACGCGTGACGTCGAGTCGCTCCCACTCGACGTGCGGACCATTCTCGGCCTGAGCGACAGGAAAGCGGGAGAGCAGATCTTCAGTCGCCCCGTTCGGCACGCCATGCGGAAGGAGACGGAACTCCTCTTTGCCCACGTGCTCCGCCAGGGGTTGCCGGCCACCGCGCTTCTCACGACACGACAAACGTTTCTCAACGAGCCGCTGGCACGGTTCTACGGCATCCCAGGCGTGGCGGGGAACGAGATGCGGCTCGTGGAAATCCCGCCCGACACATCGCGCGGCGGCATCCTGACGCACGGCAGCTTCCTCGTGGTCACCAGTAATCCCACGCGAACATCGCCTGTCAAACGCGGCCTCTTCATTCTCGAGAATCTTCTCGGAACGCCACCACCTCCGGCTCCGCCGAACGTGCCAGCGATCGAGGACACTGCTTCCGTACTCGGCAAACACGCGACGATGCGGGACGTCATGGAACGGCATCGCCGTGATGCCCTGTGTGCCTCGTGCCACGCGCGAATGGACCCGCTCGGCTTGGCCCTCGAACAGTACAACGCCGCAGGACAGTGGCGGACCGATTCTGCCGCAGCGACGATCGACACCGCTGGCCGGCTCGTCACCGGGGAGAGTTTCGCCGATGTCCGCGAGCTCTCGGAGCTGATTGCCGGAAAGCGGCGGCTGGATTTTTACCGGTGCCTGACGGAGAAGATGCTCACCTACGGGATCGGCCGAGGACTGGAATACTTCGACGGGCCTGCGGTGAATACAATCGTCCACCAGGTTGAACGAGACAAACGACTCACAACGATCGTCACTGGAGTGATTGCCAGCGTGCCGTTCCAGATGCGGCGTGCCGTTGCGGCCGCCACCCCACCAGCCCCGCCCCACCAGCCTGCCGGAAAGGCGACACCATGAGCGAAACAGACAGCCATCGGCCGCGTGGCATCCTGTCGCGGAGGGCCGTCTTACGAGGCCTCGGTGCCACCGTGGCCCTCCCGGCGCTGGAGTCGTTTCGCCCAACTGGGATGGCACGTGTTTCTGCGGCCTCCGTGACTACGCCGACACGCATGGCATTCCTCTACATCCCCAACGGGGTCAACGTGGACTGCTGGCGACCGCGAGGGAACGGGAGCGACTTTGAACTCGGCTCTACGCTCGAACCACTCGCTTCCTTCAAGGCTGACCTGCAGGTTATCACTGGGCTCGCCCATCAGTGTGGCACGGCCGGCGCCGACGGTGCTGGTGACCATGCCCGCGCGTCGGCCACGTTTCTCACCGGCGCCCGGCCGAAGAAGACAGCCGGCGACGACATCCACGTCGGGATCTCGGTGGATCAACTCGCCGCAGCGGCCGTGGGGAACGCGACACGGTTTGCGTCGCTCGAGCTGTCCTGTGATACAAGCCGCACGAGTGGTCATTGTGACTCGGGATACTCGTGTGCCTACCAGCACAACATCGCCTGGCGGAGTGCGAACCAGCCGGTCGCGCCTGAGACGAATCCGCGACTCGTGTTCGAGCGGCTTTTCGGCGCGGGCCAAGGTACGGATCGGGCCGCCAGTTTTGCCGCCCGCCGAGCAGCCCAGAAATCAATCCTCGACTTTGTCATGGCGGATGCGAAGGGCGTGCGTCGTGGACTTGCTGCCGCGGATCGCCGCAAGCTCGATGAGTACCTCGCCGGCCTTCGGGAGATCGAGCGGCAGGTCACCCGCTTCGACGCGCTACCGCCGAAGGTGCCCGACAGAGAACTGCCCGACCGACCGCCGCCTGCCCACAGCGAGCACATCCGGCTCTTGGGCGACATGCTCGTACTCGCCTTCCAGACAGACTCCACCCGGATCGCGACGTTCATGCTCGCGCATGACGGCAGCAATCGAAGCTTTCCCGAAATCGGCGTGGGCGACGGTCATCATGAACTATCGCATCACCGCCAGATCAAGGAGTCGCTGGAGAAAATCGCCCTCATCGATCGGTTCTACGCCGAGCAGTTCGCCTATGTCCTCGGCCGCCTGCGAGAGGTCAAGGAATCGGACGGCCAAAGCCTCCTCGACCACTCGATGGTGGTGTATGCGAGCGGCCTCTCCGACGGCAACCGCCACCGCCACGATGACCTCCCAGTCGTGGTCGCGGGCCGAGCCGGTGGCCGACTGGCTGTCGGCCGCCACGTGAAGCTCCCAAGCGAGCAGCCGATGACAAACCTTTATCTCACTATGCTGGACCTCATGGGCGCGCCCCAGACGTCGTTCGGCGATTCAACCGGGCTCCTTGATGCCGTGCGTACGTAACGCGCATGCGATCAGCACGCTCCTCACCCCAAGCCGCGGAAGTTTGGCCGCAGCCGGTAGGAGCCCGACGTATGAAGCTTCAGGATTCCCATGAGCTCGCCGGCCTCGTCGATGGCGGCGAGATGCTCCGCCGCGATCATGCTGATGGCCGATGCGGGAAAGAGCGCGCCCCTGACAGCCAAGTCCACGGCAGGCCCAGCGAGCACGACCTGTGGCAGGTGTGTCACAGCCGCGCCGGCCGGAAGCAGGCACGCCGCGACCGAGTCTGGGCTGACATCGGCCAGTGGCAAGCTCGCATCCAGGCAGAACGGCCCGACGGACGTCCGCACCAGCGACTCCATGACGCTCCGCGTGCCGAGCGATGTCGCGAGGTCGCGGCCGATCGCACGGATGTAGGTGCCGGTGGAACACTCGACAGTGAGCGCAAGCCGTGGCCATTCATAGGACGTGGCCGCGAGGGACTCGATCCGCACGGGCCTGGCTGGCATCTCGATCGCGCAACCCTTGCGGGCCAGCCGGTACGCCCGCTGGCCGCCAATATGCACGGCCGAGTAGTCGCACGGCCGCTGCAGGATCTCTCCACGGAAGGCGGGCAGGGCCGCCAGGATCTCCTCCCATGATGGCCGCCGTGGGTCAGCTTCCTCCTCGACGGGCGTCTCGAGATCGTCGGACGGGCTCGACCGCCCCAGCAGGAAGACGGCCTCGTACCGCTTGGAACACTGATGAATGAAGTCGACAAGTTTCGTCGCGTGGCCCAGGCACACGACGACGACGCCGGTAGCCATCGGGTCGAGCGTGCCGGCATGGCCGACCGTGCGCATCTGGAGCGCCCGCGCGACGGCATTGACTACCCGCCGCGAGGTCGCCTCCGGCGGCTTGTCAATCGGGATCACACCCGTGAATGGGAAATCCATAGAGCTCCGCTACCTCGGTCGCTGACCGGCCCGCCAGCCGCAGACCAGCCCGCACCGCTGCTGGATCGCTGACGGCTCCTGCCACAAGCCGATCGAATTTAAGATCCACGATCGCAGCCGTCCGCTCCGCATCGGCCTTGGCGTGCCCAAGCGGATATCGCACAAGGCCGCCGTCGAGCGACCCGAGTGACGCATGATCGATGACGACCCGTGTCGGGATGCCGTCGGGATAGAGCCGGTCATACTCCGCCCCGCCGTGCTCGATCGCGATGCGCTCGATCAACCCCGCCACCGCCGGCTCACGGATCGCCTCGTCCGAATAGTCGTCGGGCAGGAGCATGAGTGATTCCCAACTCGGGGGCGTGCCGGTGGTGGCCGTCGATGACGCCTTGAGAAGCGTCCGGGCAAGAATGTACGGCAGCGAGTGATCGGCCGACTGCCGCGTGGTCGGGGTTCGCTTGGCCGGGTCGGCGATGATCGAGTAAGCCGGCTCGTAGATCGTGACACGGATGTTCTCGATGCCAGCGAGCTCATGGGCCAGGGCAGGGTGTCGCGCGAAGAGATCGACGAGCGACTGGAGCGCGCCCGCCGACTGATGCTCGTAGAGACCGAGCTTGAAATGCATAGCGTGAATGGCGAAGGCATCGCCTTCGAGGCCGAATTCGAGACCGAAGGGACTGCGGCCGTCCGCGGTCGGCTCGTTGAACCGGTAGATGGCGAGGGGATTGCGAAAGACGTCCTGCGGCCCGATGAAGCCCGCAAGCGCCCGCCGGCCACAGAGGATCGCTGCCTCGGCAGCCAGCGCCGCCGACGCGCCCTTGCTGTCGGAGAGCTGGTGGCCGGCGCGGATCGCGCGGAAGGGCACATAGTGGGCCACCGCCATGCCAATGGCCGACTCCACCTGGTCCTCGCTCCCACCGAGGGCCGCCGTGAACGCCGCCGCACAGGCGACCGTGCCGTGATGGACATGATCGATCGCATACCGTCGCAGCGCAAACACCTCGGCGAGGCGGCCGCGGATCTCGTCGATGAGCAGCATTACGCGCAGCGTCTGGCCACCGTCGAGGCCCGCCTCGGTGGCGGCGGCGATAGCGACGGGATAGAAATCGTTGTGCCCGAACTCGCCCGCGATCCGCCCGCGATCCGCGTCGTATCCAAAATTCGTACCGTTGGAATCCCATTCGCGGACGGCTGACGCATTCGCCGCCACGGCCCGCTCGGTGAGGCATCGACGGCGCGAGCCGAGACAGACCGCACCGGTCGTGCCCGCTGCCGGGGCTGTCGCGAGGGCGTCCCGTCGCAGGACGGAGGGGGCGTTGGCGGCATGGGCAATGGCCGACACGCCGCAGCCAACGCTATCCACATGAAAGCGCTCGAGCAGGTCGAGCGTGGCCTGGCCGATCGGCCGCGGGTCACGGGAGAGAAAGTCGATCGCGTAGGCCGCGAGGCCGCGGGCCTGGTTTGTGTCGGCCGGAAGGAGCCGGGTGGGGCCGTCTGTTGCCGTCGATCCATGGGGCATGGTGGTTCTCATGGGGTGCTGCGGGTGCCTGTTGTACCCGCGGATGCCGCCAATCGCTCTGCTGCGATACACTTTCGGCCATGGATCCGACACGTCTGGGCCCGTATTCGATTCGTCGCCGGCTCGGTCGCGGAGGCATGGGGACGGTCTACGAGGCCGAAGGTGCCGACGGTCAGGTCGTGGCCGTCAAAGCGCTGGCGACATACCTGAGCGATGACCTTGGCCTGCGCCGCCGGTTCGAGGCGGAGATCGAGGCGCTCAAGGGCTTGCGGCATCCCAGAATCGTCCGGCTGCTCTCCTTCGGCGAAGAAGATGGCTTGCCCTTCTTCGCGATGGAGCTCGTGCCCGGTCGCAGTCTGGAGGACCTGCTCAAGGACGGCCGCATCTTCTCATGGCGGGAAACAATCGCCACGGCCGTCGCGATCACCAGGGCCCTCAAGGCAGCCCATGACCAAGGGATTGTGCACCGCGACTTGAAGCCGGCCAACCTCCTCTTCGGGGATGCGTCGGCGGCTGATGGCGGCGTCAAGCTGGCCGACTTCGGAATCGCGAGGCTCTTCGGCGAGACTGGCCAGACCCAGGCTGGCACCGTCGTCGGCACAGCAGAATATATGGCACCGGAACAGGCCTCCGGTTCGGCAGTCGATCATCGAGCTGATCTCTACGCGCTCGGCCTCGTGATGTACGCGATGCTGACAGGCAAGCCTCCGTTTCGGAGTGCCCAGGTCCTCGAGGTGCTTGTGCGGCAGCGCCGCGAGGCGCCGCCGCGGGTGTCCAAGGCAGTCACCGACGTGCCGCCGGCGCTCGATGAGCTCATCGACAAGCTCTTGGCAAAGAAACCCGATGAACGCCCTGCCAGCGCCCTGGCCGTCGGCCGCTTGCTCGAGACGATCGAGCAGGAGGCAGACCCATCTCCTCCTGCGACCGGTCCCGTCGCGGGGGCCACCGTTCGCGTCGATCGTGCCCCCACCGGCGTCGACCTCCTCGCAAAGACCCGTGGCACACTGCCGGCTGAAAGCTCGCGAGAAGCCAAGCGTCCTGCGACCGCACCTGGGCCTCGGCCTCGGCCTGGGCCCGGCGGTGACGGAGCTACGGAAGCTTTCGTGGCGGCCACCTCCATCGAAGCCGGGTCACTCGCCCATCGCACAACCGAAGCCGATCCGAGTCTCGCTGACCCGCGAAGGGCCGCGGCTACTCGGTTCACGACGGTCGCCGACCTCGATCGCTCCATGCGAGAGGAGGCCGCGCGGCAGGCCGTTCGCGATACCTCCATCAAGGCCGTGGTGGGGGTTGTCCTCGTAGCCATCGTGGTCATCATGGCCTACGTCGTCACGCGGCCCGTCTCTGCCGATACCCTGCATGCCCGCATCATGGCGATCGCAGACAACCCGTCGGCCGATCTTCGAGATGCGAAGCGCTCCATCGACACATTTCTCGAACGCTTCCGTGATGATGCGCGGGCCGATCAGATTCGTGAGCTTGCCCACAGTCTCGATCTCGACGCCTTGGAACGACGGGCTCGCCGGAGACTTCCCAAAAGTCAGGTGCCCAGTGCGATCGAGCGAGACTATCGGGCCGCCATGGCGCGGGAGTCGGAAAGCCCTCTGGCGTGTGGGGCGGCGCTCGAGGCCATTCTCGCGCTCCACCAGCGCGAGCCAGCGGCTGCGCAGCCGGCCTCAGGCGACGATGCATCGCTCTGGCTCGCGCTCGTCCGCCGTCAAATCGAGAGGCTGGCTCCCCTCGCCGCCAGCGAGCGGAAGGAAGACGCCGCGAGAGCGGCCGCCACGCTCAAAGAGGCCGCCGCCCTCGCCGCGCAGGCTAGGATCCTGGCCGAGACCGACCGCGAGACCGTGCTCGCCCGCCGACACAAGCTCCTGAAGGGGCTCGTCGAGATGTACGCCGATCGTCCGCATGTCGCCAGCGCGGTCACGGAGGCTCGGCGGCTGCTGGCCGCGCCATAGCACTCCTCGAGCCATCCACGCGTCGCCTCCTCTCGAAAGCTCTTTGTGAACGATTCCCACCCGTCGGCTCTCCACGCCGCCCGTCGCTCATCCAGCCATGCCGCCTTCGCCCGCGCCCGCAGCCTCATCCCTGGGGGCGTCAACTCGCCTGCTCGGGCGTTTGGCGGCGTCGGTGGCGAGCCGATTTTTTTTCGCGAAGCCCAGGGCCAGTGGCTCACGGACATCGACGGCAATCGCTACCTCGACTACATCGGCTCGTGGGGGCCGATGATCCTCGGGCATCGGCACCCGCGGGTCGTGGCCGCCATCGAGAAGGCACTGGCCTCGGGCACGAGTTTTGGGGCGCCGACTGAGGCGGAGACACGGCTCGCAGAGCAGATTACCCACGCGGTGCCTTCGATCGAGAAGGTGCGGCTGACGAGCTCCGGCACCGAGGCTGCGATGAGCGCAGTGCGGCTCGCGCGCGGGTTCACGGGCCGCGACAAGATCGTCAAGTTCGCCGGCAACTACCACGGCCACGGCGACAGTCTCCTGGTCGCGGCCGGGTCGTCGGCGGCCACGCTCGGGGTGCCTGACTCACCGGGGGTCACCGCCGGCACGGCCCGTGACACGATCGTGCTTGAATACAACGAGCCCGAAGAGCTCGAGGATATCTTTCGGCGCGAGGGCGACGCGATCGCCGCCGTCCTCATGGAACCGGTCGTCGGCAACATGGGGCTCGTGCGTCCCGCTCGAGAATTTCTTGATGCCGCGCGACAGCTCACGCAGGCGCACGGGGCACTGCTGGTCTTCGATGAAGTGATGACCGGCTTCCGGCTCGCGCTCGGCGGCGCGCAGGAGATTCTCGGAGTCACGCCCGATCTCACGGTCCTCGGCAAGATCGTTGGTGGCGGCCTGCCGCTCGCGGCGTACGGCGGCCGGGGTGACGTCATGAACCACGTGCTGCCGGCTGGAAAAGTGTTTCAGGCGGGCACGCTTTCTGGGAATCCGCTTGCGGTTGCCGCAGGCACCGCCACGCTCGACGTGTTGAGCGACGATCCGCCCTATGCGGCAATCGAGCGACGGTCTGCATTGCTCGAAGAGGGCTTTCGTGCGGCGGCAATGGCGGCCGGGCTCACCGTCTGGATCGCGAGAGCGGGCAGCATGATGACGATGTTTTTTCAGGACGGGCCGAGCCCCGTCCGCGTGTCGGGCTGGCGGACTGCCTCGATGAGCGACAAGCACCGCTACGCGGCTTTCTTCTGGGGCATGATTGATCGCGGTGTGTACTTGCCCTGCAGCCAATACGAGGCGCTCTTTGTGTCCGCCGCGCTCACCGATGACGACATCGCCGCCACGGTTGCCGCCGCCCACGACGTTCTCTACCGAAGGTGAAAATCGACCACGAGCGGGAGATGATCGCTCGCGGTTTTCGAGAGGCTCGTGCAGACAGCGCGGGCCTGCCGCACCTCGATGCCGCCGCGCACAAACACCTTGTCGAGCGCGCCCATCGCGAGCCAGGCCGGGAACGTCCGAAACTTCGAGGCGGGCCTCGTCACCTGCCGAAAACCACCCGCCGCGAGGACGCCACTCGCGAGCGTGTCCCGCCAGTCGTTGAAGTCACCCACAAGGAGCGTGGGGTGAGGGTCGGCCGATCGAAAAAGCATGTGGCCGAGTATCTTGCTCACTTGCCAGCGCCGTTCGCCCTCGGCCAATCCGAGGTGCGTGTTGACCAGATGCACAAGCCCCTCGGGGGATTCGATAAGGACGAACTGCGCTCCTCGCGACTTCCGGCCACCGCGACGAAGCGAGATGCGATGCCGGCTTGTCATCGGCCATCGCGAGAGCACGAGGTTCCCATAGGTGCCACCACCCACATGGACGTTTGCCTGAAAGAAGGAATGGCAGCGGAAGTAGCCGCCCAGCAGACGCGGCTGATCGTCATGCCGGCTGCGAGGAACGAGCCGGTCGACCTCCTGAAGACAGATGAAGTCGGGATTCTCGGCTTCGATGCAGTCGATGATCCGTGCGAGCGAGTAGCGGCGATCGCGGCCGCCAATCCCTTTATGGATATTCCAACTGAGGAGCCGCATCCTGCTCGGTTCTAGGCTTTCCTAGCCCACCATGAGGATGGCCAGCGCCACAACTGCCGCGCCCACGCTCACGGGCAGGGCTACCCATGAGCCGGCTGAGGCACGCAGGTGCAGGCGACGTCCTCGCTCAGCTACAGGCATGCCGACAAGGGCCTCCAGCTCGGCACAGGTGATCGGCTCGGCGACGACCTTTGCGTCCCCTCGCACTTCGGCGAGGAGCGCTATGAAATCCCGGCCACTCATGTCGTCCAGGTCGGTGCCGACGATCCAGGCATCAACCTCGAACCGCCGGGCGAGCTTGATGGCTGCCTGGCCACTCGACCGAAAGTGCAGGCCGAAGTGGCCGTCCCGCGCACGGGCAGCAAGATCCTTATAGGCCTCGAAGTGGGGATCCACCACGACCACGCTGGGTGCTCGCCGATCGTCGGCAGGATTGAGTGCGTCAAAGAAGGCCTTGGTCACCATGGAAGCACCCTGGGGTACGTGGATCGCGAGTCGTTTCGGACGAGAGAGAGACCTGCAATTTGCGTGCCACGGCCGCCGCAGGTTGCCAAAATCCAGGTCTCGGGGCTGGCGAGCCTAGATTCCAGCAGCGAGAGCGTTTTTCAGCCTCCTCCGGCGGGCTGCTCACGGAAGCGACGGGCGGAGCGAATCGCCCCAGCGGACCAAGCGAGTGGGGCGATTCGCACCAGGGAGGCCTCCCCACCCGGGGCGATTTGCACCACCCCTTATGAGGGGGTGGTTATGTCACCTGCGCGCGTTGCTGAGCGCCCGCGATGGCCCGCGGGTGGTACCTTTGGCTCGATGGATGGTGGCCTGCGGGATGCGTGGCAGTGGTGGCTCGTGCTTTGGCCGCACGTGTTGGCCTGGAGCATCATCGGTCTCTCGCTCTTCGCATCCGCCCACGCGATCCTCGTCAAGCGAGACACCCGCTCTGCCATCGGCTGGGTTGGCCTCATCTGGCTCTCACCTGGGATCGGCGCGGGGCTCTATTTCGTATTGGGCGTCAACCGGATTCGCTCGCGGGCCAAGCAACTTCGGGCCGGCATCGCCCGCACGACGCTCGAGACGAGGACGGCCGTGCCAGACCTTACGCGGCTGCGTGAAGCCATCGGCCCCGACAACGCACCGCTGCGCTCACTCGCCACGCTCGTCGGCCGTGTGGCGAACCGGGCGCTCGTCGATGGCAACGCTATCGAGCCGCTCGACGGCGGTGATGAGGCCTTTCCCGCGATGCTCGAGGCGATCGAATCGGCCCACCGCAGCATCGGCCTCTCCTCCTACATCTTCGACAACGATCCCACCGGTCGGGAATTCGTCGAGGCCCTCGCCAGGGCCGTCACGCGGGGCGTCGAGGTGCGCGTGCTCGTCGATGGCATCGGGGCAAGATATTCCTGGAGACCGATCACGAAGCTTCTCGCCAGGCGCGGTGTGCGGGTGGCGCGGTTCCTTCCCGCGACGGTCCCGATCTATCTTCCCTACGCCAATCTCCGAAACCACCGGAAGATCATGGTCGTCGATGGCAGGATCGGATTCACCGGTGGCCTCAACATCCGCGACGGCTGCTGTCTCTCGCACACGCCAAAGAATCCAGTCCGCGACATGCACTTCCGGCTTCGCGGGCCGATCGTGGCACATCTGCTCGAGGTGTTTATCGAAGACTGGGCCTTTGCCGCCGAGGAGACGCTCGGCGGCCCCGCGTGGAAGCCCGAGCTCACGGCCGTCGGCTCCTCGCTCGCGCGGGGCATTCGGTTTGGCCCCGATGATCCCGACATCGGTCGGATCAAGCTGGTCCTTGCCGGGGCCGTGTCCGCCGCGCAGCGGTCAGTGCGGATCATGACGCCCTACTTCCTGCCGGACGACGCCGTCTGCCAGGCGCTCGATGTGGCCGCCGCGCGGGGCGTGCAGGTCGATATCGTCCTCCCGGAAGAAAACAACCTCGCGCTGGTGGGCTGGGCATCGACCGCGCTTCTCTGGCAGGTGCTCGGTCGCGGCTGTCATGTCTGGATGTCACCGCCTCCGTTCGAGCACACGAAGCTCATGGTGGTAGACGCCTCCTGGGCGATGTTTGGCAGCGGCAACTGGGACGACCGCTCGATGCGGCTCAACTTCGAATTCAATGTCGAGACGTACGACCGGGACCTCGCGGCACGGCTCGACCACAGGATCGCTTCGGTCATCGCGCGGTCACGGCCGAAGACGCTCGCCGAGGTCGATGCCCGCAGCCTCCCCGTGCGGCTCCGCGACGGCATCGCCCGGCTTTTCTCCCCATACCTGTAATGCTGATTTCTGCTGACATTCCATAAAA
>Ga0163144_10023692_pt1 | contig 12098 bp, 13 predicted proteins | sample OliLak19BULKMAT1_FD_123175 | JGI IMG/M metagenome (GOLD analysis project Ga0163144, IMG submission 123175) | Freshwater microbial mat bacterial communities from Lake Vanda, McMurdo Dry Valleys, Antarctica - Oligotrophic Lake LV.19.BULKMAT1 | ecosystem: Environmental > Aquatic > Freshwater >...
CTCAAACGGCGCCGGGTTTTTGGCGTATCCAACGTCATATGCGCTACATTCGTACAGTGTCCGCGGCACCTCGCCTCATCCTTAAAAATGTCGGTCCTATTGGAAAAGCCGACGTATCCTTTGTCGACCTGACCGTGCTTGTTGGCCCACAGGCGACGGGGAAGAGCTTATTTCTCCAGTTTTTGAAACTGGTTCTGGATCACTCTTCCGTTACAGGCACGATGAGGAAATACGGACTCGATTGGAACTCCGACACGGAGAAATTCTTGGATGTGTATCTGGGGCGAGGAATGTCTTCAGTCTGGACAGGAAAGGGCAAATCGAGGAGTTGGATTGATTGGCAGGGCCGACCAGTGGGACTCGATGGGATGGTGGCGGAGAAGGAAGCGGGTGGCGAGCATCAGGAATGTCTGGTGATTCCGGCACAACGCGTACTTGCATTCCTCGCAGAGCTGGTTGCGCCCGTTTAGTGACTTCCGCGCGGGCGACCCGTACGTGCTGCGCGCTTTCAGCGAGCAACTGCGCCTTCAGTTGGAGCTACTGTTTGAAGGCCGCGACCGGAAGTGGCAATTTGAGCCTGAGGCCGGCAGGCTGTTACAAGAGTCGATTTTCGGCAAGTTGGAATTGAAAGTAGACACTATCGGCGGGCAGCGTGAGCTGGTATTAACGGGACCACGGGCCCGGAAGCCGTTACCGTATATGGTTTGGTCCGCCGGTCAGCGCGAGTTTGTGCCGTTGATGCTCTCGTTGCTTTGGCTTTTACCGGCGAGTACTCCTTTGCGTAAGCAAGAGTGCAATTGGGTACTCATTGAAGAGCCGGAAATGGGGCTCCACCCGAAGGCGATCGCGGCAGTCCTCTACGTTGTACTTCAATTGATGCATCGAGGATATCGGGTCTGTTTGTCGACCCATTCGACCCACGTACTGGATCTGGTTTGGGCGATTCAGATGTTCAAGAAGACGGGCGCGCCGCCGGGGAAATTACTCGATATCTTCGGAGTTGAGAACGGTAGAAAGTCAATGGCGATGACAAAGGCGATCTTGACGAAGGAAACGGCGGTGTATTACTTCGACGACGAAACACGCCAGACGCGAGACATTTCGGTTCTTGATCCCGCCGATGCCGACCCGCTTATTCAGACTTGGGGAAAACTAATGGAGTTTGCGAACCAAGTCGGCGAAATTGTCGCGCAGCAAGTGGCGAATAAGGGGCGTTCATGAGCTACTCTACGGCGCTTGCCGCGAGTCCCAGATTGTAGCCACATTCGAGGAAAGGACTTCAGGCGCTTGAGGCCGATAGCGCGTGAGTTTCCGCGAGGAATCCGCGGTACATCCTTGGCAGTATTTACGTGGAACGCTGCCAGCGGGAGATCTCGGCAGACCAACATACCTGGGATTATGGAGTTGGTCTCAAGCTCACTGAAGCGGATGACGGAATGGTGTGGATCGAGGTGCATTCCGCCAATTCCGAGCATGTCCAGATTATTCTGGATAAGTTCAGTTCGTTGATGGCGCTACTACGTGAGCACGCTCCAGATTTGAATCGGCTTCCGCGGGTGTTTGTGTGGTTGGCGACCGGGACCGTTTACTTACCTCCGAACAGTTCGGTACGACGGAGGATTAGCGGGAGCGGAATTCAACTGAAGTCGGGGCGCCTTGCGCTGGATGCACTTATTCACTCCTAGCGCGAGGCGCCACCGATTGGGACTACAACTAACTGCAGCAGCCGGTCGCGCAGCAGGCGGCTGGTTTTGCAGCCCGGATAAAGGCGCTGAAGAACTTGCCGTCGACTTGCGGGGCGATGGTGTCGACATCGATGCCCTGGCCGCTGAGAAAGGTGCGGGCGTCATCGGCGCGGTAGATGCGGGTTGGTTCGACGTCGATGTTGGTGAAGCCGGCGGCGGCGAGTTTGGCGCGGTAGTCATTTTCCTCCAGGGCGCCGGCGATGCAGCCGACCCAGAGGAGTACCTTCTCGCGAATCTCGGGGAGCATTTCGCCGGTTGTGACGACGTCGGAGACCGCGAAACGGCCGCCGGGTTTCAGGACGCGGAAGGCTTCGCTCAGGACCTTGTTTTTGTCGGCGGAGAGGTTGATGACACAGTTCGAAATAATGACATCGACGGAGTTGGCCGGGAGCGGAATGCTTTCAATTTCGCCCTTGAGGAATTCGACGTTTTCGATGCCGGAGCGCTTCTGGTTGGCGCGGGCCAGGGCGAGCATTTCATCGGTCATGTCGAGGCCGTACGCTTTGCCGGTGGGGCCGACACGCTTGGCGGAAAGCAGAACGTCGATGCCGCCGCCGGAGCCGAGATCGAGGACAGTTTCACCGGCTTTGAGTTCGGCCAAGGCGGTGGGGTTACCGCAGCCGAGTGAGGCGAGGACGGCTTCCGCGGGGAGGCCGAGTTTTTGCTGTTCATCGTAGAGATTCGATGTGATGGGATCGACGTCCGTGCCGCAGCCGGCGGACGCTCCGCAGCAGGCGCTGCCTTCGCCGCTACTGACGCGGAGGGCGGCTTGACCGTATTTTTCTTTGACTACTTCCTGAATGGTATTCATGGTTCTTTCCTATTTAGCGATGCTGATAATGTTTTCGGGGGCGATGGCCTGGTTCCTGGTGCAGCACTCGGCGTACAGGAAACCGAGGAGTTCCTGCAGTGTGCCGGTATTCGCCGCGTACCAGAGAAAGGTACTTTCGCGGCGAACGGTGACAAGGCCTTCGTTTTTCAGCTTTTCTAAATGGTGAGAAAGGGTGGAGCCGGGAATGCTAAGTTCGGCGCCTATGTCGCCGACCGTCATTCCGCCGGGGTGAGCCGACAGCAACAGACGCAGTATGCGGAGACGTGCTTCGGTTCCCATTGCGGCAAACATGTCCGCATACCGTGTGACTTGCTCTTCTGTAGGTTTTCTCGCCATTCGCCCTCGTTCGTTTCTATATTTCGATAATAATGGAAACATAGTACCGCGTCAAGGACAAATGGCGTTTTTGGCGCGTTTTTTATAGTCTCTTGATGTTCACGCCGCCGTTGTTGGTCTTCAAGGTGATGGCGGGGCCGCCGGCGCCGATGTTGAAATCGATGCTACGGGGACGACGCTCACCGCGGCGAACTTCGGGGAGCGGGAAGTCCGAACTGATTCCGCCGTTGTTGGTTTCGGCGTGAACGCGAGCGGAGAAGGAACTGGGCAGAGCGAGATGAATGCCGCCGTTGTGCGTATCGAAGTTGAGCTGGCTGGCATCGGCGGAAGCCATTTCGACATGAATGCCGCCATTGTGGGACGAGCCTGATACGTCGCCGGCGACGCGGGTGAAGTGGACGCCGCCGTTGTGGGTTTTGGCTCGCAGCGTGCCGCGGATATCGGAGACGTTGACGCCGCCGTTGTGGGCGTTGAGCGTGAGACTGGTTTGATGGGGCGCGAAGACTTCCCAACTGACGGCCCAGCCGCGGTTGTCGAGATTTTCCGGGCCGGTGGCGCGAAGAATGCCGCTGGAGGTTTCGACATGCACCTGTCCGGCGAGAAGGGACGCTTCTGAATCGGTGGGCGCCCAAGCTTCAACGCGGGCGCGAACGAGCGTCTGGCCTTGCGACCAGCCTTTGACGCTGACGCCGCCGTTGTGGCCGGCCTCAACGGTAAGACGCCCGAGCGCGGCCAAGGATTGCTCGTTGATTTTACAGGACCGTGCCTGGTCGCTGTTGTGCCGGTTCTCGCACGTTAGTTGTTTGTCGCGGTTGTCTCGCATCTGGGCGGAAAGGCCGACGGCGAGCAGCATTAGGATGGTTGACTTCATGGTGTTGACTCCTCGGCGTTTATTACGCACATCGGAACGAATGGTTACTATGTCTGTTATGCAGATGCTGCGAAGAGAGTGGATGCAGGCGGCAATGGCGGCAGCACAACACGCGCATGAGCAGATGACAAAGGCGCCGGGTGCGAGGAAATTGCGGTTCTTCACGGCGGAGGAGGCGGGGCGGGTGGCGGCCTTGGCATCGGTGATTATTCCTTCCGATGAGGGCCCGGGCGCGACTGAGGCGGGGGTGGTTTATTTCATCGACGCGTTGTTGGCGGACGGCGCGGAGGAGGAGCGGGCGGTCTACCGGGCGGGGCCGCGTTCGCCGGGATTGCCAAAAGAGGGCGTCCCGTATTTTGAATTGGCGCGGACGCATACGGTGATGGTTTTTTTGAGCGATCCGCGCTATGGGGGGAACGCGGGGGAGACGGGTTGGAAGGTGATTTGGTTTGAGAACCGGATGGGGTTCACGCCGCCGTTTGGATTCTATGACGGGGAGGATTCGAAGTGAAGTTCCGGGGCCGGGACGCGGTGGATTTTGTCGTGGTGGGATCGGGCGCAGCGGGGGGAGTGGTAGCGAAGGAATTGACGGCGGCAGGATTCAGCGTGGTGGTTTTTGAACAGGGGCCGCATCGGACGGAGAAGGACTTTACGCACGATGAGCTGAAATTCGTACAGCGAAATTATTTGACGAACGATCATGCGCGAAGGCCGAATACGTATCGCAAAACTACCGCCGAGAAGGCCGTTGTGCAGCCGGCGGTGGGTTATGGCATGGAAGCCGGCGGAGGAACGGTCCACTTTACCGGGAACTATTGGCGGTTTACGAAGAACGATTTTCGGGAGAAGACGCGATGGGGCGGCGTGGCGGGATCGTCATAAAAGGATTGGCCGATTACGTACTCGGAGATGGAACCTTACTACGCGAAGGCGGAACGGGAGTTAGGAATATCGGGAGCAGGCGGGGTGAAATCCATTTGAATCGTTCCGGTCGGGACCGTATCCGTTGCCGCCGATGCCAGTAAAGTCGTCGGGAGTGCTGTTCGAGAGGGGTGCGAAAAAGCTGGGGCTGCATCCGTTTCCGGCACCGGTGGCAATTTTGTCGAAGCCTTACCAGGGGCGGATGGCTTGTACGAACTGTGGACTGTGCGAGCGGTTCGGGTGCGAGGTGAAGGCGAAATCGAGCACGCTGGTGACGATGATTCCGGCAGCGGTGAAGACGGGCCGCTGCGAACTGCGGACGATGTGTTACGTCCGGAAGATTGAGACGGATAAGGCGGGGCGGGCGAGCGGCGTTGTCTACTTTGACGCCAAGGGGAAAGAGCAGCGGCAGCGGGCGAAGGCAGTGGTGGTTTGTGCGAACGGGGCAGAGACGCCGCGGTTGTTGCTGTTGTCGAAGTCGGCGCAGTTTCCGGATGGGTTGGCGAATTCGAGCCGGCAGGTGGGGCGGAATCTGATGGTGGACAACGGGGCAGTGGCGATGGGGATGTTTGAGCAGCCATTGAACGAGTACAAGGGGATCCAGGTTACGCGGGCATTGTTCGACTACTACGACAGCGACCCGAAGCGCGGATTCTGGGGAGGGGGCGGGCTAGATGCACGGTTCGATTTCTACCCGATATCGTTCGCGCTGGATGCGCTGCCGAAGGATGTGCCGCGATATGGGAATGGTTTCCGGCGGTTTCTGGCGGAGGCGTTTACGCGCAGCATGACCATATTAAGTCACTCTACGTCGTTGCCGTTTGAGAAGCACGGGTTTGATTTGGATCCTGAAGTGAAAGACGCGTGGGGTTTACCGGCGTTACGGATGACTTATAAGAGTCCGGAGGACGACCTGGCCACGATGCGGTGGCTGCTGGAGAGGCAGGTGGAGATTTTGGAGGCGGCGGGAGCGAAGAAGATCTGGCGGTTACCGGTGGAGGATGTGACGTTTACGGTGCATATTATGGGCACGGCGCGGATGGGGGACGCCGCGAAGCGGTCGGTAGTGAACCGGGAAAATCAGTGTCATGACGTGGCCAATTTGTTCCTAGTCGATGGAAGCAGTTTTGTGACGTCGGCGCGGCAGCAGCCGACGGCGACGATTCAGGCACTGGCGTTTCGGGCGGCGGCATTGATGGGGGAGAAGGCGCGGAGCGGTTTGTCAGGCCGGTAAATCGATTGGCGATTCGTTTGCAAGGGGGTGTAGGGGAGGACCTCTCGCTTGACCGCTACATTGCCCACTCTTCGATCCGTAACGATCTGTCCGAAAGTGCAGACGAGACTTTGCCAACTTGCCTTTGAGGTATTTACTTCGCGGCCGAAGGAGGGCGAGAGTATTGGCGGCGTGCTGGTGGGCAAGACAACGCGCGACGGCGTGGAAGTTACGGACTATTGGCAAGGCGCTGAAGACCGGGCGGATGTGGTCGGGTTTTGGAGTATCGAACGGCGGGTGCGGCAGGAACTCAAGGGCAAGGGGGTTCTTATTGTCGTTGCGCCGGTGACGGTGCAGCGGGCGGAGGCGCTGGTCTGGCAGCGCGAAGCGGACGGCGAGGAGACCGAGGCGCGGCGGATGACGTTTCAGATTGAACGACGGGTTCAGAAGCGGGACGCCAGACGTTCCGAAGTGAAACCGGTCGCGGCGCCTGCGGTTTCTCATTGGCGCGAATGGTCGTTGGCGGCGGCATGTATCGTCCTGGGAGGATTGACGGGCTGGATGATGCGGGCGGAGGCGCAATCCGCCGATCCTCAGATTACGCTGCAAATGGAGGGTGGCTCATCCAATTTGCGGGTACGTTGGAAGGAAACGGGGGGCGGACCGTTGGAGTCGGCGGTACTGATGGTACGGCAGGGGCCGGAACAGGAAGCGGTCGATCTGATGGATCAATATAAACCGGACGGCGTTTGGACGGTGGCGATGAATGCACCGGAGGTTGTAGTGAGTCTGCGGGTTCGACGGAAAGGGATGGCCGCCATGGAACGCACGGTTACCTACTTGAATCCGCAACCGGCGAGTCCGGCGCCCAAAATTGGAGAAGTGGAGTGGCTGCGGTGGCGGAACAAGCAATTGGAAGCAGCCATGGCGGCGCGAATCGACCGTATGGTGTCTAATTAGGGCTGAGTGCCTTTGGCCCGCGCCCGATGGATTCCGCGGCAAACACCTTGTCTGCGGAGTTTGGGATTCGGGTGAATGTAGAGGATCCTGGACCGGGATTCCAGCTTCGCCGCGGAATGAGTGTCAACGGAAAATACGCGCAAAGTTGGCTGACGGCGGCGTTATACTCCCGATATGCGCTTTCTCCTTTTGTTCGTTTGCCTATTTGCAGCGGGTTTGCAGGCTGAGGTCTATTACCGCACGTTCTTCCATAAACATCCGGTGAAGCAACGAATTCGCGCCGGGGAGGTGGTATCGACGCGGACGCTGGATTCGAGTGGAAAGGATCAGGAGAGTAAGGAGATGTCGGACGGGCCGAATCCGCTGACAGGTCCCTTCTTCGTTGAGGGCGCGGAGCCGGGCGATTCGATTGCGATTCACTTCCGGAAGGTCCGGCTGAACCGGAATTGGGGGTATTCAAGTTACCGGCTGGGGTTGTTCGCGATGACTCCGGAGTACATCGAGAAAACCTATCCGCCGATGTATAAGCGGGATTTAGTGCGGAAGGGATTTGCCCACTATGTGCCGTGGGACCTGGACCGGGAGAAAGGAGTTGTCAAGCTGCGGGAACCGGGGAGCAAGGCCATTGTGATGGAGTTCCCGGCCAAGCCGATGCTGGGGTGCGTGGGGGTGGCGGCCGCGGGAGACTGGGCGCCGACATCGAGTCCCTCCGGCCCCTACGGGGGCAACCTGGACTACAACCGGATCGGGGAGGGCGCCACCGTCTTGTTGCCGGTTTACCATTCAGGAGCGTTGTTGTTCATGGGAGATGGGCATGCGTTACAGGGGGACGGAGAGCCGACCGGAAACGGCGTGGAAACGTCGATGGACGTGGAGTTCTCGGTGACGGTGCGGAAGGGGGTCCGGTTGACAGGACCGCGGGTGGAAACGGCCGACGCGATTATCAGCATCGGTTCGCAGCCGGAGTTTCAGAGTTCCCTGGACCGTGCGCTGGAAATGGCGACCACGGACATGGTGCAGTATTTAATGACTGAACACGGTCTGGAGGAGTGGGCGGCGCATTTGCTGATCGCATTCCAGGGGAAATACGAGGTGGTGACGGCCAGAGGATCGATGGCGTTATTGATACCGCGCGCAGCGCTGAAGAAGAGGTAACCGCGCCCGCAGCGAAGCGTGTCCGATTCTTAGTACAGTTAGGGTGATTTCATATGCGCCGACGAACCTTACTGACTGCTTCCATGGGTGCCCTTGCCGCGGATTGGCCGCAATTCCGCGGTCCCGGCGGAACTGGAGTTTCAGCGGAAAAAGGCCTGCTGAAGGAGTGGCCGAAAGCGGGGCCGAAGCTGCTCTGGCAGCAGCCGGATATAGGCGATGGGTATGGGACGGTGGCGGTGGCGGGTTCACTCATCCACGCCGTGAGCAATCATGGCATGGATGACGAATTTGTGCAGGCGCTGAAGGTGGCAAACGGGGATGCCGTGTGGAGCGCGCGGCTGGGCGGCGTGGGGAATCCGGAGCAGCAGCCGCCGTACCCAATGGCAAGGTCCACGCCGACGTTGGACGGCGACCGCGTGTATGTATTTTCGTCCAATGGAGAACTCGCCTGTTTGCGGGCCGTGACGGGTGAAGTGATCTGGCAGAAGAGTGTGCGGAAGGAGTTTGGCGGCACGCCGGGAACGTGGGGGTATGGGGAATCGCCCCTGATTGATGGAGACGCGGTGGTGGTAACGCCGGGCGGAGCGGCGGCGACGATGGTGGCGTTGAACAAGATGACGGGGGCAACGATATGGAAGTCGGCTATACCGGGAGGAGATAAGGCGGCATACGCGTCGGCTATCGTGACGACGGCGGCGGGACGAAAGCAGTATGTGCAGTTTCTGGATAAGGGCGTGGTGGGAGTGGACGCAAAGACGGGGGCGTTTTTATGGCGCTATACGGGGACGGCGGGAGGGCCGGCGAATATCGCTTCGCCCATCGCGAAGGGGAATTTCATCTACAGCACGAACGCGCGGCGGTTTAACGGCGGACTGGTGCAGTTGACGGCGGTGGCCGGGGGCGTGGCGGCCGAGCAGGTGTATTTGGGACGCGACATGCCGAATACTTTGGGCGGCCAGGTTTTGGTGGGAGACGTAATCTACGGGACGAATCAACAAGGACCGGTGGCAGCGGATTTCGCTACCGGGAAGATCTACTGGCAGGACGCGGCATTCGGGCCGGGAGCGGTTCTGCACGCCGAAGGACGGCTGTATTTTCATGCGGAGAACGGTGACGTGGCGCTGGTGGAAGCGACGACGGCCGCGTATCGGGAACTGGGAAGATTCACCCCGCCCAGCCCGCCGCGGCGTCGCGATTCGCGCGAGCGGGCATGGTCGTATCCGGTGGTGGCGAACGGTCGAATGTATATAAGGGACTTGGGATGTTTGTGGTGCTTTGACGTCAAGGCGGCGTAATGAAAGCGGCGACGACCGTTTTGGGAATAGGGATGATTGTGGCCGCACTGTATTTGGCGACGTTAACTGCTCGCGAGACCTGCACGCAGATCAACTTGAGCGGGTTCGCACGCACGGAGCTGATTGTTACCGGCTACGATGAGGAAGCGTCGGCGCTAACCGGGCGCGTGGCGGCAAGCGGCGAGGTGTTCTCGCGGATTAGCGAGAGTTTCGTAGGCACGGAGCTCGTTCAGAAACTGAAGAAGGACGGCCGGTTGAAGGGGTACCGGGCGCCAGTTTGGTACTTAAAACGGAGCGATCCGTGGGAATCGATTGACCGCATCATGCCCTTTCGATTGCAATCGGTGGACGAGTTCGGGGCCCGTTCGTACGCGTTACTAGTGGGAGCAAACCTGGCCTGCGCCTTCCTGGGAATATGGCTGATTCGCCAGGCGAATCCGGGCTAACGCTTCCGCCCCACTTTTCCCATCGCCCGTTTCACCGCCCCCATCACCGTCTCCTCCACATCTTCCGTATAGGGCCCCGGATTGCCATAGTAAATCTGGCTATCCACCGGTTCGTAGCCACCCTCCAACAGCACGCGCTTCGACACGATATAACTCATGACGTCATTCGTATACCCGGCCACAATCGTGTCCTCCGCGCCGAACTCCTTCTTGACTCGCAGCGCATAATCGACCACCACCTCGCCCCCCAAACCCACCAGCGTCACCGATTTGCCGAAACGAATCGCCTGCACCGGATACGGAATCGCCGTTACCGGACGGCCTTTGTCGTAAGCCTTCAGCATCGCCTCCGCGCGCCGCTGCTTGTACCAGTTCGTCCCCTTCAATTCTTCTTCAAACTGTGCCCGCGTGTGCGGCGCGAAGGCCAGATCGGTCATCTGCCAAGCCGTCCGCAATGGCCCGCTCACCGGCTTCATCGTGCCCGCCATCACCCGCGACACCTCCGCCGCTAAGCTCGCGCCATGCTTCTCCGCCAAGGCATAGGTCCCGCGGGGATTCGGATTCGCGTCGCCCCCGCAAAGCAGCATGAACAGCGCCGTCACGCCGGGATTCTTCGCCTCTATTTCCGCCTGCGCCACACCGGCGTAATCCCCGTGGACCAGGAACAGATCCCCGCCCAGCGTCGTGTTGTGACACGCATATCCAAACAGCACCGCCCGTAATTTACCGTCCGGCGTGGTGATCCGAAACACCGGCACGTCCTGATCCACCGGTCCCGCTGGATTCAGTCCGATTTTGACGCCGCCCGACGGCCCCTGCCTCCGGTTAATCGCGAACGTTCCAGTTCCATGACCGACCGAAACTTCAGCCGGTTGCAAATCCGCGATAGCCGCACCCACAACGCTAACCAGTTTCGATACCAGGCCGTTTCCATAGTCGATAATCACCTGGCGCTGCTCCGGCGTCAGATCGAACATCGAATCGAGATTGTCGCGCACCGCCGGTCCGCTATGCGTATGGGACGAGTTGATCATCAACTGCGCCCGGCGCAATCCATACTTCTTTTCCACCTCCGCCCCAACTCGTTCGGACAAAGACCGCGACATTCCAATCAGATCGGTGGTGACCACGACAGCCCGCCCGTTCCGCTTATCCGAGAACGCCAGAGCCTTCGCCCAGATTTCCAGCTTGACGCCTTCCGACGGCTTCTTTCGAGCCGCATAACCGGAAAGGAAAATTGGCTGTTCCGGCGAGATCTTGATCCGACCGACACCAACCTGTAAATCGCCTGCCAAGACGGGCAGTGCCAGAATGAACGCGATCAAAATTCTTAACATGTCCCGCAGCATACCAAACGCCAAAAATAACGTCAGAATAGGTAAGCGCATGCTCGTGCTACTGCTCGCCCAATTCCTCGTCGCCCCGGACGCGCGGTCCATGCAAACCGTTCGCAAGATCTTCGAAGGCACACCGCCAAAGGACACGCTCGCCTGCGAGATCCAAACGATGGTTCCGCGCCTGGGGTTCTCGCTGATTCATTGGTCCGGCTTCAACCTTAATATCCCGGCCAAGCAGTTAATCCTCGACGGCGCCGCTCCCGAAATTGCCCTTGCCATCGAGGTTACCCCGAAGGGCGGCCAACCCGTCTATCTCGGCGAGCGTTTCACCGTTCAAAAAATCCTCGCTGGCCAGACCCTGCCCAAAGGCGCGGCGATATCGTACACAGGCGGCTACTACGTCGGGCCCGGCGAGTATCGCGTCCGGCTTTTCGCCGGTGACAGCCGCAACCTGGAATGTCGCAAGGACTGGAACATCAAAGTTAAAGCCGGCAAGATTCCTCCGCGCATGGAGCCCAACCAAGTGACCGCCGTCGGCGAAGAACGTTGGCGCGGCCTAACCAAGGATGCGCCTGCGAACCGCCTCACAGTGATCCTGGAAGCGGCGCCGCTCAGCCCGCGCCGCAGCATGGTGCGCCTTTCTTCCTATGACCGGAGCGTGCTGCTGACAAGCCTCGTCACACTTCTCGATCAAACCAAAGCCACTGCCGCAAGCGTCATCGCCGTTGACCCCCGCAATCGCAAAATCATCTATCAGACGGACAACTTCACGCCTCGCGAACTCGGCCGCCTCGCCCGAGCCGTGGCCGGCGTCAACCTGGGCGTCGTGTCGCTGGAGACATTGCGCGGACCCAACGCCACGGCGTTCATGGAGACGGTGCTAGCGACGGCGCAGGACCCCGCCGCGAAGTCGGATGCCGTGGTTTTTCTAGGCCCCGTGTGGGGCTGGCAGGGCCGGGTGACACCGAAGATTCGCGAACTCGCGCA
>Ga0163144_10023694_pt1 | contig 12098 bp, 9 predicted proteins | sample OliLak19BULKMAT1_FD_123175 | JGI IMG/M metagenome (GOLD analysis project Ga0163144, IMG submission 123175) | Freshwater microbial mat bacterial communities from Lake Vanda, McMurdo Dry Valleys, Antarctica - Oligotrophic Lake LV.19.BULKMAT1 | ecosystem: Environmental > Aquatic > Freshwater > Lake...
GAGGCCGGCATCCACTCGGGCGACTCGGCGTGCTCGCTGCCGCCGTACTCGCTGGGCCCGGCGATCATCGACGAGGTCAAGCGCCAGGCCCGGCTGCTGGCCCGCGAGCTCGGCGTCGTCGGCCTGATGAACACCCAGTTCGCGGTCCACGGCGACGACGTCTACGTCCTCGAGGTCAACCCGCGGGCGTCGCGCACGGTGCCGTTCGTGTCCAAGGCGATCGGCGTGCCGCTGGCGAAGATCGCCGTCAAGGTGATGACCGGGCGGACGCTCGCCGAGCTCGGCGTCACCGAGGTCGTGCCCAAGCACGTCGCGGTCAAGGAGAGCGTGTTCCCGTTCGTGAAGTTCGAGGAGGTCGACACGATCCTCGGCCCCGAGATGCGCTCGACCGGCGAGGTCATGGGCATCGACACGACGTTCGTGCGCGCGTACATCAAGGCGCAGCTCGCCGCGGGCGTGGAGCTGCCGATCGAGGGCGCCGCGTTCCTCAGCGTGCGCGAGGGCGACAAGCCCGCGCTGGTCGGCGTGGCCCGGCGGCTGGTCGAGCTCGGGTTCGAGCTGGTCGCGACGCACGGCACCGCCAAGCACCTCCACGCCGAGGGCCTCGCGTGCCGCGGCGTCAACAAGGTCTTGGAGGGACGGCCGCATTGCGTCGATGCGATGGACTCCGGCGAGATCCACTTCGTCGTCAACACCACCGAGGGCGCGCAGGCGATCCTCGACTCGCAGTCGCTGCGCCGGAGCGCGCTGTCGAACCGCATCGCCTACTTCACGACGATCCGCGGCGCCCAGGCGGCCGTCGAGGCCATCGCCCTGGCGCGGCAGGAGCCCTTGCGGGTGGCGCCGCTCCAGGGATACGTCTAAGAATGGTCGTTCGAGGGCTCCATGGCTGATCAAAAGTTCCCGATGACGCCGGCCGGGGCGGCGTGGATGAAGGCGCGGCTCAAGCGCCTCAAGGACCACGATCGTCCGGCGGTCGCGCGCGCGATCGAGGTCGCGCGCGGCCACGGCGACCTGTCCGAGAATGCCGACTACTCGGCGGCCAAGGAACAGCAGGGGATGATCGAGGCCAAGATCCGCGAGTTCGAGGCCAAGCTCGCGCTCTCGGAGGTCATCGACCCGCTGTCGCTGTCGGGCGACAAGATCCGGTTCGGCGCGACCGTCGTGATCGAGGAGAGCGAGACCGGCGAGCAGGTCCGCTACGCGATCGTCGGCGAGCACGAGGCCAGCATCAAGAAGGGCCGGATCTCGGTCGGCGCCCCGGTGGCGCGCTCGCTGATCGGCAAGTCGGTGGGCGACACGGTGACCCTGACCACGCCGAAGGGGAAGCGCGAGGTCGAGGTCGTGTCCGTGGAGTGGCTCGAAATCTCGAGCCCCGACGAAGAGTAGGCAACCTTGCGCAGGCCCTGCGCGTCTATGGTATCCGGAGTTTCCATGCGCCTCGCCTACCTCGCCGCCGCCGCCCTCCTGTCCCTCGCCTCCTGCAAGCAGGGTGAGGGCGAGTTCTGTCAGATCAACGCGGACTGCGACGACGGGCTGGTGTGCGCGCAGATCACGGACACCTGCGAGAAGTCCGCGGCCACGCCGCAGGTCGACGCCGGCCCCGACGCCGAGATCCCCGACGCGGAGCCGCCCGACGCGGCCCCGCCGCAGTGCGCGGACGGCCTCGACAACGAGCTGACGCTCGACGGGCTCATCGACTTTCCGGCCGATCCCGAGTGCACCGACGCTACCGACGACGACGAGACGACGTAGTCAGCGCCAGGATCCCGACCGGCTGCGCGAGCAGCAGGACCAGCGCGGCGCGCGCGCCGGCCTCGTCGGCGAGCAACCCGAGCAGCCACGGCGTCGCCATCGACAGCGGCGTGAACAGGTGGCCGGCCGCGTTGACCGCGCCGGACCGCCCCGGCATCGCCGCGTAGCACTGCGCCATTACCGGCGCGGCCAGCGATCCGCCGCGACGAACACGACCGGCTCGAGGACGAGCGCCACCAGCGCCGGCACGAGCAGGAGCAGCCACGCCGTCGTCGCGTACGACGTCGCGAAGCTCTCCTGGATCGCGGGCGATCCAGCCGACGACACGCCGGCGTTCAGCTCGTCGAGCGCCTCGACTCCCAGGAGCATCGCTCCCACGGCGCCGAGGCGAAACGCGGTCGTTCAGATGGGTTCGGTGATGCGCTCGGACATGGCCCGATCCTAGCTGGTCAGCGGTCGTACGCGCACCGGAACCCGAGGTCGGGCTGCCGCTGGTCGCCGGTGATGAGGATGTTGACGGGGTGGCGGGCGAAGGTCTGGCCGAACGGGCGCGGCGTCCGCCACGACCCACCGCGGAAGATGTGCGCGTCGGTGGGGTTGCCGTCGGGATCGCGGACCGGGTCGATCGACGACAGGCCGTCGTAGCCCTCGGTCGAGTAGACGTCCTCGACCCACTCGGCGACGTTGCCGGACTGGTTGCGGGTGCCGAACGGGCCGTCGTCCCAGAGGTAGGTCCCGATCGCCGCCGCGTACTCGCTGCCGTCGCTGGCGTCGGTGTCGCCGAAGTCGGTCGGCGCGAGGAACGGCTTCAGATCGTCGAGCGCGATCATCGCCTCCGACGGCAGCGCGCCGTGGTTCCAGTCGTCGGCGCGATCGAGCGTGCACGGCGGCATGTCGTCGGGCAGCCCCTCGGGCTGGCGGTTCGGGTCGCACTCGAGGCCCCACGGCCAGCGCCGGGTGTCGTCGCCACGCGCGGCGCGCTCCCACTCCGCCTCGGTGGGGAGGCGCCCGTCCGCCCAGGCGCAGTAGATCCGCGCCTCGGACCACGTGACGTTGACCTGTGGCAGGTCGTCCGCGAGGTACCGCTCGTCGCCGGCGATCAGCGGATCGATCGCGCACGCGCCGTCGACGACGCACGCGCGGTACTCGGTCACCGAGACCTCGTCGCGATCGATCGCGAACGCGCCGACGTGGACGTCGCGCGCGATCATCAGCTCGTTCATCGTCCGGTAGACGTCGCAGATTCCCGAGCCGTGGCCGCGGACGCCGTACAGCCAGTTGCAGGTCGCGTCGAGCGTGTCGACGTCATTGGGGGACAGGCCCTGCTGGAACGTGCCGGCCGGGACCTCGACGATCGTCGCCGGCTCGAGCTCGACGCGCACCACCCGACCGGTGCCGCCGGCCGGCGACGCGACCAGCGTCAGCAGGATCACGGCGGCGATGGAGCGCATGGTCCGATCGTGTCGCGAGATCACTTCGCCCGCAACCACGCGGCGGCGAGGCGCACCCGCGTGGCCTCCGCGGCGCCGTCGGCGACGGCGGCGAGCACCTCGGGCAGCGTCGCCCAGCGGCCGAGCGCGAGCAGCCGCCGGGTCTGCGCGATCGCGGCGAGCGCCGGGTCCGCGTCGGTCGCGAGCGCGTCGAGCGCCGCGGCGTCGTCGATCGCGACCAGCGCGGCCAGCCGGACCTCGGGCTCGGGATCGACGATCAGCGACGCGGCCAGCTTGCGCGACTCGGCGTCCTTGCGGCTCGCGAGCGCGCGCACCGCGGCGGCGCGGACGAGCGTATCGGTGCTGCCGGCGAGCGAGACCAGCTTCTTGTGGGGCGCGCCCGCCGGCTGAGCGGCGAGACCCTCGGCGAGCGCGGCCAGCACCGGCGCGCTCTTCTCCTTGGCGAACGCGCTGAGCTCGCCGTCGACCTTGCCGGGCTCGAGGCGCGTGGCCGCGAGCACGGCGCCGGCGCGCACGCGCTCGTCCTTGTCCTTGAACAGCTCGACGGCGCGGTAGTACGACGCCCGGCTCACCGCGCCCAACCCGGCCGCCACCGCGGCGCCGCGCGCGCACGCCGCGCGCACCGACGCCTCGCGATCGTCGAGGCCCTTGCGCAGCGCCTTCCACGCGACGCCGCCGTCGTCCCGCGCGCCCGCGGCCGGCCCGAGCGCGGCGCAGGCCGCGACCCGCACGCCGACGTCCTTGGCCGTGACGTGCTTGGCGATGCCCGCCGACATGCCCTTGACCGGCGCGCGCGCGAGCGTCTGCAGCGCGCCGCCGATCTCGGCGCGGTGGCCGCTGGTCAGCCAGCTCGTCAGCAGCTTGGCGACGACCTCGGACTGGCCGAGCACGACCAGCGCGCGCGCCGCCTCGCCCGACAGGTCCGGGTTGCCGCCCTGATCCTTCTCGAGGATGCCCTGGAGCAGCGGCGCCGCGTCGCGATCGCCGAGCGCCGCGAGCGCCGAGATCGCCGCGCCGCGCATCGCGATCTCGACCGCGCCGTCCGCGATCGACCGCAGCTCGCGGATCGCCGGGGCGAGCGCCTCGACCGCGCCCGCGGTCGCGACCGCGTCGACCGCGATCCGCTGGACCGCCGGGTCGCTCGACGCCATGCCGGTGCGCAGCACCGCGACCAGCACGCGGGCGGTGAGCGCGGTCAGCTGGGTCTGCTCGGAGGGGCTGCGCGCGTCGGCGACCCCGCGGGCGATCCGCCGCGCCGCCTCGGCGAGGTTGCCGGCTTCCACAAACCGCGGCACCGCCTGATCGAGCGACCACTCGACGCGCCGGAGCTGCGCGCTCGCGACGCCGACCTGGCGGCGGTCGCGCGCGAACAGCCAGGTCATGCGCAGCAGATCGTCGTCGGACATCAGCTCGACCGGCGGCTCGCCGAACGGGCCGCTGTCGTTGGCGATCTCCTCGGCGACGCCGTCGAAGTCGTCGTTGCCGCTCGACGCGAGCTTGGTGACGTCGAGGAGCTGGCCGTCGTTGGACACCACGAGCTCGAAGCGCGCCTCGAGGGTCGGGCTGTTGAGCGGGTCGTCGGGCGGCAGCCGCAGCCGGCAGTCCTCGAGGAACGCCCGCCACGGCCCCTCGAGCGAGGGAGACACGCGCTCGAGATACTTGAGCCCGAACATCGCCGGATCCGGCGCCGCCGGATCCGGCAGGGGCTGCCCCGGATCGAAGCCGACCGGGAAATCCGGCGGATCCCCGTCGACGGTGACCGAGGTCCCGCCCTTGGGCTTCTTGGGCGCCGGCGGACAGGCCGCGACCCCGAGGACCAGCGCCAACGCCAGCACGTGCTTCGCGCGTTCGACCACGACGTCCGTGACTCTATCAGCGATCTAGTTGCAGGTCGCGCTGACGGGCTGGGTGTGACCGCAGTGGGTCACGGGGTCGGTCGAGGCCGCGGTCGCGTGGTAGAGCCGGCACGCCAGGGTGTCGCCGCCCATGTCGGAGGCGTCGTACTTCTCGGTGTCGGTGAACCCGGCGCACGCGGTCGTGCAGTCGCCGAGCGTGGCGTAGACCTGGTCGACGCCGGTGCAGCTGTCCAGGACGATCTGGCAGTACCCGTCGCAGTTGGCGCCGCACACGCCCGCCCCGCCCGGTCCGGCGTGGACGCAGTGGGTGGTGGCGTCGGAGGCCGCGGCGCCCGCGTGGTACGCGCGGCACTCCAGCGAGTTGCCGCTCATGTCGCCGAGCGTGCCCTGCGGGAACGCGGCGCACGCCGCGAGGCAGGTCGCGGTGCTCCCGTACTGCGCCTCGGCGCCGCTGCAGTTGGCGGCGACGGCGGTGCAGTACGCGTCACACTCCGCCGGGCCGATCACGTCGAACGCCAGCGTCGGGTTGGAGATGCCGGCGCCGACGAACGTGTCGAACGTGCCGCGGAAGATCTCGGCGGCGCCGGCGTCGAAGCCGACGATCTCGATCGTCGCGACGCCGAACGGCACCAGCAGCGCCGACTGCGGCATCGGGTTGGCGGCGGGCTGGCACGCGCCGGACGCGGAGCCGTTCAGGGGCAGGCCCGCGGTCGTGGACTGCGAGACCACCGTGCCGTCGACGGTCAGCGTGATCCGCTGGGTCGCGACGCCGGCCGCGGCGCAGTCCTGCCCGCTCCACCGCGCGGTGAAGAAGAACGTGCCGGTGTAGGGCCCGATCCACGCCGCGGGCGGGATCACGACCGTCGTCTCCGAGTCGGTGGCCTCGACCGTGACCTGCATCTCCACCGCGTCGCCGACCAGCGGCTCGTCATCGAAGTCGAGCGGCGTGACCGACGCGGTGTAGATGCCGGGCGCGAGGTCGTCGAACACCACCTGGCGCTCGGAGCACATGCCGTCGAGCGTCACCGGCTCGCCGACGCCGGACATCGTGACCTCGACGTTGAAGGCGCCGACGTCGGTGCACGAGTCCTGGACGAACCCCTCCGCGGCGTCGGCGTTGAACAGCCACTTCACGATGGTCCGCGGCGGCAGGAACGCGTTGCAGTCGCGGCAGAAGTCGTCGTTGCTGTCGTTGCCGTCGTCGCACTGCTCCGGGGCCTGGGTGATCCCGTCGCCGCAGAACGGGTCGTCGCCGCCACACCCGGCGGCAGCGATCGCGATCACCAGCGCGCCGACGAGGGCCTTCACGCGGACACCTCCTCGCGGACGTGCACGCCGAGATGGCGGCGCACGGTGAAGTAGCCCTCGGACACCGAGAACGCGAGCAGATCGCGGAGCCGGTCCTTCGCGGACAGCGTCGACATCGCGCCCGCCTCGGTGGCGACCAGCCGCGCCGCGATCTCGAGATCGTTCGACAGGATCAGGCCGACCCGGTTGGCGGTGAGGTCGGTGGCGCTGCGCCAGCCGGTGATCAGCCCGTTGCCGAGCCGCGAGCTGACCTTGCCGGCGAGCGACGCGACCTGCTCGAGCATCGCGCCCGGGACGGTGTTGCGCAGCCCGGCGGCGAGCTTCTTGGCCTCGTCGCCAGTGTCCGGTCCGGGCGTGCCCGCGGCGATCAGCGCGGCCGCGAACGCGTTCTCCAGCTTGGTGAGGCTGCCGAGCGCGAACATCACGAACCGCTCGGGCCGCAGGTACGCCAGCCGCTTGCCGACCTCGAACGCGAGCTCGCGCTCGTCGGTCTTGTCGAGGTGCGGCGCGCCGACCAGGAGCGACGGCACCAGGCGCCCGCGCTCCGACGTGTTGGCGACCCGCAGGCCGTCGCCGTCCTTCTGCAGCCACACCATCGGCGGCGGGTCGAGGGCGAGCACGCCGGCGGCGTACTTGACGACGCGCGCCGCGGGGCGGGTGTCGCGCTCGAGGTCCGCGCGGTCGCGATCGGCGAGGCCGAACGCCTGCGCGGGCTGCGCCGACGTCGCGACCAGGCCACCGAGCGTGGACGCGAAGATCGCGCCCACCGCGCGGTCCTCGCGCGGGTGGATGATCGCCTTTTGCCACAGCTCCTCGGTCAGCCGGCGGCTGGCCGGGCTGAACTGGTGCGGCCGGTGCTTCTCGTACAGCCGGCGCTCGTCGTCGGACGCCGCGCCGAGGAACACCAGGGCCTGGGCGAGGCACCACGCCTTGTCGAGCATGTGCTCTTCCCGGTACAGGTTCGACAGCGCCTTGTAGAGCTCGACGCGATCCGGGGCGTCGCCGAGCAGCACCTGCAGCTCCTCGATCGCGTCGGCGCGGCGGGTCTCGCCGGCCTCGAGGTAGAGGTCCGCGAGCTGCTCGTGGCGGGCGATGTCGTCGGGCGCGAGCGAGCTCGCGACCTCGAACGCCGCGATCGCGCTCTCGGTGTCGCCGAGGTGATCGAGGCACAGGTCGCCGAGGCGGGTCCACATCGCGAGCTGCTGATCCGACGGCGCCTCCTCGCCCATCCGCTTGAGGTGCCGGCGGTACGCGCGCGCGAGGCTCTTCCAGTCCTTCTTCTCGGTGAGCAGCTTGTCCATCGCCTCGAACGCCTTGGGCGTCGCGGGCGCGTCGTCGAGCGCGGCGCTGAACTTGTCGACCGCGAGCTCGGCGTCGCCGAGCTCGTCACGCGCGATCACGGCCGCGGCGTAGTGGTACTTGGCGCGGCGGTTCGGCGCGGTCTCCAGCGCCGAGAGCTGGTCGAGCGTCTCGACCGAGCGGCGCCACTGCTTCTGCTCGGTGTACGCGTCGAGCAGCTTGTGGAGCAACACGTGCGAGCCGGGCGAGAGCTCGAGCGCCTCGAGGTACGCGCCGACCGCGGTCGCGGCGTCCCGCAGCTTGTGCCGCCAGGTGTCGCCGATCTCGTCGAGCAGCTTGATCTTGACGCTGTCGTCGACGCCGCTGAGCAGGCTCCGCTTCGACTCGACGACCGTCTTCCAGTCGCCGCGGGCGCCGGCGATCTCGACCAGCGCCTGCAGCGCGGCCTCGTGCACCGGATCGCGCTCGAGCGCGCGGCGCAGCGCGTTCTCCGCCTTGCGATCGTCGCCGAGCGCGCGCGACGTCTCGCCGAGGCGATACCAGATGTCGGCGACCTGGCCGTCGGCGAGGCCGGTGCGGTGACGGGCCAGCACCTCGCGGTACCGGCGATCGATCTCGCGCCACTTCTCGGCGATCTCCTCGGACGCGGCCGGATCCGGCGCGGCCTTGGCCTCGGCCATCAGCATCGCGGCGAGGCCGAGCGCGGCCTCGAGGTTGTCCGGATCCGCCTCGACGGCGGTGCGGTAGTGCCGCGCGGCGCGCTCGTGGCGGTGCAGCTCCTCGTAGGCGCGGCCTGCCTGCCACTCGCGGCGCGCGCGCTCCAGGCGATCGCCGCTCTCGGCGCGGCGAGCCAGCATCTCGAGGATCGGCAGCGCGTCCTCCCAGCGGCCGGCGCCGACGAGGCGGTCGGCCACCTTCACGCCGGCCTCGACGTGATCCGGATCGAGCTTGAGCACGCGCTCGAGCAGCTCCAGCGCCCGCGGCGGATCCTCGAGCCGCGAGTCGACGAGGTCCGACGCCTCGGTGAGGATCTGCACGCGCTCGAGCCGCGAGCTCGAGGTCTCCTCGGCGCGGAGCAGGCACTCGACCGCCTTGGCCCACGCGCCGCGGGCCTGGTGCAGCTTCGCCGCGCTGCGCAGCGCGCCGAGGTGCTGCGGATCGATCGCCAGCGCCTTCTCGAGGTGGCGCTCCGCCGCCTCGGCGTCGCCCTCGTGCTCGAACGCGAGGCGTCCGGCGTCGGCCCACAGCGCGGCGCCGCGGTTGCCCTCGAGGTCGGCGTGCCGGATCAGGATCACGACCGCGCGGTCCCACGCCTCGGTGCGCTGGTAGAGCCGGCCGAGCGCGGACAGCGCGGCGCGGTTCGAGTCCTCGATCGCGAGCGCGTTGAGGTGGCACTCGATCGCGCGGTGCGGATCCTGGAGCTCGCGCTCGTGGACGCCCGCGGCCTCGAGGAACAGCTCGACCTTCTGGGCCGGGCTCTTGACGACGGCGACGTGCTTCTCGATCAGCGCGACCGCGTCGTACCAGGCGGCCGCGGTGGCGTGCATCCGGCACAGCCCGCGGAACGCATCCTCGGCGTGCGGCTCGATCTCGAGGATCTTCTCGTACGCGGCGCGCGCGCGCGCCTCCTGCCCCTCGCGGTCCTCGAGCTCGGCGGCGAGCTTGCGCAGCTTCATCAGCTTCTCACCCTCGGGGGCGTAGACCGCGAGCCGCTCGAGCGTGCGGAGGTAGTCCTCGGTGCGCCCGGTCTTGTCGTAGAGATCCTCGAGCGCCTTGAGCGCGACCACGTCGGCTGCGTCCTTGTCGATCGCGGCCTCGTAGCGCGAGATCGCGCCCTCGAGATCGCCGAGCTTGTCGGCGCGGAGCGTGGCGAGCTCGCGGCGGATCGCGGCGGCGCGGCCGTTGTCGCCCGCGGCCTCGAGCACGTCGGCGCGGCGCTCGAGCACCTTCGCGAGGTTGCCCCACCGCTCGTCGCGGCGGTACAGCCGCTCGAGCGCGGCGAGCGCGTCGTCGTTGGTCGGGTCGATGTCGACCGCGGCCTGGTACGCCTCGATCGCCTTGGAGGTCGACGCGAGCTGGCTCTCGCACAGATCGCCGAGCGCGATGTAGAGGTCGAGCTGCGCGGAGGTCTCGGTCTCGATCGCGACGTGCGCGCGGAGCGAGTCGGCGAGCTCGGCCCACTTGTTCTGCTTGCGCAGCGTCTCGCTGAACGCGACGTGCGCGAGCCGGTTCTCGGGATCGAGCTCGAGGGCGCGGCGCAGCGACGGCGTCGCGTAGTCGTTGCGATCGAGCTTGTCGGAGTACCAGCGGCCCAGGCGCGCCCACCACTTCGAGGCGATCTTGGGATCGCTGACCTCGGTGGCGATCTCGCTGGCCTCGCCGACGAGATCGGCCCACGCGCCGGTCGACGCGGCGAGCCGCTCGGCGGCGGCGGCGACGTCGTCGTCCGCGGGATCGACGTGCATCGCCGTCGTCAGCGCCTCGAACGCGCGCTTGAGGTCGCCGGCGCCGTTCTCGTAGACCTCGGCGAGCTGGCGGAGCAGCTCGGCGCGGGGCTTGCCGTCCTCGGCGAGCTCGACGCGGCCGAGCAGCACCTCGACGAGGCGGTCCGTGTCGTTGGTGTCGCGGGCGCGGCGTTCGATCAGATCCACCGCGTCGATCGCGTCCTTCTGGTTCTCGCCCAGCAGCGCGAGCCAGCCGTCGAGATCGTCGGCGTCGGGCACGGTCTGCGCGAGCGTGATGCCCGCAGACTTGCACTCCAGCGCCAGGGTCTCCAGCCACTCCAGCTGCGCGCGCTCGGCGACGTCGTCGCCGCTCTTGCCGGCGAGGTTGACCACCTCGATGTGGTGGTCCGCCATGAACTCGTCGACGGTGACCGGGCCGACGCCCGCGCCGAGGAAGTAGTGCGCGCTGCGCGGCGGCTCGAACACGCCGAACACGCGATCGAGGAGCGCGGAGAGATCGGGATCCCCGTAGCGGAATCCGACGAAGATCAGCGTGCCCTCGACGTAGAAGTCGCGGGTGTACTCGCGCAGGTCGACGGCACCGCTGAGCGCGCGGCGGACGCTGCGCGGCGTGACGACGTAGCTGTCGAAGTTGCCGAGCATCTTGACCAGCGTGCGGCGGCGACGCGACAGCGCGCCGAGCTCCTGGTACGTGACGACGCGCGAGCTCGGCCAGCTCGGCGGCAGGTGCTCCTCGAGCGCGCGCTCGAGGATGTCACCGGGGAACGTGGTCCACACGTGGCGGATCGGCAGGCGCGCGATCAGCTTCGCGAGCTCGGGCAGGCCGTCGGGCGCGCGCCAGGTGTCCTCGACCAGCCGATCGCAGGCCTCCTCGCCGAGCGCGCGGGCGAGGTAGCCCACGGCGCGGACGAGCGAGCCCTTGTGCAGGAGCTTGGCGAGATCCTTCGAGGCCGCGTCATCGCCTTCGCGGCCGCGGGTCTCGAGCTCGCGGGTCATGCGCTCGAGGAGCTGCTTCCACGACGGCACGCCGATGTCGGCGCCGACGACGAGGGCGGCGCGACCTTGCTTGATCTGTTCGATGAGTGTCTCGGGGATCGTGTGCTCGGGCATCCTGAACCCCCTTTCGTTGGCCCTGTTCAGGCCGCTAGTTGTCATGCGCCGAGACTCCTGACGTGGAACCCCTCGGCGGCGCGGACCGTAGCCAAAGGGGCAAGTTGCCGCAACTGCTAACTCGGAAACTCCGCAACCGTTGGTGGCGGCGGCCGAGAGAGTGGGCATGGACGATCAGAGAACAGGGGACCGGGAACCGGGGACCGGGAACGGGCGATCGATGCGGGTCGGCCGCGACATCGCGGAGCGGTTGGTCGGGTTCGCTGTCGCGATCCTACGGCTGACCAAACAGTTCCCCAAGGACCTAGCCGGCCGCCACGTCGGGTCACAGTTGGTTCGGTCGGCGACGAGTGGCGGCGCGAACTACGAGGAGGCGCGTGGTGCCGAAAGTCGGGGTGACTTCGTCCACAAGATCGGGATCGCGGCGAAGGAGATGAGGGAGACGATCTTCTGGCTCGAGGTGGTCGACCGCTCGGGATGGACCACGGCCGATCTGCCTGCAGCCATTCGCGAGGCCAACGAGCTCGCGGCAATCCTCGCGGCCTCGAGACGCACAGCGAAGACTCGAACCCGGTGACCCGTTCCCGGTCCCCTGTTCCCGGTCCCCTGTTCGATCTGATCGGACCGATCTGCTATATGCGTCCGCGTGTCGGAGATCGCGGCCATCTACCGGGCGTCCAAGAAAAAAAAGGACATCAACTGGTTCACCGAGCACATCGCGCGCCCGCCGGCCGCCGTGTTCGTCTACCTGCTGCGCAACACGCCGATCACGCCGAACCAGGTCACCTTCCTCAGCACGGTGATCTGCGCGGGGGCCGGCGCGATGATCGCGCTGTTGCCGGGGCACCTGTGGC
>Ga0163144_10023695_pt1 | contig 12098 bp, 12 predicted proteins | sample OliLak19BULKMAT1_FD_123175 | JGI IMG/M metagenome (GOLD analysis project Ga0163144, IMG submission 123175) | Freshwater microbial mat bacterial communities from Lake Vanda, McMurdo Dry Valleys, Antarctica - Oligotrophic Lake LV.19.BULKMAT1 | ecosystem: Environmental > Aquatic > Freshwater >...
CAGCAGGGCGGTACAATAGCAATAAGGCTAATGTTGATTGCCCCGCGGGATCGTGGCCCAATCGAGAGTGTCCGGGAGTTTATCGGCATGACAGCGACGCCAACACGAGCGGGAAGTATTTCAAGCCCTGCAGCAACCGGTGGGGCCGGCACGTTCTTCGAGCAGCACGTTGATGCCTACTGGCTAGCCCTGCTCCTCGTGCGCGGCATCCCCCCCATCCTGCATGACTGTGCCCTGGTCGAAGTGCATTTCCAGGCCGAGCGCCTCGGCTGGAATACAGACGACTTCCTGGTTGTTGGCGAGAACGGCTCCGGACTTCGCCGGAAGATGCTCGGCCAGGTGAAGCGCACCTTCACCGTCAGCGCGACGGATGAAGTGTGCAAGAAGGCAATCCAAGATTTCTGGAAGGACTTCAAGAACAGCGCCCAGTTCGCGCCCGCGGCCGACCGCTTCGCCCTGGTGACGCTTAGGGGGCGAACACCCTGCTCGAACACTTCTCTGGGCTCCTGGACTGCTCCCGGGCCGCCCGTGACGCGGCCGAGTTTGAAGCCCGGCTGGCGGCGTCTGGGTTTCTCAACTCCAAAGCGGTTCAGTACTGCGCCGAGATACGAACCATCATTGGTGAGTGCGAAGGCAAGAGTTTCTCCGCCGCCGAGGTCTGGTCGTTCCTGCGCGTCTTGCACGTCCTGAGTTTGGACTTGAACACCGCGACCCGGCAGACGGAAGCAATGATAAAGACACTCCTGGCCCACACCGCGCGCGAGCAGGACGCGGTGGGCACCGCGGATGTGACCTGGAACGCCTTGCTGCGGGAGGTCGGCGAAGGGATGCCGGAAGCGCGCAGCTTCTCCCGCAACGACCTTCCCGAAGTAGTACGGCAGCGCCATTCGCCAGTCGGGGCGGCCGAGGAGAGGGCGTTGCGGGCGCTGAGCGATCATTCCGCGCTCATTTTGGAGGGTATTCGAGCCACGATCGGCACCGACCTTCATCTATCGCGCGGCCGCCTGGTCCAGCAGATCATCGCAAAACTAGTGTCGGCCCAGGTTGTCCTGGTGGCGGGGGCCGCGGGCAGTGGCAAGTCCGGCGTCGCGAAGGACGCCATCGGCATTCTCACCGCCGACCATTTCGCGTTCAGCTTCCGGGCGGAAGAATTCGCGTGCCCTCATTTCGACGAAACCCTTCAGAGGAATCAGATTCCGGCCAGGGCGACCATGCTCGGCGCGATCCTTGCGGGACAGGGCCGTAAGGTGATGCTCGTTGAGAGCGTCGAGCGACTCCTCGAAGCGTCGACTCGTGACGCCTTCACTGATCTCTTGACACTGGTGTCGAGCGACAAGAGTTGGGGCGTTATCCTGACGTGCCGCGACTACTCCGCCGATCTCGTCCGCGCTTGCTTCCTGGGGGCCGCGAGGGGAGCCCATGCCGTCGTCACGGTCCCCTCCCCTGGACGACGGAGAGTTGCTGGAGGTAGAGGCAGCCTACCCGACGCTGGCCCGATCGCTGGCGAACTCGACGCTGCGCAGCCTGTTGCGTAACCCCTACGTCCTCGACAAGGCCATGCAGATCCCGTGGTCGGAGGAGCGCCTATTGCCCCAGAGCGAACGGGAGTTTCGGGCGCTCTTCTGGCAGGAGATTGTCCGCGTCGATCACCGGGCAGCCGGCGGAATGCCGCGGCGGCGGGAGGCCGTCTTCGTGCAGATCGCCTTGCGACGGGCCCGGGCGCTCACCCTGTACGCTGGTTGCGCCGATCTCGATGCCGAGGTAATCGCCGGGCTGCAAAGGGACTCCCTCATTGTGTCGTCGCGGGAGAATGCAGTCCTCGTGGCTCCCGCCCACGACGTTCTCGAAGACTGGGCGATTCTCCGATGGATCGATGAGCAATACGCGACGCACCACGCCTCTGCCGTGGAATTGTCGGCCACCCTAGGGACGCATCCTGCTGTGCGTCGGACATACCGGAAGTGGGTGAGCGAACTCGTGGAGCGGGATCCTGAGACTGCGGATGAGTTGTACCAGGCTGTCGTGCGTGAGGCGAAAATCCCTGCCCAGTTCCGGGACGACACACTCGCTTCGCTGCTCCGCTCGCCGTCTTCGGCGGCGTTTCTGGAGAGGCACCGTGCAGAACTGTTCGCCAATGACAAGCAAATTCTCCGTCGCGTGATCCATTTGTTGCGGGTCGCGTGCGTGACGACGCCCTCCTGGTTGGAACCATCCGTAGCCCAAGCGTCCTTGTTCAACGTGCCAGACGGGCCGGCGTGGGCCTGTGTCCTTCGCCTGTTGCAGGCCAATCTCGTCTCATTCAGCGCAACCGACCGGCCCTTGATTCTCGGATTCATTGAGGACTGGGCTCGTGGGGTTTCGTGGCAGTGCCCGTACCCGGATGGTGCCGAGTCCGTCGCGGCGATTGCCCACTGGCTTTTGCCCAACTTCGAGGACTATTGCGCCGAGGATCAGCGAAAGCGGGCCTTGCAGGTGATCGCGAAGATTCCGAATGCCGATCCTCAACGCTTCGCCACCCTGATAATGGGGAACCGCAAAAATGAGGAACGACTCCGTGCGGCGGAGGAATTTCGCGCCATCGTCCTTGAAGGCATGGAAGGAATGCCAGCGGCCCGCGCCATGCCGGAGGTCCTGGTATCGATCGCCACTGAGTACCTGCTCTGTTCAGAGGATGAGCTTCGACAAGATTGGGGCGGCTCGAGTGATCTGGAACTTGAAACCCTCTTCGGAATCAAGTACGGAAGGAGCCGTGACTTTTTCCCCGCGAGCGCGTACCGCGGTCCTTTGCTCCCACTATTGCGATATCACCCGCGCCGGGGGCTCGACTTCATCATCGGGGTGTTCAACCATAGCGCCGAGTGGTATGCGCACCCGAGGGTGCGCTCGGAATACGTTGAGCCCCCCGTCGAGATGGAACTGACCTTCTCCGACGGAACGTCGCGGACGCAGTGGTGCAATGACAGGCTCTGGAATCTCTACCGCGGGACGTCGGTCGGCCCCTGCGCCCTGCAATCGCTACTGATGGCGCTGGAGCGGTGGCTTCTGGAATTTGCGGAGGCACGGCCTCGAGAATTAGATGGGGTGCTCTTGCAGATTCTCCGGCAGAGTAACTCTGCTGCACTGGCTGCGGTCGTGGCGAGTGTTGCGACCGCCTTCCCCCATTCGGCGGGAGAGGCGCTACTTGTGCTGCTCCGGTCAGCGTGGTGCATCTTGCTCGACTGGCACCGGCTCATGCACGAATCGCAAGCACTGTCCAGGCTGCCGCTGCCCCGATTGGATTCCAGGAACAAAGTTTACGAAGAAGAACGAAAGGAAGCGGACGCATCTCCTCACCGTAGTCAGAACCTCGAGACCACAATTGCCAATTTGCAGCTGGGATCACTCGCCCCGCGAGTACGCGAGATCCTTGATCAGCACCGCGCCGCCATGCCGCAAATCGAAGAACAGGAAGAAGCGGACCGTTTATGGCGACTCGCGATCCACCGAATGGACTTGCGGCAATACACCGTCGCGGAGGAAAAAGCCGAAGCCACGGCTACGGAAAAAGGCGCCGTCCCTGAGCCGACCGGCCCTCAGCAGATTCGTCTCGACCTCAAACCGCCCGACCCGGACGTCAAGGAGATGGTGGATCACAGCACCGTCCAGTTCCAGGCCATGAATGCCAGACTCGGCCTGATGATGTGGGGGATGAAAGTCTTTCGCGGAGAGGAGAGTGCGAGATACGACCCGGCGAAGTGGCGCGAGCCGTTGGTGGAAGCGCGAACTGCCGCGACCGGCGGGAGCGACGATTACGAACCAGGCCATGGCGGACCGGGGTACATTGCCGCCGTCTGCGTTCGTGACCACTGGGAGGAGATGGCAGACGACGAGCGGGATTGGTGCGTGAATCGCGTCTGTTCAGAAGTGGTACGGACAGCAAATCACTGGAATCAGACTGCTCGGGTGCAGCGTTATGAAATGGCTGCCGACCGACCATGCGCAAAGGTGGTCCCTCTACTCCTCGGCAAGCTTCTCCCAGGAACTGAGCAAGACCGTGTGCGCCAGGCGCTCGTGGCCGCCCTGACCCATGCGATCGACGAAGTCCGCTGGTACGCAGCGTGGGGCATCGGGAAGGACCTGTGGGCGATCGATCGGGAATTGACATTGCGTTGCGTCAACGCACTCGCGATGGAGGCAAGATTGGTACAGGAAAGCGTTGAGGAGGAACGCAGCAGAATCTTCCGCGAAAAGGAGTTTCACGAATACCACGGCGGCGGATGGGTTGGTCGAGTCGAAGCCACCGCGGCCCACAACGTCCGCCGGCGATTTTTTGAGGAGAACGGCATTCCAGGCGATGCGCTGCAGACATTTGACCCGGACCAGTGGTTCGGTGCTGAGGCTAACGGACGAATTCTAGCGATCCTTGCGCACGCACCGAATGACTGTGCCGCAATAGACGCGTTCCGCCGACTCGGGCACACGCTTGTCGCGTGGTGGGACGCCGATGAGGAAAGGCGCCGAGACCACGACCATGAGCGCCGCCCCGAGAGGAGGCACCAGACTGAATCGGCGCAAATGGACTTACTTCAGAACTTCGTGCTACGGACCACGAGCGGCGATGCCGCAACGGTGATCAGGCCGCTCGTCGATGCGGTTGATCGTCATCCCGATAAGGTCCATTGGTTCCTCTTAGGCATAATTGGGATCGAGGACCGTCAACCGAACACCGAGCAGTTTTGGTTTCTGTGGAACCTCTTCGCGGAGAAAGTACGGCGTGCGACCTGGCTTGCGGGGATCGACGAAGAACACGCGAGCGGTAGAGAAATGATGTCGGCCATCTTCCTTGGTACCAGGTGGAAAGAAGAAGTTCGGCACTGGCGAAGCGTGGAAGTGCATGCGGAGTACGTCCACGCCCTCTTCGAGGAGCTTCCGGCGTCATCGACAGTTCTGGACAACTACGTCCGCCTCCTCCACCATGTCGGCGAGCAGTCTCTCCCCAACGCGTTCGTCCCCATCATGAATCGTTTACAGCAGGGGAACCCCGGCCAGATGCTCCGGAAGGGCAACACGGTCTACCTTCTAGAATTGCTGCTGCAGCGCTTTGTGTACGGGAGACCCCTAGAGCTCAAACGTCAGAATGACCTTCGGGACGCCGTACTCGGCCTTCTCGACATGCTCGTCGAAAACGGATCATCGGCCGCGTTCCGCATGCGTGACGATTTCGTGACACCGTTAGCGGTGGCTTGAGCATTTGCCAGACGATACCTCCTGCCGTGCGCGCGTCGGTCCGCCACACCGCATGAACCTCCGTGTGCATCCGGCCTGGGCCTTGCTCCCCTGGATAGCTTCGCGGCGTCACCCGCACATACGTCGCCCCTTCTGGTAGCAGATCCCGCAATTCGCGCGAGCCAACCAGGACAAAAACCGCCAACCCCTCGGCCGGCAGCTGGCTCGCCAAGGCCCGATGCCTTTCCCGGATTGCCGCGACGTCAAATACCACCTTGCCATCCTTGACCGGCTTTGCGGCCTACAATGCGGCTTCATTCTCCAATGGCCACGCGAAGTCGATTTCCCCCTTGGCTAGCAGCTGCGCCACCGCGCCGGCGTCGATGCGAAAGAATTGCACGAGCGCCGTTTCCTCTGGCGACATTTTCCCGGGTGCCGTGAACGCGCGGAGCATATGCACGGCCGCTCTAAAGTCCGGCGCGGACTCCGCGGTCAATCCCTCAAAGAACATTTCGCGTCCGCCATGACGACGCACGAGTTGCCGTAGGATTGCCAGTTTATCCCGTTGAACCGCTTTCACGTCGCGCAGATAATCGGCAACGTCGACGCCTTCGAGGGCAAGCCATTCTTGGGAAACAAGTTGCCAGTCGCGAATCTGGACCACGACCAGGTCGCTCGTGCCGGCGCCGTGGTACTCGGCGGAACGAACCTCGGGCAGCCGGCGCAGATCGCGGACCAATCGCGAAGCGTCAGGCCACGGGATGGAGGTGGCGCCCGTGACAGTGAGGATGAAAGCGAGAGGCAAGGCGTTATTCATGCTGGTAGTGTGGGCCACGATCCCGACTTCGACGCCAAGGCCCAAGACATCTGCAGATTGTATGTCCAGGCCCCCGCCTTGCATCAGCGGGGCGAACAGCGCCGGCCGCCTGGCCTGCCCCTCTGCCTCCCCTCCGTTCGCAACGGCCACCTGGCAGGCGAGATGATCGATTTCCTGGATCAAGCGCAGGCCTGCCTTCTCAACCTGAACCTCTTCCCGACCCTGGAACCTCAGGAGCGTCGAAGCGTGGCCACAGCATTGGCCGGGACGCGCGACAAATCGATCCTGTCGATCAGCTTCAGCCGCGGCTTCGGCCTGACCGCCTCCCAGCTTGGCATCGCCCTGGTCCCGCGCACCCATCCGTATTGCCGGCGTTACGAAACGGCATGGGAGTGGCTGACCTACTTCCACAACGCACTGGCCGCACGAACCTTCCTCGCGCTGGACCTGGCCCAGCTCGAAGCCGTGGGCCGCGAACGGCGAGCGTGGGTAACGTCCTGGCTGCGCGGCCGAGGCTTGCCGGCGCTTCGGACAGGCAGCTACTACGTCCGCTCGTCCCGCCCCGTGGCAGGGATTCCGAAGCATCTCGCGCCGCTGATGCGCGACGGCTTAGTCCGCCTCTGCTTCAAGCCGTCGCAGTCGTAGCTCGATGATTGTTCCCTTTTTTCGACCTGGTCAATTCAAATTCTCACGAATTCGGCATGTAGTGATTGGCATCACACATCGCCGCAATGAACAGCGCTTTCCAACTGATTACGCACTTTTGACCATCTCGCAAACGCGGCACTCCATTCACCTTTTACCTCGTCTTGGCTAGGAATCTCATGGAACCCATTCGCGTTTGCCAACTCTTGAATCTGGCGCCACGTTCGAGGAATACAGACATCCGGATAGCAGGGCCCTTTTTGCTTTAGCCAGCCCAAGAGTGACTGGTTTGCACGCAGTGGCGAAATTGTCTCCATCTGAGCGAGCTTGAAGGATTCGTCCAGACTGTCCCAGGAACCGTCGGTCAGACCGAAGCTCAATCGCTTCTTTTTTGTCCTCATTCCAAATACGGAAGCCCATCCAATCCGTGCCTCGCTCCGACTTCACGTAAGACAGGGCGGACTCGAAGGTTTCTTTGAGCTGCATGCCAGTAGGACACAGCAAATCGACAAGCGCGGCATAAGCAGTCCGCGCTTCCTGCGGTGTCCGGCAGAGAATGAGAATATCGTCCGCGTAGCGCAGGAGCGGGATCTGGGGATGGATTTTTCGCCACTTCCGGTCCAGAAAGTAGTCCAGGTAAAAATTCAAAAGCAACGGTGACAACGGACCCCCCTGTCGCAGACCAGGCATCCGTGTGCCGCCTAGCACCACCTTTATGAAATCGACGAGTTTTGGAGCGCGTAGTTTTCTGCTCAGCCTTTCGAGAAGTCGCGGTATGGGGACGGAGCCAAAAGCGTCCCGAATGTCCACCGACAGCCAATGAAAACGACCGTCAGCGAAGCACCGATGTTCCGCCATGGCAAGCGCGTTCCAGACACCCCGCTTGGGTCGAAATCCGAACGAAAGGTCATCGAACTTGGGATCAAACAGAGGTTGCAGCAATTGCAGCAGCGCACGCTGCACAACCCGATCCCAGATGCTCTGTATCACAAGAGTTCGTGTGCCCCGGCCATGGCCCTTGGGGATTTTGCAGATACGCTCTTTTTGCGGAACGTACTCTCCCCGGCGAATCTTGTCTCTCAGCGCCCGAAGTTCCCCCCAAACATCCTTGCTCGAATAGGCAGAGTATACATCCCCATCCGGTCCGGGTGCTTCACCGCAATTAGCGGCGAGATGGTTCCAGGCCTCGCGCAGCATGCGTTCGTCCGACACAAACTCCATCAAATGCGGCGTGATAATCTTAAGACCCTTACGCCCTCGCTTGATAGCCTGTGCGGCCATCGACTCGCGTCGGTCGTGGAACTCTTCTTCGTTTCCGCGGTGACTAAGAACCCGCTTCGGATCGAGGAGATCATCCGGTTCATTCTCGGCCCAGCGTTGCTCCAAAAATCGTCGGATATGCTCGGACATGGTGAGTGATCTCGCTGAAAAAAGGGACTGAGGAATCTGATCTAAACTCCCCAGTCCCAAACCTTCGTCGGCAGGGCGGAGCCGTAGCCAAAGAACCCGTGGAGGACGTCACCGTGGATCGCTTTCCCCCTGCCGGTAGCCTAGGGCGTACCGGTGGTTCCTCGCTGACCTGCTAGGCGGTGGGCACTTACCTCTCCTGTCCCGTTCTCGGCTAGATGCCCGTGGTGGTGTCTGTTGCACCACCTTAATGGCTGAATGCCCGTGGGACCGAATGAGGCGTGGCCTCGCTTCGCTGGTCGACTCGCGTCTGGACGGCACATAGCGCGAGGCTGTGGCGGTCCAGAACTCCCAGGGTAGTTAGCGTCCTCCACTGAGCCAGGACGGGAGAAGCCGTGGCCTCTCGCTGGGTCGGACATCGTCCTTCCCCACCTCCGACACGCATGTCAGCTTGCGCTGGACACCGTGGTCTGGAGGGATTTTACGCTTAAGGGCCGAAGTTCGAGGATGTCTTGGCCCCAATAGGAGTTCAAACGCGATTCGGTATCCGCAATCGCCTGTTTGTCGAACTGGTCTAGAAAGTCCACGAGCAACTGCGCCTTCAAGCGCCTCGGCATGGGATCGCGACCGCCCGTGGCCCGGATGGCCACTTCGGCCTCGACAGGGAACCGTTCCGCGTACAGCCAGGGTTACCACGCATAAGCGGACAATCTCTTCCGGTCTGTCATCGGGAAACGGATCGACATCGCTCCCTTCGTTCATGTCGACCGAGGAAACCATGTTGAGGTCCCCTGCCGGGAGCATGTCGGCCAGCCGTTCGAGGTGCTCGCGTGATTCAACCAGCACTGCGACGGTCCGGGCACGCGGAACGTCGTCTGTCCAATCGCGCTGTCTCGGGTCTGCGTCGCAAAAGCTCCGTGCGATTTCGGCGACCGTGCGATTGCGTGGCCCGTTGTTCCAAACCGATCGTCGTTTGCGCTCGAGCGGTCTCAGATTGGTAGGGATTCGGATTCGAGGGGAATCGAAGACAACTGCTCGCTCCAGATTGATCATTGAATGCGCCTGTTTCCGGGCCTGAGCGGAAAGCGTAATCTGAAAAACTGGTTTTACCTTATTGGACAGCTTTGGACTTGTCCAGTGCGCGATGGATCGAGGAGCGTGACGGCGTCGTTCTTCCAAGGCGGCGCAAAGGCGGTGGTGTTTTCGACAGCTCTCGACGGCCAACAAATCTAAAAACCGGTTTTTTCTTAAACGCGGGTCGCAGGGTGATATTTACATCCACGTACGTGCGACCGAGTCACGGGTAACGGGTCTGCGTTCGGTTCGCGGACAGCCTCGATCAGCATCCTGCATGCCGTTCGGTGACCAATGGAACGTCGAGCTGCGAAGTGGGGAGGTTGCTGGGCTGGGCGCGACAAGTTTACACGCTTCCCCAGCAGCCGCCCGCTATTGAACATCTTTGTCGTCCCCGGGCCGCGCCTGTCGCCCCTCCCGCTTTGGATGTATTTTCTTTAGCTCCTCGGCCAGACCTAGCTGCAATGCGTCAATCGCTGCCAGGACGGCAGATAAAAGGGGTTCTATTGTTTCGCCGAGATCCTCCATTCTACAAGTCTTGGCTTTCTTCGGTGTGGAGACTCTTTCTTTAAGAGCCGCACCATATCGGCGCCACTGCTCCGCAAAGCTCTCCAATTGCGTGATCACGCCTTCCCGACTTCGCAACACCGACGGACGACGACCGCCGTGTTTCCGGGGGCCGAAAAGCGAGTTAAGCTCGATTCGAAGCTGCGCCGTCGTCCAGCTATCTTCAATGGCTCTCCGCTGCATCTTGGCGCGTTGCTTTTTGTCTTTGACCGTGAGTAGGCGGATGACGTGCGTCTTGCGAAATCGCGTACCAGGATTCGCCTGCATCATTGTGAACAACGCCTTCAACTCGTCCACATTGTAACCGTCCGTCTCACGCGCCAACTGCCGCGCCTTGCGCACCATTTCTTGGATCAATCCGAGACGCTTGGCTTCTTCCTCGACCACTTTCTTGCCGTAGGCATCGTCGTCCGGGTGTAATTTGAGGCTCTCCCGCCCTGCCTCGTAGAACTTCCGAATTGACGCGATCGAGTCCTTGATGTTGTTTTTGGATTTTGACATGGAACTGCATTTCTTTTACTGCGACTTCCTTCGTTTCACGATCGCTTCGGGACATTTACCGGATTGGCCAATTCGTCCCTGCGTGGGTGGCGAGCTCCTGCGCATCTCAACAAGCGCGACCAGATTTCCGTCAATTCTACGGCGGCATCCTGGATAGTCATCGCCGTCTGCGGCCGCGACGAAGCATGAAAAGGGATTCGCAACGGTGGAATCTCGGCCAATGAATGGTCCGTGCCCGACGGTGGTAACTCTGGTGATCAGCCTTCAGGTGTAAGCATGCTTCCCTTCCTGACCGCCTACGATCCGCTCGTCGGAACCGCGGGCAGAATCGACCCGCTCGGTGCTCTGCAAACCTACCGTGCCCTCGCCGACTTGCTCCTGCCCGGGATGTCTACCATCACGAGCAGATCGCGCTACCTGGCGATGGTATGTCGGGCATTGCGCAATGCCGAGATCCACCAGTCCATTCCATTCGGCGCGGCCGGTCTGACGGAGCGCCGCAAAGCCGTGGAACCCTTCGAGCGGCTTTGGGCGCTGGCCTGCGTGGCGGCTCCCGAGCGAGAAGTGGAGAGGAGCGGCAGACGGCCTACCTGCTAGCCACCAAGCCGAGTTCACTTACCAAGGCTGGCCTCGCGGTTCCCGCGCACGCTGCTACCGCGCACGCACGCCACGGCAGAGCGCATCGCGCAGATGGCGGCGGAACACTGGCGCGCGGCAGGGCCAGGATTGCCCGCCGACCTGCTCGTTTTGCGCGCGGAAGACGTATTTACCTGAGCCTCGGCGCTCCCCCGGCAGACTCTCAAACGGGGTCTCACATAGAATCAATTTGCTTAGAATCAATTTTTCGGCGCGCGGGGTCAAAGCGCCGAGCGCCTTGCTGGAACATTTTAGAATCAAAAAAATTGATTCTATATTTATATTCTTCCTACGGCCCGCTTTAAGGCGGGCCTCGGCGGGGGGAGAAGACAAAAACAGGCGCAGCAGGCCCGTGAGCGCCTGAGGCGCGCAAATCAGCGTGCGCAGCAGGCGCGCAAACCAAGCCACTCCCCCTGCCGCGAACTCACCCGGAGAACTACATGACCGAACAAATGCGCGCCTTCCTGCGCGCCTGTCACTCCCTGCCGGACGACCGCGACGACGCGCGGATTACCCTGCAGGCCCCGCTGCGCCATCTGTTGGAGCAAGCTGCCGCTTACGCCCGCGCGCACGGCTGCCGTCTCGCGCATGGCGCGTGGCGGGGCGTGCCGCCGCTCTGAGGCTATCAGGCGCGAGCTTGGTTCAAGCTCCTCGGCGTTCCCTGCCTGAGTCACAGAAGTACGTGGCATGACGACGTTGGCTGCGTGGACGCGCTGCGCTACTTGCGGAGGGAGCCTGCCGCGCATCCGCGAGACGAACTTCTAACAGACCCGTACCGGTTCGAGCAGGTTGCGGTGCCGGTCGCCAGGTAGTACCCTGCGTCGCCTCTAAACGAACGCAGACGGGGCCCGGATCTGCCGGGCGTGGTGCCGTGCCAGTTCGACAATGACGAGTACCACTTCGAGTCGGTCGAGTGGTTGACCGGCGCAGGGATGATCGGCGACAACCATCCTTGCACTTCCGCGACAATTAGAAATCCCGAGCGATCTTTGCGGCGGCGACGATTACCAGCACCCGCAGATCCTTCCCGCGGCGATGGGGTCTGGGGCCCGAGCACCAACTCCGCCACCACGCTCGCCTGATCGCCGACGCGCGCCAGCAGGGGTTTCAAAATCTCTCGATCCTTCTCGTGCAACTCGCGTTCGTTCGGCGTGCGCAGCCAGTTCTCCACGCGCACGAGCGCTTCCTGCGCCTGCCGCAGATGCCTGGCCAACCAGTTCCCCGCCCGGCTCAGCCGCGGATCACA
>Ga0163144_10023697_pt1 | contig 12097 bp, 9 predicted proteins | sample OliLak19BULKMAT1_FD_123175 | JGI IMG/M metagenome (GOLD analysis project Ga0163144, IMG submission 123175) | Freshwater microbial mat bacterial communities from Lake Vanda, McMurdo Dry Valleys, Antarctica - Oligotrophic Lake LV.19.BULKMAT1 | ecosystem: Environmental > Aquatic > Freshwater > Lake...
CAACCGGCGCGGAGGAACGCCGGCCCGATGCGGCTGTCACTGCCGATGCCCTTGCGGATGTCTTCCACATCGGCGCCGTAGTGCTCGCACAAAATCGTCATTTCGTTCATGAACGAAATACGCGCCGCCAGCATGGAATTGGCGGCGTACTTGGTCAGCTCGGCGCTTTCCCAGTTCATGGTCAGGAAGTTTTCCTCGCGCTTGATGAGCGGGTCGTACAACCTGCGCATCATGCGGAACGCTTCAGGAGACTCTCCGCCGATGACGACGCGGTCGGGGTTAAGGCAGTCTTGGACGGCGGTGCCTTCCTTGAGGAATTCGGGGTTGGAGACGACCGAGACGTAAGCCTTGGTCTGTTCGCGGAGGAAGTTGTAGAGCTTGCGATTCGTACCGGCCGGGACGGTCGACTTGACGATGATCGTGACGAGATAATCGTTGTTAAGGCTCGCCAGGCCGTCACAGACTTCCTTGCCGGCCCCTTCGAGGTAGCTCATGTCCACCGTACCGTCGGGCTTGGGAGGCGTACCGACACAAAGGAACACGACCTCGGCGTCTTTGACGGCTTCCTTGACGTTGTCGGTGAACTGGATCTGGCCGGACGCGTAGTTTTCCTGCATCAGTTCCTGAAGGCCGGGCTCGAAGATCGGGCAGTGGCCGTCTTGAAGGGTCTTGAGCTTGCGGGGGTCTTTTTCGACGCCGCGCACAGTGTGACCGATGCTGGCCAGACATACGCCGGTGACCAAACCCACGTAACCACAACCGATGATCGTAACGTCCATAATCCTTACCTCTAAACGGTTCTAAACACCCAGCCGACGATTTCGACGTCGGGTCGGGTGATTGATGACTCTTCTTACGAAGCAGGCGATGCACAAAGCGTGCAAGGCCCGGGGGCGGCGGTTCGGCGCGGCGGTGTGACTATACCACAGCCCCGGCCAGACGAAACAAAAAATTACCGCGCCCCTGTCGTATCGGCAGATTTCCGGTCTCACTTTTCGCGTCCGTGCGCTTTAGCCCGTTGCTCCTATGGGAATTAGGGCCGTGGTGCGTCAATGTGCCCAGTGCCTCAAAATTTCTCGATTCAGGCATGACTTGAGACTCGAGACGAGACCCAGGTTCCGATTCGGTCGAAAATTTCCTGTCGTCCGACCTCCCTGAGAAGCTCGTGACGCAGGCCGGGGTAGACGTGCAGGGTTTTATCGGATGAGCCGACGATCGCGTGGAACCGGCTAGCCCCGGACGGGTCGGCGACGACGTCGGCTTCGCCGACTAACGTCAGGCAGGGCGTCGTGAACGCGGGGGCGTCTATGAACAATCGCTTTTGCGCCGCGACTGTTGAAACGAACCAGCGCGGCGTGGCGCAGCGGTTGAGGAGCGGGTCATTTTTCGACTCCTCGCGCATCCGCTCGTCGTGCGTCATCATCCCGTCCCCAAGGCCCGTCCCGACGCGTACGCCCGGCAGAAACACGTTCCCGAACGCCGCCAGCAAACGCTTGTGAAACGGGACGACGGCCTTGTTCACAAAATAAGTCGAGACGAGCACTACTCCCCGGACGTTCGGAAAGCGACCGCGTGACAGGCCCGCCGACGCGACCAGCCCGCCGTGACTGTGACCGAGCAGGAACGTCGGGAGGTCGCCGGGGAGCGAAGTCAGCAATGAATTGACGTCGTCGAGATAATCGTCCCAGCGCCGGACGAACCCGCGCGGGCCGGGCGATTTGCCGTGTCCGCGCAGGTCGAGCGCCGCCGATTCGATCCCGCGGTTCGACAAGAACTCCATGAACTCTCTGTAACGACCGGAGTGGTCCCCATACCCGTGCACGATCACCATCCGCGCGACAGGGGGCACGGTCGGGCGCACGGTGAATGCGTACAATACACCAGCGGGGCTGGTCAAGGGGATGGAAAATACCGGCATCAACATGCTGTAACCCAAGCGCCCGCCTCATTCAAACAACAAATGAAACCAGCGCAACTTTGTCACAATGTTAACAAGTTATCCACAGGATGTTCACAAGGCGGGGTGATGTTACCTCGGTCGCCGTTGAGGCGATTGTCGAGCAGTTCCGGGCGGTGATGCACGGATGCGAAGTCGGCCGGAACTCGGACCAAGGAGACGCACGTGAACCACGACGATGACCGTCGCGCCCCCCGTGTCTCGATCCCCCCAGTTCAGCCTGCCGGGTCGAAGAGGATCGACCTGCATTGCCACACCAGCGCCAGCACTGAAGCGGACGAGGCCGTGCTGATCGCGCTCAAGTGTCCCGAAAGCTATTCCGACCCCGCTCAGGTGTACGACCAGGCCAAACGGCGCGGGATGGATTTCGTCACCGTCACCGACCACGACACGCTGGCCGGCGTGACGACCCTGCTCGACCGCGCCGACGTATTAAGCGGGGAAGAGCTGACGTGCTACTTCCCGGAGGACCGTTGCAAGATTCACCTGCTCTTGTGGGGTCACGACCGGCAACAACACCAGGATTTGCAGCAATTGTCGGAGGATATTTATGAAGTCGCACGATACGTGGAGGAGAACCGGCTGGCCCACTCAGTCGCGCATCCGGTCTACCGCCAGAATGATGTACTCGAAAAATGGCACCTCGAACGGCTCATCCTTCTTTTCAAAGGCTTCGAGTGTCTCAACGGAGCGCATAGTGTCCTCCACCGTGAAAGTTTCGAGCCGATGATTGACCGGCTGACGCCCGCCGACCTCGATCGGATGGCGCTGGCGCACGGGATTTCGGCGCGTTGGCCGGAGCCTTGGGTCAAGGCTCGCACGGGCGGGAGCGACGACCACGGGTTGTTCAACATCGGTCGGACGTGGACGGAATTCCCGCCCGACGTCACGACGATCGATGCCGTGCTCGACGCCATCCGCGCCGGGCGGTGTAGTCCCGGGGGTGAGGCGGGGAATTCGCTCAAGCTCGCGCACAATTTTTACAGCGTCGCCGTCCGGTACTACAGCCGGGAGATGATGAAGCCGACCGCCAAGCCGACGATGGGCGCGATGATGCTCCAGGCCTTGGTCGGCGAACGGCCGCGCGTGCGGAAGCGCGACGTGATTCGGACGGTGGTCAAAAATAAAGTGTCGCGCCTGTTTTCGCTCCGACGGCGTCGGAAGCAAAAGCCCGCCGTCGGGACGTCGTTGCTGTTTGATCTGTTCGCGTCGAAGGCGCCGGGGCGCTTCACCGAAAAGCCCGAGCTGGGCAACGCCATGCGGTCCGGCTTCGCGCCGCTCGGCGAGCACGGCAGCTTCTGGGACGTGGTCGGGACACTGAACCGCGACATCGCCGAGGGGCTGTTCGACGCGGTGTCCAAGTCGGTCGGGCGCGGGGAGATTTTCTCACTGTTCGACACGTTGAGCGCGGTGGCGGCGCATCAGTTCATGCTGTCGCCTTACTATTTCGCGCTGTTTCACCAGAACCGGGAACGGCACTTGTTGCGTCGCATCACCGGGCACGGGCGCACGCCGACGACGGACAACATGCGGGTCGGCGTCTTCACCGACACGTTCGACGAAATCAACGGCGTGAGCCGCTTCGTGCAGGACATGTCGCGCCAGGCCGGCGTGCTCGGTCGCTCCGTGGTCGTCCACACCTGCTCGGCGACGCCGGACGCGACGAAGGATTTTCCGTACCGCAAAAACTTCACGCCGCTCGTCAGTCGGCCGATGCCGTTTTATCCCGACCTGCAGTTCGTCGTCCCGCCGCTGGTGGAAATTCTGGAGTGGGCAGATCGTCAGCAGTTCGACGCGATTCACGTCGACACGCCCGGTCCGATGGGCCTGTGCGGGATCATGGTCGCGCGAATGCTCCGCATTCCCCTCCTGAGCACGTACCACACCGACTTCCCCGCGTACGTCAAAAATTTCACCAAAGACCACAGGTTGACCTGCACCACCGAAAGCTACATGCGCTGGTTCTACGGCCAGACCAACGTCGTCTTCTCGCGCAGCCGGGAGTACCAGCCGTCGATGAACAACCTCGGCATCACCGACGACAAATTTAAAATCACCCACCCGGCCATCGACACCGAAAAATTCAGCCCCAAATCGCGCGACCCGGAGCTTTGGACAAACCTCGGCGTCGTCGAGCCCGTACGACTCCTTTACGTCGGGCGCGTCAGCACGGAAAAGAATCTGCCACTGCTCGTCGAGGCGTTCAAGAAGCTGCACGAGACGCGTAAACACGTCGCGCTGGTCGTCGCGGGTGACGGGCCTTACATGGCGCGGATGAAGGCGGAACTGCGTGGTTTACCGGCGTATTTCCTAGGGTTTCAAAACGACCAGCAGCTCGCGCCGTTGTATGCGGGGAGCGACCTGTTCGTCTTCCCGAGCCGGACCGACACGCTGGGACAGGTCGTGATCGAGGCGCAGGCGTCGGGGCTTCCGGTGCTCGTCTCCGACACGGGCGGGCCGAAGGAAGTCATGGGCGACGGGATCACCGGCATGGTCCTGCCCGCGGTCGACCCGGCGGTGTGGGCGCTTGCGATCGACGACCTCCTAAACGACGAACCGCGCCGTCAGCGCATGGCCCGCACGGCACCGGGTCGTATGGTGCGTTATTCACTCGAAGTCACGTTCGAAGCCTTCTGGGCCGACCATTTGGAACAAGCGACGCGGGCGCTCGAAGACGAGCGTCCCGAGCACGCCAAAACCGCGCCCAAAGCCCCGCGGCCCGTGCCAGTGCCGGCTTGACCTCAGCTTCCTTTTTCGTTCCCTCGACGGGCAAATTCTTCAACGGATTGAACCTTCATGACGACCGCCTACTCCGAACGCGTCGAAACGTCGGCCTCGAAAACCCTTTTTCTGCGCCGATTCTTGAAGCACGGCAAGCGCGTCGCGAGCATCGCGCCGTCGTCGCTGGCGCTGGCGCGGGCGACCACCGAGCACGTCACGCCCGACCGCCCGCAGACGATTTTGGAACTGGGCGCGGGGACGGGCGCGATCACGCGAGTCGCGCTTGAAAAAATGCACCCGCAGAGCCGAGTGATCGCCGTCGAGATCGACCCGGCATTCGCCGATGTGCTCGAACGCGAATGCCCGAAAGTCGAAGTGATTCGCGCCGACGTGCGCGATCTGGACCGTCGTTTGACGGAGCTGAAAGTCGACCACATCGACCTCCTGCTCAACGGCCTGCCGACGCCGAGCCTGCCCAAGACGCTGAACGTCAGCATCCTCGACGCCGTCGCCAAGCGCTCGCGCGACGCGTGGTTCAGCCAGATCACGGTCATGCCTTGGGTCTACCAAGGCATGTACGCGCGAGTGTTCGACGAGGTGAAGTTCCGCCTCGTCGCGCTCAACCTCCCGCCGGGCGGGGTGTACCATTGCCGCGGGCTTAAGCCGGACTACGCACGCAATCCGCCGGGGGTTTGAAACGAGAACTTTTAAACCACGGAGGCACGGAGGCACGGAGGTACGGAGGCACGGTGGTTCAGAACATTCAATTCTTTCAGTCGTCATACGGATTGGGCCTGTTTGAAGCGCGGCATTTTTCGTACCATTGGCGTCCCGCCCGGGTCTTTTTTGCTGAAGAAACAAGACACGGGCGAGGCGCCCGTGATACTCCGGAGTGCGTGAAGCAAACCGAATTCATATTAGTGGGGACACGATCGGGCAATCGTGCACGCATCGAGGGTCCATGCATTGATTGCAAATCAAAAAGAAACGACCCAAAAAAATTCTCCGTGCCTCCGCGCCTCCGTGGTTTTCCCTCCCCTCGCACGAGTCTGACCTTGCCCTACAATGTCGTGAATGAGCCTGACCCCGCCGGCGCTTGACGTCACGCATTTGTCGCATTTTTACGGCCCGCGTTCGGCGCTGGACGACGTATCGTTACGCGTCGAGCCGGGGCAGATGTTCGCGCTGCTCGGGCCGAACGGGAGCGGGAAGACGACGCTGTTTCGCATCCTCTCGACTCTACTTCCCTCGCCGGCGGATTCCGTGCGGGTGTTCGGGAAAGACCTTGCGTCGAACCGGGACGACATCCGCGGGCAGATCGGGGTGGTGTTTCAGTCGCCGAGTCTGGATAAGCAACTGACCGCCGACGAAAACTTGCGACACCACGGGCATCTTTACGGCCTGCGCGGGCGCGAGCTGTCGGCGCGTATTGACGAAGCGCTCGATCGGCTGAATCTCACGGACCGGCGTCACGAGCGCGTCGACGGTTTCAGTGGCGGGATGCGACGCCGCGTCGAACTGGCCAAGGGCCTGCTCAATCGGCCGCGCCTGCTCATTCTCGACGAACCGAGCACGGGCCTCGACCCCGTCGCGCGCATCGATTTGTGGCGCTACCTTACTGACGTGCGCGGGCGCGACCGGGTGACGGTGCTGTTGACGACGCACCTGATGGACGAAGCCGACCGCTGCGACCGGCTCGTCATCCTAGACCGTGGGCGAGTGATCGCCGACGACACGCCCGCGGCGCTCAAATCTCGCGTCGGCGGGGACGTCGTGACGCTGTCCGTAACCGACCCGAAGCTCGCGCAGTCCATGGTGAAGGAAAAACTGGACGTCGAGGCGACGATCTTCAACGGCACACTGCGCGTCGAGCGGGAGAAGGGCCACGACCTCGTTCCGAGCCTGGTCGAGGCGTTGCCCGGCATGGTGACGTCCGTGACCGTCGGCAGACCGACGCTGGAGGACGCGTTCGTCACATTGACGGGGCGAAAGTTCGACGTCGATGACGCCCGGTCAGACCCCCATGTGCCCGCCGGGCGTGCCGGGTAGCTCAGGCGACCTTGGCGCGGGGGACGATCTTCACACCGAACCGGTCGGCGCCGATCTCGATCAACTGACCTTCCTGCAGGTTGACCCTACCGTTCAGCCCGTAATACACCTGCTTGCCACTTCGACGGTTGGCGATGACGCTGTTAATGCGAAGCAACCCGAGATGGTGACTGACGGTGGGTTGCGGCAATTTAAGTTCTTCGCAGATGCTGGTCACGTTGCGTTCGCCGGCCGTGAGCAGCATCAGAATGTTCAGCCGAGTCTTGTCTGACAAGAGCCGGAAAAGCGACGTGAGTTGGTCCAAATCTTGATCATTGACGCGGGCTTCAGCACTGACCATGTTCTTCTCCAAACAAAATGAGAGTATGAACGGTCGTCACGTAGACGTATTTCGTTCCGAACAAGTATACAAAAATAGTTTCGACCTATTCCGTTCACATCGACATAAGTTACTTTGAATGCAGAGGTTATTCGTTTTTTTCATAACTGGACACTTGACCGATGGTTGATTTGCCCGCGCCCGCGGGCTAATCTGAATCACCCGTCTGTTGCGGTGGTGAATGAACGAACCGGTCTCTCGGCCGGACCGACGCTGGCGGAAATTCCCCTAACTTTGGCTGGAGATTCTGATGCCCTACACCCTTCCCCCGCTCCCTTTCACGCCCGACGCGCTGGAACCGAATTTTGATAAACAGACGATCGAGATTCACTACGGTAAGCACCATCAGGCGTACGTGAACAACTACAACGCCGCCGTCCTGAAGCAGCCGGAGCTCGAAGGCAAGCCCCTGCACGACGTGCTCGCGGATACCTACGCGATGGTGAAGGACGAGATCAAGACCGCCGTCCGGAACAACGGCGGGGGTATTCACAATCACAACCTGTTCTGGGAAATCCTGAACCCCGCCGGCAAGCCCGGGAGCGTGCCCGTCGGCAAGCTCGCCGATGCGATCAACAGCACGTTCGGCAGCTTCGACGCGTTCAAGGAAAAGTTTACCACCGCCGCCACCACCCGCTTCGGGTCGGGCTGGGCGTGGTTGATCAAAAAGGGAGACAAGCTGGAAGTCGTCAGCACTCCCAACCAAGACAGCCCCATCGCAGACGGCGCGTTCCCGGTCATCGGCCTGGACGTTTGGGAGCACAGCTACTATCTGAAATTCCAGAACCGCCGGCCCGAATACATTGCGGCATTCTGGAACGTGATCAACTGGAAGATCGCGGAGGACCGGTTCGGACGCGCGAAGTAGAAACGCGTATCAATCAAAACGCTTAAGCGATTGCCCACAGATTTGCTCGATTTCAAAGATTTCAGGGACCGAGGTCCGTTCCTCGTCTTTAATCTGTGAAATGGAACCAATCTGTGGGCAATTCATTTCCGTCGGCGGTTGTTTTCATGCGGCAGGACGTGCCTACTGTACCACCATCTGTTTGGCGGCTTCGGGGGGTTTTTGGCGTTGAATTTCGTCCAGCCAGCCTTGAACTTTGAGGACCATCTTCGGCCGGTTGCACTTGCGGTACAGCGCCAGGGATTTTCCGAACAACTCTCGCGCGGTGGTCGGGTCTTTCTTCAGCATTCGCACGAGCCCCAGATTCCCGTACGCGGTCGCGGCGCCGCCGAGTCGACCGATCTTTTCGTACTTCGACAGCGCCCGGCGGAGATGTTCCTCGGACTCGTCGATATGCTGGATCGACTTCTTGTTGTAAAGAAGCAGTCCGAGACAGCCGTTGGTAATCGCCTGTCCTTCGTCACGCTTGAGCCGGTCGTACACGGCCAGGGCCTGTCGGTAGTATTTCTCTGCACCTTCCGGATTTTTCCCGAACTGTTCGATCAGCCCGAGCGCGACTTCGCAGTCGGCCTTTCCTTCGTCGCTTTTCAGGTGGACGTAAATTTCCATCGCCTGCAAGTAACGCTTGTGCGCGTCGGCGAACTCCTGGAGGTTCAGATGCAGCGAGCCTAAATTTTCGTACGCCAGAGCCTGTTCGTTCTCGTCCTTGTTCTGCGCCGCGATTTTGAGAATTTGACGGTACGTGAGCTTGGCGGCTTCGTACTGACCTTGCAGGTACTGGATCTGCGCCATGCGCGTCAGCGCGTCCAGGTCGTTCGGCAGGCGTTGCAAAATCGCCTCGACGCACTCCATTGCGGACTTGGTGTCTCCCTGCAGGAACGTGAGCGTCGCGAGCTCACGGCTACGGGCGATCAGGTCGGGCGCGCCGGAGCGCGCGAGGAACAGGTATTGGGTCAGACGGTCGGGATTTGGGGTCGAGCTGTTGTGCATCGGCTCGACGATGCCGCTCGCCTCAGAGATGCCCGACGCCTCGGCGGCCTCGACGCGACGCAGGGCACGCTCGACCTGTTGTTTGTATTGGCCGAGCTTTTCGCTCATGCCGGCCTGCTGGTTCTGCTCACCGAGCGATAGGATTCGATTGACGGTCGTGTCAAAACGCTCCGCCTGCTCGGCGAGGCGCCGGCGTCTCGCGAACTGCGCGCGCAGCCATGAGTACCCGATCAGGATCAAAACAATCGCGAGGGCGCAGTACGTTGCAAAGTTAATCATGGCGACGTGTCATCCGGTCACCGATAAGATAACCGAACCAGGGCGGGAAGGTAAAACGAAAATCATTTCCGGCGAGAAAATTGCAATGTGCGTGTGCCTGCGTCGCCAGCCGAAGCCGGTCATCGACCCACGATACGTTCCCAATTGAAGATCACCGCGAAGATCGCGATCAGCACTGCGGCGCCGATCAGGCGCTGCATACGCTTGCGTGCGTCGGGGTCGGCACCGGCTTTGGCCTTGGCCTTGTTCGCCTTGCCCGAGGCCTTGCCTTCGAGGTGACGCACGTAGGCGCAGCGCTCGCAGAGTTCGACACCTTCGACCGGCTTGAGCGTTGACTTGGGGAACGACTTACCGCAGTCCGGGCACGTCGCCGACGGCCCGGCGATGCGCTGCTTGCTCGACGACGGAACCTTCGACGCCGCTTCCCTCACCTGCGCGTCACATTCGACGCACCAGTACTTCCCGTTCTTGTCCTTCTTACGAGGCAGGTTGGCGACGTCTTTCTTGCAGACGGAACACTTTTTCTCTGTCACGACGTCCATGCTTCCTCCGAATCGATAAGGGCGGACGACGTACATCGCATCGTTAGACACGCGTCGTACTTCCGTCGTCGGCTCCGCCGACGACGTGCCCAAGGTCACTACACTCGCCCCATCGAATCATTCCCCGCGCCCGTTTACAAAAGACGCTCCCGACCACTCGCACGCGCGTCCGCCCGGCGGAATGCAAACCCGTTATCGGAGCCGTCTAAATTTACCACCAACGGGGCGAAAATCAAGAAAAAATGGGGCAAACACAAATGCGTCGTACGTTGGAATCATATGTATGAAATCGAATTGAATCTTCATGCCCGGGATTGTGTAGCCCGAGTGCAAATTCCTACGCAGCGCCGATCGTCATGGATTGGCGTCGCCGGTCGCGCGGCAATAAGATGTCCCGCTCGTTACGGAGACTCGACATGCCGACATTCGGAATGTGTGGTTCGCCCGCCAGTTCTTCCGCCTTCAAGGCGGCGGGGTGGGCGTATGTGGAGGGGAGCATTCAGGCGTTGCTGCAAGGGACGATGAACGACGCCGCATGGACCGGTCGCGCGGAGATCGCCGCGTCCGTCTTGCCTGTACCAGCCGCGAACATGCTCGTGCCGGGGAACCTGAAAGTCACCGGCCCCGACGCCGACCTGAGCAAGCTCGAACGGTACATGACCAACGTCCTCCGCCGCGCGGGGCAGACGGGTGTGAAGACACTGGTCTTCGGCTCCGGCGTGGCCAGGGCGATTCCCGACGGATTCGACCGCGGCCGCGCGAAGGAACAAATCCTCGCATATTTGCGGGCGAGCGTGCCACTGGCGGCCAAAGCCGGCGTGACGATCGTCGCGGAGCCGCTCAACCGAGTCGAGTGCAACGTCATGAACAGCGTCGCCGAGTGCATGACTTACGTGAAGGCGATCGAACATCCCAATTTTCAGTGCCTCGTCGACAGCTACCATTTCTGGCTCGAAGACGAACCACTTGAAAACCTCCGCGCTGCCATGCCCTGGATCAAGCACGTACATCTGGCCGACAAGGTCGGACGCGTCGCGCCGGGACTGTCCGGTCAGAGCGACTACAGGTCGTTTTTCAAAGTCCTGAAGGACGCGAACTATCAAGGCCTGATCAGCTACGAAGGCTCGCCGATTCCCGACTTCGACGTGACGGCCCCGAAAATTCTGGACTACGTGCGGCGCGAGTGGGACGCGGCGTAGAATTTGTGACAGAACCTGTGCCTTGCGACGCGTCCCCTCGTAGCATGGGCGCCTCGCCCATGGCCGCGGTATTCCGTGGTGGTCGGTCGTACGCGACCGACAATCCAGAGCGAAAGCGGTCCGACGTCATACACTAGGAACGCGTCGTTCTTGAATACCGACCGCGTACGGTCGATCGTCGTTGACTACAACGACCACGGGCGAAGCGCCCATGTTACGAAAGACCTTACCGCCTGTTCGTGCTAAAACTGATCTCAAAGGACTCCACCCATGCTCATGAAATACCGCCTGTTCACCCCCGGCCCGACCAGCGTTCCCGAAGCGACATTGCTCGAACTGGGCAAGCCCGTTCAGCACCACCGGACTGCCGAGTTCCGGGCGCTGTTCAACGAAAGCCAGACGCTGCTCCAGTACGTGTATCAGACCAAGCGAAACGTCTACACGATCACCGGGTCGGGGACGGCGGCGTTCGAGGCGGGTTTTACCACGGTGCTCGCGCCGGGCGCGAAGGTGTTGAACGTGACCAACGGCAAGTTCGCCGAGCGCTGGGCGAGCTACGCCAAGACGTTCGGGTGTGAGCTGACGGAGCTGAAAATTGATTACGGGCAACACGTGCAGCCGGCGCAACTCGAAGCCGAACTGAAGGCCGCCAAGTATGACGCCGTCGTGCTCGTGCACAGCGAAACCAGCACCGCGACCGTCTGTGACCTCGCGGCCATTGCGAAGGTCGTGCGGCACACGTCTCCAGACACGATTTTGATGGTCGACGGGATCACGAGCATCGGCGCGCTCCCGTTCAAGATGGACGAGTGGGGCGTGGACGTCGCGATCACCGGGAGCCAGAAATCGCTCATGCTCCCGCCGGGCTTGGGGTACGTCGCGCTCAGCGAGCGCGCGTGGAAGAAGGCCGACGCCGGCAAGCACACCAACTTCTATTTCGACCTGAAAAAGTACCAGAAGACCATCGGCGACGGGGACACGCCGTTCACGCCCGCCAACACTTTGATTGCGGCACAACTCGTGTCGCTTCGCATGATCCAGCAAGAGACGATCGAGACGGTATGGAAGCGGACA
>Ga0163144_10023698_pt1 | contig 12097 bp, 10 predicted proteins | sample OliLak19BULKMAT1_FD_123175 | JGI IMG/M metagenome (GOLD analysis project Ga0163144, IMG submission 123175) | Freshwater microbial mat bacterial communities from Lake Vanda, McMurdo Dry Valleys, Antarctica - Oligotrophic Lake LV.19.BULKMAT1 | ecosystem: Environmental > Aquatic > Freshwater >...
CCGGGGGGGAACCCGCGCCCGTGATGCCGCTTCCACCGCCCGTTGCGCCGATCGCCCTGACCCCCGTGACGCCGGTGACGCCGGTGACGCCGGTGACGCCGATGGGGGAGCGAAAGCTCGAGAAGCGCGCCCGGTGAACCCGGCGTGACGGGGGCCGCACGCTCGTGGCGTTGCGCGATGGGGGAGCGCGGTCTCGAAGCCCCTCGGCGAGGGCGTCCGAGCTTCGCGTAGCGAACCCGTGACCGGTTCGAGGGCTCGGACGCGTGGGCGGACGCCACGAACGAGGGAAACGGATGGTCTGGAGGCGACGGGACGAGGAGACTGAGCCAGCCATGGTGCCCGCCGCCGCGAGAGCGCCCCGATGCCTTTCCCTATGCGTCTTGACGACCGGAGGCGGTACTCAGCGGAGCCTAAGGCGCGCGGGCGAGAGTGTCGTCGTCTCGAACGATCTCTCGTACCCCTCGGAGGCTCCCGTGCGCATCCCCTTGCTCGCTCCCGTCGTCGCGCTGCTCTTGATCGTCCCCGCCTGTGGCGGCGGCGGCGGGGGGGGCGGCGACCCGCTCGATCCCGTGTTCAGCGTCCCGCTCCTCAGCAAACCGTTCGCGTCCGCCGTGTTCTCCGGCGACGTGATCGACAATCCGCTCTTCCCGCTGATCCCCGGCACGCGGACCATCTTCGAAGGCGACACGGCCGACGGGCGCGAGCAGGTCGTCGTCGAGGTCACGTACCAGACGAAGGTGATCCTCGGCGTCACGTGCGTCGTCGTCCACGACCAGGTGTTCCTCGACGGCTCGATGATCGAGGACACGTTCGACTGGTTCGCCCAGTCCGACGCGGGCGACGTCTGGTACTTCGGCGAGGACTCGAAGGAGATCCTGAACGGCGTCGTCCAGAACACGAACGGCTCGTTCGAGGCGGGCGTGAACGGAGCGAGCGCCGGCATCATCATGCTCGCTGCTCCCGCCGTCGGGCAGGCGTACGCCCAGGAGGACGCTCCGGGCATCGCCGAGGATCGCGCGCACGTCGAAGGGCTCCTCGACATCGTGACGGTGCCGCTCGCCACCTACAACGGCTGCCTCCACACGCGGGACTTCACGCCCCTCGAGCCGGATCACATCGAGGACAAGTACTACGCGACGGGCGTGGGCAACATCCTGACGATCAGCCCCGACGGCGATCGGATCGAACTGATCGCGATCGAGATGTTCTGATCTTGTTCGTGCCCTGCGGGCGCCGGGGAAACCGAGTCCCGGCGCCCACACCCGTCCGAGCCCGGTCGTCCCAAGCGGATCCTCAGGTTTCGGAGCGAGGCTACCCCCGACCGGCGAGTGTGGCCGTACACTTCGGAGTTCCGTGAAAGTCCTCGTCGTCGATGATTCCGAGCGCCTACGCCGATCCCTCGAGCACGGGCTCTCGCGGTCGGGCTTCGTCGTGGAGACGGCGGCCGACGGTGAGCTCGGCCTCTCCTACGCCGAGCACGGCGCTCCGGACGTCGTCGTCCTCGACCTGATGCTCCCGAAGCTCGACGGCTTGACCGTGCTCCGTCGCCTGCGCGAACGAGGCAGCAAGGTCCATGTGCTCGTGCTCTCGGCCAAGGACCGCGTCGCCGAGCGCATCGAGGGGCTCCGCCTCGGCGCCGACGACTACCTGACGAAGCCTTTCGACTTCGACGAGCTCGTCGCCCGCCTGCGGGCGCTCGTCCGGCGTCGCTACGGCGACAAGGACCCCGTCCACCGCGTGGGCACCCTCGTCGTGGACACGGGCTCCCGCTCCGTGACGCGGGGCGAGGTGCCGATCCATCTCACGCGCCACGAGTACGCGCTCCTCGAGTACCTCCTCGCGCGCCGCGGGCGCGTCGCGTCGAAGTCGGAGATCTTAGAGCACCTCTACGCGGCGGCCGACCGCGGCACCGAGAACGGCGTCGAGGTCTTCGTCCATCAGCTGCGCGCGAAGCTCCATTCCGAGCGAGAGCCCGCCGTCGTGCGCACCCGGCGCGGGCACGGGTACGTGATCGAATAGCCATGCGCTCCGTCCGCCGTCGCCTCCTGCTCCTCCTCACCGTCGGCTTCGGGGGACTCGTCGTCGGCGGGGCGTTCGCGTTCGCGGCCGTCGCTCGGAGCGGGATCGTGGACGAGTTCGACGCGGGCCTCCTCACCCGTGCACGGGCCATCGAGGCGCTCACGGAGAACGAGAAGGGCCGCATCGAGCTCGATTACACGCCCGCCACGATGCCCGACTTCGAGCGCGCGGAGAAGCCCGACTACTTCCAGATCTGGCTCGACGACGGGCTGCCCCTCCATCGATCGAAGCAGCTGAAGGGGGATCTCCCGCGGGCCGCGACGCCGTCGTCTACCCCTCGCTTCGCCGACGTGACCCTGGCCGACGGGCGCAAGGGACGGACGGTGGAGACCTCGTTCGTGCCACATGAGACGGCGACGACGGGCAAGGCCGACGACCCGTCCGACGCGGAGGACCTCGGCTCCGCCCGGGGGCGTCGCGGCATCCTCCTCGTCGTGGCCCGCGATCGCGAGGGGCTCGACGGCCGCATCGGAGGGATCACCACCCGCATCCTCGGCCTCGGCGCAATCGCCGCGCTCCTCGGAGCGGCGCTCGTGCGCTTCATCGTGGCGTCGGGCCTCCGTCCCATCGCGGACGTCGCGGCGCAGGTCGAACGCATCGCGGGGGATCGTGCCGGCGAGCGCGTGGTCACGGCGTCTGCGCCGGCCGAGGTGGCGGGCGTCGCCGTCCAGGTGAACTCCCTCCTCGATCGCCTCGAGGCGGCCCTCGAGCGCGAGCGGCGCTTCACGGGCAACGTCGCCCACGAGCTGCGCACGCCGATCGCCGAGTTGCGCTCCCTCGCCACCGTGGGCGCCCGCTGGCCCGACGATCGGGACGCCGTGGTCGACTACTTCGGCGACGTGGACGACGTGGCGGGGCGCATGGATCGGCTCGTCGCCGACCTGCTCCTCCTCGCGCGGTGCCAGGCGGGCGCCGAGCCCGTCGCGACGACCGACGTGCCGCTCGCCGAGGCGATCCAAGCGAGCTGGGATCGGATGGCGGCGGGCGCGGCCGGTCGATCCCTGTCCTTCGAGTGCGACGTGTCGCCGGACCTCGTCGTGGCGACGGATGCGGGCAAGCTCGGGATCGTCGTCGAGAACCTGCTCGGGAACGCGGTCGCCTACGCCCTCCCCGACACGGCAATCCGCTGCCGGGGCCGGTCCCGCGGCGGCCGGCTCGAGCTCGTCGTCGAGAACGACGCGGTCCCCCTCGGCGCGGCCGAGCTCGCTCGGGTCGGCGAGCCGTTCTGGCGGGCCGAGCGCGCCCGTTCCTCGCGCGAGCACGCGGGGCTCGGAACGTCCCTCGTCAAGGCCCTCGCGGGGCTGCTCGGGCTCCGCGTCTCCTTCGAGCAGGACGCGGCCGGGACGTTCCGCGCCCGGGTGGAAGGCCCCCCGCAATCCGCATCGAGCCTCCGCGCGAAGCGTTCCGCGCCCCTCTCGCCGACCCCCGTTCCCCCTACGGCTCCCGGAGATCGATCATGAAGACGCTCCTGTTCCTCGTGCTCGCGCTACCCCTCGGGCTCTCTGCGTGCGGAGGAGGCGGGGCCGGCGGCGCGCCCGTCTTCCCCGTCGTGCCGGAGGCGGCCCTGTTCGTCCCGCGCGTCGATCACCGGTACTTCCCGATCGAACCAGGCAGGACCTGGGTCTACGAGGGGGAGTACCTCGGGCGCCCGGCTTGGGAGGACGTCCGCACGCTGCCCGAGCAGCGCCTGATCCTCGGCGTCCCGTGCACGGGGGTCGAAGAGCGGACGTTCGTCGACGGGATCCTGTCGGAGCAGACGACGGAGTGGTTCGCGCAAGACCGTGCCGGGAACGTCTGGAAGTTCGGCGAGGAAGCGTTCGACCTGACGTCGGGCGTGCCGGTCCTAGCTGTCGATTCATGGGTCGCCGGAGTGTCCGGTGGCACGTCGTGGCGTGCGTTCGCCGCGGATCCTCGTGCGGGGGATCGGTTCGCCGGCTATCGACCCGACGGGATCGACGTGCTCGTCGTCACCGCGATCCTCGCGATGGCAACGGTGCCTGCGGGCGTCTTCGGGGACTGCCTCGAGCTCACGGAGAACCCGGACGATCCCGAGGACACCGACATCATCCTGTACGGGAGCCGCGTGGGCCGCCTCTCCGAGCGCACGTCCACGGGCTACATGGAGCTCGTCTCGACCAGCGCGCCCTGACGGCAGGTCCCGCAGGACGGGCGTCGTCGCCGGAACGGTCTCGGCGCGACGCTCTCGTCATGCGTGCGAGCCGCTTCGACCGTCTCGTTCGCCCCGTTCTCCTCCTCGCCGTGGTGCTCGGGTCGTCCGCCCCTCGGGACGTGCTCGCGGACGATCCCCCCGCGCCCCCGGGGATCGAGGGCGGCGAAGCGCCGGGCATGAACGACGGCCCGGACGCACCGGCCCCCGACGACGAGCCGGACGCCCCGGTCTCCTTCCTCGAGAGCGTCGGGAAGGCGATCGAACGGGGCGTCGCCTGGCTGAAGGGCAAACAGCTCCGCGACGGCTCGTGGGGGCCCATCGTTCGTCCGGTCCCCGCGCGACGGGATCGGGCTCGTCACCCGTCGTTGTCCGCCTCCGCCCCACGGCGGAGGGCGTCCGCACCGGGCCCACGACCCGGCCCCCCGGCCCCCCGGCCCCCCGGCCCCCCGGCCCCCCCCGCCCGCCAGCCCCCCAGCCCGCCGGGTCACGGGCGCCGGCGTTCCCTCCGGGCGACGGCGCGTTCCCCGGCGGAAACGCCCGGAGCGACGGGGCCGCGGAGCACGCGTCGCGGTGCCCGGAAGGGCGCCCACGAGCCCCGCCGCCGCCTCGCCGTCGGCGCTCCCGCCCGGGTACAACCTTCCCGCCATGACCCGTTCCCCCCTCGTCGTTTCGACCCTCGCCTCGCTCTCCCTGCTGCTCGCCGCGGGCGTCACCCGTGCGGCCGACGCCCCGGGAGCCCCGACCGCCGCGCGCGCGGCCGCCTCCATGAAGGTGCGCGCCGCGATCCCGGTGCCCCTCGAGCCGGAGGAGGGTAAGCCCGGGCTCGGCTTCGCGTTCGAGGGCGACCTCGTCGTCGCCGCCGACAACGCGGGCTCCGTCGCCGTCACCGTCGATGTGGGCTCCTTCCGCGACCAGCCGGTCTGGCTCGTGACGGAGACCGTCGTCGAGGACTGGGCCGGCACGAAGCAGACGACCGAGGCGTCGTATTGGCTCGCGAAGGACCTCGCGCTCGTGAAGGGCGAGTGGCAGAAGACCTCGCCCAGCCGCTTCACGCGCCTCGAGTTCGTCCGCAAGGGCGACGCCTTCGAGGTCACGCGCGAGGACGGCGACCCGACGAAGGAGATGCCGCCCGTCGAGAAGCACACGGTCCCCACACCCGCCGCCGCGACCTTCGGCCGCGGGGCGCTCCTCCTCTTCCTCCGCTACGTGCCCGCCGCCGCGGCCACCTATCAGCTGCCGCTCGTCGGCCTCGACCGCCTGATGCCCGGGATCGACGAACACGAGCCGGCGGTCGATCCCGCGCCGCTTGCGGTCGAGGTGCGCGGCCCGGCGAAGTGGGGCGAGGCGCCGGACGTCGTCGACTCGTTCATGGCGGTCACCCGCCACGCGGGCCGCGTCGCCGAGTTCCACCTCGACCCGAAGACGCGGGGCCTCGTCGCGATCGAGCAGCGGCGCCCCACGGGCCTCCGCATCGTGCCGAAGGGCAAGGGCGGCACCCGCGCCGTCTACGAGGACGACCAGCCGTCCAAGACGTGGAAGGCCTGTTTCCTGAAGTTCGGCCACGGTTACCACATGGCCGTCGAGAAGTGGATCGACGGGGCCATCGACTGGGACCAGGTCTTCGCGCACGACGTCGCCACGGGCAGCGTCTCGAAGGACTGGAAGGTCGCCGACCTCCGCAAGGCCTACGTCGACGAGTTCATCGCCCGCAGCAAGCACCGACCCCGCGCCGAGGCCGACGCGTTGCTCCGCATGACGTTGGCGACCGGCGAGGAGAAGACGCTGCCCGACGGCACGGTGGTCCTCGCGACGCATCCGGAGTTCGGCGGCAACATCTTCCACTTCCGCGCCACGGACGGGGTCTGGAAGATCGTGCGGATCGACCAGTGAGTGGCGGTCGGTCGGCGGCCGTCGTCGCGGCCCTCGTCGCGCTCGCGGCGACGGCCGCGGCGGGCCCCGAGCGCGCCGGCGCCCCGCCGCCGGGCAACGACCCCGTGCGTTGGACCTCCGTCGGCTACCCCCGCGCGTGGGTCCCGGGCGACCCCGCGACGACGCCCGACCCGCGGCTCGCCGCGCGCCCGCTTCCGGCGACGGTGGCCGTCGCGCCGACGACGTCGGCGATCCCCAGCGCCGGGACGCGAGGCCCGGCCGTCGGCGACGCGGCGGCGTGCGACCCGTGCGGCGGGGCGTTCCCGCGCTTCGCTGCGTGGGGGTCGTACGGGCGGCCGCGCGTCGCCGGGACGATGTTGATCACGCGGGGCGGCGAGCCGGGCTCGGGCACCGAGATCGACGTCGACGACACGCTCGGGCTCGACGAGGGCGACGTCTTCGAGGTGGGCGTCGCGTGGGCGCCGTGGGCGCGGCACCGGCTGTTCGTCGCGTACGAGCGCTTCGCGTTCGACGTCGAGGGCGTCCTCCCGGCGTCGGTGATCTTCCGCGACGTGATGTTCGACGCGGGCGACCGCGTGGCGTCGTCGCTCGAGCTCGACATCGCGAAGGCGGGCTACGAGGCGCTGCTCGCGGCGACGCCGACGACGCAGGTGCGGGCCGGGATCGCGGCGTGGGTCTGGCGCTACCAGGGCTCGCTCGAGAACCTCGACGGCCCCGAGGACCAGTCGCGCTCGTTCACGCACGTGTTGCCCGTGGCGCACCTCGCGGGCGATGCGACGTTCGGCGCGCTCCACCTGACGGGGCGGGTCGCGGGCGGCTTCATCGGGGCCGACCGGTACACGATCGACCTCTCGGGCGGCGTCGGTGTGCGCCTGGGGCGCCGCCTGACGCTCGACGTGGGCTGGCGCTGGACGCAGTTCGTCTTCGACGAGACGACGAACGAGGGCAACCTCGTCTTCTCCGGGCCCTACGTGGGCCTGGGCTTCGAGTTCTGACCTTCCGCCGTGCGGCGCGCGGCCGACGGGTGTCGGGTCGTGCCGCCGCGGGGGGAGCGTCCACTTCCCCACCGGAGGTCGTCGAACTCAACGGCTTCCCCCGCGGCGGGCCTCGTCACTTCGGCGGGGCCGTCGCAAGGAACTCGAGCGTGACCACGGCCTCCTCGCCGTCCACGACCTCGACGGTCTGACTCACGCCGTTCGCGGGCGGCAGCGGACCCCTGGACCCGTGGAAGTGGACGCGGTACCGGCCCGGCACCAGGCCGCGGATGGTGTCCCCCTCGGACCCCCGCGACCAGCCCACGCTCCGCGGGTCGTCGAGTCGCTCGGCGCTCCCGGCGATCCACCGTGGCCGATCCAAGCCGTCCGGGACGACGACGCGGACTCGAATCGTCGCGCCGTACGAGAGGCGATGGCTCCCGAGACTCGTGGACTCCGACCCGATCGCCATCGCGGGCCGCACGATCGGCGCGTGGCGGCCGTCGTCGAGGACGACGTCATAGGTGCCCGGCCGACCGCCGGAGAAGCGGACCCCCCGGCCGTCGGGGAGCGCGCGGCCCGCCCATGCGATGCCGCGCGCTTTCGTGACCCACAGGTGCACCCAGACCGGCGGCGCCGGGGACGGGTCGACGTCCGCCGCGACGAGTTCGACGTAGGCGGTCGCGCCCGCGTCGATGCGCAGGACCACGCCGTCGCGTGGTTCGGTCAGGGTGACCGCGAGGCCCGGTTCGGCGTTCGCGCCGAGGGGATGCAGGGCGCGCAACGTGACCGGGCGGTCGCCGGGGACCGCGACCGCAAACGGGTCGTCCGCCGCGCGCCCGCGCCCGCGGGGTCCCCCGTCCGTCGTCGTCCCGTTCCACAGGCCGAACTCGGCGTCCGCCGCGGCGAGGCCCGGGCCGACGTCGATCCGTCCGCGCACGAAGCCGGCCTTGGGGAACGCGAACCGGACGACGGGATCCACGCCACGCGGGGACAGCTCCACGGGCTCCGAGGTCGAACCCGCGAGGCCCTCGAGGACGCGATACCACCCTGCCGCGAGCCCGTCGACCCGCGTTCGCGCGACGCCGTTCGCGTCCACCGTGGGCGGAGTTCTCGTGAACCGTGTAGGGGTCCACGTTCCCGGCGGCTCGCCGCGCCGGGAGACGATGAGTGGAAGGCACGTGTTGCGCAGGTCCGCGGGGAGTTGCAGTTCGATCACGATCGACGGGCTGGCCGGCTCGAGCTCGACGTCCATCTGGATGCCGTCGATCGCCGGGTCGTCGACGACCGGGATCGTGCGCGGGGGAAGGTCGGGGGTCGCGAAGGTCAGCTCCGCCGGTCCGGGCTCGGGCGACGGCTCGACCGTCCCGAGGACGACACCGGAATCGGGGAACTTCGCCCGGACGAGGACGGGGCGACGGCCCAACGAGACCTCGAAGGACGTGGGGAGCGTCGCCACGCCGCGTCGCGTGACCCGGAGATCGACGGACTCCCGCCGGGACACGTAGAGCGGCACGAGCGAGACGCCTTCCGTGACGGCGGGAACGGGCTGCGACGACAGCGCGCGCCCTCCACGGCGGACGAACACGGATCCGCCGGCGCGCCGTGGGAGCTGCAGCCTCGCGCGCCCGCTCGCGTCGGTGACCGCGACGACGTCCGACGAGCCATCCTCGGGCACGGCGACGACGGTCAGGCCGGCGAACGGCTGCCGCTCGTCGTTCGTCACGCGTACGTCCAGCGTTCGCGTGTCGGTGACGGGGGACGGCCTCACGTCGGCGGCACGCGAGGCCCGGAAGTCGGCCGCCGGTGCGCCGCCGCGCAGGACGCCGGCGTCGAGCGGCGGTGCGTCCGGGGCGCCGCGGGGGGCGTCGGTGGGGGACGCCTCGTGGCTCGACGTCGCCCCGGTCGTCCGCCCCATCAACGTCTACGTCGCGATCGCGCTCGCGAGGGCGAGGAGGGAAACCGCCACGATCGTCGGAGGAGGCACGGCGCCCGGCTCCGGGACCGGCACCGCACATCCTAGCGCGGCCCCGATCTCCGGGAACGAAACCGGGCCGCGGCCGCGCCCCGGGCGCACGCCCCGGGCACCAACCCGACGCTCCGCGTCGCCGCCCTGTCGCGCTCGCATCGATCCACCCCGCCGGCAACGGGGGCTCGCCCGGACGTCGGCCCTCGGGCCTTGCGTCGCGCGCGCGATCGCCGTGCGTCCCCCGCGGCCGCGGCCGCGACGTCCGACGGCGACCGACCCGGCGCGGTGGGCTCGTTGATCAGGACGTTTGGTTCGTCGAAGTCCCGGTCTGCGGCGGTGAACTGCTGTCCGTGACGGCGACGAAGATCGGCGTCCCCTGCGGCGTCCCGGAAGGGATCGTCACCGACGCGACGCCGTTCACGACCGTGATCGTCAGGCCCGGCGGATTGGGGGGGCTCGCGATCAGCGTGTAGTCGTACGGCGCGGTGCCCCCGGACGCGGTGATCTGGTAGGTGTTGCCGGCCGGACAGGGCCGCGGGGTTGTCGAGAGCTGCATCGATCGGTCCTCCTTGTCAGTTGCGTCGTTCCCAGGTCTGCCGGATCTCGGCCGCGAGTCGTCGGATCGTCGGGTCGGTCGCGCGCTCCAGCGCGACGAGGGCGTCGTCGGCCGCCGGATTCCGCGTGTCGGCGAGCAGTTCGAGCGCCATCTCGAGGCGTTCCGGGGTGCCGACGCTCACGTCCCAGCGCGCGAGCGCGGCCGCGAGGTTGAGTCGATGGAGGCCCGGCGCGGTCCGCCACGCCCGCTGGAGCGGTGTGCGGAGTTCGCGCCAGTCGCCGACGGCTGCGCAGGTCGAGAGGCGCCACGCGATCGCCGCGTCCCCGGACGCCAGGGCGCGTGCCGCGACGTCGGCGTGCCCGAACGCCGCGCGCTGCCGGGCCAGCGCCAAGGCATGGGCGAGCGCGACGGGGAGGGCGGTGGTCGCTTCGGCGACCCGTCGGAGCCCGAGGGCGCGGGCTCGGGGGCCAGCGCCCAGGATCGTCGCCACGGAGGCCTCGACGTTCGCGTCGTCGACGTGCTCGAAGTGCGCCGCGAGCGCCTCGCCGCGGTCGTGTCTCGCCAGGAGGTACGCCGCGGCGCTCCGGACCTCTTCCGAGGGATCCTGGCGGAGGAGCGTAACGACCTGCGGGTCCGGGGCGTACGACCCCTCGAACGCGAGCGCCATCAGCGCCAGTCGTCGTACTTCGGCGTCGCGGTCGGTGAGATACGGCGCGACGAGGTGGACCGGGATCGACGCGCCGCGCTGGGTGACGACGGCAGGCAGCAGGCCCAGCACCGACGTGAGGGACGCTGTTCGGCCGCGCTCGAGGGCTTCGGCGACCTGCCGACGGGGGTCGGTCGCGCCGGCGACTTCCACCGGGGCCTCGAGGTTCGGGGCGGCGTCGCGCAGGAGACGCTCGACGTCGTCGGCCTCCACCGGGCGGCTGGCGAGTGCGAGGATCGAGAAGGCGATCCGACGCACCGCCGGCGCGGGATGGTCGAGGGCGCGCCGGAGTTCCGGCTCGAAGTCCGATCCCAAGCGGCCTAGGTCGACGGAGGCGCCGCCGGCCCGGAGGGCACGTTCGGTCAGCGACCGGGCGTAGGCGGCGGGGTCGTCCCGGCCGATCGCCGGCCGGTCCGCCGCCGGCCGGTCCGCCGCCGGCCGGAGCGCCACCACGAGTGCGACGGCGGGGACGAGTGCCGCCGCGCACCATCCGGCGAGCCGCTGCCGCCGTCGACGGCGGTGGAATCGGTCCGAAGCCGCCGTCCACACGCAGGCTGGGTCCGCGGGGCGCTCCGTCGTTGTGGGGTCGGCGGGGCGGGACGCCTCGAGGAGCGCTCGGAGGCGTCGGTAGCCCGCGACGCGCGGGCGACACCGTGCGCACGCGTCGGCATGCGCGGTCCACGCGGCCGGATCCTCCGCGTACCGTCCGTCGACGATCGCGTCGCCGAGCCGCCGGCACGCGTCGCTCTCCGGCTCGCGCCGCGGCTCCGCAGGAGACCTGTTCGTGGGAGACCGGTCAGCGGGCGGCATGGATGTGCCTCCGGTCGTCGTCGACGAACGCCGCGAGCGTGGCGGCGGCCGGCCCTTCCTCAAGCCGACGCAAGGCGCGCAGGACGCGTTGGCGGAGCGCTGCGGGTTCGACGTCAAGCACGCGGGCGACCTCCGCGATCGAGAGGCCGAAGAGGTAGCGGAGCGTCAGCACCTGCCGATCCGCGTCCGGAAGCTGGGCCAACGCGGCGTGGATGACGGTCCGGACCTCGGGCGGTGCCGGCGGCGTCGCCCGAGGCGGCTCGCGCTGGGCGAGCTGTCGGACGCGGGCCCAGGCCGCGGCGAGCCGGCCCCGCTGCGTCAGGCACACCCGCGCACAGATCGACGCCAGCCAGCCGTAGGGGGGGAGCGTGGGGTCGTAGGTGTGCGCGTAGCGGAGCGCCTGGAACCACGTCTGTCCGAGCGCATTCTCGGGATCCGCCGGGCCCCAGAGCAGCGAACTCGCCGCGCGGCGCAACGACCCGTCGTAGCGCGTCACGGCCGCATCCCACGCAAGCGGGTCGCGGCGCTGCAGCGCGAGCCGGAAGCCCTCCTCGTCGGTCCACGCCGGGGGGTCGAGGGGGGGCGGTCCCGACGTCGGCACGCGAGGATCCAGGGCGTTCGGAGGCAACGGGCATCGAGCGACTCCGCCCATCATAGGCGAGGAACGCCGCGCCTGTGACCGCAGAATGGGGTTGCGAGGGCCCGGCGGCGTCGGCGCAGCCGGGCGGCGGCAAGGGGTGTCACACCGCGGCGGTTGGGTCGCTATGTACCCGGTCGGACTTCCGGTCCGTCACCATCTGGGGTTGAGGCGAGACCTTCGGCGACGGTCGAGGGCGTGCGCGGGGCGCGGTCGCTGGACGGAGCGACCGCGCCGCGCGAGGTAGGCAGGCTGGATGGCTGGGACGCCGGGACGCCGGGACGCCGGGACGCCGGGACGCCGGGA
>Ga0163144_10023699_pt1 | contig 12097 bp, 9 predicted proteins | sample OliLak19BULKMAT1_FD_123175 | JGI IMG/M metagenome (GOLD analysis project Ga0163144, IMG submission 123175) | Freshwater microbial mat bacterial communities from Lake Vanda, McMurdo Dry Valleys, Antarctica - Oligotrophic Lake LV.19.BULKMAT1 | ecosystem: Environmental > Aquatic > Freshwater > Lake...
ACCAAACGCCGGACGATCCGGGGAAACATGAGTTTACAAGACGTACCGTTCTCGGGACGTTCGTCGGGCTGTTCTCGGTAGGCCTGTTTCTTGCGTTGCTGCTTCTGGTTGTGTTAACAGAATCAGAGATTACAGTCGCAGGAGGCGTAGGCAATTCCGGAAGTGGAACGGGTAACGGAAACAGTCTTGGCGTGGGCATTGCCATTGAAGGTAATGGCACAGCGGCGTCTACCGGTGAAGGCGATGGAGATGTTGGAAAGAGAGCACCAGACGTCACCATAGCGTCACAGACCGAACAGCCAAAAAGTGTCGAATTAGCCGAGCAAGTTGTCGACGATCAGCTTGTTGCGAAGTCGGAAGACGAGTCGCCAACTCGCCAGCCGACAGCAACGAGGACCGAGTATTCGATTGCCCCGTTGCCTTCTGCTTCAGAGCAGCCGCGAACCGGTAGTGGAGGCGATGGTGGTGCTGCTGGTGTCGGTGGGGCAGGCGGCGACGAGCAGCAGCGCGAATTGATGGGTGTAAAAGTCAAAGGTTCTATTGCATTGGTCTGTGACGTCTCGGGGAGTATGTACAACGACTTTCCACCGTTGTACAAGGAACTACGCACGAGATTCCCAACGTCGACGCCATTGATTCTGGTGCCGGGGTGTGCTTTTTTCCAGCCAACTCAATCGGAAGTAAAAAAACTTTCGCCGGAGGAGGCTGCCTACGTGGTGGCGCCGGGCATTCCAGGGATCGAGCGCGATAAGAACATATATTCGGCACAAAACACAACAGATGCCATCATATTCGCCGTCGAAAAGCTCAAACGGCGAACTGTCATGTTCAATTGCGATCTCCAGGACGGTGGATCCGAGTCGGCTATTGATGCATTCGAGAAGTTATTGCGACGCCATCGGTTTACTCTCTCCGGACGAAGCCTGAATTGCAAAGCTCCGAAATGCCTGCTCAATTTCATACGGAAATCAGACGGTGATTTCCAGGTCGACACAATCAGCAGAGCATCGGCCGAAGCAGTTCCCTGGGGGCCATAGCGTTTGCAAATCTGCCTGAAGGGCACTGGCGTGTCTGAATGATCGTGTCCGGTTCTTATGGTAGCTGTGGATTGTGCTGAAATTGCTGACGACAGGCAGACAGATCGGAAACGTCGTGAAGAGGAGCTACAGTCCGGAAAGCTGGAAAAGACGAAGCAGAAGTCCAATCAACGCGGGCGAATCTGTACCGCAGTGAAGCGGGCTGTGGCGACTCAGAAAAAAAGACGTCAGACCTGCGGAATATTGCTTGCCGGAATGCAGACTGCGTTATTCGCGAGTCGCACGGCGCATCATAGATGGTCATCGTTTCTGAATCCGAATTGCGATAATTGTGACCTCGGCAACTGCAAGAGTGGCGACTCTGGGGAACCTCATCGCGGTCAGTTGGCCATGCGGATCGCGGAATTGCTCAAAACGAGTCCAGTTCAGTCGCGTCGACTCAATGCGGCACAAGCCCGGTCAATTACGCAGAACCAAGAATGCCCTCAAACGTCGTCTCAACTTGGCTGTTGGTCTACTTGGACTCACAATTCACGCTGCCCCGTCAAGCCAACAGTCCGAATCATTGAACAAGTATCGGTTCGGTCGGATTTCCGAGGAGAACTTTTTCGTCGTCTGGGAATGGGACAAGTTGATACTCGAAACCGGCGCGAATCACATCATTCTTAAGGCTCTCGAAGCTGCTGAATGAATCCTTGAAAACAAAAATAGAAAGGAAATGTCTTTCCTTGTCGAAGTCCCGCAATCGTTCGACGATTTTTGCGGAACTCGAACCATCGGGAGAGACCACGAGTCCGGCGTTGTCGATGGGTTCAACGAATTGCTGGCCCGCGGCTTGAGCGACGATTCTGGTTTCATCTTCATTGTGGATAAGCTCTCCGCTCTCACTTCCTCGAGCATGTCCAGAAAGTCGTCCCCCTTTCAGGAAAAACAGCATCTGTATCTTCGGGGTGTTTCGCTGTTTCGGTGTTTGCGCCGTTCGACTCCGAAACTGAGATTCGTTTTCCAGCTCTATTCTCTTCAGACGAAGACGCTCCTGAGTTGCGGCCTTCAATTCAGCCAGACGTTCAAGTTCCCGCGCCGTATCCAGCAGCGAAGCCTGTGATTCTGCCGCATTTGACAATTTCTGGTTTCGTTCCGTGACCAGCGAATCGCTGTCAACATCCAGGGTGTGGAGCATGGTCAGCAGTTCCTGGCTTTCAGGATCGCCGAACTTTCGTTCCAGATCTTCCTTTTGGCGCACGGCCTGCCGCAGTTTCGTAAGCCGAGCATCGGTCTCGAATAGCTCTCCGCGCATTTTTCGCAGTGCCTGACTTGCCTGCGCAGTTGGCGCCGCTGGCGATGCACTGCGACTGAGTTGACTGGTCAGAATGGCCACGAGCATGGCGATAAACAGAATCCCGCCGAACGTGTTGCAGATCGTGTCCAGCAACAGGTCGAGACTATCTCCACTAAGTTCAGACTTGCGACTCACGGGGCGTGGAAAAAGGGGTCAGGAACCAATAGCCAAACGGCCCGCAGGGTGCTTCGAACTATTCGTTTCTGACCCTCTTCTTCCACACTACTGCACAAGCATGGGTTCTGTCTGGTTGTCAAGATACACTTTACCGTCATCCGGAAATGGAACCAGATGATATTCAAAACCACCGCGAATCATTTCGTTCTTCAGACTCTCAAACTGAGCAAATGAATCCCTGTAGACGAAAACCGAAAGGAAATGCTGGTCCTTGTCAAAATCCGACAGCCGGTCGGCGATCTCTGCGGCATTTGATCCGTCAACGGCGATTGCGAGCCCAGCTCCAGCCACTGGTTCCACAAACTTCTTCTCGGGTTGCTCCTCTACAATTCTCGTTTCCGCTTCATTTTGAACGATCTGGCCGTCCGCATCCCGATGGGCAAAAGCGCAGAAACGACCGGCCTTAAGAAAAAACGGGATGGGAGCCTTCTGAGTCGCTCGCTGTCGTGGAACCTGAGACGTGCGACTTCGCAGGCTGGCTTCGTTTTCCAGCTGTTGTTTTTCCAGCCGCAGTCGCTCCTGTGCGTCTGCCATCTGTTGAGCGAACTGTTCCAGTTCTCTGGCTGTTTCTTCAAGGTCGGCCTGTGATTCCGCGACATCCGCCAGTTTCTGAGCCCGTTCCTTCGTCTGTTCGTCAGTGCTGTCGTCAAGGGATCGGAGTGATTCCAGCAGACCACGACTTTCCGGACTTGCAAATCGCCGCTCCAGATCTTCCCGCTGCCGCACGGCCTGCCGGAGTTTTGTCAGCCGCGACTCCGATTCCGTCAGCTCACCACGGAGTCGCCGCAGCGCGCGGCTGGACTCAGCGCTGGGCCTTTTGGGCGCAGCATCGCGGCTGACCTGATTCGTGAGAATTGCCACGAGCATGGCGATGAACAGGATTGCGCCAAAAGTGTTGCAGATTGTGTCCAGCAGCAGATCGAGACTGTCGCCGCTGGGAGCAGATTTGCGACTCATTGCACTCCCGCTCCCGTCGTCGGGTCAATGGCTGTCTGATCAGGTGGCAGCAGGTCATATCCGACTTCAAATTGTCCGTCCTGCAGAGCCTTTCTCACGATCGAAAACGCATCAATGCTGGCGGGTTTGACAAGCAGAACGAAATACATGGAATCGCGATTTTGGCCCTGAACCCACTGCAAAAAGGCCTCGGGGGTTGCGAACGACTCGGGTGGTCGGACCTGTCCCATCTCGGCCGCCATGATCGACGTTTCATTCAGTTCCACCAGCCATGGCGACTTCGCCGCGCCGGCTGGCCGATTGAAGATCACCCGATTGGATTCCTGCATGGCCTGAATTTGTCGGGCGATCTCGGACTGCTCCTTCGAAAGAGCTTCAATCGCCTCCGGTGTGAGATTCTGATTCTCCAGTTTCTGCTGTTCCCGGCGAGCATCGATCTTTTCCTGAGTTGTCTGAATTTTCTCCTTCTGTAACTCCATCTCTCCCGCCGCGGCCTTCAGCTCCGCCAGCCGTCGACGCAGCGAATCTGCGTCGAAACGAATGGTGCTCGTCTCGTCCAGAATCTTTTTTAAGCGATCAACTTCGACAGTGCTTTCGCTGACGGCGTTTTGAAGCATTTGAGCGACCTGAGAAGACTTTTCTTCCTGGGGTGCAGCGTCCGCCCGCGTCAGATTCTGCACCAGTTCAACAGCCATCATCATCGTGATCAGCAGGATGATGCCGGTGACCGATGTGATGATGTCCTGAAATGCAAAAAGTGAAAAGGGCACTGAGGCACGTTTGCGTCTGCCCATATAACCATCCTGTTAATTCGACTGTCCCAAGTTCGCCCCAAGCGGCCTTGGGGACTGACTTTTAAACGTGGGGCAAGCTGCCAGCTTGCCGACTCACGTTCTGAACACGCCGATCTCGTGACAATTCTGGCAAGCTGGCAGCTTGCCCCACGGTGGATGATGACTACAGCGACGGTCCCTGACCTGGATTGGGGCGTTCAATCGAACCTGGGACAGTCGAACTATGGGAACGTAAACTCGTGAACCGTTTTCGCAGCGTCGCCGTGCCGGAGGGAGCCGGAGAAGCTCTGGGACCTGCCTTTCACCTTGATCGTGACCTGAAACCGTGTCGGATCCCGACCTCCGTGATTCGCATAATGGTGAACCAGAACACGGAACTTCCCGGTCGGCGATTCACCCGTCGGCCAATACACATTTTCGACCGGCCTTTGTGAGGCCGGGCCGCCTGCATTCATGTCGACATCCAGTTCGCCCCCGCAGGAAGACTGACGCTGGTTGAACCAGATCTTTTCATCGCTCGGTGTCTCCACATGCAGGTCCAGATCATTTCCGTTGTTCCATGCCAGCGAAATCTGCACATCTCCGGTTTTAGCACCAGCCTGGCGCAGGCGATCACCAAGGTCAGAGAATCCATTGCCCCCGCCAGCACCCTCTGGTTCTGCATTTGCGGCCGGCTGCGGCAGGTCCTGCACAATGAACACGTTCGACTTCTCATCCGGCGGTGCTAAAGGAGTTCCCGATTTCTGAGGTGCCAGTGCGGACTGCTGCTGCGGACGGGAAGAGCCCGGAGTCTCTTTCACTTCTGTAATGTCCTGTGACTGTTCCGAAGTGCCGGTTGCTGTGTTGTTGTCATCCTCTGCGTTTCCGCTGCCGGAGCCACTGGCAGCAAAATCGCCCGTTCCACCCTGACCGGATGTCCCACCGCCGGAACCACCACCGTGATCTCTGCCGTCACCGGACCTCCCGGAAATCAGCAGCAGCAGTAATGCCATCAGAAAGGTGACCGTTCCAATCTCAATTCCAATCGATACCAGTGTCGGCGTGAGAAACTCCTTTGTCCGCGACGCCGCAGATCGTGTCGACACGGTCTTCGCCGGTGAAGGCATCCGCGGACTCCGCTCTCCCGGAGTTTTCAGGCTGGCGGATGTGGAGATTGTCATATCTGTCACTCACCATCGCGTTCGTAAACCATGATGCGAAGTTTGTTCACGACATTGCGCGTACAGTATTCGGTACACTCATCCAGAAACTCCTCTTCACTCTTCTTCAGAAATGCCAGCCACAACTGAATCAGCAGGGCAGCGACAAGTGCCTCCAGCGTGGTTTCGAAGGCGGTGGCCAGACCGGCTGTTACGCCCTGGAGGGATGACTTGATCGCATCCATCTCACCTGCGCCCTGCAGAACTCCGCCGAACTGGCTGATCGCCTGTGACAGACCCAGTACCGTACCGATGAATCCAAGCACGGGAATGGCCCATACAAAGCTATTGATGACCGAGTAACTGGTCTCCATCGACGACTCATCGTGCCCGCCCTGTGCCCGAAGAATGTCTTCAACATCGCCAACTCGGCCCAGATTCCGAAGATTCGACAACGCAATCTGAATCCGATTGAACAGGACAAAATGACGTGGATCATCGACCGTGCGGTGGATGTTGTTCATGACGACTTCGACAGTCGATGCTGCCAGAATAAAGCCCGGATTCGCCGGAACGACCCGATATTCTTCCAGCAGACACCGCCGTTGCAGGACCAGTTTGCGCCATTTGATGATCAGGGCAACACTCGCCCAGGCCGACAGGAATACGATTGCGTAAGGAGTCGACCCTCTCTCCAGAAACATCTGCGAAACAGTGAGTTTGGGAAATGCAATCAGAGGAAGATAGAACAGCACCGACAGCACGAGTGCGACGATCGATGTCCGAAACATGTTGACGCGGGTAAAGCGACCGCCGCCGCCGTACAGGCGCTGTTCAATGTCCATACGGTTCCAGCAGAGCGGCGGTAATAACTCTGAAGAACTCATGCAGATTTCCGAGCAAAGGTCAGACAGACCAGATTGAAAGGAGCGAGTGGCGCAGAATCCGTCAAACCACCGGGGCGAGGGGGTGGCGGGACGAACGGGGGTCAGCCAAGGGCACTGATCAGCAGAACAACCGCAAACAGCAGACTTAGAATCAGGATTGTGTAACCGCAACTCAGTCCAATCACAATCAGATTGCGTTCCCTGACAATGCCTGGCTGCTTTTGAAACTGATTGATCGCCAGATGTCCCAGCGCAACAGCACCAGCGCCGATAAGCAGGTCTGTTCCCAGCATGATCACCAGTCCAATGTTGCTGGCCGGTACGAATGCCGCCTTGCGCAGTGTCAATACAATCCTTGCCGTGCAGACCAGCAGCAGAATGAAACCCATGGGTCCCAGGATGACGGTCCAGAGCGTCTGCGTCGCCAGCGGTCTGACGGCCACTGAAGCTCCGGCTGTCAGCGATGACGCCTGGTCGACCGGAATCTTCCCGGCAGCCTCGTCTGCCTCCGTCTGAGGATGGTGCCGGCGCACAGGTTCCACAGGTTCCTGCACACTCGAGACCCCATCGTCCGTGCCCGGATCCACGGGTTCGGGAGTGCGTTTGTTCCGGTCGAGCGATGGAGGACGACGAACCTGCGGAAACAGCTCCGGGCGACAGGAGGCCGACGTCCAGGACTTTTTGTCCGTGGAGACCTCGTGCGATTTGCTGAAACCGCCTCGATTCGCAAGTTCATGCAGATCGCTGAGTGAATAGGGGCCCCGAACGGTCAGTCCCAGGCGGATGTAGTGTGGATCGGACAAAACTGGACCTGGCCTTTCCGGACACAGTTCCTGTGAGACTTCAGGAAACGATTGCTGGTTTCAGGCATTCATTCTTTGTAAAGGTAAACCGGGCGTCCTTCAGCAAGAAAGGCGGATGCGTCCGTAATGGCTGGTTTTCCACGACTCATCGTTCCAATCGGGTAAAACCGAGGAGTTTCTGTTCCCGCTTTGGTATAGATGGACAGTCGACCATTCATGTCGACCGCAGGCGGCTTGTCCGAAACACACACCCAGCCGGAAGCCTCGCGATTCAGCCATCCGACCCAGCGATACTCGTTTCCAATCGAGAGCCGGCTTGTGGCTTCCCGATGAGCGGTGATTTCCGCATACAGGGTGGCCGGATCTTCGATCGGCTTCAGCAGATCGGACGCTCGCACTGCCTTTTTCTGCGTGAACTCATCTTCCGGATTGAAGGGATTAATGCCGTCCAGTCGTTCGTTGATTAGTTCCGCAAGGATTTTGGAATACCGATTACTGATCATCGGACTTCCAGCCGCAGCCGTATTTAGAATTGTCCGCAGCATGAACAGACGAAAGATGGGATGCTGCCGCTTTTCGTCATAGGCGCGTCCCAGCATTTCCACCATGGCGTTTTCCCAGTCAAGCTCATCGATTCGGCTGAGATCCTGCCTGAGATTGCGGATCAGGACTGACTCAGGCGCATCCCAGTCGGGTTCCCCGAAACGGATGCGGATATCCACAGTGTCCGGAGCAAAAGTATTCGCCTTGACCTGCTGCTCTGCTTCGACCGCGAGCCAGTTGGTCAGCGGATTGAAATGGACAAATCCGGTGTCCAGGATCTCCGGTTCCTTATTCGTATAGTAGCGCTTCCCGGTTTGCATCAGAACCATGCACTTATCTTCCAGATTCGCCTTTTCCAGCTGATCACCAATTCCGGCGTGGATTGGCTGGCCAGCCGCATCAGCCCGCTGACTGATAAACCGCAGGTATTCGCAGATCTTCATGAGTTCGGTGCGACGCGGAAACTCAGGATGCGTCATCAGGAAGGCTTCGGCTTCTGCCAGATACTGTCGGGCTTCCATCGGTTTGAGAGTTGTGCAGTCCCTCGCATGCTCGCTGACAAATTTGTTCTGGACTTCAACCTGCGGCCAGACGTCCGCTTCGGTACGCAGCAGATTCTCAAATCGCAGCGAGACGGGATCTTTCGGAAACTGCTTCACGTAAGCATCGATCGCCGCGCGGTAGCCGGGAAGTGTCCCCACGCTGGCCGTAATCAGCTGCAGCATCTGGGCGCGTTTGGCCTGAACATTCATTTCGAAAATGTGAGCATCACAGCGAATCGCCAGATCTTTCGGCCCGGCAGAACCGGAAATCAGTTCAGCACTGACGTCGGGGGTTTGTGCGAGTTCCAGAAATAGGGTTTTGAATTCCCCGATCCGCTTTATATCCATCGGACCACTCGTTTCGTAGTCCTTGAATTCCGCAGCCGCTTTCTGCAGCGATACCGTGAAGGCCTCATCATTCTGCTGCTGAATCTGCTGACGTTTCTTATCGATGGCCGCCGAGAGTCTGTCGGCCTGTTTCTCTTCTTCTACACCCCGGAAGTCCAGAGCTTCCAGTAGCTCCCGGAGGCTCTGTGCGTCGGCCAGCGTGACGGCCGAGTCCAGTCCTTCCGTGATTGCCGTCCTGCCGTTCTCAAACGCTTTCAGCCTCGCGTCTTCAATCTGCCGCGCCTGCTCAATATCAACCAGCAGCACCTGGATCGGTGGTTCCTGAAGCATTTCGGGCTGCTCCTGCCGCAATGTTTCCACATACGACTCCGCGGCATCCACATCGCCTCGTTCAAGCAGGACCTCCAGCGCCGCCGTATGCCCCGCGATCGTCTCACTGATGCCTCGGTTATGAAGAACGAACCAAGCCAGCCCGGCAGCGCTGATCACTGTCAGCGACAACACGACCAGACGGCGAACATTCTTCCTGTGGGATTCTGTTTCCAGTTCATCGTACCGCGCTTGCAGCCGATTCCGGAGCGGTACTGGAACTCCGTCTTCGAATGCCTCCAGCGCATGTTCCAGCGGCTCCAGCAATTCTCTGGCTTCACGCTGATCGAGACCCTCCCGGAGCTGGGCGACCAGTCCCTCATACTTCTGCCTGCTCGCTTCTTCATCATCGATCTCCTGCAGCCAGAGAAATGCGGACCGGGTCTCCAGGATCAGAGGGTCTTCGTCAGTCAGCCGGGCCTGTTTCTGACAGGTGTTCCACGACTCCCGGATCCGCCTTCCACCAGCAACGTCGTGAGCTGACCACATGTTCTGCAGGTTCGCCGCCAGTTCCTTCATCCGCAATCGGGCGCGTCGAGCTTCCTCCTGCCTGAGGGCACGGACAGCATTTTTGACCAGCCCGGCATCCGGAGTTTTCAGCCAGTCTTTGCTGCTGAGTTCCGCACACAGCAGATTCAGCTTTCTGTGGTCCTTCTGCTGCTGGGCATCAGCCAGCTCCTTCCGGACACCCTTCAGCCTTTCTGTTTCGAACAATTCGACCTGTCGTCCGGCAACCTCTTTTGCCGTCGCTTCTTCCATTCTGTGAATCCGCCGCATCACACTCAGCCGCACCGGCAGCGGGCTGTTCGTCAGCGCATGCCGCCGGTTCATTCGATACAGCGGTTCCAGGCGACGGGCCGGCGCATAGCAGGCGTTGATCTGCCGAGAAGCAAACTGATCAATGACGGGAGGTGCCGGAAGGTCAAACTGGCTCAGGTAGTCAACCCAGACCGGCTGCTCGGGAAAATCCAGGATTGAGACAGTTTCCAGCAGACTGTTTTCATCGGCCCTCGCGATGGCATCAAGCTTCAGGCCTTTTTCCACAAGCTCCAGGCACGTCTTCAGCTGGGAGTTGACCTGCTGCACGGCAGCTCCATACTTCTTTGCCAAACGCTGCAGGTCTGCTTCAGGCGGATCGTTGCGAAGTTCGAGCATGTCGCGAACTTCACCAACGATGTCCTGGACGTCTTCTTTGCGGATCGCTGCCATGGCTTTACTCCGGATGTCTCATCTGCCAGCGTGTTTTACAGACCGTGGTGCTATCAGCCGAGAGCAGGCACTTCAGGGTACGTTGCGGGCCTCTTCGGTCGCTTGGGCACTCACGCTGGATGAAATGACAACGTCAGCAGCCCCTCCCTCGAGAGGCCGAACCAGCTGAAAATGAACGCGTCCATTTTCTTCAATCTTTTCACACAGCTCGGACAGTTTTCCCATTGCTGTATGGGCACCAGAATACACTTTAACCAATTCCTCCGCGACAGTTCTCCTATCTGCGAGATCGTCGGCTTTGCGATCGTTAGCGTTTTGTTTTTGGACCAGTTCCGGCCGCAAGCCGAACGCATCCACCTGTTTGTCCAGGTTCTCCTGTGCGGCATCGAGCTTTTGCAGATCCTTGTCAATGTCGACCAGTTCTCGTTGATACCGGCCTTTCTCCGTGGCCATGTCCTTCACCAGCTTTTCAAGGTCCGCGGGTTTCAACTGTAGTTCTTTGTCAATTTCGACTTTGCCTTTCCGGGAAGATTTCGGCACAGAGGTGAAGTAGAGCGCCTGGACTGCAAGCTGACCGTCCTCCGGCTTGAGTGTCAGCTGAATTCTCAACAGGTCTGGATCGTAATCATGGTCAGAAAAGATGATGTCCGCGGGTTCATTCGTCGTCAAGCTGTCACGCGACGCTGTATGTTCTGGCCATTCCTCAAGTGTAAAGTCAAGCTGCAGCGACTCCGCCGGCGGCAACTGAATTCCGGGTGGCAAAAAGGGCGACGACTTCGCAGGACCTTTTTCAAGTGCTTCAAGTTTGACTTTCAAAGCGGCTGTTCGAACCGGTGACCAGAGTTCGCATACCTCCGTGTCAGCGTCGGCTGAGATTTTCAGCCGGCAGAATGGCAACTTGCCTTTGTCCGCGTTTTTCTGCCATCGGAAACTGAGCTGCTGATCTTTGAGCTCGAATTCTCCCACCGGCTGCACGCGGTCGAACCCGACCGCGGACACCTGCCTGACGCTCCACGTACAGGACTGACCGTCGATGGGCTGCTTCTCCAGCTCCATCGTGAGCGCCCGCGGTTTCGAAAATTCAGCTCCAATCAGTTCCATCTTTACATTCGCCACGTCGGTCACCAAAATCTGACACAGGACAATCTCGTCAGGAATCCCCTCTCCGGCAATCGTCAGCAGCCGTGATCGCGTACGAATGTCATCCAGCGGTTTTGTCTGAGCCGCAGGCTCGGCCTCAGGGGGTGCATCACCTGACGCCGCTGCGACCGCAGTTCCGTTGGACGCAGCCGCTGATGTACCTGCTGCTTCGGCTGCCTTGCTGTCAGCTGGATTCGTGCCGGCTGGATCGCGGTCGGCCGAATTACCGTCGGTCGCCATAGGGGCGCCTGTATCTGGTTCGGTACCGGTGACAGTTTCACCTGCGGAAGCCAGCAACGGGGCCGTCCCTGATCGCGCCGCCTGTGACGGTGTGCCGGAAGACGCAGAATCTGAACTCTCACTTTCGACGAGGCCTGGCGTTTGAGCGTCGGAGCTTGTGGGTCCGGACGAGGAAAACCCAATCGCGGTGACCGCCGTGACCAGCCCGGCACAGGCCATCTGCGCCAGCACACCGATGCCAATCGGCACGAAAAAGCTGACGGCTGGCGGATTTTTTGGAGCGGTGTTCATGGGTTCTGTTCCGGAACGTTGTATTCAACGGGACAGCGACTGCTGGTTCCCAGTCGTCGCGACTCGCCTGTGGCCGATTGAAACGGAAGGGGCAGGGCGACGGGCATCGTCGTTCAGGATTTCATTTTGATACAAGCGGCGAATAACCCCCTCATCCGGCCTGTCGGCCACCTTCTCCCCCTGGCAGGGGGAGAAGGGACTGTTTCAGGCTACAAGCTGTCATCCGTCCTGATCAGTTCTATGCCGCCAGCACCAGCGTTTGGAAACATCAGCCGCAGTCTG
>Ga0163144_10023700_pt1 | contig 12096 bp, 13 predicted proteins | sample OliLak19BULKMAT1_FD_123175 | JGI IMG/M metagenome (GOLD analysis project Ga0163144, IMG submission 123175) | Freshwater microbial mat bacterial communities from Lake Vanda, McMurdo Dry Valleys, Antarctica - Oligotrophic Lake LV.19.BULKMAT1 | ecosystem: Environmental > Aquatic > Freshwater >...
GATGGTTATGCGATCGAGTGGGTTGATTTAGATGAGCATATTGGTATTGAAGGGTTGATTGCTGGTAAATGTAGTGGAGAAAGCCCTAAATCTTTTGAGCGTTGGTTGGCGACAAGGGCAGAATTACATTGAGTTAGAAACATGAAGATTAAATACTCATTGACTCTGCAAAGTATTTAATCTCCGTGTTTGAATTACATTCCTTGAATCTTTTTTAAAGAATCGTACAAGCCATTTGTATGAATCCAGCCTACGAATCCAGAAAAGAGTACATCTCTTTTTTTGGAGGCAACAAATACATGAAGGACGTTAAAAGTATTTGTCCAAGTTAAAATAATCGAACCATCACTTAGATTGTCAAAGTATTTAGCCTTGCTGATATCGCGAGGATCGGCGTGGGTCATACCTTCTACTGTTCGCAATATTTTAATAGCTTTTTCTGTTGGGCTTTGCTGATTTGGATTATGAGTAGACTGATGTCCTTAAGGTTGTTAGACAGAGAAGCAAGCTCTTTATCTAAATCAAATGTCTATCCAAATATCCGTGTCATCCTTTAATCCCTCTAATCCGTGATTCTAACTTTATATTTGCCGATTTTAAATCTAATTATTTTTTGTTGTATAGGTGCTGGCTTAAGCGATCGCATCATAATTTTGCTGATGATGCGAATAAGAATAGTCATCTTAAAAATCTAAAGTTATAAATAACTCACTAACTGCAACCTGAAAATTCAAGATTACATTTTCCCCATCCAAAATATCATCACCTCTCAACAAGCGATCGGGTTGAGGGCTATGGTAAACCAGCACATATCTTTCATCGGGATGGATTACCCAAAGCAATCGAGTTCCACTCTCAAAATATTCCTCAATCTTGTTGTGAATCTCCTCAAAAGTATTGCCAGGAGAAATAATCTCCACAACCAGATCGGGCGCACCATCAAAAAAACCTTTCGGTAATCGCTTTAGCCCTACTAATCTCTCCTTACTCACAAAAGAAATATCAGGCGATCGCTTATTACCTCCCTTCATCTTAAATGCAGTACTAGAGTCACAAGCAACTCCCAACTTGTTTTGCCTTACAAAAATTTCGATGAGACCACCTAGGAATATGCCAATATTCCCATGTTCCATGCCAGAATTGCCCACGTTTACTAACTCTCCATCGATAACTTCATAGCGATCGCCATCATCAGGTAAAGCCATAAACTCTTCGTCAGTCAATACCTTAGAATCAATTCTCTCTACAGTGACTGTCATAGATCTTTAAGTCTCCTTAAATTAGACGAGGTGATTTGTTTATGGAATTAACCCTATGTTTTTCGGATTCTTTTTACTCAGTTTAATACTAATTCTAGACAATCCCTCTTACATATTTGGCGAAGATCCAGAAGAAGTTGAAAGTAGCTATAAATCATTGAGAAACTTGCTCTTTTGAATTTAGTTTTTTTTTGTAGCTTAGGCGATCGCTTAGCGGTTTTTTTACATTGATTTAGGATTGGTTTAAATAGATAAAAGTAACCCTTAGTCCTTAGTCTGACTTTTATTTATCAAGACGGACAACGTACCATTGCCATGTGCCGCGATCGCCACAATCGAGATCGCAGGCAGTTTTGATCAGGCGTTGTACTTGTTCGTCAATATTCGCAAGATTTTGTAAATCGTGGGGGCGTGCGTCTTGAATATTAACGAGCAAATCATGCAAAATTTGTTCCAATTCTGGCTGAGTGACAAACTTTTCCTGCATATCTGGAGGCAGCACCACATAAGTGTCTTCGTAGTACATCATGCTGCTTGGCATATATTTTCTTAATTAGTAGAATTTTCGTTGAAGTGTCATCTGTAGGTAAAATCTTAGCATGACGAATGTATTGCCTTTTGAACAACGTGTACAATCTATTGAGCCAGTCGAACTTGAACATGAAGAGACTTTTGAACTTGATGAGCCTGTAGAGATATTCGCGCCTGTAGAGATATCGGATTTATCTGAATGCTTGTTTGAGCAACAAAAATTACCGATCGCGCGATCGCTTAAGCAGAAAGTAGAAGCGGTTTTGTATCTGAAGGGACAACCGATGACTTTGGCTGCGATCGCGGCGGCTTTAAGTTGCGAAAGTGAGGATGCAGAGATGGGGTTGATTGATTTAATTTCTGAATATGCTCATCGGGATAGTGCTCTAGAGATTGTGGAAACCGATGCAGGTTTTGCGTTGCGGTTGCGATCAGAGTTTGAAGACTTAGTGAATAAGTTAATTCCTGTGGATCTTGGGCGCGGGGCTTTACGGACTTTGGCAGCGATCGCGCTTAAGAAAAATATTGTGCAGTCGGAGTTGATTGAGTTGCGTGGGGCGGGAGCATATCAACATGTACAAGAATTAGTCGAGCAGGGATTTATCAAAAAGAAGCGACAAGTTGAAGGGCGATCGTCAATATTGCAAGTAACTGCAAAGTTTCATCAATATTTTGAAATTGATGAGTTAACGAAGTTGATCTAGGATCATTAGATTAAAGAGCGAAGCTTTCTAACTAAAACCAAAGCATTAAAAGGAATCTTATTTTGAGCATATTAATTCGACAAGGCACGATTATTTTGCCCGATCGCGAGACTTTGATAGGAGATGTCTATGTCAAGGATGGAAAAATCGCGGCGATCGCCCCCACTCTCGACCCTAACGATCTAAGTGCTGATGAGTATCCTTTAGAAATTATCGAAGCCGCAGGTTTGACTTTGTTGGCGGGAGTAATTGACCCGCAAGTGCATTTTCGAGAACCAGGTTTGGAGCATAAGGAAGATTTACGGACGGCGAGTCATGCTTGTGCTAAGGGCGGAGTGACTAGCTTTTTAGAAATGCCAAATACTCGTCCGCTCACAATTACACAAGCGGCGCTTGATGACAAACTTAGCCGTGCGGCTAGTAAATGCGTAGTTAATTACGGCTTTTTTATTGGTGCAACTGCTGAAGTTTTACCTGATTTGCTTAGCGCAAATCCTACTTGTGGTATCAAAATATTTATGGGATCGATGCATGGTGCTTTGTTGATTGATCAGGAAGAAATTTTAGATCGGATTTTTTCTCAAGGCGATCGCTTAATTGCAGTTCATGCTGAGGATCAAGCGCGGATTGCTCAACGGCGGATCGAATTTGCGGACAGTAAAGATCCTGCAAAACATTCCCTGATTCAGGACAATCAAGCTGCCCTCAATGCGACTAAACTTGCTATTAAACTTTCTAAAAAATATCAAAGGCGTTTGCATATCCTGCATATGTCCACGGGAGAAGAAGCAGAATTTTTGCGCCAAGAAAAGCCTGAATGGGTCACAGCCGAGGTGACACCACAGCATTTATTGATGAATATCGGCGCTTACGAGAAAATGGGTTCGCTTGCTCAAATGAATCCACCATTGCGATCGCCCCACGATCAAGAGGTACTATGGCAAGCTTTGTTAGATGGCGTGATTGACTTTATTGCCACTGACCATGCACCGCATACATTAGCGGAAAAAGGGCTAGCTGCAAGTCAGGATATTCCATCAGCTACGCTCGAAAAATCCTCTACTGATACTGTGTTGCTAGAGCCAGCCAATGTTCCATCAGGAATGCCAGGTGTAGAAACTTCGATGCCACTGATGCTAACCCAAGCGATCGCTGGACGTTGCACTGTGCATCAGGTCAGCCAATGGATGAGCAGAAATGTTGCCAAAGCATACAAAATTGCCAATAAGGGAGAGATTCGCGTCGGTTGGGATGCTGACTTGGTGCTAGTCGATCTCAATAACTATAAACCCGTGCGTAATGAAGATTTGTTGACAAAATGTGGTTGGAGTTCGTTTGCAGGATGGGAACTTACAGGCTGGGCAGTGACAACGATTGTTGGTGGTCAAGTTGTGTTTGCCAATGGCAAAGTTAATCCGAATGTACGTGGTCAAGCATTACAGTTCGGATAGATTAGCGACACATTGACATTCCTCGCACTAAAGTGACGAGGATTCTTGGACTCACCATGCCATTTCAGACTACTCTTACTTAGGTCTTACTTAGTGATACCTAGTCTTGCAACTAGCTTCTCAAGCGTGAATTTCCGTATGCCCTGCGGTATTATAAACACTGTAATATAAAGCCGTCCTAGATGGTTACTGAGCCTGTCGAAGTAAGGACGGAGCTTTAAACCCAATCTTCCGATAAAGTTACACAACAAGTAGATAAATTTATAAGCTTTGCTTTACAAGGTTTTTAAATTATCTAAGTTTGATTAGAGCGCAACATTATGTTTCTTTCCCGAAAGGTGTCGAGCAAGATATCGATTTTATTGCTGTCTGCGATCGCGACAGGTTTATTGGCAGCTTGTAGCAACTCAAATGCTGCTAGTAATAATTTGTCCCAGCAACAAGTCGATACTACTAAAGTCACACTGACTCCAGCAACTCCAGCAACTGGTTTACCTAGCCCTGTGAATGACCTTAACAAGTCGCCCGAATTAGAGATTGGCGAACTTGAAGCTTATAAACATCGTTCGGGGCTTTTGGAAATGAGTGTGCCAAAAAATTGGCAGCTTATTGATAATAGTCAATTAGGTGAATTACTCATCACTTGGAATGAAAAAGCGGGACGGGCGACTATTTCTGCAAATATTTTTGTGCCTCCGAGCGAAATCCCTGTAAATCGCTTAGCTGATATTTTTGCAGTAATAATCAAAGGAATGTATGGTAATCAGTCCGATTTCTCAATGCGATCGCCTGTTGTTGAAGCAACGGGAAATATTGTGATTGAATGGACATCAACTGTGACAGTGGGTAATAAAAAAGTTAAATTTCAGGCTAATAGTAAACTGCAACGCACTAATAACAAGCTTGCCATTTTAACTTTTGGGGCGATCGAGCCGAAATTTATGGAAATGAAGGACTCTTTCGTTAAAATATCCAACAGTCAAATTGTAAATGCTAATCTTTCTATTCCTTAAAAGCTTATATAAAAATGATAAAAACTAATTCTATAATCGTTACTTTTGGCGCGATCGCCCTCTTGGGAAGTTTGCTTGGGAGTTGTACACCTGACAACAAAACTAGTGATACAAAAAATAGCCCTGCTGCATCTAACGCTAGCACTGTGCCAAAAATACCTGACTCTAAAAGTGTTGCTACCGTAAAGCATGAATCTATACCAACGAATGATGCTCGAATCATTAAAGTCAAAATTGATGGCCTAGAACCTTATAAGCATCCCTCTGGACTATTCCAAATTGATGTGCCTAAGGGTTGGAAGCCCACAGAAAACAAAAAACCAAATGAGGTGATTGTTTTATGGTTTGACCCAACTAAAAATGCATTACTCACCGTTGATGTTTTCAAAGCACCATCAGAAACTACACCCGAACAATTAACCACACTTTTAGAAACATTTCTAAAGTCAACTTTTGGTTCTAGACCTAAATTTGTTTCTGAAAAGCCTATCCAACAAAAAGATGGCAGTGTGCAAATTGTATGGAGCTATGATGAGTCGATCAAAACTATTACGGCTAAAGTGCAAGGTAATAGCTTTATCAGTCGTAATGGTGACAAGATTTCGCTGATTACAACTGGCGGAGTTGCCGATCAAATCCCTGCACTAAAGGAGTCTTTTGATCGCGTTGTCAATAGCTATAAAGTCGATCCTACCGTAGTGATCCCTTAAGCCAAAAGCCTTGGTAAATGCGTAGAAAAGCGAATTGCCTCTATGCATTTACCAAGTTTTTTGAGTTAGAGTTCTTTGCGCTTTAACCCAGTATTGATCCAAATATATGAAACTCGCGATCGCTATTATTGACGCATTTACCAATCAACCATTTCGCGGTAATCCTGCGGCAACTGCATTGGTAGACGAATTTCCAGAAGAAGATCAAATGCAGCAAATTGCCGCAGAAATTAATCTGTCTGAAACTGCATTTGTCAAACCTTTAGCCCCAAATCATTTCCATCTACGGTGGTTTACACCAACGCGAGAAGTACCTCTCTGTGGTCATGCCACTCTGGCGATCGCCCATTATCTGCGCGAGATATCCGCGATCGCCAATGATGTTCCACTTACCTTCTCAACCCTGAGCGGCGATCTAAAGATTAGCTTTGAAGATCACCTGATCGTAATGGATTTTCCTGCTGCTTTTTATACAAATTGTTCAGAGCGATCGCAACAAATATTAGCCGTTATGCTCGGTGATATGACCTATGCAGCTCTCGGGCAAAGCGAAGATTACATAACCGTTGTTTTACAGTCTGAGTCAGCCGTAAAAGATTTTCAACCCAAATATGATCAGATTGCTCAGTTAGATGGTTTTGGATTTATTATTACGGCGATCGCTGATGTAAACCAGTCCTATGATTTTGTGTCAAGATTTTTTGCTCCCAAAGCAGGGCTTCCTGAAGATCCTGTGACAGGATCAGCCCATTGCAGTCTTACGCCTTATTGGGCAAAGCGCCTTGGTAAAAGAAATTTAAAAGCCAAACAATTATCAGCTCGTTCAGGCGATCTCGAAGTTTGCGATCGCCTTACTAGAGTTTTGCTGAAAGGTGAAGCTGTGACCTTCCTGCGCGGTCATATTAACGTGGGTTAGGTTTCATGCCTTTCATACCCATGTCCTCAGAAAAGTACCACCATAGAGAAGTGCGATCGCCTTCATCGACGACTATTGACATCAGCCCTGCATCTAAATCCTGCCGACAAGCCGCGATCGCCGCTTGCTGAGTTGTATGAACATCAATCGGTAGAAAAGTTTTTCCTAAGTAGCAAATCCCTTTTTCAGTGCCCCATGGAGTTGGCAAATTGGTCAGTTGAATCTCTGATAACGAAAGAATAATCATAACTAGCTAACACAGGACGCTTTTCACATCTCTTATGTTCGATTAATTAGCCTTCACAACCTGTGATGGCTAACAGAAGGGACTTGTGACAGTTTTAAGTATGTATAAGTGACCACATCAAGTTAAGCTCGTGACAGAAATCACCAATTACAGCAACTTACTTTCAAACCTGCCACAAATACAATATAAAACCTATTGCGGGGCTTCGCCCTGCGCCCCTTTTTGTGGCGCGTTTGATAAATAACTGCTGTAAGTAAAAAAAGCGCAAAGCGCTCCTTGTTATAGATTTCGCGTAGATTTTGTGCCGTTTCTCACTTTTTAGTTTTAGTCAGTTTTAGTTAGACATCACTATACAAAGTCTTTACAAGCGGCAAAAATACTTTTACCGAAGTTTCTTCATAGGGAACACTGATAATTTCCAACCTACCACCATGCAGTTCGGCAAGTCGCTTAGCGATCGCCAAGCCTAGCCCAGTACCTTGTTGGATATACAACTTTTTCTCAAACTTGACATATGCCCCAAAATTAGCGATCTGTTCAGGTTCAATACCTTGACCATGATCAGTGACACACAAACAAAATTCATTGTCATCGCAACTGCCCGAAACATTTACAGATGTGCCTTCAGCAGAGAATTTGAACCCATTATCGATAAGTTCTTTGGTGATAACATTTAAATAGGAATCTGAGATACGAATATTTGCATCTTTAATAGAAATATTCAAATCAGAAACCCGATTATAGTTTTCAGCAATTTGCTTGGCACAACTAGAAATTTCAATATCTACAAAAGTTGCTTTGCTATTACGAATCTGGTTAGTCCATTCAGTATTACTCTCTGTTGACTCTAGCTCCGCGTATAGCAAGAATTTTTTCACCATTTCATGCATATCTCTTCCTGCTTTTCGGATCCGCTTACCAAGATCAGGGACTTCATGCGCTTCCATTGCATGATAATTTTTGATCAAAATATCAGACAACCCCATAACTTCGATTGAAGGAAATAGCAATTGGTGAGGTAGAGACTTAGAGATATTTCCTCGTAAGTTGTCTAGTTCTTGTTTGTAATACCTACTTATTACTTCTTGTTTCTTAAACTGGGCCTTGATGGCTCCCAGCAATTCATCTCTGGTAAATGGTTTAGTCAAATAATCATCTGATCCCAGTTCCATTCCGTATCGGAGATCAGTTTTGTCAGATTTGGCACTAAGAAATATAAAAGGAATTGTGACGGTAGCGGGATTATTACGAAGTGCAGTAATGACTCCATAGCCATCAATTCCAGGCATCATAATATCGCAGATAATCAAACTTGGAATATTCTGCTGAGCCATATCTAAGCCACTGCGCCCATTATCTGCACTAATTACCAAGTAGCCCTCGGCTTGGAGCATTCTCGTAGTATTTAGTAAAACATTGGGATTGTCTTCGATCAGCAGAATTTTTTTCATACTAACTTGATTAGTGTTATTAATCACCATTATAGCGATAGAGATGATCACAGACAGTAAGACTTAATACTTAAAAAATAGGAGGTAAAGCACCATATTTTTGAAGTTTAATCACTGGAAATTGGTAAAGTTACCGTAAATTCCGTCCCTATATTCAACTGACTTTTCACTGATATTGACCCACTGAGAATATCTACACAGTTTTTGACGATTGATAGTCCCAATCCAGTGCCAGGTAATATCCCCACATTTTTACCTCGATGAAATGCACTAAATAAATGCTCTAAATCTTCTTCAGGGATTCCAATCCCCTGATCACTAATTATAAAAGTTACATGCTCCTGATCGACATTGTAGGAAAAATTGATCGTACTATTTTGAGGCGAATATTTAATCGCATTTGTAATCAGATTTGTGAGGATCTGACGTAATATTTTTTCATCCATTTCAACTATTAGTTCTGGAAGATCGCTTTGAAGATGTGGATTCTCAATTGATATATTAAGATTTGCAGAAAGATGTAAGGATGAAAGCAAAGTATAGTTTTTAGCAAAAGTTCTTTGCATTAGCCGCAATAGCTGACTACAAAATCCTAAAAGATCAAATTTGGATAAATTAATTTTAGATTTATTAGCATTAGCTCGACTAAGAAATAATACATCTTCCATCAAGGCAGTCATATGTTTGACTTCAGATTGAATTTGATGCAATTGCTCAACTCGTTCTTCTTTTGTCCATTCATAATATTCGAGCAGTTCTGATGCACTTTGAATTGTCGTAAGAGGGGTGCGAAACTCATGGGAAACAACCGAGATAAAGTCGGATTTCATTTGACTAAGTTCGCGTTCTTGTTGAAGCGATCGCGTTAACAAAGTAGCCGCCATTTGCAGTTGTTCATTTTGTACTTGCAACCTTTTTTGTAATGAACATAACCGTAAATGGGTTTCTATTCTTGCTAAGACTTCAATTAACTGAAATGGTTTGCTAATGTAATCCACACCGCCGACAGAAAAAGCTTCTACCTTTTCAGATGGCTCTTCTATTGAACTAATAAAAATAATCGGAATGTCTTTAGTTATAGAACTTGCCTTTAGTTTTCTACAGACTTCATAGCCATTCATGTCAGGCATCCGAATATCAAGTAAAATTATGTCTGGTAATTCTTTAGTAGCTATCTCTAATGCTTGTATACCATTTGTAGCCTGACTAACTTCATATCCCTGTTTTATCAACATCAGCGATAAAAGTTGAATATTATAAATAGTATCGTCAACAATGAGAATAGAGGCATTAATTTCCTTCTGCTCTTCTCCCACCTGATTTAAATCTTGAGTAGCCATATCAAAAAAAAATCCTGAGTATTATTGATATAATACTTCCTTAATATATAAAGTTTCTGGTTTTATAAGCTAGAGGAAAGTATTTAAGCCCTTGGCTCTAACGCAAAGTTACTTATGCGACTGTCAATTATTCTTCCTTGTCTCAATGAAATTCGGCACGGTTATCTAGATCGCATTCTCACTAACTTAATTGCCCAAATTGGCGAAAAAGAAATTATTGCGGTTGTTAGTCCTAGTAATGATGGCACTGATCAGATTTTAGAAGAATACGCGGCGCAGTGTTCTGAAATACAAGTTGTGCGATCGCTTGCAAAAAATCGCGCTCAACGACTAAATGATGGAATTGCAGTTAGTAGAGGGGAAATAATTTTATTGCACCATCCTGCCACAATTTTACCTGAACGCATAGCTTTACAGCTAATTGAACAGGCGATAACAGCGGGTAATAATTGGGGAGCATTTCAGCATACTTTTGATTTTCCGCATTGGTTACTGCACTTTACGTCTTGGTATTCTAATAATGTGCGGGTAACCCAAAAAGGAATCGTTTATCTCGATCATTGTCCTTTTATTGATCGCGAAGTTTTAGCTCAAATTGGTAATATTCCCGATCTGGATATTTTTGAAGATACTGTGCTTAGCGATCGCTTGCGAAAATTTTCAAAACCAGTGTTAGTTCAAGGTAAGGTGATTACCTCAGCAAGGCGGTTTCAGCAAAGGGGGATTTATCGTCATGCGATGCTCAATCAGTTGCTAAAAATGTGTTATCACTTCCACATTGATCCGCGATCGCTCAATCGTTTGTACGAACAAAAGGTTAGTATTAACGTCAAGTATAGCGACAAATAAACCTCGTATATAGGTCAGATGGCTTTAGTAGCCGCTTTATATATGAGGTTTGATTAAGACAAATCAGCTTATAAGGAGTTCTCAAGGGTGATTGGTTCCCGTAGATTAAGCAAAGGTAGATTAAGCAAAGCGAAGCGATCGCCGCAAAGCCAAAAATCTTGGCAACTATTTTTACATCGTGGCGGTGATTTATTATTTGCAACATGGGTTGGGTTAATCTGTGCAGTCCCACCCTGCTACATGCAGACAGACTTTCAAATGCCAGCTCAAGCAGCTGAACTAAAACTTGCTCAAGCCGTAATTCCGATCTCGCCTCGGGTCGTTAATCCGCTTACCCTTGATCTCACTGATGACTTATTAGAAAGCGATCGCCCTAACCTTTTAAAAGCGATCGACAATAGTATCCAATACATCCGCACCCCATCGGCAGCTAAACGCTATCCTGTCGCAGGAATTAGTCAAGATCGCATGGAGACGAGCTTGGTAAGATTTCGTCGGCTCGTACAGATATCGCGCACTGCTAAAGATCTTCAGCAAGCAGTGAGCCGCGAATTTGATCTATACCAGTCCGTCGGGCGTGATGGTTCAGGTGGGGTGCAATTTACAGGCTATTACGAAGCGATGTATAAGGCTAGTCGTACTCGTACAGAGGAGTTTAAATATCCGCTCTATCGTTTGCCACCTGACTTTGACCAATGGCGATCGCCTCATCCGACCCGTGCGATGCTCGAAGGTAGCAAGCAGATGTCAGGTTTAGAAATTGCATGGCTGAGCGATCGCTTTCAAGCTTTTCTAGTTCATGTCCAAGGTTCGGCGAGATTTGAATTGCCTGACGGCAATTTATTGACAGTTGGTTATGCAGGTAAAACCGATCAGCCATATCGATCAGTGGGAGCCGAGATAGTTAGAGATGGCAAAATGCGTCTGGAAGATGTAACTTTGCAAACTCTGATTGCATATTTCCAAAAGAATCCTCAAGATCTAGTTACTTACCTAAACCGTAATCCAAGCTTTGTCTTTTTTCGTGAGACTAATGGTAACCCTGCAACAGGTAGCCTTGGTGTGCCTGTAAGCGCTGAGCGCTCAATCGCTACTGACAAAAAAATCTTCCCTTCTGGTGGTATTGCCTTAATTCGCACCGAGATTCCCTTTGAAAATCCTACAACTGGCAAACTTGAACTGCGTCAGATTCAACGCTTTGTACTTGATCAAGATACTGGCGGCGCAATTCGTGGGGCGGGACGTGTTGATATCTTTATGGGAACAGGCGATCGCGCTAAACAAAGGGCTGGCTTAATCAAAGGTGACGGTGAGTTGTATTATCTTGTATTAAAAAATTCTGGATAACGTAAAGCACTATTCCGAAAGTCAAATATTTTAAAAATCCATGCGAAGCATGGATTTTTAAAATAGAAATAGAAATACAGATTGAGAACTTTATGCCACAAATTAATCCTTTTACGATTAGAATGCAGATTACGCGGATGTTTGAGCAAGGGCAGTCGCTCTTTGCTGAGCTAAAAGTCCAAGACTGGCTAAAAGAACGTAATCATAACCCCACAGATTATGTGATTCGCTTCCATCAAAAGATGGCTCCAGTCGGCTCAGTCTCTTCCGTACTCGTA
>Ga0163144_10023701_pt1 | contig 12096 bp, 7 predicted proteins | sample OliLak19BULKMAT1_FD_123175 | JGI IMG/M metagenome (GOLD analysis project Ga0163144, IMG submission 123175) | Freshwater microbial mat bacterial communities from Lake Vanda, McMurdo Dry Valleys, Antarctica - Oligotrophic Lake LV.19.BULKMAT1 | ecosystem: Environmental > Aquatic > Freshwater > Lake...
CCGCGCACATGCTCAAACGGGTCATCAATGCCCATCTGGGCAGCAACATCTGTAAATGTGCCATTGCCATTGTTCCGAAATAAAAAGTTGTGACCGTTTTCGTTACCCGCAAAAACATCCAGCTTGTCAGTAAAAAGCGGCAACGCCAGCAAACTGCGCCCCCCCGTTACCATATTTACGCCAGCATCTTGCGCCACATCCACTATTTTTCCGTCATCGTTTAGCTCATACAGGCGCATTGCGCCACCATAATTTGCCACAAAAAAACCGTAACGCCCGTTGCCCATACGGTCGAGGGCAATCACGCTTCGTCCTGCGGTTAGGTTAAGCGCGTCCTGATTTTCTGGCAAGCTAAAAAGGTCTGTCCAACCGTCCAGCCCCATAGCAAATAGCCTATCGGTTACGCGCTTTATTCCACCAAACGTATCCGAGTTTAGGACATAAATTTCTTCGCGCCCATCACCGTCAATATCGCACGCCGCCACGCTAATGGCTTGCCGTGTGGGGTCTGCAATCACATCGGGGGCAATGTCCTCATAGCCCCTTCCATTCCACTTTAGTACCAAGTTTCTAAAGCCAAAACCGGCAATAAAGAACTCAAACGCACCGTCACCATCCGCATCAGTAACGGCAACACCATAATTAAGTTGGCTAGGGTTATCAAATAAAAGCGCACTTCTATCTATAAACATGGCGTTTCCTTTGTTGTAATACGACCTGAAGCCTATCGTTTTTTTATTATGCGCTATAATGTAAAGTATCTTTATTACGGTTCCTCTAAGATTTTGAGCCTCTATTTTGGTGGGTATTATACATGACACAATCCAGCAATCATCAGCCCACATTTGAAGACCTAGAACTTCTGGCAGAAGCCTCACGGTTACTGACAGAGTTTGACCTTGATAATGTCCTTAACCGCGTCATTGGGCTAGTGGTTAAAACAGTTGGCGCAAATAAAGCCAGCCTCTTTTTGCATGAAGACGACAGCATCGACTGGTCTCATATTTTTACCATGCGAAACCTAAGCGCAGATGAGAGTGTCAAGGTGGTATCAAAGGTGCTGGATACAGGTTTTGCGGGATGGGTGTATCGCAATAAACGCGGTGACATCATTGAGGACACGCAAACAGATAGCCGTTGGATTGTTTTTGACAATGACACCGAAACGGTACGTTCTGTGGTGTGTGTGCCATTTTTAGATGAAAACAGCGTCGTAGCAGTAGTAACGCTAGTACATAATGAAGTGGCGCATTTTACGCCCTATCACCTGCGCCTACTTACTATTGTCGCTAACCAAGCGACCATTGCCATTCGCAATGCCCAGCTCTTTAACAGCCTTAATAGCCAACGCCGTCAGCTTGAAGCCATCTTACAGTCGATTGGGGATGCGCTGATTGTGCTAGGCAGCCGTGGAAATATTGCGCTTGCCAACGATGAAGCTTTAGAGCTGATGGGTGTTCAAGATGAAGTTCTAGTGTATGGCAAAAAGCTCACCCACTATGTTGAACACGACACGGTATTTTTACCCATCGCCGAGATTATTGAAGCAAGCCTAACAGGAAATGAGCGTTGGTCGTTTGAGACACGCTCGGAACGCCTTAAAACCGATTATCAAGTAACCATGACGCTCTGGCGAGAGCTAGACGTGCGCGGGTACGTAGTGGTGATGCACGATGTAACACAACTGCGCGATTTATCACGGTTTAAGGATGAGATGTTGCGCGTTGCCAGCCATGACCTTAAAAGCCCGCTTGCACTCATTACAGGGTACGCCGACATGATTGGCATAGATACGCCCGACCTTGAATCGCCTGTTCATGAATATGCCGAAATTATTAAAAGCTCTGTGGAACGCATGGGAGATTTGATTGAAGATTTGTTGCGTGTCGAGCGTATTCGCACGTCACCCATTGAGCTACAAGAAAAAACCGACCTTGAGGCTTTAGTTAAAGTGGTGATGGTCAATCTGCGCCCCTCTGCCGAAGTGCGTAAGCAACGGCTAGAAAGCGACATTCGCCTCATCGGGATTCCGCGCATTATGGCAGATACAGTATTGGTGCGCCAAGCAATGGAAAACTTGGTGGGCAACGCCATCAAATACACCCCCATTGGTGGGCAAGTGTTGCTAAAGGCTTCTTTTGATGCCGAGCGTTTTTACTTTAGTGTGCGTGATAATGGCATTGGTATTCCCGAAGAACACCAAAAGTTTGTGTTCGAGTCGTTTTATCGTGTTCCAACGGTTGCAAATACCATCAAGGGCAGTGGATTAGGGCTAAGCCTTGTAAAGAACGTCATTGTTCGGCATGGTGGTGATGTTTGGCTAAACAGTAAAGAAAACGAGGGGAGCGAGTTTGGATTTTGGCTACCCATGTATAATGAAGCAGAAACATAATACCCCACAATACCCGTAACGCTTTATAAGCGGTGTCGCATGTATAATATATCTATAATGTGATGAATGATGGACTAGGCGAAGCGTGTGAGCGATTCAACAGAGCAATTAGACCGCCTCAAGAACGCCCTTAAAGAGCTACGGGTGCATCAGCACCTATTGTCTGCGGATGCCGCATCTCAAATTGTGATGGCGTTGCTAGAACGCATGCGACGCTTGCAAACCACACTCGATAACAACCCCACCCCGGTGGATGATGAAATACGCCTAGTCACTGTGATGTTTGTGGATGTTAAAGATTCAACATCCCTCTCACAACAATTAGACACCAGCGACTGGAAACTACTCATTGAAGAAGCCCATCGGCGCACCACACAGCTCATTGCCCAATACGATGGCACAATTGGGCAATATCTGGGCGATGGTGTGCTGGCATTTTTTGGGGCGCAGCGCAGCCGTGGCGATGATGCCTTACGCTGTGTTATGTGCGCTCTTGCCGTACAAGCCAGCATGCAAAGCTACGCTAACGATGTGTTCTTAGAGCATGGCGTAGAATTTGCCATTCGCATTGGCATTAGTACAGGCAAATTGGTGGTGGGGGTACTAGGCGTAGGCAATAAGCAGGAGCTTCTGGCATTGGGTCCCGCTACCAATCTGGCTGCCCGTTTACAAAGTGAAGCCGATGCCAACAGCGTGATGGTTGATGGCGCAACCTATAGCAGAATCCGCCAATACATCAAAGTAAAGGCGTTCCCTTTGGCAAAGATGAAGGGGTTTGATGAACCAGTGAGTTCCTACGAAGTGCTAGGACGAAGCGACCAAGCCCCCCTAACGCTAACCCAAACCCACATAGAGGACTTTCCTTTGTTGTTACATGGGCGCGAACAAACGCTAGAGTCTGTTCAGCGTGCCTGTAAGAGCGCATTTGACGAAGCAAGCCTGCTTAGTATCACCGTCACAGGCGATATTGGCATGGGCAAAAGTCGTTTGCTTCAAGAAGTAATGTGGTCATCCCCCCCCGAAGTGATTATTGTGATGATGATTGCACGTTATGAAGAGCGTGGGTCATCGTTTAACTTGCTTAAAAATTGGCTGACAAACTTTTGTCAGCTTTCGCCCGAGATGCCCCAAACCCAGACAGAAGAACGCATCCTAGAGAGCATTACTAGCGTGTGGGAACACCCCAACGCACAAAATGCCGCCCACGCCATGGGCTATCTAAGCGGTTTTGGGTTTGAGGGTAGCACGTTTATTCAAGAAGTCGCCAATCCCCTTAATAGCAACAGCATTAATATCCTAATGCAAGAAATCAATCGGTTTTTCTTAGGCATTACCCAGCAATCCCCTTTGCTCATTCTGATTGATAACCTACAGTGGGCAGACTTCCAAAGTATTCGCTGGCTTAATTTATTGGCAAAAGCCTTGTCTAAACGGGCTGTTGTCATTTTGGCGGGCGCACGCCTGGCGTACCAGCTGATTCACAACAATTACCTAGACACCATTCACCCCGAACGGCGTGTTGTTTTTACCCTAGAACGCCTGGATGAAGCCACCACCAAGCGCATGGTCAACAACGTTATTGGCGATATCCCACGTGTTCCAAGCGAACTTTCCAAGCTCGTTGTCACTCGTTCAGAGGGCAACCCTCTCTTTGTCACCGAGTTTCTCGCCAGCCTGTTTGATGGCGGCGTGTTCCAGCGTGGTACAGATGGCATATGGCGATTTAACCTTGTGCGCTACGACAGCACGCTTAAAACACTTCCCACTGGCTTAGTAGAAATGGTGCAGGCGCGGCTAGATGAGCTAACCGTTGAATTTAGGCAAGTCTTGCAAATGTGCGCCATTGTGGGGCAAACGCTGTGGTCTAGCATTATAGAAGAACTGGCGGGCAAAGACCCCGAAACCCTTTTAGCAGGTCTGGTAGCGCGCGGAATTCTCATCCGTGACCCGCAAAGCGCGTTTGAAGGCGAAACACAATACCACTTTTTACACAGCCTTTACCGCGAAGTGGCGTATGAAATGCTACCTCGCGCCAAACGCGAGGGTATGCACCGCCAAATTTCGCGTTGGTTGGTGACGCGTGTCGCCAATAAATCAGAATACTTTGCCACGCTCGCCTATCAGTTTGAATCAGGCGCACAGCACGAAGCCGCCCTATTCACTTATTCCGAAGCCGTTCAAAGCTATATGGCACGCGGTCTCGTCAAACGAGCAATTACTCTTATAGAACTAGGGCTGGCAGTTGCCCGTAATTTACCCCGTGAAACAGCCATTGGGGTAACGCCACAATTGTGGGTGTCGCAAGCCCAATGCTTCTTGGCTTTGGGGCGTTATGACGAAGCCAGCGCATCCAGCCATTCTGCTTTGCGCCTACTCAACGAGCTACCTGCTGAACATTTACAGGACGTGCGCGTCCAAGCCGCCCGTTGCTTAGGAATCGCCTATACGCATATTGGCAACTTTAACGAAGCCCACGAAGCCCTAACGATGGCGTATCAGCGAATAAACGAAACCGACAACGTGCAAATGGCAGAAGTTTTACGTAGCCACGGTATGCTCATGTTGTACAAGGGGCGTTTAACCGATGCGATGGCATACCAGCAACGTGCCATGCTGTATTCACGTAGTACGGGGCAAGCCCATCAGCTTAACGCCTCTATGACGCAATTAGGCGCAATTGCCCTAGAGCGTGGTGATATTAGTACCGCCATAAGCTACTTTGAGGGTGTGCTAGACAACCACCACCAAGCCAAAAATGCCGCTGAAGAAGCCTTTGACCTGCGCTATTTGGGCTTGTGTTATCTGGCAATTCGGATGTATGAGCGCGCCTTTACGGTGCTAGACACCGCACAAAAACTACTTGCCCAAAACGAAACCATCGACAACCTTACCGAGATGGCGTGGGCGGTGGCACTCATTGGCATTGGCAAAATTGATAAGGGCGTAGCACACATTAAAGCCCAAGACGGCAAACCTCAAGACGACATTCTCTCACTTCAGGTTGCCCAAACCTTAAGCATGTTTGGCTTGTTAATTGCTGGTGAACCCCTTAACTGTTTACAACGCGCCAAAGATTTCCTAGATAAGAATCGTGATGGCAACCCCATTTTTAGAAGCAAAGCCCTCTTATTGATGGGACGCGCTAAATTTATGGTCGGTGAACCTAACGCCATTGATTATCTACGCGAAGGGCTAGAGCTAGAACAAGAATTTGCTGGCAAAGAGCTAGGGCAAGGGTTCTTATGGCTAGGAGAAGCCCTGCCACGCCGCGAGAGCGCACGCGCCTATGAACGCGCCGCCAAAATCGTCCAGGCGATTGGCAATAGCTTGTATCAACGTGCCGATTTACAATACGCTTTCTTTGCATCACCTTATGTCAGGGAAACGTTAGCACGTGCAGGCATCAAAGGATAATCTAGTTTCATGATTCCAATTCGGCTTAAATTGACCAATTTCTTGGCGTATCGTAACCCCGACCCCCTCGAATTTGATGGGATTCATCTGGCATGTTTAACGGGCGCAAATGGCGCAGGCAAATCTTCGCTCTTAGATGCCGTAACGTGGGTGCTTTGGGGCAAAGCCCGTGCCAAAACCGAAGGTGAACTCATTCACAGCGGGCAAACCGAAATGAGCGTAGAGCTAGAGTTTGAACACGAGGGCAACGTTTATTTGGTAACGCGCCAACGTGACAAAAAAGGCTCGCGTTTACATTGGGTGGTTAAGCGCCCTGATGGCGAGTGGAAACCCCTTAATGAACCCAGTATGCGCGATACACAGCGCAAAATTATCAGCACCCTTAAACTAGACTATGAAACCTTTACCGCGTCGGCGTTCTTACAACAAGGCAAAGCGGATGCCTTTACCACCAAAACACCCGCCGAGCGCAAACAGATTCTTTCCGATATTTTGGGTTTAGAACTATGGGCAGAGTACGAAAAGCGCGTTAAAGAAACCCTCAAGGGCATTGATGACACCCTACGACAACTTGAAGGGCGCATTAAAGCCGCAGAAGATGAGCTAGCGCGTGAACCCGCTTATACCAGTGAGTACGCCCAAGCCAGCAAAGACTATAACGCCCTACGCGACCAATTAGAAGAAGCACAAAAAGCCCGTGATGCGTTAATGGGTGTCCCTACCGAACTTAAAAACGCCCGCGATAATCATGCCCAAGTCTTGCGCCGTGTGCGTGATTATGAGCGCGACCTTGCCGAAACCGACAAAGAAATAGCCCAACGCCAAACCGAAATTCAAGAGCTTGCAGAAATTCTTGATGCAGGGCAAGAAATTGAAGCCCGTTATGAAGAACTACAAACCTATAAAGCCCAAGAAGAAACACTAGGCGAACAGCTACGCCGTGTCAGAGACCTAGAAGTTCAAAAGAACACCCTAGAAACCCTCATCCGAGGCGTAGAAGCCACACTAGAGAGTGGACTTAAAAGCCTAGAAGCCACCGCCAACGAATTAGAGCGCACCATCCAGCTTGATGATGAAAGCCTACGGCTTGCCCTACAGGAACGCATCAACACCCTAGAAACCAGAGAGCATGAACGCGATACCCTCAACGCCACCCTAAACGGCAATAAGGAGCGCGTGGGCGAGCTAAAAGTGCTACAAGAAACCCTTAAACAAGAAGGAAATGACCTAAAAGACCGCGTAGCACGCCTAGAAACCACACAAGGCGCAACTTGTCCTCTTTGTGGGCAACCGCTTGATGAAAATCATCGCCAACAATTGCTAGGCGAGCTAGACGAAACGCTCAACCAGAAGCGTCAAGCATGGGCAACTGCCAGCGATGATTACAAGGGCATGCAAGAGCAAAATAAAGCCCTCGTCGTCACCATCAGCACAATTATGGATGAACTGGCAGAATTGCCCCGTTTGCGGGCGCAAATGGGCGGGCTAGAAAAACAACGCGCCGATAGTGAAATCGCGCAAACGCGCCTCAATACCCTTATTGGCGAATATGACAGCAAGCGTAATCAACTGGATATGCGGGACTATGCTCACCATGAACGCGCCGAATACGAAACCATCCAAGCCGAGCTAGAAAACATTGGCTATGACAGCACAAACCACGACACGCTCCGTGACACGCTAAAAGCCTATAGTGGCTATGAAACCCAAAAGCGCACCCTAGAACGCGCTCAAAACCGCCTGCCCGACTTACAAGACATGCTCCAAGCCTCACAAAAGCGGTATGAGAAATTGCACAACGCTCATCAAGAAACCCAAGCTGAACTGGTGACCCTGACAGACAGCATCCAGCACTTTGAGGACTTAGAGCAAGAGCTTAAACGGCGCACCGAAGCCTATAACCAACAGTTCACACATACAGAACGCGCTCGTGGGCGGTTGTCTAGCGCCGAACAACAGCTAGAATCGCTAAAGCAACAAAAAGAGCGCAAGCAACAACATGAAAACACCCGCCAAGAACTATTGGTGGAACAATCACTGTATGAAGAGCTTAAGCTGGCGTTTGGCAAAAACGGCGTACCCGCCATGATTATCGAAAGTGCCATCCCAGAACTAGAAGTGCTGGCAAATGACCTGCTTTCACGCATGACAGACGGGCGCATGAACCTTCGCCTATCCACACAACGCGAAACGCTAGAAGGTAACACCCGTGAAACGTTAGACATTCAAATTGCCGATGAACTAGGCAACCGTGCCTATGAAATGTATAGTGGTGGCGAAGCCTTTCGCATTAACTTTGCGTTGCGTGTGGCACTGTCTAAGCTCTTGGCGCGGCGGGCGGGCGCACAATTACAAACCCTGTTCATTGATGAGGGCTTTGGCACACAAGACGCAGAAGGGCGCAGTAAACTGGTAGAAGCTATTACTGCCATCCAAGACGACTTTAAGCTGGTGCTGGTCATTACCCACATTGAAGACCTACGCGACTCTTTCCCTGTCCATATTGTCGTCAATAAAACCAATAGCGGTAGCGCAGTCAGCATCCGCTAAACGCCCAAACCCTGCCACAGCGTACCCTAGAAAGAGACCTTATGGCAAACACACCCTCGCAATTCGCTGTTCCTGATGACCCCGTTTTAGGGGCGTGTCTGGCACATTACACCACCAACCGCCTGCGCTTGCTTATTCAGGGAGGCGTGATATATGCTCTTGCGGTCATCGGGCTACAATTGCTCTTTTGGAACACCAATGCCCAATTACGTGCTGTTCTCTTGCCCCTCGTGTTTGCGCTGGTGGCAACGGGTGTCTATTGGTATATGGCACACCTTTGGAATAGAGAAGTTATTTTATATGCGCTGGGGTTTACCTATCGGCGCGGTTCACAGGTGGGCGCGTTTCGTTATGAGCAAATTGTAGGCTTGCGCGTTCGTGCCGAACAAGTGTCTTTAGCGGGCTTTTTTAGACGCGAAGTGTATGATTGCAAAATGACCACCGACCAAGACGAACACCTACACCTAAACAACCTCTATGGCAATGTCGGCAAGCTGGTCTTAAAGCTAGAGAAAGCCATTACAGAGGCGCGTGTGCCAGTTGTCAAAGCCCAATTAGCACGGGGTGAGCGCGTTCCCTTTGGCGTGATAGAGCTTAGTGAACAAGGGCTAGAAGCCAACGGCGATACACTGCTTTGGGCTTCTTATGTGGGTTATGGGGTGCAAGGGGGCAAGCTAGAGATAAACGGCTGGCAAGCGTTCTCACTTGGTGAGATAAGTCACCTGTTACTTTTGATTACGTTGCTTAAAGAACGGGGGTAAGGTGCATGTCCTCCATGTATGAAATTCATCTCTATGTGCCAAAAACGGGCAAACTCACCGATAAGATGATGCAGTGGTTGCTAGAAAATGGGCAAGACCCCTCACAACCCGAAGTCTTTTGGCCCATCCGTAAGGTAAAGCCTCGCTCACTTGCACGCCACATGCTCCGTTTAGACCCTACGCTTATTCCGATACAGCCGCCCGATGCTTATGATGTTGAGCTACACTACCCCGATTCACAAATGGGCATTGTGCTATACGTCCACGATAGGGGCATCATCATCTTTTTTCCGTTTATGGCTTATAGCGTGTATTCGCGCATTGTCTTGGGAATTTGCTATACCTATATGCGCTTTTTATACGATGTGGCGGGCTTTTGGAGTTTTGACCCACAGCTTAACGTCATCAGTTATGCCGATGGCTTTGAGTGGCTAGAGCGCACCGCCATTTTGATGGACAAAACGCTCTCACGCCGTCTTAAAGGCTAAAGTGTGTTTTAAGAAAAGCAATGTCGTGTCGCTTATTTGATTTTGCGGTGGTCGGGCATTTCATTGGTTTCTGCCAGATATTCTAGCCCTTCGCGGTTGGCAACATAAATTTCGCGCCCTTTTTTCTTTAAGAGTCCCATATTAAACAAGCCTCTTAGCGCACGCCCCACCACTTCACGGGTTGTCCCTAAAATAGAGGCAATGTCCTCTTGGGTTAGTTTGGTGGGTACAGGCGCAATTTGCCCACCGTACGCGGTTTCGTGCAAAAATAGTTTGGCTAGGCGTGATGGAATGGTGCGAAACGTCATATCTTCCAGGCGTTCTATATATTCGCGATTAACGTGCGCCAACGCTTGCACATACGCCTGTAGCAATTCGCGTTCTGTCGCTAAAAGTTCCATCAGGTGTTCATGACGAATCCGCAATAGCCTTACTTGGGTTACGGCGGTGGCTGTGTAGGGGTTGCTATGACCGTCTACCGCCGAAACTTCGTTAAAAGAGGCAATCGGCATAAGCAAACTAAGGGTGTGTAAGCGTCCCTCTGGGCTAATGCGATAAATCCGCACCAAGCCTTCTACCACCACATGAAAGCCCGCGCAAGTATCCCCCTCATTAAAGATGGTTGACCCCGCCTGAAATGTAAGTGTGTGTGCGCTAATGTCTAGCCGTTGCGACACAGACGGCGAAACACCCCAAAAACACGGCACATGACCCCAATCAATCTTCATTTGCTTGCCATCAACCCTACATCACTAGTGGCTTGTTTGCTTTCATTATAGCGAAACAGGTAGAATATGGGGTAATGAAAACCTAATGACCAATGGCACTTTAGCACACAAGGATAAGGAATGAGCCGTTCTTCTCGTAATCAACGCCCCACCGCACCCGACACCCCCAATACTCCGCCCGACCACATTGGGCTATTGGTAGGGTCACTATTTCTATTGGTGATGGGATGGGGGGGACTATTTTTTCTAATGACCACCCAGTTTCCGCGCATTGGGGGCGAATTATGGCTGTTCTTTGTACTCCTGATGATTGCCGTTTGCGGAACAGTCTTGCCCATTGTGCGCTATCTTAACGTGCGCTTTACACCCCTTGATGTGGATGTGCCACCCAGTGGCGTGATTGTGCGCCAAAGTGTTTGGATAGGCTTATTTGTGGTTACTAGCGCGTGGTTGCTTATTCCGCGCCTGCTAAACTTGCCCTTAATGCTTTTTGTGGGGGGCATCTTGATTATTGTCGAAGTGTTCTTGCGCTCCCGTGAAGCCCAAGAGGAAAGAGATTCTTAAATGATGGGTGCCAGTGAAAAATCAAATTGGTGGTTATTTGTTGTTCTATTAGTAGCAGTTGTGCTTAAGTTCTTGTGGGTTGGTGCGTCCCCACCCCCGCCATACTACATGGACGAAGCCTACATTGCTTCTTGGGCATATCAGTTTGCAACCACAGGTGACCCAAAAACAACTGATTTTGTTGTTAGTGGCTTACCACCGGCTGTTTATGTTGGCTATTACATGCAGGGGCTATGGATTGCCGCTTTTGGTATGACATTAGAAGGGATTCGATTATGGGTACTTCTAATGGGTTTTTGGGGGCTTGCTTTTGTCTATTTTATTTTAGGGCGTGCCACAACGCCCTTTATTGCCCTACTTGTGATGATTTTTGCCGTAACAGGTCTCTTTAATCAAGCCTATGTGCGAATGGAAACGCTAACAACGTTGTTCTTAGCAGGCGCATTATGGCTTCATTATCATGCACGAGAGAGATTCCATTGGTATTACGCTATCGGCTTTCTTCTAGCCTTTTCTCTTGAAGGTCACCATGTGGGTATACGTTTCGCAATCGCCTTTGGCATCTGGTACAGCATTCTATATCTTATACAATTGATAAGACATCGTACATGGCGCAATGATTCATTTTGGGGTCTTGTACTGGGTGGTGTTTCTTATGCCTTAATCTATATAGTTATTCGGGCGGTTCTTTATGGTTCGCTTGATGCAGTTATTAACGGTTTAACCGCTACTTATGATATGCAAGTAGATGTTGGTGGACAGTTACCTCTTAATCAACGGTTTGCGTCGGGGATGGTGGATTTCATTCTCCACTACATTAAGTTTTCTCCCTTAAGTCTCTTTATCATGTTCTACGCAACATGGTTGTCTTACAAAAAACAGGATGCTTGGTTGCGGTTTTGGGTAGGAATCTTCTGGTTAAGCACTTTTACCCTTTTTATTGTAAGCCCAAAACCACCGTACATCCTGCACTATGCACTTCATCATGTTCCGCTTTTATGTTTAATGGCCGGTTATGTTTTCGTTGAACTTCGTCGCACCAGAGGCACAGTATTTTTAGTAATGTTGGTGTTGGCGGTTGGCGGTTTGTCTCTTTTGATGCGTGATGTTAATGTGCCAGTAGACAGTGGTTCTGAACTGGTGCATGTGGGCAGAGAGATTGCAACCCTTCTTCCCCCGGATGTAAAAGCTATTGTAGG
>Ga0163144_10023702_pt1 | contig 12096 bp, 9 predicted proteins | sample OliLak19BULKMAT1_FD_123175 | JGI IMG/M metagenome (GOLD analysis project Ga0163144, IMG submission 123175) | Freshwater microbial mat bacterial communities from Lake Vanda, McMurdo Dry Valleys, Antarctica - Oligotrophic Lake LV.19.BULKMAT1 | ecosystem: Environmental > Aquatic > Freshwater > Lake...
CATCATCCAGAAGCTTGAGCGGGCGCGGGCCAAGCTGGAGGAAATCAAACCCGGCTGCACTCAGCCCAGGGGAAAAAAGAAGGCAAATCCAGCGTAAAGCCATTTGCAAGACACTACACTAGCCCCACTCAATCATTTACTATTTCCACTCCTTCAATGCCCAAAAGCCATTCCATCTCCTCTCGTCGTGCGCTGAAAGTAACTGTTACCCGGCTGGCGGGTGAAGAGGGTTTCGTTGTGCCATAATGGGTGCTACCCATTGCCCCCTTGCTTTGGAACCGAAGGAAGCCGGGGACACCGGGGTCCGTTCGGCCTCCTTCGTTTCGGTTTCTTGGGGGTCCCTGGCAGCCTGTCGGACTTGGCACAAGCTGGCGGCGACGGATTTGCGGTCGCGCTGGAAAGCCAAGCGCCCCGCCAGTTCATCGGCGACGAGTTGGTAATTGGGCGGTCGTTGGCGGGGCAGGAAGGCTTGGAGGAACTGCCTCACGTCGTCGGGCCATCCGGCACGATGGTCGCCCCCGGAGAGATGGAAGCTGAAAGTGGCCGGGTGTTGGAGCCAGGCAGCACGCAGGCGGAAGAGATGGGCGCGGCTGACATTGAGCAGTTGCGCGGCGGTGGCGGCGTCGAGGTTGCCCTGGTTGAAGACGTCCAGGGTTCGGCGGAGAAACGGCAGGGTGGGGCGCTTGAGAAGTTGTTGTTTTGCAAGGGTCTGGCGTGACCACCATCGCGATGACCACTGGCGGTCAATCAGACCGGTGATCGCGCCTGTAACCGTGGCGGCGCGGATCGGCGGCATCCTCCGGGGTGCAGCGTGAATTCTCCGAGGGCGCCAAGGCATTGAACACAGACAAAGCATTCTTCATGCGCCTCGACTTGAAGCCCAATTTGACGCATGATTTCACCCAAAAAGGATTTTTGCCTTATTGCCCCCACTTTCCTTCACGCTGCCGCGGTGATGAGACTGACGATTCGGCCTGCATGATACTTGTCAGGATCGAGATGTTCTTCAACTGACTTGCCGAGGAGACACCATTGCTGCAACATCATCTTCTGCCTACCGTCCGCCTGATCTTGTCCTGCTGCAAAAGGCACCACACTAAATTGGGTCAATCCCAAGCTACAAATTCTCCTGCCCGTCGTCGCATTTCGCTTCAAACCTCATTCGAAAATGAGCATAACCATCGCGATGCTTTTACCAGCCAGTTCCCGCACCTTTCGCAAGACCCGCGGCATTTTCGCCATCGTTGCCTCGAGCTACAACGCGCAATACGTCGACACCATGGTCCGCGCGGCGAAAAAAACGCTGCGTGCGGCGCGAGTGGACAAAGTGCTCATTGTTCGTGTGCCGGGCGCCTACGAGATTCCCGTGGTGGCGGCGCGACTGGCGCGCGCGCATGAGCCGCGGCTTTCAGCAATCATCTGTCTGGGCGTGATTCTGCGAGGGGCGACCACACACGCGCAACACATCGGCGAGGCGGTGAGTCAGGTGCTGGCGACCATTCAGGTGCAGCACGAAGTGCCGGTCATTCACGAAGTGCTCCTTCTCGAAAACCAACAACAAGCCCGCGAGCGATGCCTCGACAAGAAACACAATCGCGGCGTCGAAGCGGCACAAACCGCACTTGCGATGGCTGAGGTGATGCGTTCCATTCCATGAACTGATCGCTCCCGGAAAACCTCCTCACCCTCGCTCTTACTCCGTCCAGACTGGTGACAAATCCGGTTCTTGCGGATGCAGAGCGAGCCGGCAGTGCGGTCATCCAGCCTCGATGTGCGCCAGAGGAGGACTCCTCACCTATGAGGAACTCTCAACCTCATTTCTTCAGGGTAGTGAATGGATGCCAATCATCTTCGTCCATTTATCCGCCTATTCTCACTGACATGACCCAATCGTTTCTCCTCACCGGACTGCTGGCGCTGTCTCTCGCGTCTGCCGTCGTTGCCAAATCACCTGAAGCTGTCGCGCGCGAAGCTTACCTGGCGAATTTCCATCCCACCCCGGCACCGAAACAGTCCGGGCTTTATCTCAAGCCTGGCGACCGATTAGCCATCATCGGCGACTCGATCACGGAGCAGAAGATGTATTCGCGCATCATCGAGACTTACCTGACGGTCTGCACACCGGAGTTGAACATCACGGCGCGCCAATACGGCTGGGGCGGCGAGCGCGTGCCGGACTTCCTCGGGCGCATGACGAATGATTGCCTGCGCTTCAAGCCGACGGTGGCGACCACCTGTTACGGAATGAATGATCACGAATATCGCAAGTACGAGGATCGCATCGGCAACACGTATCGCGAGAAGTCGGCGGCGATGGTCGCGTCGTTCAAGGCGAATGGCGTGCGGCTGGTGCTGGGATCGCCCGGCTGCGTGGGCCGCCTGCCGACGTGGGTGAAGGGCACGAACGGCGTGGTGAATGACTTGAACATCAACCTCTGCACGCTGCGCAACATCGACGTGGAGCTGGCCCAGAAGGAAGGCGTGCGCTTCGCGGATGTGTTCTGGCCGATGCTCAGCGCGGGCTACGACGCGCAGCAGCGTTACGGCTCTGACTACGCGATCGCCGGCAAGGACGGAGTGCATCCCGCGTGGGCCGGACAGACGGTGATGGCGTATGCCTTTCTCAAGGGTCTCGGGGTGGACGGCGACATCGGCACGTTCACGGTGGATGCGAAGGCGAACAAGATGAAGGTGTCGAAGGGGCATGAACTGGTCGCGAGCAAGAACGGGGAGTTTCAAATCAAGAGCATGCGCTATCCGTTCTGCGCGACGAACGAGAACGTGAAGTCGGATAATTCCATTCGCTCGGCGATGGGGCTGATTCCTTTCAACGTGGATTTGAACCGCCTCCTGCTCGTCGTGAAGAAACCACAAGCCAAGGGCTACGTGGTGACGTGGGGCGAAGCGTCGAAGACGTTCACGTCCGGGCAACTCGGCCAGGGCGTAAATCTCGCGGCAGAGTTCGCGATGAATCCTTTCTGGGATGCGTTCAACAAGGTGGATTCAGCCGTGAAGGCGAAGCAGGAATACGAAACAAAGCAGATCAAGCAGATCTTCCACGATCTGCGCTCTGGCAAATACAAGTCCGCCGACGACGTGAAGGACGCGGAGCTGAAGGACTTGTTCATCCTGCGCGGGTCGGACGGGAAATTCGACATGGATGCTCTGGCCGCCGCGACGGAACAGAAGCGCGCCCCGCTCGCCGAGGCGATCAAGACGGCCATGGTGCCCGTGACGCATACTCTGCGGATCCTGCCGCAATGATTTCCATGCACCGTCGTTCAGCAAAATGCAGTGACGGGCTGCACGCTTTGCGGGTAGAATCGCGGTGTTCATGAATCCTTTGCCGCGTGCCCTCATTGCCTTCGCCGGGCTGGCGATTGTCTTACTGCCGGTCGTCGCCACCGGGCAGGAGCCCTTCACGAACGCGCCGCCGCACACGAATCACTTCACCCGTCCGCCCTACGTGCAGTTGGCCACGCCGCATTCGATGACGGTGGTCTGGCGCGCGGACGCCCCGCTGCTGCCGCTGGTTCGCTACGGCCGCGACGTGGCGAACCTTGATCAGGCTTCCTCGACGAACAACACCATCACCCGCGTCGCGCTGACGACGAACAAGACGGAGTTGCTCAAGCTCGGACAGAGCAAACCGGAATTGCTGCGACTGCCGCGACTGCACAGCGCGCCCGTGGGCTATTACCAATACGAGGCGCGCCTGACCAATCTCGCGCCGGACACGCTCTACTATTACGGGGTGTTCGACGGCGAACGGCGGCTGACGGAGGCGGACGCGAGCTATCACTTCGTCACGCTGCCGGTGCCGGGCACCCGGCGCGGCGCGCGCTTCTGGGTGGTGGGCGACAGCGGCACGGGACGCGAGGCGCAGCACACCGTCCACAGCGCGATGATTGATTACGTGGCGAAGGACAAACGCCCGCTGGATTTTTACCTTCACGTCGGCGACATGGCCTATAACCGCGGCAAGGATGTGGAGTTCCAGACACGCTTCTTCGAGCCATACGAGGCGACCCTGCGCCACACGGTCTGCTGGGCGTCGATGGGCAATCACGAGGGAGCAACTTCCAAGGGCACCAATGGCATCGGGCCGTACTACGACGCGTATGTGCTGCCGACGCGCGCCGAGGCGGGCGGTCTCGCGTCAGGCACGGAGGCTTACTACTCGTGGGATTACGGGCGCGTGCATTTGATCTGCCTGGATTCGCACGACCTCGACCGCAAGCCCACCGGCATGATGGCGCGCTGGCTGAAGATGGATCTCGAACGCACCAAGGCGGACTGGGTCGTCGCTTACTTCCATCATCCGCCCTACACGAAAGGCTCGCATGACAGCGACCGCGAGAAGCAGCTCATCGAGATGCGCACGCACATCATGCCCATCCTGGAATCGGGCGGCGTCGATCTGGTGCTCACGGGGCATTCGCACATTTACGAACGCTCGATGCTCATCGACGGCGCCTACGCCACGCCCACCGTCGCCGAGGGCGTGGTGCTCGACGACCGCGAGGGTAATCCAAAGACGGACGGCCCCTACCGGAAAAGCGCTGGACTCACGCCGAACAACGGCGGGATTCAAATCGTCGCCGGCCACGGCGGCGCCACGCTCCGTCGCAAGGGCACCATGCCCATCATGCGCAAGATCATCGTCGAGCACGGCTCGGTGATCGTGGATGTGGATGGCGACACGCTGCGCGGGATCATGTTGAACAAGTTCGGCGAAGTCCGGGATGACTTCGCGATAGTGAAGCGCGGCGTGGTCCGCCATGAACGCCTGTTCAGCCCGTGGCAGCCGTCGAATTGGAAGGCGTCACGCTCTCCCGGACAGGATCCCGCCGCCGAGCCGCCGGAAGATTTCGTCACCGTCATTCCCAAGTACTCCGAGTGGACCTATCTGGCCGGCAGCGATCCCGTGGATGGCAAATGGACGGAGATGAATTTCGCCGCCAAGGAGTGGAAGAAGGGCGAAGCGCCGTTCGGGTACGACTACAAGGCGGTGCGCACCACGCTGGCGGACATGAAAGGCCACTATCAGCGGATCTACCTGAGGCACAAGTTCGACGTCGAGCAGGCCGACCACACCGCGGAGATCGGGCTCATGATCAACTACGACGACGCCTTTGTCGCCTACCTCAATGGCAAGGAGGTCGTGCGCAAGAACGTCGGCAAGGGTGAGGGCAAGAAAGCCGAACAGCTCAAAAGCCACGACGCCGGCAAGTACTCTTATTTTCTGCTCAAGGACTTTGAGAAATATCTCAAGGACGGCGAGAACATCCTCGCCATCGAGGGCCACAACGTGAGCCTCGACAGCAGCGATTTCCTCATCGATCCGTTCCTCATCATCGAGGACTAGCGTTCGTGATTTACGATTTGCGATTGACGATTCACGCGCCGATGGCGGCGGTCATCGCAGGGATCGTTTTCGTTTCTTCGCCAGCCCCAGCTCACGACAGTCCCAAGCACGTCGTCGAGTCGCTTGGCGTCGAGATGGCTCGCACCGGCACCAACCCCACCCTGCTCTGGCGGCGCGCCACCGAATACCGCGCGCTCGGTCGCTTCGCGCCAGCCGTTGCGGATCTGGAACGCGCCCTCGCGCTCGACCCGAAGTTCATTCCCGCCTGGAGCGATCTCGCCCGCGTGCAACTCAGCCGGAACCGCGCCTCCGATGCGCTCCTCAGCATCAATCGCGCACTGGACTTGGCGGGCGACGAGGCGGGTCGCGCCCCGCTGCGCATGGTCCGTGCTGAAATCGAGGCGGCGCTGGGCAGGCCGGACGCCGCGCTGGCCGATTGCGAGCGCGCCCTCGGCGCCGGAGCCACGCACGAAGCCGATTGGTTCCTCACGCGCTGTCAGCTTCAACTGCGCCTGGGACGTTACGCCGAGGCGGCGGCGGGATTGAAGGCGGGCTTTGAGCAAACCGGCAGCGCCGTGCTGGAAGCCGAGTGGATTGACGTGCTCATCGACGCGGGGAATTGCCGCGAAGCGCTCAGCCTGATTGAGCCGCGGTTGACCGAGGCTCGCTGCCAAAGCTCATGGCTGGTGCGACGGGGCCGTGCCCGCCTGGCTGCGGGTGACACGGTTCGCGCCCGTGGCGATCTGAACGCCGCTGTCACCGAGATCGACGGACGCCTTCACCCCACCCAGCCTGATGCCGCCCTGCTGGCCGAACGCGGCCTCGCCTCCGCCTTGCTGGGCGATGAAGCCGCAGCCCGCCGCGACCTCGCCACCGCTCGTCGGCTCGAAGCGGACGAAGCCACGCTGTTTCGCCTGGAAACCGCGCTCCGCCGCCTGACCGGGAAAGAAAAGAGCCGCGCCGAAGCGCGGCCCTGAAATCTATCCCGACTTGTCAGCGATTACTTGGAAGCCGCCTGCGGCTTCCCGTCGCCAGGCTCAAGGCCCAGCGCCCATTTGATGCCGCCGAGGATGTGCTGCTGGTAGGCCTTCGCCACTTCCTTCGAGTTCTTGCGATCCTTCGACCATTCGTCATCCCAGACGTCCTCGCGATGGCCGAGCGACGTGTAGAAGACGCGGCCCTTGCCGAATTCCTTGCACCAGGCGATCGGATGGTCGCCGGGCGCCTTGGTGTTCGGATGCTTGTCCAGCCCGAGCAGGCCGTGAACATTGGCGCGGGTGAAATTCTTCATGATGTAGATCTCGTCGTAGACGGCCCAGCTCTGCGGGAGATGTTTGCAGGCCGGGTGGTTTGAATCCTGGTTGATGGCATCAACGCCGACCTGTGCTCCGTGGGTCAGGAACTCGCTGCCAATCATCTCAATGTAGGGCCGGAAGCCGTGAAACGTGTCGCTCGCGCTGTGCATCCCGACGAAGCCATGCCCGGCCTTTACCCAGTCGATGAAGCCCTGCGGGTCGGGCAGCGGCAGATCACCCGTGGTGTTGGCGAAGATGACCGCGTCGTAACCCTTGAGGTTTTCCGGGCTGAGCTTGCTGAGCACCTTCTTAAGCTCTGCATTCCATTCCGCCCGCGCCGCCTTGGATTTCGCCTCCTCGTCTTTGAACTTCTCCATGGCCTCCTTGTAGTTCGCCTTGGCGGCGTCATCCGCATCAGGCTTGAGGTCGGCCGGTTTCTTGGGTGACCGCGGTTCGTTCGCCGGCTGGCTGGCGAAATCCACGGTGAACGCGCCGCTCTCCTGCCCCAGCTTGGCGATGATTTTCTCCGCCGTGCCGATGGAACTGTGGCGGAATCCCGTGGTGGTGGAGACTACGAGAACTTTCTTCGGCGCGGCCGCAGCCGCCAGGACAAGCCCGCCGGTCAAGGCCAGCGTGAGGATGATTTTCGTGAAATAGGAGGTGCTCGATGGTTTCATGGAGTGGAGTTTGACAAGTGTTCCTTCCACAGACGGACGGCGGGGAGGGAAATTCATCCCTCAACGCAGGCGGCGCGGGCCAGGTTGAACTGGCGGCAGGAACTGGTGCCCGGCCAGGAGTGGACGCATCCCAAAAGCATCTGGCCCCGCGCTGGGTGATTTCGGATCCGGCGAGCGCAGAGGGCCAGGCGGGACGATGCGCCGCTCTGCGCACGCGCACCGCTCCCCCAATCAAAATGGAGCAGAGTGAATGACACCCTGCTCCATTGCGATGATCGCCCGCCCGGGCAGCGCCGCCGGCTAATCGACTTGCGGCAGCGTGGTCGGCCCGCCGGTGAAGAACACGTTATCCACGCCAAACGTGAGGATATTCACGAAGGTCCCGTCGTTCGCGACATCGATCCGGTTCTTCTTGAACAGGGAGTCCGTCACGGTGGTGCCCGTGCCGCCGTTGTCCAAGCCCTCGCCGTAGCAAAGCATGGCCATGCACTTCAGCAGAGTATTCCCGTTCCCCTCAATGTGGAAACCATCGGCGCCAACTTCGGCGGCGGAGCAATTCACCAAAATGTTCGTGGCACCCTGAATGTTGAAAGCGTGCGTGGCGCAGCTCATGACCACGTTGTTCGTGAGCCGGTTGAAATTACCGCTGATCAAGAACGCACTAGTTCTCTCAGTCCCGCCGCCGGAGACGCGATTGCGCTGAATGACTGCGTTGTTGCAAGTGATATTAAGACCTGATTGGACCGTGTCGGATACTTTGTTGTCTTCGATCACGGCTCCCCCAGCCGCAGTATTCTGCTGCGCGGAAATGCCGTCACGGTCGTTGGGCGAGCCTGCAATCGTGTTTTTGCGGATGGTCAGGTTGTCACCGGTCACCCTGAGGGATCCCAGATTCAAAGACTGATTCTGATCGACGACAGCATTGTCGCCGCTGACGGTGATGTCTCCAAAGGAGTCCGATGACTTGTTCAGCCGGACGACGGGATTAGCACCACTGACGGAAAGAAAACCATTCGCGCAGCGCCTGGCCTCGTTCTGTTCCACGATGGCGCCCTGACCACTGAGGGTGAGAAAAGCACCCCAGCAGTCCGACGCCTTGTTCAGCCGGACGACGGAGTTGGATCCGGTGAGGTTAAGAAAGGCACCACCACAACGCGCGGCGGTGTTCTGCTCAACGAGGGCACCGGTCCCCGAGCTGGTCGCGGAAAGGAACGCGCCCGCGCAATCCGTCGCCTTGTTCTGCCGGACGACCGCATTGGATCCGGTCAGCGAAATGAAAGTATTTCCGCAACGCAGGACCGTGTTCTGCTCGACGACCGCACCCGCACCAGAGCTGGTGGCGGAAAGAAAGGTCCCCTTGCAATCCGTCGCCTTGTTCTGCCGGGCGACGGTATTGGAGCCGCTGAGGCTAAGAAAGGAACCAAGGCAATGTATCGCGGTATTCTGCGTGACGACGGGTCCCGCACCGGAGCTGCTGGCGGTAATGAAATTGCCTCCATTGCGCACGGTCTTGTTCTTCGTTAGAAGTGCGTTTTCACCGTTCACGGAAATATCATTGTCGCAGTAGAGGAACATGTTCAGGGAAACGACGGCGTTGCTGCCGGTGATGTTAATGCTGGCTCCATCCTCATTGAGCACCATGCTGCACCCGGTGACTGTCGCAAAGTTGCCCTGCACCTGGATGACCCTGTCATCACACAGGCGTGACGCCACCTTCTTCACCACGGCGCCGTCTCCGATGATCTCAATGCCCAGCGTGTCGACCCCGAACAGCGAGCAGGAGTCCACCACGTTCGAATTGCCCGTCATCTTGAGGAACCGCTCGCTGGCCCGCCCGCGCGAGGAGCACCTACTCACCTTGCAGCCATTGCCGGTGAGCTGAACCTGCGCCACCCCACCTGCGCCAGCCCGAAAAATGAAGCCCTGTACCGACACCAGATTGCCGGTCGAGATCAGGCATGCCGCTGCCGCGCCGTTCGTCAGGGTGCCGTCCCATACGGTTGATTTGCCGATGAACTGCAGGTTCGGGATGTTGGAGGTGACGTTTTCCTGGTAGATGCCGGGGCTGACCAAAATGCGGTCGCCCGACACAGCCGCAGCCACGGCGGCGCCGATCGTCGCGAACTGGCTGGGCACCAGGCGGTCCACGGCTCGCGCGGGCGCGGCCAACAAAATCAAGGAGAGGCTGGCGGCCAACATGGCACGCCAAAGGATTGCGGTGAATTGATCGGTGGAGGTTATGGATTTCATGATGATGTGCTCGTGGATTGTTTTCATTTCCAAGGGATGATTTACGCCTTCCTCGGCGCGCGTCAATCCGGCAGGTGAGCCACTTCTACGGACCTCGCTGTGTTGGAAACGATAGCGAAACAGTGCGCCAGTCCTCCCGTCCACAGAATCGTCGATGGCGCGAGGGAGGAGCCGCAGCCAGGCGCGCATCGCTGCCTTAAGCAACGCATGATCCTGAAGATCTCATGGCGGCTCCGGGCCATGTGCACCCGCTTTCGTCTTGAAAGTGGAATTCCATCAGAGCGCCAATGTCCTGCTGTTCCTCCTGTAAGCCTACGGCTGGGGCCGGCTTGCGCGCCCCTGGCTCGACCGGCGGGTGCTGAAGTTCCATTCCTTGACGGCCATCCTTGGGCTGGCGGTGCTCAACCTGATCGGCGGCGTGTTGAACCTGGCGCACCTGGCGCGTCCGCCCATGCTGCTCGCACTCGCGCCAGCCCTGTGCGCCGCCGTGTTGCTGCTGCCGTCCGAGGTGTTCAACCACGGCGACGATTTCCACACCTACACGCCGCGGGTGATGCGCATGTTGCAAACCGGCTCGCTCGGGGGAGATGCGTTCGGCCACTTCGGCCTGGACAGTCTGGGCAGCCAGTCGTTCTTCCACGGATTCTTCATGTCGGGTGACAGCATCAAGCTGCTGAACGGTTTTAACGCGGTGACGTGCTTCGCGTTGTGCCTGCTGCTGGTGGGTGAACTCTCGCTGCGCTGGCGCCTGCCGTGGTGGTTTGGCGCCAGCGCGGTGCTCTGCGCCGCCTGATTCAATCCGCAGTTCGTGAACGCCTCGCCGATCTACTCCGGCGCCGCGGGCGTGATGGAGCCCGCACCTTCGCGCTGGTCCGGCGCCCGGGACGGTGCTTAACTTCGCGGCGTGAAACCGCATTCCATTCTTTCCACAGTCGTTCTGTTCCTTCTCACGCTCGCGGCGCCGGCCCAAGCGCAGAAGACCTACACCTTCGGCATGATCGCCAAGTCGCAAGGGAACATGTTCTTCCAGGCGGCGCGATCCGGCGCGGAGGATGCCGCGCGTGAACTTAGCGCGAAGCACAACCTGAAGATTAAGATCGACTGGCGCACTCCCAACGAGGAGGACGCACAGAAGCAGGCGGAGTTCATCGAGCAACTCGTCCTCAACGCCGCCGATGGCATCATCATCAGTTGCTCCGACGCCAAGAAGCTCACCGACGCCATCAACAAGGCCGTCGCGCAAGGCGTGCCGGTCGCGACCTTCTCGGGCGATGCGCCTGCGAGCAAGCGCTTCGTCTCGCTCGGCATCGACGATTACCAATGCGGCTACGAAACCTTCGAGCAACTGGCGAAGTTGCTCGGCGGCAAAGGCATCGTCGCCGCCATCGACGGCAATCCCAACGCGGCCAATCTCCAGCAACGCGCCGCCGGCTTTCGCGCCGCAGCGAAGAAGCAACCCGGCATCAAGCTCCTCGACATCTTCTACCACAAGGAGACGCCGCAGGACGCCGTCGCGAAGATCGAGCAGGTCATGCAGGCCAATCCCGACATCACCGGCTGGGGTTTGCTCGGCGGCTGGCCGCTCTTCACCGACAACGCCCTGCGCTGGCCGCCCGGCAGCATCAAGTGCGTGTGCGTGGACGCGCTCCCGCCGCAATTGCCCTACGTGCGCAGCGGACACGTCCAGTTGCTGCTCTCACAAGGCGTCTATGACTACGGCCATCGCGCCGTCGAGCACCTCGTGAACAAAGTGCATTTCAAGAAATCCCCCGAACGCGTCCTCGACAACACCCCGCTCACGCCCGTGACCAAGGACAACGTCGAAGCCTTCGCCAAGAACTGGGAGAAGTGGTTGCCGAAGTGAGCGCGGACGAATGCTCCCGCTGAAATCGCCCCACCACCGGCTCCCCCGTCATCGTTCGACTCACACCGTCTCAAAGCCGGACACGACTGTCTCCAGATTGGAACCCGCGCCTTGCAGATCGCTTTCGGCGGTTCATGGCTCGGCTTTGGCAACCTGTAAATCGACTTTGACGCGCCATGGATCGCTCCCGACAGGACACAGAACCATTCTGACAGGACACCAATCCATATCGGCTGCGCGCGCCCCTCTTGCATGTTTGATTTCATCATTATTGTTTCCCTTTCTGACCCATTTCCTTTCTCTGCTTTCCGTGATCAAGCCTGTGGCAGCGACGCGTAGCTTCGTGCATCACCGTCGCGCGGGCATCAGGGCTGGGCCACGCGCAGGAGATAAACGTGCGTCTGGCCGGCCTTGTCGTTGGCGTCCGTCACGCTCACGTAGTGAGTGCCGGTGAGCGTTAGCTTGGTCTCCACCAGCGAATCTCGTCCGCTGCCAGCGTCATCGTTGCTGGCCAGCACACGGCCCTCGGCGTCGTAAAGGGTGAGCAATGAATCCAAGGCTGAACCAGTGGACGCCGCGACGACTTCGACCCGGAGCACCTGGCCCGCCGCGCCTTCAAACCGGAACACATCCACGTCACCC
>Ga0163144_10023703_pt1 | contig 12096 bp, 10 predicted proteins | sample OliLak19BULKMAT1_FD_123175 | JGI IMG/M metagenome (GOLD analysis project Ga0163144, IMG submission 123175) | Freshwater microbial mat bacterial communities from Lake Vanda, McMurdo Dry Valleys, Antarctica - Oligotrophic Lake LV.19.BULKMAT1 | ecosystem: Environmental > Aquatic > Freshwater >...
GATTCTGTGCGGTGAGCTCGATGGCTTTGCCGTTGTAAACGTAGTCGAAGAAACCCGTCCCGACCATGCGGGCAACCATGAGCTGGCGCGCCTGAAAAGCGTAATGAATCGCCTCGGCTTCGGCGCCGGCGGCTTCCGCGCGTCCGCTGAGGCGGCCAAACCACGGCAGACGCTGACTGAGCATGAGGATATTTTCCTGCGGGCCGGTGCGGGTCTGGACCGATTCAACGAAGTGCGTGATCTGCAGCATCGGGTCCGGCAGGGCAGCGGCCTGCGGGATGCGTTCGCGTGCGGCCTCATACCGGGCCGAAAAAGCGCGCAGGTCGGGATTGGCGGCCTGGGCCCGTTCCAGATAAGCGGTCAACGAGGTCGGAGCCTCGCCAGCTCGAAGCGAAACAACGGCTACGGCGAACGGCGCCACCGCCAGGATGATTCTTGTGCAGTGGGCCAAGACCGCCGTGACAGGTTGAGAATGCATAAGTGGATCGGTGCAGCGGCTTGTCTCACACTGCTCCGCGCCCGCGCCGCGACGACTGGAGAGCAGCTCCGGGAGGGGCTATGATCGGGCGGAGCGTGGAGTCGGTTTTCATGTCTCTATCGCAGGAGCGGAAGAGGCCCGTTCTGGTTTACTTCACATACGTTACACCGCAGAATCGCCAAACCCTTACACATGTTTTGCGTGCAACGGACTTTTCCGGCGGCGGGATCGGACAATCCAGCGTGTCGGCGATGGCGCGCAACAATTCGGCTTCGTGTTTCTGGATCACGCCATCCGCGCCGCACAGCAACGAACAGAGCAACGGAATCGGGAGCCAAAACAATGCACACGTCCCTGCAACCACACGGAGCATGGAGCTGAGATTCGAATGTCGCGATGCTGTCATGTTGCTTCTCAATACTAGGGAATCTGAGGGGGGGCGCTATGGGGTGTTCACTGCATGCGAGATTAGATTTCAATCAGCCTGACGCCGCTGCCTTCATGATTTTCACAATGGTGGGTTCCCCTTCCTGCGCTACCGCCGCCATGTGCGCATGTTGATCGCCATGACCTTTGTGTTCATCCGCGCCGTGGCCCGACATCTCGGCTTCAGCTTCCAACCAATTCTGCTTCTCGTGTCCCGGCCGACGCCGCTCTTTTTCATAGAGAGCGTAGGCCTTCTTGGCCACCTCGTCGCGTGCCGGTTCCATGCCTGGTTTAGCAATGGGCGTGGCCGTTTTCTCGGTCGGATGGTTTTTATGGTTCATAAATATCGATTATTTGATGCGTCAGCGGTGATTGCAGTTATCTGCTCTAAGTGGTCCACCAGTGATGGCCTTCGCGTTGCAAAAGTTGCCCCGCTTCTGGCGGTCCCCAAGTGCCGGCAACATAATTGGGAAATCCTTTGGGTAGATTATTTTCCCATGTGTCCAAAATCGGGTCGGCAACTTTCCAGGCCGCTTCCACCATGTCTGTGCGGTGGAAGAGCGTCGCATCTCCCACCATGCAATCGTAGAGGAGCTTCTCATAGCCCGTGGTCGGCGCGACCCCGCCGAACTGGGAATAATCAAAGTCGAGTGCCACGGCTTGCGTGCGGATCGTCGGGCCTGACGTCTTGGCCCGCATCTGGAGGGTGATTCCTTCCTCTTGCTGAATATGCATCACCCGCAGGTTTGGTCCCCAGTGCGTCGCACTCGGTGCCGCCAAACAACGAAAGCGGCGGACTCTCAAATCGAATCATGATCTCGGTGACGTGCCGGGGCAGGCGTTTGCCGCAACGCAGATAAAACGGCACTCCGGCCCAGCGCCAATTATCGACCCACCGTTTCACCGCAGCGAAAGTCTCAATCTTTGAAACGGGCGACACGTTCGGTTCCTCGCGATACCCGACGACTGATTTCCCCGCCATTTTGCCCGGCCCATATTGTCCGCGAACCGTGTCGCGCAGAACTTCCTCCGGTTTGAGCAGCCGCATGTTTTCGAGCAGTTTCGCTTTCTCGTTGCGAACCGCTTCTCCCACCAAGGACGTGGGCGGTTCCACGGCGACGAGCGCGAGCAGCATAAACAGGTGATTCTGCATCACGTCTCGAAACGCTCCGACTTTTTCATAGAAAGCGCCGCGTCCCTCTATGCCGATGGTCTCGGCCATCGTGATCTCAACGCGATCAATGTAGCGCCGGTTCCAGATCGGCTCGACCATGCTGTTACCCAACCGAAAAACCAAAAGGTTCTGCGCCGTCTCCTTCCCCAGATAATGGTCGATGCGATAAATCTGCTTTTCCGGCAGCGCGGCCACCAGTGTGGCGTTCAGCTCGCGGGCGGAAGCCAGATCGTGGCCAAAGGGTTTCTCGATAATCAGGCGCCGCCACGCCGCTGCAGTCTCTGTCACCAGCCCGTTCTCCCGCAGTTGCGTCGCGATCGTCGCGATCAAATCGGGCTGCACCGAAAGATAAAAGACCGCGTTACCGCCCGTCCGATGCTTTTTGTCCACTTCGCCGAGCAGCGTTTTTAATTTTTCGTAGGTCTTGGCGTCGTCAAAACTTCCCTGCCAATAGTAAATGCGCTCCTCCAGTTATGCCCACAACGCGGGGTCCATTTTCTGCGTGGCAAAGCCTGTCATCGCCTCGCGCAATTGCTGGCGAAAGAAGGCTTGCGACCATTCCCGACGAGCGACTCCAACGAGGGCAAAATCCTCCGGCAGCGTGCCGCTCGCGGCGAGGTTGGAGAGGGCCGGCAGGAGCTTCCGCTTCGTCAAATCGCCCGACGCGCCAAAGATGACGAAGGCACAAGGCCCGGCGGGACGTGCGGTGGGTGCCGCGAGAAATTTCTGGCGGCACTCCTCGCTGCAAAAACAGAACGGCTTGTTATTCCGCTCTGCCTGAGGTGCGGATTCCGGATCGACGGTCATTCCGCAAATGGGGTCTTTGGTCATAAATTAGTTTTTTCAGATGAGTTTCAAAATGCGCGGCTGCCTATTCGGGATTCCATTATTTAGTTGCGCCCCACTTCCACTTCCGAATTTCCGGCAGGTCTTCGCCGTGCTTCGCGATGTAGTGTTTGTGTTGGATGAGCTTGTCGCGGATGGCCTGCTTCACATAGGCCGCGCGCGGACCAAGTTGGGGCACGCGATCAATGACGTCGGCCACGAGGTGAAAGCGGTCGAGGTCGTTCATCACCACCATGTCAAACGGAGTCGAGGTCGTCCCCTCCTCTTTGTAGCCGCGCACGTGAATGTTCCTGTGGTTGGTGCGGCGGTACGTGAGCTGATGAATCAGCGACGGATAGCCGTGGTAGGCAAAGATGATCGGTTTGTCCTTTGTGAAGAGCCCATCGAAGTCTTTGTCGCTCAAACCATGCGGGTGTTCGCTCTGTGGCTGCAGCTTCATCAAATCGACCACGTTGATCACGCGGACTTTCAGCTTAGGGAAATGCGTCCGCAGCGATTCGACGGCGGCCAGGGTTTCCAGCGTGGGCACGTCGCCGCAGCACGCCATGACAACATCTGGTTCGCCACCCTGATCGTTGCTGGCCCAAGGCCAGATGCCGATGCCAGCGGTGCAGTGCTTGATGGCGGCGTCCATGTCGAGCCACTGCGGGGAAGGTTGCTTGCCGGCGATGACGACGTTCACGTAGCCGCGGCTGCGCAAGCAGTGGTCCGTCACCGAGAGCAGTGTGTTCGCATCGGGAGGCAAATAGACGCGGATGACCTCGGCCTTCTTGTTGACGACGTGATCGATGAAACCCGGGTCTTGATGGGTGAAGCCGTTGTGATCCTGCCGCCAGACGTGCGAGGTGAGCAGGTAGTTCAGCGAAGCGATCGGGCGACGCCACGGTATCTCGCGTGTCACCTTCAGCCACTTGGCGTGCTGGTTGAACATCGAATCGACGATGTGAATGAACGCTTCGTAGCAAGGAAAGAAACCGTGGCGACCCGTGAGCAGATAACCCTCCAGCCAGCCCTCGCACTGGTGTTCGCTCAACATCTCCATCACGCGACCGTCGGGCGCGACGTGGTCGTCGCCCGGAATAATTTCCGCAGTCGAGCAACGGTTCGTCACCTCGAATACAGCACCCCAACGGTTCGAGTTGGTTTCGTCCGGGCTGAAGACGCGAAAGTTGTCGGGATTGAGTTTGATCACGTCGCGGATGAACTTGCCTTGGACGCGCGTGGCTTCGCCGTTCACGCCGCCGGGCCGGAGAACTTTGACGGCGTAATCGCGGAAGTCCGGCAAGCGCAGGTCGCGCAGCAGGAGGCCGCCGTTGGCATGCGGATTGGCGCTCATGCGGCGCTCGCCCTTCGGGGCCAACTCGGCCAGTTCGGGGATGAGCCGCCCGCTTTTATCGAACAACTCCTGCGGGCGATAACTCTTCAGCCACTTCTCCAAAATCTTCACATGCCCCGGATGATTCATCTCGCCCATCGGAACCTGATGCGAGCGGAACGTGCCCTCGGTCGGTTTGCCATCAACGACCTTCGGCCCGGTCCAGCCCTTGGGTGAGCGCAGGATAATCATGGGCCAAAGCGGACGTGCCTTGAATCCGTGGGCGCGGGCCTTGGTTTGGATGCGTTTGATCTCGGCGACCACGGAGTCGAGCGTAGCAGCCATGAGCTGGTGCATCTTCATCGGGTCGTCACCCTCGACGAAATACGGCGTGTAACCGTAGCCGCGAAAGAGCGCGTCCAGCTCGTCGCGGGAAATGCGCGCCAGCACCGTGGGCCCGGCAATCTTGTAGCCGTTCAAATGCAGGATGGGCAGCACCGCGCCGTCATGGACCGGATTGAGAAACTTGTTGGAATGCCAGCTCGTGGCGAGCGGGCCGGTTTCCGCTTCGCCATCGCCGACGACACAAGCGACGAGTAAATCAGGATTGTCGAACGCCGCGCCGAAGGCGTGCGACAGCGCATAACCCAACTCGCCGCCTTCGTGGATCGAGCCGGGCGTCTCCGGTGCGACGTGGCTGGGAATTCCACCGGGAAACGAGAACTGCTTGAACAGCCGCTGCAGCCCGGCTTCATCCTGCGAGATGTTCGGATAAACCTCGCTGTAAGTCCCCTCCAGATACGCATTCGCCACCATCCCCGGCCCGCCGTGTCCCGGCCCGGTGACGTTGATGACGTTCAGGTCCTGTTCTTTGATGATGCGGTTCAGGTGTGCGTAGATGAAATTCAGTCCCGGCGTCGTACCCCAGTGACCGAGCAGGCGCGGCTTGATGTGCGCCAGCTTGAGCGGCTTTTGCAGCATTGGATTGTCGAAGAGATAAATCTGCCCGACCGACAAGTAATTCGCCGCGCGCCACCAGGCGTCCAGCTTGCGCAGCAGTTCCCGAGCGAGTGTTTTGGTTTTTGGTTTCATGTTCCGATCTCCTTGGTTGATGTGTTCAGGCTGATTAACCGGCTGACTGATCGAGCAATCATCAGTTCCTCATCCGTGCGGATGACATGCACCGTGGTCCGGCTGGCATCCGTGGAAATTACCGCCGCATTCTTTGCGTTGCGCGTCCCGCTTATTTTGATGCCAAGGTAGCCGAGCTCTCCGCAGATGCGGGCGCGAACGGGCGGTGCGTTTTCGCCGATACCTCCGGCGAAGACCAGCGTGTCGAGTCCGCCGAGCACGGCGGCATAGGCCCCGATCCCCTTCTTCACCTGATAGCAAAAAAGCGCGATGGCTTCAGCCGCCCGGACATCTTTGCTTTCACGAGCGAGTAAGTCCCGCATGTCGGAACTGGTCTCGGATACTCCGAGCAGTCCTGACTCATGGTTCACCATTTTATCGAATTGCGTGGCGGTCATCTTTTCGTTGCGGGCCATGAACGCCATCAGCCCAGGATCGAGATCGCCGGAACGGGTGCTCATCACCAGACCCGCAGCGGGGGTGAAGGCCATCGTCGTGTCCACGCTGCGTCCGTCACGCACGGCGGCCATGCTCGCGCCGTTGCCCAGATGCGCGAGGATGACGCGTCCGTCCGCGGCCTGCGCGCCCGCGAGACGTTCGAGTTCCTGCATCAGATAAGCGTAGGACAATCCGTGAAAGCCGTAGCGTTGAACGCCCTTCACCTCGTAGCGGCGCGGAATGGGAAGCAACCTCGCCACGCGCGGCATGGTTTTATGAAACGCGGTGTCGAAGCAGGCGACTTGCGGCACCTTTGGGAACTTCGCGGCCAGGATTTCCATCAGGGCGATTTCGGTAGGGAGATGGTCCGGGTCGAAAGAACGGATGCGCCGCAGTTCCGCGAGCATCGCACGGTCGACCTTCTGCGGATCGCAATAGTGCGGCCCGCCGTGAACCACGCGATGGCCGACCGCGCTGAAGCCAGCCGCTCCGGTTGTCTCGGCGAGGCGCTTGAGCAGATAGTCAAGGCCGCTTACATGGTTCGGCGCGGAGAGTTCCACCCGTTCCCTCTGCTGGCCTTCGTTTCCTTTCAGCGTGAAAGTCGCCTCGGGCGATCCGAGGCGGTCTATGCTTCCGGAGAGAATCCGAACCGGTGGCGCGCCCCGACTGAAGAGGGCGAACTTCAGGCTCGATGAGCCGGCATTGAGAACGAGCACGGGTTCTTTCGTGCGCCATGTCCGGCTGGCATCGACGCGTGGTGCGGCAGTTTCGGTGATAGTTCGCTTATTCATTTTCTTGGTCATTTCAAAACTTCCGGCTGCCGCAATTGCGCGAGGTCGTATTGCGCGAGGTCGTATTGCGCCAGGTCGCCAATGCGCCCGACGCTGAGGTCGGCCGCCGGATAGTTTGCCAGAATCTTCGCGTCGGCGGCGTAATGGCCTTGTCGTACAAAGACGGTGGTGACGCGCGTGTCCCAGATTTTCTTTACGGCGGTCAGGAGGCGCAGCTTGTCGTCCACCAGCACGTAATGTTCGGCGGGGTAGCGTTGCTCGACATCCTCAAGTTCCATTTCCTTATGCACGTAGATCAGCACGCGGCCCGCGACCGCTTCAGCCAGTCCAGAGCGGTCCACCTTGCGCGGTTGGAAAACCACATCGCCGTCGGACAGGATGACCGCCGCCCCCCATTGCTGGACGTGTTCGATGACATCGAGCGCGTCGGGATACAGGCGGTCGGCAAAGGGATAGTTGACCAGAAAGTGTGAGACGGTCAGGAGGCGCGGGTCGCGCGGATACTCGGTGCGGTAGCGTTGCAGTGCGCCGAGGTAGTCCGCATAGCCAAGCTCAGATCGCAGTTGCTCGAAGATTCGCCAATAATGCTGCGCGCGCTCCGGGCCGACCTCATTCGCGAGATGTCGCTGGAGGTCAGCGGTGACGCGGTCGTTATCGAGCAGCGTGTTGTCCACGTCGAAGAGGAAAACAACTTTGGCTCGACCCGAGTTTTTTGGAATTTTTCTTTTCATATAAATTTTGGTTTGAGCAAAAAGCGTTTCTCTCTCGCGTTCTAAACGAACAACATCGCTGCCGCCATCAGCGCCATACCGAGGTCTTCGAGCAAAGCTACGGTTGATAGCGGGACCCGGTGTACCGTGCCCATACAGGCGTCCTCGAGGTTGAGTCCTTTGAAACGCGCATAGAAGACGCCAAGCGAGCCGAACGTCATGACGACGACGGTCGCCAGATTGATCGCCATCGGATGCCAGTGCGCCAAGTAGCCCAAGCCGAGGCCCAGTTCGATAAAGGGATAAAAGCAGGCATAAGGCCGAAACGGTTTCGCCTGTATGTCATACTTCTGGAAACCATCGGCAAAGCCTTCCAAGTCGAAGAATTTAAACATGGCAAAGACGACCAGATAAAACCCCATGAAGTCCTCCATCCACCCCATCCAGCTCCAGCCGCCGTACGCAACTTGTTTGGCGCAAGCCGACAGAAGCGTCACGGCAACAATGACGGCCAGAGGAATATATTCTTTCCCGTTTGAGCAGTCGTCTTTCCGGTGCTGGTGAAGATCGGATGTCATTCGAAATAGGCTTTGACGATGTATTCTTAACCATGCGCTGGGTGTTGAAGTGCGAGGCTTCCAGCGCGATGGCATGACGCATGATGCGCAGCCGCTGTAGGTTGGCATGCCCGGCTCCAGGGCAATTTCCATGGAGAAGTAAGCGATGATTTCTTGATTTCCGTTCATAGATTTTTTCGTTCGCGGCGTGTTGCCACGCCTGCTTGAACCAACTTCGCACTCGGCAATTTGGGATCTTTGACAGCCACGATTTCTCCGACTGGATCTTCCTCCGAGGTACATTCTCTAGTCGAAATAACCTTCAGTCCCGCTCGGCCCAATATACGTTCCACGCGGCCGGTGTGATAGCCCAACGTCACGAATTGCCCGCCCGGTCTCAGGACCCTCTTAATTTCTCGCGCCACCCGGATCGGATCGTCCACTGAACAAAAGAGAAATATTCCGACCACCGCATCAAAGGAGCCGTTCAAAAACAAAAGCTGATGAGCCTCCATCAACAGCAGTTTTATTCGGTGCTCGCCCATTTTAGTGAGTCGGTCGACCGCCCGTTTTAACATTTTTCCGCTGATGTCGCACCCTGTCACGTCGGCATTCCGGCGATAGCAAGGGAGGTTGAGGCCCGTACCAACACCAATCTCCAGGATTTTGCCGCCGAGACGGCGAAGAAGTGAACGGCGCGGTTTCTCCACCGAGCGGTGCACGGCATCCCAACGATCGTATTTAAAGGCAACGGCATCAAATTTCACTTTCATTTTCGATTTGGTTGAGAGTGGTAAGAGGATATTCATCCAGCCTTCGGTGATCCCGACAGGCGGCGGGTTTGAGCAATCGAATTTGCGGGAGTGTGCATGTTCGACCACGCGCACCGTGCGACTGCAGCCCCCGAAAGCATCTTCAAGTTCTTTCATCGGAGAACCCCCGCTATCACAAAAAGAATCGCGGCAATTCCTGCTGCAGTGAAATTATATGGCGCGGCATAGTTCATATATTTGGAATGGTCGGCATGAGCGATGTTCGACGACATGTTCGTCATTCCGGCAACGGGTGAAGTCACATCTCCGAACGTTCCTCCGGTAATCACCGCGGCAACGCACAGTGGAATGCCGGCATCGACGGACACCGCCAGGGGAATGGCGAAAGGCATAATGAGTGAGGCTGCTCCCCAGCCTGAGCCGATGAAATAGGTTACCGCCGCAGACAAAAGAAACACCGAAACCGGAACACTCCACGCCGGCAGGGAGCTTCCCACCTGCTGTTGAATAAGCGCGTTCAATCCCAGCTCTTGTGAAACCGCAGCCAATGGCCAGGCGATGGCAAGAATCGCCAGAGTGGTCATGATTTCGTTCCCACCCGAAATAACATCGGCGGTCAGTTGTTTTAGATTATACTTTTGCAACACGTAGAAGATCGCGGTGACCACGATGGAGATAAACAGTGCCACGAGCATGGCTCGGTTCGGTTCCGTGTTGGTTAGCGCTGATATAAAGGAGGCGCCGTCCGATTTTTCTCTGCCGAAAAGCCAGAAGAAGAAAAAGCTAAACAGAATTACAGAAAACATGGGAACAATGAGGTTGATCACCCGTGGTTTTATCAAAGGTTTCGGATCTTCCATGTTCATGCCCGTTTCTGGTTTTCCGCCATGCGCAGCTCCAAGTTTGTGGCCGGCCTTCTTGAATTGAACGAAGAGGGAAAGGAAGGTGATCAGAATGACCACGATGCTGAAGAATTCAAAGGGGATGGCTTTAAGCCAGATGGTGTAGGCGGAATCACCCTCCGTGACGCCGGCAATTTTTAATCCCTGAGTAATGATCGCGACGTTAAATCCAACGTAGGTCGTGGCGATGGGGATCAGTTCTACCACGGGACTGGCGGTGTTGTTCAGCATGAAGGCCATTCTCTCTGGGGCGATCTTATGCTTTTCGGCCAATGAACGGGTGATGGAACCAGCGCCAACAATTCGGAATCCGCAATCAATGAAAGTCACGGGAATCAAGGCCCACAAGGTGAAGAACACCCCTTTCTCGCTTTTAATGTATTTCGCGGCTCTGTCGGAAAAAGCTTTGATGCCACCCGAGCGTTTCATAATTCCAATCAAGCCGCTGAATAAATAGAGAAAGAGCAGCACTTGGAGGCTATCCTTGTCCGTCAAGGTTTTCACTATCTGGTCCACTGCCCCTTCAAAGCCACCGGTGACCGTGGGGTGCAAAAGATAACTGCCGGTTAACAGTCCGATCAAAAGCGAAGGGAGTATTTTTTTCGACCAGATCGCTACTGCTATAGTGATCAGCGGAGGTAACAGTGAAAGCCATGGATTCATAAGTGTGGGTGTGGTGTTTGGACTATCGCATCCCGCAGCCCCACCAACTGCTGGAGCATCGGTGAAAGGACGAGAATCGGCAGGGTCAGAGCCCGCGATATCCAGAAACGATTCCGGAAATCCGCCGCCATAGGCGCGTCATGATCGCCGTGATTCGGGTATTCAGATCGACCCGTGTGCGCAACACCACCGGGCGACAGTTGAGCCTCGGCTTCCGCCCAGTTCTCATCGGCGTGCCCCGGAAACATCATGTTTCTTTTCATGGGCTGAGGAGTCCCAAATGGTAGAATCCTGCGATTAACGCTTCCGCAAAGGCCTGACTCTCGATCAGCAGGCCGAGGATTGTCGCGGCAGCTGACGCGGAGAGCACGACCAAAAGCAGATCCAACACATGGGGTGCACCGACCCGATAGCATACATCGTCCAATGAGCTGATGATACGAAGCCACCCCGGCTTGTGCTGGCTGATCACTTGGACGGTGGAATCAATCGCGCGCGCCGCTCGTCGGCCGCTCTCCACTGCACCCTCGATGCTCCAGACGTCGGCTTCCGTCCGGGTGTGGGCGCCCGCGAGAAACAGATTCGAGATCGGTGTCACCTGGCTCGGCAGGTAGGGTTGGGTATTCATGGAGGTGACCCACTTGGGCTGGGGGCTTCGGATTCCCTCCGGCGAAAACGTCCATTCGTGCCACACCTCGATCTTCGCGATTTCAAATTCAGCGAGTCCCCGGCCGCCATTCGCTTCCTTGATCAATTCATTCAGGGATTGGCAGCTCATGATCTGGATTTTCACCTCGGCGAGAAATTGCTCCTTGGTGCATTTACTCACAGGGAGTTGGAAGAGCCTGCCCGGCACGGTGCCGACGCAACTGGTTCCAGTCCACAACGACTTGAGGTTCCGGCCCAAATCCACATTGGCGCTCCACGCCTGTTCTTCCGCGAACAAGGTGAGGTTGAATTCGGAATCCGCCACGACCACCGCCGTTCGCTCCCGCGGAAACTTGATCGGTTCGGCAAATCCGATGCGGAACGACACCTGAATATGCGGACCGTCCTGGATGAGAGGCTTGAACAGACGGAGTTCCTCCTGCCGTTCCAATTCGGGGGTCCGCGCAATAATTTCCGCGGCAGCAAACGGGTTGGTCGCCAAGATGTAGAGATCGGCTGAAACGACCGTTCCTGATTCCAACCAACCTCCGCTGATCCGGTCGTCGTCCAAATGGAGGCGCTCAAGACGTTCGTTCCATGAAAAGGAAACCCCCCGGTGCTCCAGATCTTTGATCCAACGATCAAACCAAAACTCACTGCTCGGTCCGCGCAGCAGCAACCAACCGTCTCCTGCGCCATGGCTCCACGCCGGACCTTGATCGTCGGCCGGGTGTAGATGACGCGGTTGGGAGATAAGCTGCTTGCGGAAAAATTGCCCCGCGTGGTGCAGCGAGGCCTTGGTCCAATCCGAACCGATCCATGGCCCAAAGCAAGACCGCCACGTCTTGTAACCCTGTTCGCTGAGCAGCGGCTGCCACTGCTCGGCGGCGTTGAGTCGGGAATACTTCTCCTGCGACCGGACATTCGCACTCCACGTTTTCAGCATCAGCCACGACCATTTCAACCACTCCCACGTCGAGATGCGAAACATCCGGGGAATGCTGCGCAGCCCCCGGTCAAAAAACTCCGCCTTGCCGGCGTCGGGAAAGATTCCAAATGCAATCGGTCGGGAAAGAGCCTTTTCGTAGACGCTTCCCGAATCGTCGAAGGGAATCTGTTTTAGCAGATCGAATAAATTATGATACCATGGCCCCATGCCATGCCACGAATACTCGGTGGGCAGGTTGCCTGTCCGGGGCATTCGGGCGCTGCGAAAGAAACCGCCAGCCTCGGATCCCGATTCA
>Ga0163144_10023704_pt1 | contig 12094 bp, 11 predicted proteins | sample OliLak19BULKMAT1_FD_123175 | JGI IMG/M metagenome (GOLD analysis project Ga0163144, IMG submission 123175) | Freshwater microbial mat bacterial communities from Lake Vanda, McMurdo Dry Valleys, Antarctica - Oligotrophic Lake LV.19.BULKMAT1 | ecosystem: Environmental > Aquatic > Freshwater >...
GATGCTCGATGGCGAAAACCACCACCTCGCCGGGAACCCTGATGAACCACATTTCACCGAAAGCCCCCAACATGTCTTCCGCCTCGGCGGGCCAACCTGCCTGGCGGGCGATGTGATCGGCGAATACAGCTTTCCCCGCGAGCTTCTTGTCGGAGACATCCTCGTGTTTGACGACATGGCTCATTACACGATGGTCAAGACCACGACCTTCAATGGCGTGAAACACCCGCCCATCGCCCTGCTCCACCGCGACGGTCGCATCGAGACAATCCGCGGGTTCACGTATGCGGATTTCCGCGACAGGCTTTCGTGACATCCTCGCCGGATCCCCATGCGGCACCGAAAATCCGTCGAAACACCGGGAACCGATGAACGTATAATAGTCGTTGCACGGCTCCCCCCCTGCGCCTAGCTTATCGCTGCAACAGCCAATTTAACTTATGGGACCTATCGGAATGCCAGAACTGATCATGATCTTTGTCGTGGTGCTGCTCCTGTTTGGAGCGAAGAAACTACCCGAACTGGCGCGCGGCGTCGGCAAGAGCATGGGTGAATTCAAGAAAGCCCGTGAGGAATTCGAGCATGAGATCACCCGCTCCGAAAACGAGGTGCGGCGCGACGAGAAGTCGAAAGAGAAGCAAGAGATCACCCGCTCCGAAGACGAGGTGCGGCGCGATGAGAAGTCGAAAGAAGTCCGCGTCAAGCCTGTGGCTGACAAGGAGTCCCACGACGCCTGAGCGGCTCCGCCACACGGCGAATGGTGACAGCTATTTCCATAAAATTCCCATTGGCATGAGAAAGGCTCCGGGTGTAACGCCTTTCCTTGCCCTTCTCCTCATCGGAGCAGCGTTCGCATCCTCAGCCATCTGGTATCGCGCGGCGGAAACACCCCCATGGGGCGGCGGGAAATCCGAAAGACCGCCGGTAAATTCGCAAGCCGATCCGCGCGAGCGGAAAGACGATGCCAGCGGCTTCGAAGCGTTCACCTTCATCGCCTACAACGTGAAAAACTGGCTCGTCTCAAGCCAGAGCCCGGAGAAATCGCCCGAGTCGAAAGAAGCCGTCATCCGCATCCTCGCATCCGCAATGCCGGACGTCATCGGCTTATCCGAGATCGGCAACCGCGATGACGTCATCGAAATCCAGTCCATGCTCAAAGCGGAGGGTTTGGATTTCCCGCATATCCACCACACCGGCGGGGTCGATCCGGTGCGGCACCTCGCATTGCTTTCGCGCTTCCCCATCGTTTCCACCGAAACCCCCGATCCAAGCATCCCGGGAACCGGGCATTCGATGCAGCGGGGAATCCTTGATGCGACCGTAAGGATAGCCGGGCGCGAAATCCGTTTCATCGGGCTTCACCTGAAATCGAAACGAACCGTCCAGGAATTCGATCAGGCGCTGCTGCGGATCGAGGAGGCAGGGCATGTCCGGAAACACATCGACGGCATCCTTGCCAAAGATCCGGACGCCTTGCTGGTGGCATACGGAGATTTCAACGACACAACGCGGACACTATCCACTAGGACGATCTACGGCACATACCGCAGTCCCGGATATATGAACCCAGTCCACGTGAAAGACAGCCGCGGGGAAACATGGACGCACCGCTACGCCGTGGAGGACAGCTACACCAGGATCGACTTCATCACCGTCTCCGGTGCGCTGAAACGCCATGTGAAACCCAACGCATGCAAGGTCATCGACGATCCTATCTGGGACACCGCCTCCGACCACCGAGCGGTGCTGGTGCGCTTCGAGTGGAAGCCCTAGTGTTCGGATTTAATGACGCCTCGCGCACATCCTCCGCCTCTCGCTCAGTTCTCCGCCCTCACCCCGGCATTTCCGCGAAGGGATTTTCCACGTTGATTCCGAAGTAGCTGGAGTCATGTGACAAATCCTCGCTGAGAATACGGGTGCAGCCTGCAGCCTCCGCCGCAGCCACGATCATGGAGTCCCACCACGAGATCTGATAGCGGCGCTGGACTGCGAAGGCACGCGTGAGGATGGGCATGTCGATGGGAAGCGGATCCCACGCGGAGAGCGCCTCGATATCGTCCCAGGCCTCTTCGGGGGAAAGTCCGGGAACGAGCTTGCGGGTCACATTGACAAAATACTCGTTCAGCACCTGCACGGAAAGCCGCCCTGCCCGTGTCTCCCAAAGCTCGGCCAGTTTCGCGGCGGCGATCGCCTGCTTCCTTGGCTCTGAGGCATCCCGCGAATACAGGAGGATATTTGTATCCACGAAAATGTTATCGTTCATATAGGCTGTCCCTGTCCGGGTAAGCGGTGCTTGCGGATTTCAGCGGCGTGGGGGTCTTTCCAAGAAACCTCCTCTTTGCGCGCTCATAATGCTGCTCCGCGAGCATCTTCCTGCGCAGTTCTTCTCCAAGCATCCGCGACACACTGGTGTCGTGGCTTGCCGCCCAGACCTTGGCCCACCGGATCACGTTCTCGTCCAGGGTAATGGTCACGTTTTTCATGTAGCACGAAAATAGTGTCCTTCATTAGCGAGGTCAAGACAGCTCTTTCGCAAAACGGCACCTCGCCCGCCAACTCCCGCGCACCTCATCTGCGCGTCTCCGCGCCTTGAGACGGGGCGGCGTCTCCGCCGCCTGTGAAAAAAATTTTCTCAGAGCGGGTGGCGATCCTCCTTCATCAAGACTACGGCGGACAGGCACCCTCTAGACATAAGGCGCGAAGAGGCACCTGTCACACATGGCATCCACCTTAGGGAGTTGGGACTGCCTCAGGCGCGGACGGGGTCTTCGAGTTTTGTGGCGTCGTCGCTTTGGATGGCAGCGTGGTTGCGGAGGGTGTCCATGTCGATGACGTGCCGGAAGTGACCGTCGCCGCCGTTGGCTAGGGCTTCGAAGACGGTGTTGATGTCCTTGATATCGATCAACTTGATGGACGGGCGGATGTCCTTTTCCGCGCAGAGGTCCAGGATTTCCTGGGTCTGCCTGATCCCGCCGATCAGCGAGCCGGCGAGGGTGATGCGGCCGAAGACGAGGGAGGCAGGGGAAAATTCCGGGAATTTCACCATGTTGCCGATGACGATAATCTTGCCGTCGGTTTTCATCAGGCTGATATAGGGGGCGATGTCGTGGGGGACGGGTATGGTGTTGATGAGCATGTCGAGCGATCCGGCGGCCGCTTTCATCTGATCATCGTCCGTGGAGACGACTACTTTGTCCGCGCCCATTTTGAGGATTTCGTCCTCCTTGCTGTCATCGCGGGTGAACGCCACGACTATCGCGCCGAGGGCTTTGCCGATCTGGACGGCCATGTGTCCGAGGCCGCCGATGCCGGCGACCCCGAGGGTCTGACCTTCCTTGAGATCCCAGTGTTTCATGGGTGAATAGACGGTGATGCCGGCGCACATGATGGGACCGGCGTATTCGGGATCAATTTTCCCGGGAACTTTCAGGATGAATTCCTCGCGGGCGATGAGATCGGTGGAATAGCCGCCGTAGGTGTTGGTGCCATCCGGATTCATGGGGCCGTTGTAGGTCAGGGTCGCGCCTTTTTCGCCTTGGCAGTAATTTTCCTCACCGGCTTCGCAATAGTCGCACTCCTGGCAGCTATCGACCATGCAGCCGACCCCCACGACGTCGCCGACCTTTACCTTGCTTACGCCCTCGCCGATTGCGGTGACGGTTCCGACGACTTCGTGGCCGGGGACGCATGGATATCGGGTGTTGCCCCAATCATTGTGCACCTGATGTAGATCCGAGTGGCAGACACCGCAGTGGGTGACCTTGAGTGCGACCTCGCCTTTCCCGATTTTTTTCCGATTGAAGACGACGGGGATGAGATCCTTGTCCTTCGCCTGTGTTCCGTATCCGTAAACTTTGATGGTGTCTTCGCTCATATGTGGAAAAATGGTTGGGGTTGCCAGTTTCATCAGGGAGTGAGCACCACCTTGATGCAACCGTCCGTCTTGTCCTTGAATTTCTCATAGGCCGCAGGTGCGTCCTCAAGACTGGCGTGGTGGGTGATCACAAACGAGGGGTCGATTTCACCACCTTCGATCTTATCGAGCAGGGGTTGGAGATACCGCTGCATGTGCGTTTGGCCGCTCCGGATCGTGAGACCCTTGTTCATCAACGCGCCAAATGGCAGCTTGTCCACCATCGAGATATAGACGCCCGGAACTGACAGCGTTCCGCCTTTGCGGCAGCACATGATCGCTTCGCGCAGAACGTGGGCACGATCCTTGGTGAGGTGGACGGCAGTCTTCACCTTGTCCACCACCGCATCAAAACTACCCGTGGCGTGAGCTTCAGCGCCGACCGCGTCAATGCAACGATCCGGACCACGACCGCTGGTCATGTCGTTGAGCGCTTCCATGATATCGACCTCCTCGAAATTGAGGGTTTCCGCGCGGCCTTTCTCTTTCGCCATGGCCAGGCGTTCCGGAACCCGGTCAATGGCGATGACGCGCCCCGCGCCAAGCATCCACGCGCTTTGAATCGCAAATTGCCCGACCGGGCCACAGCCCCAGATGGCGACCGTATCGCCGGGTTCGATTTCCGCGTTTTCCGCAGCCATATAGCCGGTTGGGAAAATGTCCGAAAGGAAAACCACCTGGTCATCGCTGAGCGAAGAATCGATCTTGATCGGCCCGACATCTGCAAAGGGGACGCGCAGATATTCGGCCTGTCCGCCGGGGTAACTTCCCGTCAGGCCGGAGTAACCGAAGAGTCCGGCGGGGGCATGCCCCATGGCTTTTTCAGCCATCTCCTTGTTCGGGTTCGTGGTATCACAGCATGAGAAAAGGGTCTTCTGGCAGAAGAAGCATTCCCCGCACGCGATGACAAAAGGAACCACCACACGGTCTCCTTTCTTGAATTTTTTCACAGAGCTCCCGACTTCCACGACGATACCCATAGGCTCATGGCCGATGATATCGCCCTCCTCCATGGTCGGCATTATGCCGCTGTAGAGGTGTAGGTCGGATCCGCAGATTCCGCTCGCGGTTACCTTGATGATGATGTCGCGCGGGTCTTCGATCCTGGGATCTTCCACCGTGTCCACGCGTACGTCGTTTGTTCCGTGCCAGCAAAGTGCTCTCATATTTTTTTGTTAGTTTTTGGTTATGTAATTCTAGATTTATCTGTCAGATTATGATACGTCGGATCCGCCATCGCCCCCGCCGAGATGGATCAGCTTCCTGTTCAGAAACTCCATGATCCCGAGCTTCGAGAGTTCCCGGCCATATCCGGAGTTCTTGATGCCGCCAAAGGGAAGTTCGGCTTGCGAGTTCGTAGGTTGGTTGACGAACATCATGCCGGTATCAACGGATTCCGCGACGGCGCGGGCGCGTTTTGGATCACTGGTATAGACCGAGCCTCCCAAGCCATAGGAGGAATCGTTTGCCAACCTGACCGCTTCCTCCTCGTCCTTCACCACATAAACCGTCGCGACGGGGCCGAAGAGTTCCTGGTCGTAACTCGGCATATCGGGCGTGACATCGGTGAGGATGGTGGGATTGAAATAAGCTCCCTCCCGATCGGGACGCCCGCCGCCGAGCACCACGGTCGCGCCGGCTTTCACGGCCTTCTGAACCTGCTCATCGAGTTTCTGCGCGGCACTTTCGGAGGAAAGCGGGCCCACATCGGTATCGGGGTTCATTGGATCCCCGAGCTTCATCGATCCCATCCCCTTCTTGAGTCCGGCCAGGAACGCCTCTGCGACCTTCTCGACGACGATCAGCCGCTTGGAAGCGACACAGGATTGTCCGGTGTTGGTCATCCGGCCCTTGATTGCCATTTCGATGGTCTTTTCCAAATCCGCATCCTCCAGCACGATGAACGGATCATTCCCTCCGAGTTCAAGAACGGTGGGCTTCAGATATTTTCCAGCCAGTGCGGCGACCGAACTACCCGCGCCCTCACTGCCGGTAAGTGAGACGCCACGGACGTACTTGTGCGCGATCAGCGGCTCCATGAATTCGTGGGGAATCGGCAGGTTCGTGAAAACCCCCTCGGGCAGCCCGCATTCCTGCAGGAGGGTGCCGATCTTTTCTGCGCACTGGGGAACGATACTGGAATGCCGGACAATTGTGGTATTCCCGGCCATGATATTCGGAGCGATGAACCGGACCGCCTGATAGAATGGGAAGTTCCACGGCATCACACCGACGAGCACCCCGATCGGCGTGTACTGGATGTAGGCGTCCGCCCCTTCGACATCGAGCGGATGATCGGCCAGAAACCCTTCCGCCCCATTTGCATAGAACTCCACAATTTCCGCACAAAATGCGATCTCTGCGTGGCTTTCCGAGATGCGCTTCCCCATTTCCAAAGTGATCAGTTTGGCGAGTTCGTCCGTGCGGTTTTTTAGCTCTCCCGCGAACTTCACCATAATGGTTTTCCGCGCATTGAAATCAGTATGCCGCCATTTTCCGTAGGCCTCGTGCGCCTTGTCGATGGCCTCAAGCGCTTCGGATTTCGTCAGCGGTTCAAAGCTTTTCAAGACTTCGCCAGTAGCGGGGTTGGTGCTTTTTATGGACATGGGATTATCGGAGTCGGTATTTTCGATGAGACTTTCATTTGGATGGATTTCCAAGAAGCTCCGCGAGTTCCTTGATGTCTTTCACGACATGGTCAGGCTTCTCTGCCAAAGGATAGGGAACCTTCCCGGGACGTGCTACAAACACGGTTTGGAGACCGGTGGCCTTGGCACCGGCGATGTCCCATCCATGTGCGGCAACCATCATGGCGTTGCCCGCTTCAACATCAACCTGCTCAAGCGCCCACCGATAAACGCCAAGATCCGGCTTGAACTTGTGGATGTCCTCAACTGTCAGGTTGCGATCAACGATTTCCGAGAGGCCGGCGTTCTTGAATTGTTCCTTGACCCCCGCGTTGGACGAATTTGTCAGGCTGACAAGAAGGAATCCCTGCGCCTTGAGGCTCTTCAGCCCCTCGACGACATCGGGGTGAGGCGGGAGGTTTCGAATGACCGGAATGATCGCACTCTCCGCATCCTCTTTGCTCAACTCAATCCCGTTGCTCTCTGCCAACATCTGGAGGGTTGCGACCCCGATCTCCGAGAAATCGTGGTATTTCCCGGTCAGCGTATCGACCAAGGAGTGATGGAGCATCATGGAAAACCAAAGTCCAACCATGCCCTCGCGTCCGCCGAGCGCCTCCGTAACGCTCTTCTTCAATGGTTCGAGATCAAGCAGGGTCTCATTCACATCCAGAAAGATGACTGCAGGACGGGGCTTTTGTTTGTTGGTCATGGATTTGGTTTGTGCATCAGCGGATCCTATCAGAAAGACAGCCGCTAAAATTGTAGCAGCCAAAAGTTTCCGCACGATCAGGCCAGGGTGTCCAAGGACAGGTTTCGACATCCGAGACTGGAACATTACCGGACACTGGCTAATGGAACTCCTGAACCGAATCGAGATGGGAAGCTGTAACATGGGGTCTGGCTTGTTGAGGTTGATTGCCGTTAATTTGCTTACGTCGGAGGTCAGGGAAGAAGGGTGCTAATCCGGCGCCTGGAGAGACGCCGCTGCTTGTGTCTGGTGAGGTGCTCGCGTTCCATCTGCATGGCGAACATGGTCATGGTATGGGTGGGGCCGTAGGCGATGTCCTTCCAGAAGAGAAAGCAGGTGCGGGACTGGAGGACGGAGGTGTCCAATCCTGTGCGTTTGGCGAGGAACTGTGTCATTTTGTAATCCACAAATTATAGGAAACCCTTGTGAGCGCCATGGGGTGTTTCCCCACCTATTGATTTTCGACGGAAATGAAAAGGCGCCTCCGCAGGTGTTGCGGAGACGCCATGAACCGGATCGGTGAAATCAGTCGGCGGTCGAGCTTATCTTGCCCCCCACTTCCGACTGGATTTCCTTTGCGCGCTCCAGGTGCTTCGCGATCGCTGCTCGGGTTTCGGAAAGGTGGCTTTTGACCTCCTCGTTGCTGGCGTTTTTGATCAGCGTGTTGTCGATCTTATCCAAACACTTCTGGTGATTCTTGACCATTGCATCGATGTAGAGCTGGCCGAAGTCGCCATCGGTCTTGGCCACGAGTTCTGCCAGATTGCCGGCAGCCTCCATCCGCGACTTGCCGATTTCCTCGGTGATCACGGGTGTGATGCCAATCTTCTCGGCCAGCTTCATGGTGGCGGCGGCGTTCTGCGCGTGGTCTTTCTGGACCATTTCGGAGAATTCCTTCACCGGTGAAGCCACGTCCATCATTGCGGCCGTCTTAGCAGCCACGATCAGATTGATATCCACGGCGATGAGGCTGGCCAGAACCGCAGCGTCGCCATCGGTTTCGGGGTTTTCCAATTCCACAGCGCGGGCGGGTGCGCCGGGAATGGTGGCGAGGTCGGTAAATCCAGCCGATTTCTTCGGCTCAAACTGGAGCTTGGCTGTGTACTCAGGATTCATGCCGGCATTGTCCTCGCCGACGATCTTGCCGAATGCCTCACGCGCTTCGGCGGCGGTTTTCTTGCCTTCGATGATGTCGTGGGCCAGGTTTAGGGTGAGGATGTTGTGGACCTCAAGATCGCAGCGGGCGGCCATCAGTGCGCGGGTGCGGTCGTAGGTGAGGGAGCCATCGAAGGCTGCGAGTTCGGCGGCCTTTTCCGCAGGGACAAGGTAGGAAACGGTGTGTTCCATGTAGTCCATGTGGGGCATCGGGAAATCGTGGTGATCCACCCGCTTGGTTACCTTGATGGACTCGAAAGGGGCTACATCCGTCCAGATCATCGCCTCAGGCGTCACGCCTTGGGGTGCACCGTGTTTCTGGATGGTTTGGCGGACGCCGAGCTGCGCCATAGGAGGCCAATCGGCGATGATAGACTCAAGCTTTTGCATGTCCGGGGTGGAGCCGCGCTTGGCATCCGGATTGGAGTCGCGCTTGGCGACCTGATCGGCAGGCTCTGCTTGGACTGGAGACCAGCTGACCGCGGCGATGGCGATGGCGAGGCTGGAACGGAATATCAGGTTCGGATTCATTGTGTTTTTCATTTTGTTTGTTTTTCGTTTTTTGTTTCTGTCGAAGCGATCGCCGATCAAATGGCGCGGACGAACATCATGACCCTATGCGAGGGAACCTTCAAAACACGATGGGGTGTATCCCTACTCATGACCGATCGCGTTGTTAGTGGCGAAACCGGGAACTACGAGAAAAAGGCGAAGCCCGAACCTGGAGCCGTCCCTGCCCCAGGAGTCTTAATGTCAAAGGTCCGAGGAGTGAGAATATGGGCGGGACGTACACACTCCTTGGATACCTATGCGGCGGAATATCGTAACCTGGGGTGGAGAAGACGGAAGGCGAGAAACCTCCGGAACGGCCTGTGGCGGGACGCCGCAGCTACTTTTGGGCTTCGAGCGATTACTCGTCGTCCTGGAAGCCTTCGCTGACTTCCTCATCCTCCCCGATGGGGATAGCCCTCAGGATTTCATCTGGTTGCTCCTGATCCGGATCTTCCTCGATGGGAATCGCCTTGAGAACATTTTCCCCATCATCCTCCTCACCATCATCGTCCTCTTCCGGAACAACGATGAGCGCCTTCATCGGAGGCGCGATGATATCCTTGATCTCGTCCTCCAGCGGCTCGAAGAAATTCCTCACCATCGGCGCCGCCTTGCGGCCGCCGGATACGGCCTCCCCCGGTTTCCCTTCGTAGAGCACGGCGAAGGAATAGCGGGGATTGTCATGCGGCAGGAAACCCGCGAACCATGCGAGGCGCTGCTCGAGCCGTGGCGGCCCCCATTGGGCGGTTCCGGTTTTCCCCGCCAGGGTGGTGTAGCTGAGATCGCCGCTTTTTCCGGTGCCGTATCCTTTTTCCACCACATCACGCATCCCATCGCGGACGATTTCGACAGCCATCTCGTCCATGCCTAGCCAGTTCCGGCGCTCCGGGGTCATCGCCTTGATCACGCGCCCCCTCTGATCCTGGATCTGGCTGACAAGGGAAAGCTTGGGCAGGGCACCGCCGTTGCCTATGCCCGCCATCATCTGCGCCACCTGCAGGGGCGAGGCCAGCAGGCTTCCCTGCCCGATGGACATGTTTGCGGTGTCGCCGTTGAGAATCCTGCGCCCCTCGTTTTTCAGCATCCATTCGTTGGTCGGCACCAGCCCCAGGGTTTCGCCGATCAGCGGCAGCCCGCTCTTGTCACCCATGCCCAGACGCCGCGCAAGCCCCAGGAACACTCCGGGGCCCGTTTCGATGCCGACCTGATAGAACCAGGTGTTGCAGGATCTCGCCAGCGCCCGCTTCACGTTGATCGGCCCTTCGGGCACCTTGGACCAGTTGCGGAAGGTATGGTTGCCGATGCGGATCGAGGCGGGTGAATCCACGGTGGAGAACTCGGTGACCGCCCCTGCGTTCAACGCGGCAAGGGCGACCACGGGCTTGAAAGCGGAGGCCGGAGGATAGGCGGATTGGAACGCGCGGCCGAACAGGGGATTGCCCGGCGCATCCTGCAGCGCCTTGAAATCCACGGTGCTGATGCCGGGAATGAAGGCGTTCAGATCGAAGGTCGGGCGCGACGCCATCACCAGCACCTCGCCCGTCACCACATCGATCACGACGAGTGCCCCGCGTTCGCAGCCCTTGCTGAGGACTTTCTCGGCAAGTTTCTGCCATTTCAGGTTGATCGTGGTGACAAGGGTTCCGCCGGGCACGGGGCGTTTCGATTGCTCCTCCAGGAGCTTGTTGCCCCTTTCATCGAAAATGAGCCTCTTCACACCGGGTTGTCCGGCCAGCTCACGGTCGAAGATTTTCTCAAGCCCCGCACGTCCTTCGCTTTCCTCCCACAGCGGCTCGTTGAAATTGATCGGCCCGGTGGGGAGTTTGCCGACACCGCCGGTGTAGCCAAGGATGTGCGCCGCCAGGCCTTTCTCCGGATAGACCCGCCGGTAAACGGGATACAGCACCAGCCCGGAGCCGAGCTTCGACCCCAAGTCCTTGGCCTTTTCCGCACCCATCTGCCCGCTGACATAGAGCGGCAGCCAGCGGCGGTGGCGGTAGTGATCGTAAAGCTCGTCATCGGTCTTTTGCGATATCCCATCGACCAGGCCTTCCAGCGTGGCAAGGCGGGTGCGCGCCCAGTTTATTACATATTGCCGATCCACGTCCTGGAACTGTTGGAACTGCAGCGCCACCTGGTAGGCAACCTCGTTCTGTACGATGGGTTCCCCGAAACGATCCACAATCTGCCCCCTCGGTGCCGGGATTTTCAGCGTGATTGTCCGCGCATCCTTGCGGGTCAGGATCGAGCCTTCGTCGGCGGCACGGGGCACTTCCCCCGCTGCCCTCGCCGGCTCATACGATTTCACAGGCTCCGCCGAAACCGCATCCAGCCGCTGCGCACCGGCGGAAGCCGGCACGAGCAAGATTGCGATCAGATATCCGGTGGCCCTGTGCATTACGGAACCTAGCCATCCGGCCCAGCCATGGCAACCTCGCAATCCAATGTCCATGCCGCCCTTGCCGCCCTCCCGCTTTCATGTAGCTTCCGGGCGTGAGAACTTTGGACGCCTGCCCGGATCCCGGACTAATCCTTTCCTTCGATTTCGATGGGACGCTGCATGACCCTGCGGGAATCCCGCCTGTACCGGCGGCGTTTTTCGAGACAATCCTCGAACTCCGGCAAAGTAAAAACGCGATCTGGGGGATCAACACCGGGCGCTCGATGCCGCAGGTGGTTGAAGGGTTTTTGGAAAGCAATTTCCCGTTCCTGCCGGACTGGGTGGTGGCACGGGAGCGGGAGATCCATTTTCCCAATAAGTTCGGTCGCTTCGCGGCTCACAGGGAATGGAACGACCGCTGCGAGAAAGAGATCCACAAGCTTTTCAAGAAGTCGAAGAAGACGCTCAAAGCGATCCGCAAAGAGGTGGAGGACCACACCGGCGCGCAATACATCGAGATGGACGGCGAACCGGCGGGTCTGGTCTCGCGCACCGAGGAGGAGATGGAATGGATCGTGAACCGCATCGCGCCGCTCATCGCCACCGTCCCGGATCTCGGCTGGCAGCGGAACTCGATCTACCTGCGCTTCGGCCACCGGAACTACCAGAAAGGTAGTACATTGTCGGAGGTCGCGCGGCTTTTCGGCCTGGACACC
>Ga0163144_10023709_pt1 | contig 12092 bp, 9 predicted proteins | sample OliLak19BULKMAT1_FD_123175 | JGI IMG/M metagenome (GOLD analysis project Ga0163144, IMG submission 123175) | Freshwater microbial mat bacterial communities from Lake Vanda, McMurdo Dry Valleys, Antarctica - Oligotrophic Lake LV.19.BULKMAT1 | ecosystem: Environmental > Aquatic > Freshwater > Lake...
CTCGTGCAGTCGGTTCGAGTGAACGGCAGGAAACTCAGGCCCAGCGAAACGCACGGCTATTACACCTGGCACGACAAGCATACGACCTACCTTGTCGCCGCCCTTGCGACTTTGGACTCGGGCAAGCACGAGATCGTTTACACGGTTCAGTAAATCCGCCCTCATCGGAGAGATCGCATGACCGCCCTTTGCATGCCCCGCCGTTACATCACGTTGGTACTCGCGCTCGCGGCATCGAGCGCGGTTGCGCAGGAATGGAAGCCACGCGACTACGTTGACCCCGTTCCGCATGATGTCATCACCGAGCCGTACCGCGTCTGCCAGGATTTGGAAGAGCTGACCTCGCGCATCAACAACCTCTACCGCAAGCCGCTGCACAAATTGTTTGACGAAACCGGCGCGTTGCAACCAGAAACGATATTCTTCAAGGACACCACCAGTGGCCACGAGGTGATGAGCCTGACCCGAGAGCTGGCGACCGACATCTCGCATGCAGACCTGGGCCGGCCTGTCTGGACAGTCGACGGCAAGCGCATCCTTTTCATGGGCAACCGCGCGCTGGTCGACAGCAGCGGCAAGATCAAGAAGACGCCCTGGGCCGGCAAGATGTACACGATGAACGCCGACTATTCGGGCCAGCGGGCCAACCTGGTCGAGTTCGTCGATCCCGCGGGCAACGTCACTGGTAAGGCCGACGCGATGCCGGGCAAGTACAACTTCCTCGACCCAATCGACCCGCGCCTGGCCTACTACGCCGATGCCGGCAAACTGTTCCGGATGACGTTCTCCGACGACGGCAAGCCCAGCCGAGCCGAGCAGATCGCGACCTTTGCGACCAAGGAACGCAAGATTATCCAAGCGATCTCAAAGGACCGAAAGCTGCTGATCCAGGACTACAACGCTGACCCGGATCGCAAGACTGGCGTGCTTCCGTACATGCCCGAGATTCACCTGATCGACTTAAATAAGGAGCCGGGCTCCGATGAGTATTACTACCATCACCCCTTCGATTACAGCCTGCCCGAAGTAAAGGACCCGGCGGGCAAGGTGCTGCATGATGCGAAGAACAACTACCAGTTTCACTCACTGATGTTCGCGGGGTCGTCGAACAAGATCGGTTGGAACTACGGGCCGATGACCAGCGTCGGTGAATATCTCGGCTATTCACTTGACGTGACCAACGGCCTCGACGGCACGCCCGTGCATGGCAAGATTACCACCGGCGCAGGGGGCAATCCGTTTGGCCAATACGAAAGCCATGGCCGATTTCTCGGTGATACGCAGTTCGGGCTCTATTACAGCGGGCCGGCGACGGTCGATGGGAAGAAGATCGGCAGTTATGGGCTTTACGTCCGCGACTATTCAAACAACACCAAACCCCCGACCTATATCACGGCGGCGCCCGGTGGGCACGTGGCGGGTGGGGAATCGTCTAACCCCTACTATTTTGCCTCGCACATTCAGGCGAGCAGCCCCGAATGGCGCAAACGTGTGCCGGAGTCCGATGCGATCTTCATGGGGGACATCCGCGAGCCTGGGAAATCCAAGGTACTCTGCTATACCTACTCCGATGTCCGAGGTGGCACGAAAGTTGACCGCGCGACCGGTAAGCTGACCTGGTCGGGCATGGACAACAACGATTTCCGCCCGTATGCGTCCGTCCCACGCCCACTGCTGAGCCGTGACGCGACCAAGGTGTGGTTTCACAGTTGCATGCTGATGCCGACCGAAGAGTGGACGGGCATCTACGTCGCAGTGCTGCGCCGACCGGATGCGCCCACCGATTTGAAATTGACCAAGGGGAACGGCGTAACGCTCACATGGAAGCCCGCGCCATTGGCGGTGGAAACGAAAGGCTTTCGCGTCTACCGATTGACGGCGGGTGAAACGACACCCGTCGACCTCGTTCCGCAAACCGTTCCCGCGCGCGTGGACAACGTCATCCCGCCATCATTTACGTACACCGACACCACGGCCGAGCCAGGCACGACCTGTACATACTTCGTGACGGCCGAGGAATGGTCGACGCTTGAAAGCGACACGACAAGCAATGTACTGAAGGTCGTGGTCAATGCCGGTGAATCAACCGCGACGAGCGGGCCGGCGATCAAGAACTTTGACAAGGATGCCCCACTGCCAGTTGGCAGCCTGACCGTGACCAAAGAGAGCGACGAAGCTGGCCAGTATCGCCTCAAATGGTCAGCGAGTGAGGCGAGCGACGTTCGTTACTACAACGTTTACTTCAGCGCGAAGGGCAAGCCCGCGATCGAGCAGAAACGGCTGATTGCGTCGCCGCTGGCATCGATGACGAGTTACCTCGACTGGACCGCCCCGCTTGAAGGTGACGCCCACTACGCGATTACTGCGGTCGATCGGCAGGGCAACGAATCAAAGCCGACATTCAGCGATTAGGCAGAGCGCCGCACCGTGCCACAGGCGGCTTGCCCGCCCGTGGCAAAACTGTCCTGGAGGAGCACGGGCGGGCAAGCCGCCTGTGGCACGGTGCGGCGCTCTTTCAATCCATCAGTTATTTGCGTCATCACAAACGAACGGCGTCTTCACGACCTCACCATTCTTGATTGCGCCCTCGGCGGGGATGCGGACTTTCGTCCCAATCGCAAAGTAGGGCTTTTTCAAATAGCCGAGGCAGATCGAGTGCCCGCCGAGCATCGGAGAGATTGTGCTGCTGGTGACAGCACCGATCGCGTTGTCCTTGTCGTCGTAGATGCTCGCGCCGGCCAGTGGCAACGCGTCGGATTCCATCTTGATGCCGACGAGTTGCTTGGCGAACACACCGCGCGCGTGCATGCGGGCGACGATCTCCTGACCGACGTAGCATTTAGTGTAACTGACCGCGCGCGCTGCCTGCCCCGTCTCGGCGGGCAGGATACCGGTCGTTGTGCCGGCCGACGTCTCTGCGGCGCTGGCTTCCGTCGGATTCAACCTCGCACCGGGACGGTCCGGCGTCGCGCTGGGTATGTCGATGTCCAGCAACGGTCGCCCCGCTTCGATGCGTGCCGCGTTGAACGCGGCCCACCCGATCGGTCGGAGAAGGCCTTTGCCGATCGCGGCAAAACCTAACCGCGAGACGAGCGTCGTCCACAGGAATTGCGATTGTTCGGTCGGGACGATGAGGTGATACCCAGGCACGCCGCAAACGTCGTCGCGAAAGATTGCCACGTCTAGTCCGAACAACCTACCCTGCGAGACCGCAAGCGGTGCGGGCAGCGTGAAACGCGCTCCGCTCGCGTGCCGCAACACGTCCTCAGCCTTCGGCCCGTGCAGTGATAGCTCGTGTAACGCTCCCACGCGCGAGGTCATCACGACCTTTTCGACAAACAGGTATTTGTCCCACGTTGATCGCAGCAGCTCTACCTTGCGGACGTCGGTCTCGACGAGAGTGCGATCACCAAGTTCCAAGACGTTCATGTCCGCGACGATTCGCCCGCGCAGGTTGAGGAAATATGCGTGGACACCGGTGCCAGCGGGCATCGATCGTTTCGTGTTCTTGTCCCAGGTGACGTTCGAGACAAGGTTGTTCAAAAATGGAAGGCGATCCGTGCCAGTCAATTCCAATACCGCACGATGAGGCATGTCCATCAACCCACACCCTTCATAGATTGCCCCATATTCCATACCGGGGTTCCCGAACGTGCTGACGATCTCGATCTGGTCAAACGCCTGCATCTCGGCACCCGCATCGCGATGTTTGCTCAGGAGAGGATTGGGAAGCTGGGTAGACATAGTCATTTAATCGATCGTATGGCCCATCCCCTGATACTCGAGGAGAGGCTAGGTGAGGGTGATCTCGAGTTACAAATGGTTCTGGCCGACCCAAATCACCCTCACCCTAACCTCTCCCATCCGTACATGGGAGAGGGGCCGGAAATCGCATTCCTTCCGATTGTAAAACCGTCCGATCAATCTAACGGTCCTACCGGTCCGACTGGCGATAATTTTTGCACTGGACGCTGCCTATAATGCCTGTGGAACACCGATCGCGGACGGCCCGAGTGTTGGGTCGGACTCGACTGGGCATTAGAATGGTAGGATAGAAGGGCACGATCAGCGAACTATGAGTGAACAGACCCCCAAACCTCAACGGAAGCTTGGACCGAGCAAAGACATCGGCCAAGTGCTTAAGGGCTGGGATTACGAACCTGGCACGATCAACGTGCGCAAGGTCAGCGGCACGGATGGTCTACCCAAGCTGCAACTGCGGTTGGATCTTGGCCTGCTTCAAATGGAACTGACCGGTCGACCGGACGGCGCGCGCCCCAATGGGCACGAATCATTCCTCGATTTTTTCGAAACCAAGCTCGTCGAATACAAAGTAAAAGCTGGTAGCGAGCTCGGCTTCCATCTAAACGGAGCGCAATGTCAGTCACTGCGCGACGAGGCGGCGATGTATTACCACCGCTACTTGAGCCTGTTCGTACTGGAAGAATATCCTGGCGTCGTCCGTGACACGGATCGCAACCTTCGCGTGCTGGACCTCTGCCGCAAGTATGCCCAGAACGAAGCCGACCGTGTGGTCATGGAGCAGTATCGTCCGTACATCACGATGATGAACAGCCGCGCCAAGGCATCGATCTTGTTCAAGGAAGAAAAGTATGGCGAAGCACTCGAAGCGATCCGGGCCGGCTTGAAGGCGATCAAGCGATTCTTCCGCAGGTTCGGGCAATTGGAAGCATATAGCCACGCGAACGAAGTCCGCGTGCTGAAGCGTTTTGCGCGCGACATTAAGAAAAAGCTGCCCGTCGACCCGATGGAGCTGCTGCAGAAGAAGCTCGAGAAAGCCGTAAAGGAAGAGGCCTATGAACGGGCCGCGAAGCTGCGCGACGAGATTGAACTCCTCAAACGGCAAAGCGAAGCCGAAGGCGGTAATGGTGACACGACAACAATTGTCTAGCGAGTCAGTCTCTGTAAATTGAAAAGAATGGTGCGGCCCGATCACTTCAGTGTACGGGCTGCACGGGTTTCCAGAATCGCTTTTGTCTCAGGGGCTGCCCTTACCGAAGACCGTATCCCAACCGCTCGCCATTCGTTACAATCCCCTGTCCAACCCAAGTGGAGACAGACTGATGCGAGCGATCGTGACCGGACAAGTTGGCGTCGACAAAGGCCCGTACCTGGACGCCGTGAAAACGGCCGCGATAGCGGCCGGGCATGACCTGGAGGTCTGCCACATCGGCAAGATGATGTATGAGGAAGCGCCCGACGTCCCGAAGGGCCGCATCTTGAACCTGCCGATCAGCCGACTGAATACGCTCCGTCGAGCTGTCTTCAAAGAAGTGCTCCGCACGGCTGAAAAACACGAACACATCATCGTCAACACGCACGCCACGTTCCGCTGGCGTCATGGTCTCTTCAGCGCGTTCGACTTCGACCAGATCAAGGCGTTCAACGCCGATCTGTACATGACGATCCTCGACAACGCCGAAAGCGTCCACCAGCGACTCGCCCGTGAGCACGACATCGAGCACACCCTCAAGGACATCATGGTCTGGCGCGAGGAAGAACTGCTCGCGACCGAAATTCTCGCCAACATCCTCAAGGGGTACGGCCACTTCTTCATGATCAGCCGTGGGCGCAACATCCCGACGACGCAGTCGATCTACCGGCTGATGTTCGAAAGCCACAAGAAAAAAGTCTACCCGAGCTTTCCGATGAGCCACGTGATGGACCTGCCCGATACGCTCGCCGAGATCGACCGGTTTCGCGCCAAACTCAACGACCATTTCATCACCTTCGACCCCGGCGACGTCGACGAGTTCGTCCTGCACACTCAAGGCATGAAGGCCATCGAAGAAGGCAAGGACACCCTCGAAGTCATGGCTGCCGACGGTCCGGTCACCCTTAAGACCAAGGAAGTCGCTGAGATCAGCGGTGACATCATGGGCCAGATCTACGCGCGCGACTTTAAGATGGTCGACCAGAGCGAGATCATCGTTAGCCTCGTCCCCGAACTGCCCAACGGAAAGCCCGGCCTCAGCAGCGGTGTCGAACGCGAACTGCACCACGCCTTCGAAGGTGGCAAGGAAGTCTACGTCGTCTGGGCCTGCCGTGGCATGCCTTCGCCGTTCATCACCGAGACGGCAACCAAAGTGTTTAAGAGCCTGGACGAGGCAATGGAATACTTTGGCAAGAAGGGTTACCTGCAGTAGGCCACTACTTATCGCTCGACGATCAATCATCCCCGAGGTAACGCGCGATGCCCCACGCCATCACCGTCTTCTGTTCCGCCCGCGAGTCGATCGACGGCATCTACTTCATCGCCGCCAAGGCGCTGGGGCATGCCATCGCGGCCAATCACTGGTCGCTCGTCTTCGGTGGGAACAACTGCGGGTTGATGCGAGCCGTTGCCGAAGGGTGCCGGGCTCGGGGTGGGCGGGTTGTCGGCATTACGCCTCAGTTGATGGTTGACCAGAACATTCACGACACGAAGTGCGACGAACTGGTCGTCACCGCCTGCATGCGGACACGCAAGCACCAGCTTGAGGCGCGGGGTGATGCGTTCGTCATCCTGCCGGGCGGGCTGGGAACGTTCGAGGAACTGTTCGAGATCATCGTCGGTCGGCAGTTGGGCTATCACGACAAGCCAATCGTCTTTCTGAATACTGCCAACTATTACGACCCTCTACTGGCGATGATCGAACACGGCATCGAGGCGCAGTTCATCCGCGAGCGGTGTCGTGAACTGTACCACGTGTCGAAAACCGTCGACGACGCAATGTTTTACCTTCATAAGCAGTTTGAGAGAAAGGGCTTACCGACGCCCACCGGCGTGACGGCCTCTGTCGAATAGCATTAACCTCGCCGACTTGCGGTACCAATTCGTCTATAATCGTTCGTTCTGCCCGGATCGGCCCGTTTGCCGATGATGGGTCGACGACACGATGCCGCGACGCCGCGATTCCACCCTCTTTGCAGGTCTGTGCCTCTCCTTGGTGGCCCACGGTGGTCTTGCAGGGATAACGCTGACGATTTACAACGCCCAGCTCGAAGGCCGTCTACCGCAACCACCGTTTGATCGCGTTGCGATCCTGGCTGACTCCGCTGCCTACCAGCCCAACAACTTTTCGCTCGGGGAAGCCAGCGGCACCGGGACCGCAATCGCGCCGATCGATGCCTACACACCGCAATTTGCCCCCGATGCTAACCAGGACCAGCCCTTCACCAGCCTCGACGCCGCCGGTGACGCCCCGCGTGGGGTGCCTCCCTCGCCAGTTGCATTGCCGGGTGATTCGGATGTGACGACGCCCGCCACCTTCGGCATGCAGACTGAATCGACGGACGCCCCACCGAAGCTTATTCGCCCCGATTCGGCTGTCGCGCAGAAGATCGACAAACCCTTGTCCGATGTGGAACCGACAAACGAAAACGACGGCCCACTCACCGCCGCGGTCGCCAAGCCCGAGCCTCAGGTTGAGGTGTCGGTCGAGCAGTCGTCCCCGCAGCCCCCGACGCCCGAACAACCCCAGCAAGTCGCCGGCACGCCCGTTGCCGCCGATCCCGCACCGCAGTCGGACAGCGAGATCGACGCCTTCGCCGCCGACGGCGTTGCTGAGTTCAAGTCCGGCAAGACCGACGTCCAGTTCGGTCGTAAGACGAAGTTGACCCGCCCGCGCGTCCTCCTCGCCGGCCAGTTTGACCTCATCGGCGCCGCAGGCCCGCGCGTCGTGCTCGAGATTCACACGAGTACCACCGGCAAGGTGACCGACGTCTCCATCGCCAAATCCAGTGGCAGCCGAAATATCGACGACCCTGTCCGCCTGGCCGCCTACGACTGGTGGTTCGAACCCCCTCTTGGCCCCAACGGCAAACCACTGCCGAGCGAATTTCTGTTTACGGTGTCGATCGTCGGTGGATAATGCAACTTAACCTGAACTACGAGAACGCCGAGAACACAAAGTAGCGCCATCGAATTATCTATGCGATCTCTGTGCCCTCTGTGCTCTCTGCGATTAAATTCCTCTTCGACGCCCGCGGCACGACGAACCAGATGAAGCTTTCCGAACTTTTCTACTCCATCCAAGGCGAAGGCAAACTGGTCGGCGTGCCGTCCGTCTTCGTGCGCGCCAGTGGGTGTAACCTGCGCTGCGTCTGGTGTGACACGCCTTATGCCAGTTGGAATCCCGAGGGGGATGAAGTTCCCGTTGCCGAGATCGTCGCGCGCGTCCTTGCTTACGACGCGAAACACGTCGTCCTCACCGGTGGTGAACCGATGATCATGCCTGACATCGTCGACCTGGCGATGCGTCTCAAAGACCACGGTCAGCACATCACGATCGAGACCGCCGCCACGGTCTTCAAGGAGATGTCCGTCGATCTTGCCTCCCTGTCCCCAAAACTTTCCAACAGTACGCCCCACGATCGCGAGGCCGGTCGGTTCGCCGTCGCGCATGAAAAGCAGCGACTCAACGTCCCGGTCATCCAGCGGTTCATCGACACCGCACCCGACTTCCAACTCAAATTTGTCGTCGCCACTGACACCGACCTCACCGAGATCGACGCGCTCTTATCGCAACTCAAGAATTGGACCCCGACCGACATTCTCCTCATGCCCGAAGGCATCGACCCCGCCACGCTCGCCAGCCGCGCCGGTTGGATCAGTGACATCTGCAAGCACACCGGTTTCCGCTATTGCCCGCGCCTGCACGTTGAGTTGTATGGGAACAAACGTGGCACCTGATCCGAGGTGCGCGCCTTCCTCACCATTCCACCTCGATGAAACACAACCCGTCAGTATGACGACAAGCAACGAGTTTGTGAGTCAGGAAGGTTTCACCTGGCAGGTCCATGCGTGTGTGCCGGGTCCGCGATGTTCTCGTGGAATGCTGGCAGTTTCACCGTAAACGTTGTCCCCTCTTCCGGGGTGCTGGTGACGGTGATCGTGCCCTCGTGTTCCTCGACGATCTTTTTTGTGACAGCCAAACCCAAACCGGTGCCGCGGTTGCCTTTGGTGCTGTGGAAGAGTTCGAACATGTGGGACATCATGCTTGGGGGGATGCCGCTGCCGTTGTCGACGACTTCGAGCGTGGTCATCTTCTCGGCGGGGTCGTACTTGCAGACGACGCGGATCAAACCGTCCTGAGGGGTGACGGCGTCCATCGCGTTGCTGAGGAGGTTCATCACCACTTGGTGCATGCCGTCGGGGTCGAGCGGGACGGCGGGCAAGGTCGGGTCGATGTCGGCGACGACCATCACGCCCTTCTCGTTGGCACTGCCGGCGATCAGCTCGATGCACTCTTCGACGATCTGCTTGGGGTTGACCGGCGCCAATTTCGGCTCGCGCTCACGGCTGTAGGCGAGCAGGTTCATCGTCAGGTTGTAGATGCGCTCGAGGTTGCGATCGACGATGCGCCACCCCTTGCTGGCCTGCACGACGTTGGCCGACCGCAGGCCCATCTCGACGACGTCTGCCCCGCCGCGCAAGGCCTGCAGGATATTCTTGATGCTGTGCGACAGCGCGGCGGTCGTCTCACCGATCGCGGCGAGGCGCTCGGCTTCCAAGCCTTGACGATAGAGCGTTGCGTTCTGAATGGCGAGGCCGGCTTGCGAGCCGATAGTGGTCAACAGGCGCAGTTGGTCGGGGGCGTAGGTGTAATTTTTGACCGAGCTGTCGATGTAGATGACCCCGATGATCTCGTCGCCGGGTTCTTTTTCGGTCAGCTTGCGGCCTTTGATGGGAACGCATAAGGCTGAGCGAATCCCCAGGTCGTGGACGCTCTTGCCTTTGCTAAACCGGCGATCGGTCATCGCGTTGGACGACAGGACGCCTTCCCCGTTGTTGATGACGTGGTTGATGATTGTACGGCTGGCGTGGATCTTTTCGGGAACAACCGGCTTGCTCGGGTCGGGCTTCTTGCCGTTGGTTTCCTCGCGCACGCGCACAACGCGCGGGACGAGTTCGTTCTTCACGTCATCGATAAGCAGAATAATACCACGGTCGGCCTTCAGGTGTTCGAAGACGAGGTCCATGACCACTTCGAGCACGCGGTCAACGTTAAAGCTGCTGCCGAGCGCCGCCCCGAGCTGATAGAGGACCTTGAGGTTCGTGACCGCGGCGGCGGCGGGTTCGGGGACGGCGAGGACCATGCTGTCTTCACTGCTGGGCAGCGCGTGCATGATCGAGCTTTCCATGCCCGCCTCTTCCCCCGCGAGCGTGACGTTGCGGCCGGACGCCTTGTTGACGCCCGGCGCCCCACCGAGGACGAGAATCGTCCGCCCGACGCGGATCTGGTCCCCAATCTTGAGAGCAGACTGGCGCAGGACGCGCTGGCCGTTAACGTAGGTGCCGTTGGCGCTGCCGAGGTCCTTCAACAGCCATTCGTCACCATTGGGATGGATCTCGCAATGCTTGCGAGAGGCAGTGTTGTCGGTGAGGGGCAGTTGTCTGCTGTCGCGACCGACTGCCGTCGGAGCGTCGGGTAGTTCAAATCGGCGGCCCTTGTCGGGGCCTTGCAGGACAAGCAGTGTGAGCACGGTAACTCCCGTTGTACCCCACGATGGGGCCCGTGGAAAGTTGCGAGGACATTAAGCGGACTTAAAACGCAGCAAACCCGCGCTCTCGCGCGGGTCCGCCGTTGTTTCTGACTGTCTGGACGTTTTCTGAATTACTTCAGAATCCCATCCTTCTTCGCCATCGAAACCGCCAGGTCGATCACGCGGTTGCTATAGCCCCATTCGTTGTCGTACCAGCTAATGACCTTGAAGAAGTTTGCGTTGAGCTGGATGCCGGCGGCGGAGTCGAAGATGCTGCTGCGGGGGTCGCCGAGGAAGTCGGTGGAGACGACCTCTTCGTCCGTCCAGCCCAGGATGCCCTTGAGTTCACCTTCGGCCGCGGCCTTCATGGCGGCGGAAATTTCCTCGTAGCTCGTGGCCTTTGCGGTCTTGAAGGTCAGGTCGACGACCGAGACGTCAGGCGTCGGCACACGGAAGGCCATGCCGGTCAGCTTGCCCTTCAGCTCCGGTAGCACGAGCGTGACGGCCTTGGCCGCACCCGTGGCCGACGGAATGATGTTCTGGGCGGCTCCACGGCCACCGCGCCAGTCCTTGCCACCCTTGCTCGGGCCGTCGACCGTCAACTGCGTTGCGGTCGTCGCGTGGACGGTCGTCATCAGGCCTTCGGTCAGGCCGAACTTGTCGTTAATGACCTTGGCGATGGGTGCGAGGCAGTTCGTCGTGCAAGAAGCGTTGGAAACGACCTTGTCCTTCGACGGGTCAAACTTCCCTTCGTTCACACCGACCAGCAGCGTCGGGACCTTCTCAGGGTCCTTCGTCGGCGCGCTGATGATGACCCGCTTGGCGCCGGCCTTGATGTGGTTTTCAGCGCCGGCGTAGTCGGTAAACAGGCCAGTGCTCTCGACGACGTAGTCCGCGCCCTGCTTGCCCCATGGCAGCTCGGCTGGGTTCTTGACGGACACACACGGGATCTTCTTACCGTTGACGATCAAACCGTCGGCGTCGTAACCGACCTCGCCCTTAAACTTGCCGTGCGTTGAGTCGTACTTGAGCAGGTAGGCCAGATACTCGGGGTTGACGAGATCGTTGATACCGACGAACTCGACATTGGGGTTGGTGACGCCTGCACGAAACACCAGACGGCCGATGCGACCGAACCCGTTAATTGCAATTTTGACTGCCATGAATCTAGCCTAGCCTTTCCATTCTTTGGAGCGAGAAACGAAGATCGCGCGGGCCGAGGGCACCGCGCGTCCGTTTGGAACTTAGGGGAGCGGACAGAACGTGTCAAGTTGACGGCCACCCTGGTGTCATCGGCAGATAGTAATGTCTGGTCTTCGGCAAGTAGAAATGTCCGGTTGTAATCGAGCGGATGGAGAAAGACCTGATTGAGATGAGTCGGCGAGAACGGGACGTGTTGAAGGTGATGTCGGGGGTTTTGGAGGGCAAGCGGTCGCAGGTAGAGGCGGCGCGGTTGCTGGGCAAGTCGACGCGGCAGGTGGGTCGGATCTTGCGTCGATTGAAGGCCGAGGGGGACGGTGCGGTGGTGCACCGGCTCCGGGGCAGGAGGTCGAACCGGTGCCTCGACGGGTTGGTGAAGGCCAGGGCGCTGGAGTTGTGCCGGA
>Ga0163144_10023711_pt1 | contig 12091 bp, 12 predicted proteins | sample OliLak19BULKMAT1_FD_123175 | JGI IMG/M metagenome (GOLD analysis project Ga0163144, IMG submission 123175) | Freshwater microbial mat bacterial communities from Lake Vanda, McMurdo Dry Valleys, Antarctica - Oligotrophic Lake LV.19.BULKMAT1 | ecosystem: Environmental > Aquatic > Freshwater >...
GCCGGCGAGCGCCTCGACCTTCGTTCGCCCGCCGAACGCCGTGCCCGTCGTGAACACATTGCTCGCGAACGTGCCGAGGCGAGGCCCGAGCGCCGCGATCCGCCAAGTCACGCGCGTCGACACATCCTCGCGGCGCCCGTCCATGAACGTGCCCGTCGCCGTATACGCCTGCGTCGCCGCGACCCCGCCCTCGATGCGCAGCGTCGCGTCCACCGGCGCGATCACCAGCGACATCAGCCCGGTGATCGGCGGCATGACCGCGCCGTCCGTGTTGCCGCCATCGCGATCGCGCAGCGGTGGCTCCAGAGTGCCGCCGCCGCAATCGCAGCCCGCGCCTCCGAGCGTCATGACCACCCCAGCGCCAACCAGCATGCTTACGATTGAGCGACGAGAAAAATCTTGCATCGCGTGCCTCCGAGCCGCGTCTCGCGCGCAGCAAGCTCCCAAGGTACCACCGAGCCTCGCGCCCCACCGCCGGGGATCCCCTCGCCAAGCCCCGGCACGTCCCCCGTCTGCAGTCGGTCCCCTCCGGTCCGCGAAGGGCAACGAGTAGGCGTCCCGACCTTGACAGAGACTCCTACCGCGCTAGACATCGCGCCCGCTTTCCGAGATAGCTCAGTTGGTAGAGCGTCCGGCTGTTAACCGGATGGTCGTAGGTTCGAGTCCTACTCTCGGAGCTGATCTACTGCGCAAGTAAGAACCCCGCCGCGGTTAACAAACCCCGGCGGGGTTTCGCGCTCACGCTCCGGGTCGGTAGCCGCGTACATGAGGCGCATGGCGTTGCCCTTGCGAGCCGCAATGCGCACCTCACGGCCGGCGTCGTCGGTTCGTTTCACGTCGATGCGTTCGATGAGGAAGCGCAGGTACGACCGGGCGATGGGTCCACCTTCGAGAACCGAGCTCCTCATCATGTCGCGGAAGCGGTCGACGGTGCCGTCATCGAGGAGCGACGAGGCCGGCGCACGGATCGGCACGACCTTGACCAGCGTCCGACGCAGATCGTCGCGCTTTGCCCGAAGCTCGGTCAGTCGCTCGGCGGCGACGGCGATCGGGACGTCGCCCTTCTCCACGTGCCCCTCCCAGGTCGCGACCTTCCGCTCGACCTCGTCGAGGTCTCGCTTGATGTTCTTCCTCTGCTCGGCGGTACGTTCACGAAGGGCCTCCCCGGATTCGAGGAGCTCGACCAAGAGCAGTCGGCAGCGCTCCGGCGAGAATACGCGGTCGGCGAGGTGGTCCATGACCGCGCGGTCGAGCTCTGCCTCGGGGACGCGCACCCCTTGGCACTGCGACTTCCCGCTGCGGATGAACGTCCGACAGTTGTAGTAGCGGTAGGGTCGGTCGGTACCGTGCAGCTTGCCGCTCGTCTCAAGCTGGAGCTTCGCACCGCAGCCGCAGTACGCGAGGCGCGTGAGGAGCAGCGGGCTCGACGAGGCGCGGCCTGGCGTCTTCGTCGGCTCGCGCTCGTCGCGAAGGCGCGTGGCCGCGTCGAACGTCGAGCGGTCGATGATCGGGTCGATCGGAACTTCTACGGGCTCCTCCTCGTGGCGCGCCCACACGTACGTGCCGGTCGATGCACTGTTGGACACGAGCGTGAGCACGCGGTCCTTCGTCCAGCGCCCGCCGCGGTACGTGAGCCCGAGCGCGGTCAGCCGCTCGGCGACCTGCAGCGCCCCGAGCCCGCTCAGGTAGAGGCCGAAGATCTCGCGAAGGGTGGCAGCTTCGGCCGCGTGGACCACCAGCTTCGAGCGCTTCACCCCGGGCCTGACCTCCACCTTCTCGACGCGGTAGCCGAAGGGCGGCCGGGAGCTCGGAAAGAACCCCTGCCTCGCACACTCGCGCAACGCCGCGCTCGTGCGCATACCGGTGACCTGGCTCTCGTACTCGTCGATCCCCTCGAAGAAGGCCTCCACGAGCTTGCCCATCGGGTCCTCGCCGAAGTCCTGCTGGGTCGCGATGACACGGATGCCCTGCGATTCGAGACGCTGCTTCCAGATCTTCGCCTTCAGCGCGTCGCGCATGAAGCGGCTCGTCATGAAGACGAGAATTGCCTGCGTCTTTCCGGCGAGATCGCCACCAAGCAGGTCGCCCGTCATCCGGCGGAACACCGGCCGGTTGTCGTCGGTGCCCGATGCGCCGGGCTCCTCGTAGACGCGCGCGACTTCGTACCCGTGGTCGGCGGCGTAGCGTTCGAGCGCCTGCCGCTGCGCCGGCAGCGAGAGCCCCTGCTCCGCCTGCTCAGCGGTCGACACCCGCACGTAGAGGACGACCGTCGCGATCTTGTTCTTCTTGCGTGCGGCCATCGTCATCCAGTCCTTGCACGAGGGGCGCGAGGAGTTCAAGCGCGATGGGTACGACGGTCGCGCGCTCCCACGGCTCGAGCTCGACAAGGCTCGGCAGGTCGCTCGTCACGGTGATGACGAGCTTCCTGCCGTGCGGTTTGTCGGGCTGGCTCATGCGGGTCCGCTGGGCGCCCCTCGATGCTTCAGAGACCGCAGCCCCTCGGCGGGAGAGCCCTGACGCAGGCCGTTGCAGTCGCCGCGACGGATAGTTCCGACACGACTTCCACGAGAGCACGAGCCCGGGCCTCCCACCGAGGTGCCGCTTGCAACGAAGGCGACTTCCATCCGCTCCGGCGCTACACGCGCAGGGTATCCGACACGTGCCAGGATCCCTTGCTCTCGGTCACGATCAGACGCTGATCCCGCAGTTGCTGGCAGGTCTGTCGGATGCGGGCGTGTGGGTCCTTGTTTCGAGCCGAACGCGTCGCGTACTCGGGATGCGCTTCGATCGCTGCATAGAGCTCGGCCATGCCGAGGGTAGTGCCACGATGCTGCTGAAGTGCTTCGAGAACGAGACTGCGCCAGCTCTTCAGAACCGCTCGCTTCGCTTGAGTGCTGCTGGTGTCGTTGGACATAGAGTTGGTTTCGTGAGTAAGCCGGGCTCGGCTCTCGCGATCCGCTCATGCCTGCGCCTTCGCTTCCGATCGTCGCCCTCGCTACCTCCTGCACCGTCGTACCGGCGCGTTCGTCTTCGATGCCCCGGCCGCGCGTGATGAGGCCGGGCGCAAACAGCTGTGAAGCGATGAGCTCGACCGCCACGCGGCCGCGTACCCCGTGGGGCACTCGTCGGACGACGGCGTCCGGCGAACACCACAAAGAGCACGCGGTCGCGTGATCGGTCTTGGTCCGTGGAGCACGACGTGCGGCTTCGCGAAGACGCGCGGCGGTCGCGTTCTCCTCCCGCCCCTCGTTGCCCCGTGCACGAAACGGTGCCTGGCCTCGATCGGTATGCCTCCGCCTCGCCTCCGTCAGCGCCGTCGCAGTCGGCCAGTAGACGCCCACGGAGCGTTCCCCATCGGGGATCGCTGTGGGCACCTGGCGGGTGCTTTCATCGCATGGGCACGTGGGCGGGAGCAGCACGATCATGTGTGAGAGGTTCACCTCCTCGTACGGATAGGGCATGGGGGAGCAGTCGAACGAACACGTTCCGGCGCGGTGCCGTCGCGTATCCGACTCGTCGCGTCCCACGGACTCTGTGGCGTGCGCTGCCCCTGCGCCGGGGGTGCTTTCGGGCACGGGCTCGCTGAGCAGCTCGCCGTGATCGCTCGGGAATCTCACCTCGCACCTGCCTTTGCGGCAGCGACAGCCGTAGCGGCGGGCGTTGAGGCAGTGGTAGCGGCGGGCGCGAGCGCAAGCTCGTAGGTCACGGCGCCGGTTCCAGCGACCGCGTGGGTCGCGACCGTCGCGAGCACCGGCCCGTACGGGTCGGCGACGAACGCATCGAGCTCGCCGGCGACCCAGAGCTCTCCGCCTCCCATCTCGGCGGTGACGCGAGAGAGCGTCCGTAGACGGCTCGCTCCAGCGAGGAGCACGGGTCGCCACGGTGCCTCGAAGCCAGCGACCGCGGCTCCCACCCGGTACCGCTCGTGAATCGCGCGGACTTTCGCGGACCAGACCTTGGTCGTCTCGGAACCCAGGTCGACCTCGCAGAGGAGCCGAAGCTCGCTTCCAGCGACGCGCAGGCGGACAAGAAGGTCCGGGATGAGCGCATCGCGGCGGCGTGCCTCGGAGCCCAGCCAACGCCGGACGTCCATGTCGGCCACGACCTCGACCACGTCGACATCGTCGCGGGTGCGCGCGCCCGACACGAGCGCGACCCGCACTGAGTTCGCCTTGAGGAGATGGGTCGTTCCGACCCCCAACTTGCGCACCACGTGGAGCGCGTCCGCGTCCTGCCCGTCGGCCGTCAGGAGCTCCGCCCCCTTCGGCCGGATGGTGACCAGATTGCCGGCGTTCAGATGCGGTACGTGGACGTCGACGAAGGACGCACCGTGGAGCCGAGCGACGAAGCGATGGGCGGTCGTCGGCTCCGAGAAGTGGAGTGGTACGAGGTGCTCGCGGACCGACGCGACCCCCAGCCGGGCGATGGACGTCAGCACCGCGAGCACGCGCGGAGAGATCACGAGCCGCGTCGGCTCGGGTCGCGCGTCGCGAGATCGTCGAACGTTGCCCACGTCACTCCCTCACGAGGGGGTTGGTCGCGGTGAGGCCGCAGGTTGCGCAGCGCACGTGGCCCGCCCACTCCGAACACACGGGACACCGAAAGGCCCAACCGTCATACACGTGGTCCCGGCAACGCCAGCGCGCGAAGACCGGGGTCTCGTGACCGTCAGCGCAGCGCACCGTGGGGCGGAGCGCCGCGATCAGGCGCATCGCGAATCTCGCGACTCGCAAGACGCCAACGACGAAGCAACAGAGCCCGATGATCCAGCCAACGGCGAGGTAGAGACCGACCGCGCCGAGCCGACCGAGAAGCCGCCACCTCACAGCGCACCTCCCTTCGGGCCGCGATCGCGCGACGCTCGGTGAAGCTCGACGGGCGGCGACCCGAGTTCTCGCGCCGGGCCCGCTCCCGCGAGCCCAAGTCGCGCGAGAGCTGACTCTTCCTGCGCGCGTACGAGCGCGGTCGCGTCTCCCACACGGAGGCCCGCGCACTCGTCGAGCTCGGCGAGCACTTCGGGGTCGATCTCCTCGCGCCGCGGAATGCGCAGGTCCGCGGTGCGGATGATCTCGCTTCGGAACGGCGCGTACCGCTCACGCACGAGAGCCTGCCGAGGCTGCATCTCGTGGAGCTCGCGCACGAGCGACGCGAGCTCTTCGGCGTCGGTCTTGAGCGCGAGTTCGCTAGAGCCGAACTCGCCGACCTTCCTCGAGCGAGGTGCCGCACCCGTCGGTGCGACGAGGCTCCGCGCCGCTTCCATGTCGCTGCGGGATCCCGCGAAGACCATGCGAAGCGTGACCGTCGCGTCGAGTACTTCGCGCATCCGCGCATCGAGTTGGCTCTCGGCCTGCGTGACGATCACCGGACTGATCCGAAAGCTCCTTCCGCGACTGAACGCCGCCTGGAGCGCCTCACCCGCACTCGGCACCGATGCCGGGTGATGTGCCTCGTCGATGACGGCGACGACCGGCGCATCCGCGCGCCGCGCCGGGTCTGCGATCGCGTAACCAACGCCCGTCGCGAGCACGATCGCGCTCATGGCGAGCGATGCCGAGTCGCTTCCGAGCTCGGCTCCGCCCGTCGAGACGAGCGTGACCGAGCCGGGCTCGAAGCCACGACGCACGTCGAACGGCGGCCCCACCCGTGAGAAGACGGCACGCAGAGCATCGGTTGCGAGGAGCGAACGGAGCCGGCTCGCGATCCCGTCGATGACGCCTCGACCGAGCCGCGGCAGCCGTTGCGTGAGGAAGATACGCGTTTCGATCACCGGACAGCGCTCGGCCGCGCGGACGATGATGGTCGGGTCCGAAAGCGCGAGGAGGAGCTCCACCAGGCTCCAGTTGAGCGTGATTGCGAGCACGAGTAGCGCGTGCAGCGTCGGCTGTTGAACCTCGCCAAGACGCGCGCCGCGGACGCTCATCAGAGCCTCACCGACGACCGCAGCGTGCGTGATGGGCGACACGCCGGGCTGTGGCTCGAGAAGAGCCCATCCGCGAACGCGCTCGAACGGCTTGAACACCTGGATGCGGCCGAACGCCTGGCGTCGCTCGGCGGGCGGCATTCGTTGCAGTACGCGGCCGAGGCAGAGCAGCACGCCGTCGGCGAGGTCGCTTTTCACCGACAGACCGAAGCCCGCGACGTCGCCGTGCGTGAGCGCGCGCGTGCACACCCAAGCGAGGAGTAGGATCGTGGCGACCGTCTTTCCGTTCCCGGGCTGTCCACTCAGCTGGCCCCGCAGTGACTCGAGCTCGCGCAGCCCGAGCACGTACGGCCGCCCGCGCTTCGTGGTGCCCAGGAGGAGGTGCGGTCCGCTCACGCGGCGCTCCATCTCTACATCGCGACGTCGCTCGTTCTCGTTCATCGACCGCGTGACGTCCGCGCGATCGTCCGCGACGGTCCGTCTCGCAAGCGAGCGCGCGTCGCTACCCGACACCATCGCGGTCGCGGTCCTGAGCCACTTACTCATCACGCACCTCCGGCTCGAGCGCGGGCATCACCCGCTCACGGCCACGTCCTCGAGCACGCTCGATGTTCTCGATGAACGCAGGCGGTCCGAGCTGCGCGTACGCCCACGCTCCTGCGAGACCGACGTGGCCCGCGATGACGAGCCCGAGAAGCCCGCCGTCACCGCCCGCGCCGAAGGAGACCGGGCCAAGCTCGCCGACGGCTCCGGCGAGCACTCGCCCCGCATATGGGAGAAAGAGCGCCGCGACGGTCGCGCCGGCCGCGGCACGGGCAAGCGCGTCGCGAGCCTTGTCGGCGCCGAACATCGCGCTGAGCCCGGTCATGCCGACGAGGAGTACCGCAAGACCGAAGAGGAGCGCGGCGACCGCGTCCATGGCTCAGTCCGTCGACCGCATGGGCGCCGTGCGCGACGCCCCACCGAACGCCATTGCGAGCACGGCGAGCCCGAGGAGGAAGCCGAGCGCAACGCCCGAGTCGTCGCGCTCCGAGCGCGTGGGACGAGGCGCGAGCGGCGCGAAGTCCGCGGCCGAAAGCGTGCGCGAGCCACGCGATCCGAGGCGACGGTCGGTCCGACGGAAGTGAAGGTTCGTGAGCCGGAGCTCCGGGCTGTTGGTCTCGAGCGTCTCGGCGACGACGAGCTTGCTGCCGGGCTCGATCACGAGGTCGTGACGGTCGAGAAGCACGTGGCTCTCCAGCTCGATCGCGCTCGACCAGCGCTCGCGCGGCACGATGACCAGCGGCATCACATGCTCGCCATCGGTCGCCGCCATCGACGGCACTTCGGGAGTGAGGTTCGCCACGACCTTCCGAAGCACCGCCGGGAGGTGCTCGCGGAAGCGCGCACGGATGTCGGCGACGCGAAGCTCCGCCGCCACGTCGCCGTCGGTGACCGACTCCGAGCCGCGCCGGCTCGTGATGCGCGCGAGCGTGCGAAGGTACTGCCGCACGTCGTCGACGCTGGCGCCGTCGAGGTCGTCCTTCGTGTGCGCCGTCATGACGCCGAGGGGCAGCCCGCGCGGCGGGGCCACGACCGACTGCATGATGACCGGGACGCGGCGCGATACCGCCCACTCGAACGCGGCGAGCTGTGCTTCCGGCCGGTCGAGCTGAACGACGAGCGCGTCGATCTCGTACGGCAGACGCTCGAGGTCGGCGGTCGAGAGCGTGATCGGACGGGCCGGCACGCCGGCATCGTTCGCCTTTTTCGCGAGGCGCTCGGCATGGGCGCCGACCGCATCCGCGTAGAGGACGGGTGCGAACTCACCGGGGAGCTCCGTAAAGAGCTCCTTCCAGGCGGGGATGTTGTTCTCGGCGCCCACCTTCGCGCCGATCGTCATGACGACGTGCGGCTTCCGGGCGGGCAAGGTGACGGGGGCGACGACGATCTGGTGCTGGTGCTTCATCGTTAGGACTCCTCGGGGCTCGGGTTGACGGTGCGGGTTCGAGCGAGAGCGACGCGCGCGGCTTCCGCGCGAAACGAGTTGAGGTAGACGGCGCGGAGGCGCGCTCGCTCGGTCTCGCGCTCGCGGCCGGCGCGCTGCGATCCGGCGAGGGCGCGATGGGCGCGGTCCGAAGTTCGCTCCGCACGGCGAAGCGCACGCGCCGTGGCGCGAGCCGCGAGCGCGGCGGGGCGCGACTTCATCCAGGCGCGCAGGGCAAGGTGAGCGGCAACCGCGGGACCTCCGACACCAAAGAGCGTCATGAGGGCACCGCCCGCCACCTCGAGCACGCTCACTTCCTCGTCGACCGGTGCGAAGCGTGACGAAGCGACCGCGAGGAGCGCGACGACGTAGCCGGCGCAGAGCGCGATGGCGCCCACGCGACCTGCCGCTCCGCGTGCCCAGAGCCGCTCGGTGCCGTATGCGACGCCGCTTGTCACGAGGAGCGCGCCGACGGTGAAGGAGGCGGCCACGAACATCCGCTGAGCGGCCGGGACGCCAGCGAAGTAGGCGGTCAGCTCGGAGCCTGCATAATCCGTGAGGACGCAGACCGCCGCGACGAGTAGGTAGACGAAGGGCGGCACCTTCGCGGGGTTCGGAGGCTCGCCCGGACCCTCGGCGACGACGGACGCGTGCTCGTCCATCGCTTCGCGCGACCGCTTGAGCCGCCCCTGGTGCCTGCGCTGATCGAGGTCGTCGTCGGCCACGACGATCGGCGGACCAAGCAGCGCCTCGAGCTCGCGGTCGTGGGCCGGGTCGAGCCCGAGGCGCGCGTGGTCGCGCGCCGCGGTTGCGATGCGTGCCGTGTTGATGCTGCGTTCGATCATGTTCATGACGTCACTCCTCCTCGCCGGCGTCGGGGACGACGCCATCGTTGAGCACTGGCGCACCTGACGTCACCGCGACGTCGCGGGCCCCGGCGCGTTCCAGCAGACCGAACCACAGATCGGCGATCGCCTCGGAGCGCCCGAAGGACATGCCCGACGGTGCGACTCGACCGGCGACATGCACGCGAGCGCCAGCAAGCACGCCGACGGGAAGAAGTCGCTGCGCGTTCGCGCGCCGCTCGAGTATTCGTGCGGTGGGCAGGCGACCACGCGCGAGACGCGCGAATCGGCTCTCTTCCACGAGCGGCCCGAGGACGACGACGTGCACCTCGTCGGCATCAGTGAGCGCGTCGGCACCGGCCGCGAGCGTGATCGCCTCCGCGACGCATACGCCTCCACGTCGCGACACGGGCCCCTCGATCGCGGTCCGCAGCCTGTCGATGAGTCGTGCGGTCTCGCGCTCCACGTGCCGCGGGATGGCGCGGGGGCGGACCGGGAAGGCAGCCGCGGTCTCGTCGAGGAGGAGGGACGCCGGGCAGGTCGCCGCGTAGACGCGAACGCGAGATCGCGGCGATCCCGCAACGACGCTCGCGATGGCCTCGAAGGTGGCCTCTTCGGTCGCCGCTTCGCCGGCACTGACCGACGTTCTCGGGATGAAGCGAACATCGACGATCGTCGGTTCCGGCGCGTCTTCGACCCGCCAGAGTTCCGCAGCCGCGGTGGTGCACGCCGGAAGAAACAACGAGATGATGACCAGAACCTTCAAGCGCATCGTCATTGCGAGCCTCCCTCTGCTTCAACGCGAGAACGGTTTTCCGCATCGCTGGCAACGCGCGCGTCGGTGCCCGACGACGCCCACACGGCGACGCAGAGGCACGCCCAGCGCATCAAGCGCGATCCGGCACGTGTCTTCGGCGCCTCGGGCGCGACCACGAGCAGGCGTTCCTCGGCGGTGACCCCGCACTCACGAAGGAGTGACGCAAGCGGCCCGGCTGGATCGACCCCTCCGTAGATGCCGCGGTCGCAGGTCGGGATGCCGAGTTCGCGCGCCCTCTTGCGGAACGCGATCGTGTGGTAGCGGCCCCCGCGGGCCCTACCTAGGACGACCTCTTCCCACGCGCGCACGAGTTCGTGCAGTAGGACTGCAACGACCTTCCGCATCGGCTCCCGCAGGGTCGCGGGAGGCAGGTTCACTCGGTACCGCAGGCCGAGTCCGTCACGACCCTTGCGGTAGGTTCCGAGCACGCGCCCGCGCTCATGGTTGAAGGACAGCACGACCGTCGGCAGCGCCCCTTCGAGCAACCGGACGTTGAGTCGCTCCGCCCATTCGTGCAGAATCGAGGCGTGCTCGGCGAAGACCCAGGCGGCCGTGGTTGCATGGGCCCTCAGTTCGGCGTTCACCCGGCCGTCGCCCGGTTCCCGCTTAAGCGGAGACTCGTCCGTCGCGTCGCTGCTAGTCATGCGGAGCAGCCTGGCCAGCCGCGGCAGCCTGGGCTGTAGGCAGAAGCGGTATTTGCTGGATGGCCGAGAAAGCCCAACTGATTCGCGTGTCGACCTGGCCCGCGTCGCTCTGGGCCTCGGACATCGGTTTCCCATCGACCAGCGCGTGGGAACTGGCGCTCCAAGACGTCTCCGCCCGACGCCTTACGCTTGAGGCGCGCGAAAACTGGCCCGCCGTTCACGCCGTTGCGTCGGCGCTCGCGGAGCCTCTTCTCGCAGCCGGCGAGGTGCGTGAGCACCTGCGCTGGGTTGAGCTCCGGGCGCACGCCTACGCTCGTGCCGACGACTGGCCGAACGCGCTCAACTTTGCGCGCCGCGCTTCGGAGACGAGCGTTGACGTTCCGAGCGATGAGACCGACCCACGTGCGCGCGCCGACGAGACGATGGCGCAGCATTACTTTCGGCAGTTTGATCCCACGCAGATGCTGACCGCTCTGAAGCGCGCGCGGAGTCGGACCGTTGGGACAGCCTACGCGAGGCTCGCCACTCGTGCGTTGGAGCTGCTGGCGGGTCTCGAGATGTTCGACGCTGTCGAGCCCTGGTGCGCGGAAGGCGTCGAGCGGGTCGTCGAGGAGCGCGATCTGTCCTTCCAGGCGATCCTCCGGGCGCGGATTGTCGGCCGCCGAGCGCAGGCCCAAGTTCGGCGTGGGGAGCGGGCTGGACTCAGCCACCTCAAGGAGGCCCTTCAGTTTTGTGGGGGACCAGAGGATGCCTGGATGCGCGAGGAACTGGCTGCTGGCCTCCTCGACGACGGCGACACCGCGGCAACCGCCGAGGTCCTTGTTGGAGCCGCAGCGACTCCGGAACGCGCACTCTCGCGCGTGGCGCTCGATGCGCGTCTTCGGGCTCGGCAGGGCGATGTCGTCGATGCGTGCCGGGATCTTGTACAGGTTCTCGCCGAGCGATTGACCGAGGTCCCAACCTTGCCTATCGAGCAGAGGCGCTTGGAGCTGTTCCTGAACGACGTCGCCGAACTGCACAGGCAGTTTGAAGGAAATGATCCCTACATCAGCTCGCTGGCCAACGACTGCGCTGCGGCGCTATCGGCCGTCGTACTCGTCCGCGACCGCGGCGCGGAAGACCCGAGGCGCCTCCGCGCATGGACCGGTGCACAGCGGGCGACCGACGAACTCCGACGCGTCGCCGTTCGGCTCGCACACGGGCGGCTGTCCACTCGAACCCACCTGATAGACCTCGGCCAGCGGATGCTCTGGCGCCGTAGCCCCGCGGGCGCGCCAACCGAACTATTGCCAGTCGAGCTCGTTGTACTTCGCCACTTGGCGAACGAACGAGACCGCCCTACGAAGCGCGATAGCGGCTACGTCTCTGCGGCGGATCTGACCGATGTCATCAATCAGGCGGCCAAGAAGACGCCGTCCCTGATACGAGAGCTACCTAGCGCGAACGCCCTACGCGGGACCGTTATCGACAAGTTGCGACAGCACCATGGGGTTTCGCCTCAAGAGCTCATCGTTGCGCGACGACTTGGGCCGCACGGCGGCTACATGCTGGATCACGACGACTAGGAATCGACTAGCTAGCCTCGCAGTCGCCAGGCACCGGCGGACTCTGCCGTAATGAAATCGACCTGCCGGGAGCCTTGCGTGGCGACGTATAGCGCCTGCTGGGTCCACCCGACGCTTTGATAGTTGTCCAGGAACTCGGTCAAGAACTCGCGAATGTCCGCTTCCGCGCTCAAGGCCCCTGCCGGGTCGAAATCAACCAAGACCATCACCGAGCGATCGTGATGGGCCCGCCCCTCGTCGTCGGTCCAGCGACCGAAGACAACGCCGTCCCAGACAAGCTCGTCAGAGGGACCCTCGGGAGATGTGGCGCTGCTCGTGAGCACTGAGAATCCGC
>Ga0163144_10023712_pt1 | contig 12091 bp, 3 predicted proteins | sample OliLak19BULKMAT1_FD_123175 | JGI IMG/M metagenome (GOLD analysis project Ga0163144, IMG submission 123175) | Freshwater microbial mat bacterial communities from Lake Vanda, McMurdo Dry Valleys, Antarctica - Oligotrophic Lake LV.19.BULKMAT1 | ecosystem: Environmental > Aquatic > Freshwater > Lake...
GCGACCAGAGCGGAGTCACCGCCATCGCCAAGCAGATGCGCCGCGCCGCCGACCCGACCACGCCAGCCTACGCCAGCGTGCCGGTCCTCGCTGAATGATCAACGCTCACCCGCTGCAGGGCACAGGAGCCTCCGCCGCGACGAGTGACCCGTCAAGGCGACGGCTTCGCATAGCCGATCGACTCGATCGCTCGCGCCGCGCGAACCGCCAGCGCCTCAGCTCCCTGTGCCTCAAACACCACGCGGAAACCCACATCCGCGAACGAGCGCTCAGGGTTCGCCGGCGTCAACGCCTGCGGCTTGTCCACCTGCTCTGCGGTCAAAGGCGACAACGCCGAGCCGCCCACCACCTGGACGCTCGCCATCGACGCCGCGTTGGTCATCAGCTCCACGCGGCACTGCGCCGGCACGTTGTGTACCAGCTCCGCAACGTTGCCGATCAGATTCTTGAAGCGCTGGCCGTTCCCCTCGTTCACCGGGCGAAACAGCACTTTCTCGCCCCCGCTGCGCGCCGTCGCCTGCCGGTTCGCCGGCGCATCGCCCAGCGCGCTGCGCCACGGCTCGCCGATATACAGAATCCTTCCCTGCTTCTGCTGGTTTCGCAAGTCCATCACCAGCGTCACCCACGCGCGCCACGAATCGTCGCGGACCCGCGCCCCCGCCACCAGCCCAGCGACCCCGCCCTCACGCTGCAAAGCGGCGCTCCATTCCGCCGCCGTGGGCAATCGCCCGCCCATCGCATTGGCCACCCGCACCGCCGACCGCGCAGGGAAGTGATGCGCCGGCATATCCAGGCTGGGCGGCGCCGGCTCCGCACCCGCCGGGAACACCACAATGTTCGCGCTGGTCTTGTCGTAGTACAACCACCCCATCGACTTATCGCCCGCATCCACCGGCTTCGCGGGCGCCAGCCGACCGCCCTCGCCCCTCCACCCGCGAACGCCCTCGTCCGATTGCGTCACTTTCGTGAACTTCCCGCCAAGGTCCGCCGCCAGGGCTTTGAAGCCCTCGGCATCCATCGCCGCGTTCACCGCCGCCAGCGAGACCTCCGTCGCGCTCATGAACACCCGATTGCTCGCGTCGCCGATCGCGACGAACATCATCTCCACCCCGTCCGTTGACTTGTACGTCAGCGTCTCGCTCGCGCCATCGCCGCTCACCAGCGTCCACCGTCCGGTCTTGCCCGGGCCCGCCTGCGCAGGAGCGAACGTCGGCCCCGACTCGCTCGTCAACGCGCTCAACCCCTCCGCCGCGACGCCCGCGCCCTTCGCCAGCGTCGCCAGTTCCGTCACGATCTGGCGCGCCCGATCGTCCGGAGCATTCGCCAGGCGCGACGCCACCGTCGCTCGCTCGATGTTGAACTTCGCCCACGCCGGCAACCCCGCCCTGGGCGTGATCTGCTCATCCATCGCACCCACCACCTCCGCCATCGTCTGCGCCGTCGCCTGCGCCAGCAACCGCAGATACGCCTGCTGCATCATCCCCGCGCCGCGCGCCCGAATGGCGCTGGCTCCCTCCGCCGCCTGACCCGGCAGCGCGATCACCGCCGCCTCCATCTGTTGGATCACTCCACCAGCCAGCTTAAACTCCGCCGCGCTTGAGGGCCAAGCCCCCGCGCTCATCAATCGCTCCACCGCGATCTTCGCCTCAACCGCCGAGCCAGGCGACTTCATCGCGTTGAGCAGCCGATCCCGCTCGGCTGGCAACTTCGCGTCCGTCACGCTCTTCAGCGCATCAAACTTTGCGACCGCGCCGAACTCCTTCTCTGTCACGCCGCTCGCCACCAGCAACGGAGCCGTCTCCTTCGCGCGCGCCGTCGCCGCGAGCTGCACCAGCGCCGCGCCGACCGCGCCGCCTGGCTCAACGTTTGCCGGATCGCCCAATGCCCGCAGCAACACGCCGTCGCCCGCCATCGCCTCACCGATCGCGCCAGCGAACGACTCGATCACGCCGCGCGCGCCGTCTGCTGACACCGTCGCACCCGCGCCGGTGCGTGCCTCGCTGATCGCGAGCGTCACCGCCTTGGTGAGCTCTCCCTCGCCCAGCTTCTCGGCGCTCGCACGCCACGCATCCCGAGCCCACCGCTTTCCTGGCAACGATTCGCCAGCGCTCGTGACCGCCGAGCCAATCGCCACCGCCGCTTCGTTCGTCTCGGTCAGCACCTTGCGAAGCTTCGCCGCGATCACCTCGTCGCTGGCGCGTCCCTTGTCCAGCGTGCGCGCCGCATCCGACACCAGCTTGATCGAAGGCCCCGCCAACCCTGAAGCGCTCGCTCCGGCGTTCACGAGCTGATTCAGCACTTCCTCGATCTTCTGGCTCGACGCCAGTCGGACGTTGTCAACCACGCGCTTCAGCGCATCAACATCGCTCTGCACCCGCGCCATGCGGTCCTTGGCGCTGGCGACCGAATGACCAAACAGCTTGGTCGTCGTCGCGCTTTCCTGCTCAACGTTCGCGCGTGCCGCCAGAGCGTCCCGCCGCACCGTCTGCTGCGGCACGGAACCTTCCGGCCACACCTTGCCCGCTCCGCCCAGCTCCGCCAACTCCTTCTCGATCACGTCCAGCGCCGCGAGCTGGGCCGTCTTCCACGCCTCGCGCGGGTCGTCCTTCACCGCCTTAAACTGCTCGTCATCCGCCAGAGCGTTGAACGACCGCAGCCGATCCAGGGCCGTAAGCGTCCCCCAGCGTTCGCTCTTCTCCGCCAGTTGCTTGTCAAACGTCCCGCGATCAAACGCCGCCGCGTCGCGCGACATGAGCACTCGCAGCTTTTCCGTCTCGCTCTTCCACACCGGGCCGCTGGCGCGATCCGCGATCGACGCGAGCGACGTCGCCCCCGCGCCGAGTTCCTTCTCCGCGTCCCCCGCGATCTGCCCCGCCTTGGAGTGGCTCACCGACTTCAGGGCCTGCAGCGCCTCGACCGTCTCAAGCACCTTGCGCGCCGCACGCAGATCGCTGCCGATCCGCACCGCGTCCTCGCCAAGCTCCAGCTTTGCCTTTGACGCGCTCACGTCCAGCTCCGGCGATCGGATCAGTCGCCGGAACGTCGACGCCCGCGCCGCCGTCTCTTCCGCCAGCGTTGCCAAGCCCGCCATCCCCGCGAACTTTGTCGACAACTCGTCCGCCTCCTTCAACGCCGGCCACTCCGTGAGCTTCTTCTCCAGCTCTCGCAGACGCGCCAGGTCGTTGGCCACCGCCGCACGCTCATCAGCCGTCAGCGTGCCGCCCTTGGGCTTCGCCGCCATCTCCCATTGCTCAGGCGTCGACGAAAGTGCCGTGCTGGCCACCCGCGCGCTCTCCACCAGCACCGGCTCGCCCGAACTCGCCCACTGCGCCCGAATCGTCTCACCGGGAACATTCAACAACTGCGCGAACCGCCGCAGCTTGATATCCTCGGGCGTCAGCACCATGAACGAACTGGCCCCCGCAGATCCCTTGTTCAACTCCAAAGGTCGATCAGTCGTCGAAGCGCCGTCCCTCCCCGCGCTGGTTCCGCCACCCGCGCTTCCACCAGCGCCGCCAGCACCACCACCACCGTTGCCCCCATCGCCGCCACCTCGCGTCGCGAAGTACGCCGCCGCCCCGCCCGCCACCAGCAACAGCCCCACCACCCCGCCAATCATCAACAGCTTCGACGAGCCCGGCTTCTTCCCCGCACCCGCCAACCCCCCGGCACCCGCGCCCGCCTCCGCATCGCCCCATGCGCTCGCCGCCTCCGGCACGCCCGCCGCCGCAACCGCCGCGCCCGTCGCCATCCCGCCACCATTGCCACCCTGCGCCGCTTGATCCGCCCGCTCAACCGCCGCTGGCGCAACCTTGGTCCGCTCCGGCTTCGCCCCCTTGCCGCCAGAGACCTTCGCCTCGTGCACCCTCACCTTCCGCTGCGTCTGATCCAGCGCAGGCGTGACGTTCGTCTGCCCCAGCAACTCCGCGCACAGCCCCCGCCAAAACGACCCGTCGTACCCGCGCTCTTTCCAATCACTCTCTTCGCGCAGCGACACCATCCCCGTCCGCCGTAAAGTCTGATTGAACGCAATCAAATAAATCAACGACGCCAGCGCGGGCAAGTCATCGCGCAGCGTCTTGCCGCCCACGTCCGTCGCCAGCGGGTCCGCCAGCCACACCTTCGGCACCGCCGCCTTCGCCCGCTCATCCTCCTCCACGCCCCGCGGCATCGGCGTCACATCCAAAAACACATTCTGCGGCTTCAGGCTCCCATGCCCACGCCGCATCCCGTCCTCCATCGAACGAAGCCCCGCCACCACGCCATCGATAATCTTCGCAAACGTCTGCTCGTCCACATGCAGCTTGCGCACCGCGAACAGCGTGTCCAGATTCTGTGACCGCTCATCGCTCGTCGCGTACAGATCCGTCGCGTAGAAAGCGCCCCCCTCAGTCATCGCAGATTCGTGGATCGGCGCCCATCCCGCCCCGCCGCGCTTCTGAATCTCGACCTGCTTGAGAAAGTCCTCGATAGCGCCCTGGTCGCGCTCGCCGGTGAGATCGTCAACCGCGACCCGCTCCTTCACCACAAACCGCGCCGCACCCCCCGCACCTACCGCCCCCCCCCCGCCCCCCGCAACGCCGCCATTGCCGCCGCCACCATCCACGCGCCGCGCGACGTACACCCGCGTGCCGCCGCTGGGGCTGAGCTCGCTCACCGTTTCAAAGCTGCCGAACCTTGGCATGCAAAACTCCGCGCCGACCGGAACGATTCCGGGCCAACGCATCGTACCAGTCGGACCCATTGCCGGGCGCCGCCCGCAGGCGGTCCGCCCGCGTCGATCCGGATTACTTCTTCTCGGGCTTCAGATTCAGCACGTTCACGCCGCCGCGCTGCACTTCAAGCCGGATGCGCTCGCCCTCATAGCGACTCGGATCCAGGGGCAGTTCCTTGCGCCACGCAACGTCCTTGCCCGACGCGTCCTCGCCCGCGACAAACGCGAACACATACAGGGTTGCCGCCTGACGCGACAGCGCGCTGGTCCAGAACGCGTCCTTCTCGCCCACGCTCTGCGACGTAGCGCCGCCCGGCACAAAGTTGACCGTCCTGGCAGTGCCGTTCTGCGTCGCCGCGGCTCGATCCGCATCGCCCCCGCGGAACCACTCGCGCACCGCCTTGCTCGCAAACTTGGATTGCTCGCCCGCGCCGACACCCACCAGATCAACCTGCACGCTCCGCCCCGCGTCGATCACGTCCTTCGCCAGCACCACCTCGATCGGCATCGCGTCCGCCCGCGGCCTTCCCGGGCCGCAGCCCCCAAACGCCACCGGCATCGTCAACACCGTACCCAGAACGATCAGCCGCATCATCGAGTTCATCGCGAAGCTCCTCTACGTGTTCTCACCAGGCCCGCCATGGGCCGTTTACATGCACATCCGCACGATGTCGTGAAGCTCCGCGTCCGCCGCCGGGTCGCTCACGATCATGCTCCGAACCTTCCGCACCAGAGCATACAGGTCGCCCAGCAAAGGATCAAACGCCTTCTCGATCGCCGCCGCTGGCGCATCCCCCAGATCGCGGCACGTGCTATCCGGCCCGATCCCCGGCGCCGCCCGCACCAACGCCGCCAAAACCTCGCTCCACAAGCTCAGCGGCACAATCTCCATCGCCTGCGCCGGCGTCAGCTTCACGCTCGACACCCTGTGCGGCCCCAGCGCATCAATAAACCGCTCATCCGCCGCGAACACCGCCCGCACCCGCTCCGCCAGCGGCTTGCCCGCGTCATAATCCGCCGACACCTGGCGCGACAGGCTCAAGAACTCATCCAGCGCCACCGCAACGCTCGAATCGCCATTGACCAGCAGCGCCCGCACGCCCAGCACCATCAGCGCGTACAGATCGCTGGGCGTGCTCAACAGCGGCGCGACCTCGAAAAACACCTCCGGAATCTGCGCGCCCTCGCTGGCCTTCAGCTCCGCGACGATCTCCGCCGGAAGCTTCATCGGCACCGACCGGACCCGCAGCTCCCCCGCCGCCATGGCGGATCGTCCCTCCAGCGTCGCATACAGGTCCACCCGCCCCGCGCCGGTCCCAAATCGCATCCACACGCTGTCGCGCCCGCTGGCGGTGACCCGCTCTTGGGTCGTCAGCGTGCCCTCCAAAATCATCATCTCATCCTGAAGCTGCACCCGCCGGATCCGCAGCTCCCCCCACGCGCCGCCCGCCGCGCGCGACGAGCTCGTCGGGTTGTACACCCCACGCGTCTCCTCCAGCACGCCATACAGCTTGCGATCCGTCATCTTCACCGGCAGCGCCACCGCACACCCCGGCACCGCCAGCATCAATCGCGACGACCACAGAAACGGCAACGCCGCCGAGCCCGCGCTCAGGTGCATCCGAAAGCTCTGCGCCGTGATGTTCAACAACGGCTCCTGCGTTGCCGCGGTCGTGGCGCGAACCGCCGCCGTCGCCTCGCACAGCAGCGACAGCTTGTGATACAACGTCTCCAGCACGCGCCCCGTGTTGCCGTGACGCGACAGGAACAACATCCCCGCCTCATCCCCAGCGCCCCCAGCGTTCTCCACCACGCGGCTCGCCGCTCGCGACGCCGTCTGCAACATCGAGATCGATCCGTCCTCGGTCCCCAGCAGCGTCAACGACTGGATATAGCTCTCCAGCCCCACCGGCGCGTGCGGCGTCACCATCAGCAGCCCGCCGCCCGGATTGAACACCACCACCTCGGTGCTCACCCCCATCGCCTCGCGCAAGTCCGCCGCCGCCGTGCCCCCGCTCGGGCTTGGTGCGCCCTCGGTCAACGCCACCAGGGGCGACGTCGCGTCCGCCTCCGGCTGATACAGATAGCGGTGCAGCGTCGTGCCATACGCCGGCAGATTCTTCGAAGTCAGCAGCCCATCGTCCTCGCACAGCGCCCACGCCTTGCCCGTGCGCGGGTCCACCGCGCGCATCGCCACGCCCCGGCGCAGATCGATCAGCGTCGGCTCCGGATGCACATCCTCAAAGCCTGTCCGCACGATCCCCAGCGGCGATTGCTCCGCAAACCGCTCGCAGCGGCTCGTCCAGCGTCGATCAAGCACCGCGTTGTTCAACACCTCTTTAGCCGTGGACATCCGCGGGCTGCTGGTGTCAAAGTTCTGAATCCAGATTTCCAGCCACTGCTGCACGCGCCCGCGCGCATCGGCGATACACCCCAGCACCACCGAAGCGTCATACGTCTCGCGCAAGGGGATATACGGACCCCCCGGCCCCGCCAGCAACCGTGTCCCCGTTCCCGACGAGCCCAGCGGCGCCGACGTCCGCACCACCACGCACAGCCGCACCGGCCCCGTGCTTGGCACGATCGGTGCCGCAACACACCCCGACGGCAGCGTTGCCGGCAGCTTCTGATACACCAGCGCTTGAGACGCGATTGCCGACACGACCGCCTCCTTACACCACCAAGACCCGCGAGACTTCGGCCCCGGGTTCATCCCCCCACAGCCACAGGACCGGCGAGTATACAAACCCGGGCTCACTCGCGTGGCCTTCCGTCGTAGCCCCGCCCCAAAAACCGACCGCCAACCCCGGACACCCGCCGCGACTTGCCTCCGATACACTCGCCCTGGAACTGCGCTATGAGCGATCAAGGCTGGAACACCCCGAACGACCCGCCCTCGTCTCCCGACCAGTCCGGCGACGAAGGCAACTTCTGGGCCAAGGCCTCAAAGTCCGCCAAGCCCAAGAAGGCCGCGCGATCCTCCGCCAGCCCCGATGACGCCAACTGGGCCACCACCGTTGACCCGCGAGCCCGGCGTCGCCGCCTCATCCGCCGAACACTTTGGATCTCCCTCGCAGTCGTCCTGGTTCTGGGCACCACCCTCGCGCTGCTCCTACCCACCATCGCCTCCGGATTTGTCCCCGGGATCGTCAAACGCGCCGCCGCCGACCAGATCGCTGGCAACGTCGAGGTTTCCGGCGTCAGCCTCTCTTGGTCCGGTCCCCAAGTCGTCGAAAAGTTCTCACTCCTCGATGGCGTCGCCCCCGTCGTCGAAGCCCGGCTCAGCGTGCCCGTCAGCCTTTGGTCACTCATCGCCGGCCAATACAACCTCGGCAAGATCGATCTCTCCTTTGACGCCGAGATCGCCCGCGACAAGCAGGGCAGCACCAACCTCCAGCGCGCCCTGGCCCCCGCCAAAAACGCCTCGCTCCCCAGCAAAGACCCCGCTCGCATCCCGCCGAGCCTCATGGCGACGATTCAGATCTCCGGCAGCTCGATCACCATCACGGATGAATCAGCCCCCAATCAGCGCACGCGCCTCCGCAAACTCGACGCCGAGATCCAACTCGAAGTCGCCAAAACCCTGAAGGCCGCGTTCAAAGGCATCGTCGAAGGCACAACCAAAGAACCCTTCGGCACCGTCGAGTTCGACGCCCGCGTGAACAAATGGTCCGACGATACCGGCCTCATCACCCCCAAAAAACTCACCCTCGACCTCGCCTTCAAAGCCGACCAGGTCCCCACTCCCGCCCTCGATCTTTTGGCCTCCATGCAGGGCCGTCTCGCCCGCGCCCTGGGCGAACGCGTCGACGCCACCAGCGTCATCGCCTACACCCCTGCCACCTCCACCGCTACCCTGCGCGTCACCTCAACCCATGCCTCAGCCAGCCTCAACGCCACGTCCGACGCCGCGCGCGTGAGCCTGTCCGCCGAGTCGCCGATCCGCCTCAGCGACACCTTCGTGCGCGAGATGGGTTCCGGCGTTCAAGCCGCGCTCGCCAAATCCGGCATCGTCGAGCTCGACCGCTGGCCCGGCCTCGTGCTCACGCTCACCAAAGCCTCGATCCCCCTCCCCACCGGCCCCGACCTCGCGCTGGGCGAAGCGGAGATTGACGCGGTCCTTGAGGTCGATAGCGCCGGCGGGCGCGTCAAGCTCGACGCCGCGTCACCTTGGAAGCCGCTCGAAACCCGACCCGTCCGCCTGCAACTCAAGGCCGAGCGCCTCATGCGCGAGCTCTCGATCAAGGCCGACGCTGGCGCCCGCGTCGCCGGCGAAGACGCCGGCACAATCACCATCGACCTCACCGCCGCGAACGCCATCGACACCTACGCCCGCCTCACCCCCGAGCGCCTCTCCATCAAGGGCACCGCCCGCGTCCGCTCCATCGCTACCGCGCTGCTTGAGCCCTTCGTCTTGGACACCGGCCTGCGCCTCGCCACCGACATCGGCCCCACGCTCGACATCGCCTTCGAAGGCGAGCAAACCGCCGGCACCCCCGCCGCGGCTATTACCATCACCAGCGCCCACCTCAACGCCCAGGCCCGCGCCACCCTCACCCCCGACGAGCTCCGCTTCGCCGGCGACAGCGCAACCGTCACCTGGTCCGCCGCCGGCGCATACCTCAGCCGCACGCTGGACCCCAGCAGCGGCTGGAAGTTCGACCCCGCTGGCGCGGCCACCCTGCGCATCCCCAAGGCGACCTACTCAACCGCCGCCGCCAAAGGCAAGTCCGGCCCCAACGCTTTGGCCAGCGCGCTGGAGGCCGACGCCTCGCTCACACTCACCGGCCTGAAGCTCCTTCGCGCCTCGCCGCTCGACCCACTCGCCGCCTCCGCTGCCGCCGGGCTCACGACAACCGACGCGATCGATCTGCGCGACCTGACCTTCACCGCCGCGCTCCAGCCCGATCGCCCGTACGTGTTCACGCTCCGCGCCGCCGCCGCCTCCGGCACCGCCCCGTTCCAGCTCGCCGCCGACGCGCGCATCAACCGTCCCTTGGACCTCCTCACCCCCGCGCCGCTGGAAAAACGCATCCTCGCCAGCGGCCTCACCGCAGACCTCCGCCTCACCGACACCCCCGCCGCCCTCGCCGGCCTTCTGGTCCCCAGCGTCGGCTCGCTCGTCGCCGACCTCAGCGACGCGCTCGGCAGCCGCGTCAACGCCACCGCCACGATCAAAGAAGACAACGGGCTGATCGCCCTGCGCGCCGACGCCGCGCTCGATCGCGCCACCCTCGCGCTCCGCGCCGACCTCGGCAAAGGCAGCGCCAAGATCTCGACACTCTCGCTCACCTCCGCCCTTGACCGCCCATCGCTCGATCGACTCCTCAAAGCCCTGGGCGTCACCAGCGCCACCGGCGACCTGCAACTGCAGGGCTCGCTCCCGCTGGTCATCGCTCTCAACCCCGTGACCATCCCGATCACGCCCGACCTCGTCCCGCAGCCGCAGTCAGACCAGGTTCTGACCGCGTCGATCTCCACGACCGCGCCCACCACCTGGACCATCACCCCGCGCGCCACCACCCTAACCGTCTCGAGCGCTCTGGGCGATCGCGTCACCATCGAGCCGGTCGCTCTCGAGATCACCGCCGCCCCCGCCACCATCGTCGGCGAAGGCGGCATCGTCCGCGCATCGCTCACCGGCGGCGCCCGCACCGCTGGCGGCGCCCGCCTGGGCGATCTTTCCATCACCTCCTCCCTCGCCCTCGCCCAAGGCCGGCCCAACGGCCCGCTCCAGCTTCAACTCAACGCCCGCGCCATCGACTGCGCCCTGCTTGGCGCCATGATGTCCGACCCCGGCCTGCCCGTCGCCCTCGTGGGTCCCTCCGCCGATGCCCAGCTCGACCTCGACGCCCGCCTCCTGCCCGACGGCCCCGCGACCCGCCTTGACCGCCTCACCGCCACCGCCTCCATCTCCGGCGCCCGCACGCGCACCGAGACCCCACTGAAACTCCGCCTCTCCTCCGCCGGTCGCATCGAACTCGAATCTCCCCTGAAAATCGTCAGCACGCCCGACACCCAATGGCTCAACCAAACGCTGACCCGCGCCCAGGCCGAACCACGCATCGCCAACAGCGCAACACCCCCCTCACCCCCACGCACCCCCATCACCTTCGCCAACCTCACCCCGGTGATGATCACGCTGGACAAACTCAGCCTCGCCTCCACCATCGCCCCGGGCCAGCTCCCCATCCCCGAAGAGTTCGACCTTCTGGTCGAGACCTCCCAAGCCGCGCTCGCAGGCATTGATCGCGGCCCGCTCCGACTCAGCTCTCTCAAGCTCCGTACCCGCTGGACCGACCCCCGGCGCGCCGAGCTCCTGCTCGATGTCGGCTCCGCCCAACTGGGCGACCAGCCCGCCACCGGCCCGATGAAGCTCTCCGCGACCATCCGCGACGCGCTCAGCTCTGGTGGCGTCTCAATGCAGACCGCCAAGATCAACGCCGAGGCTCGCCTCCCGCTCCTGCCCACCGCCCTTATCGACGCCCTGGCCGCGCAAGGCGGCTTGCTCAACGAACTGCTTGGCACCAGCGCCGGCATCGTCATCAAGGGCGCCGACTACGACGCCGGCGGCCAGCGTGGCTCCGCCGCGATCGAGGCCACTTCGCCTCGCGCCACCGCCACGCTCGCGGGCACCTTTGACCCCGGCGCGTTTCGCTCCACCAGCCCGGTTGAGATCACCATCACCGAAGTCTCCCCCGGCCTCAGCGCCATCCTCGCTGGCAAGCAGCCCGTCTTTGGCATCATCGAGAAACGCGCCGGCGACCAGCCCGCTCGCTTCACGTCTCAAGCCCTCAGCGTCCCGCTGGCGGGCGATATGTCCATGCTCGATGGCGACATGGTCATCGAGCTGGGCGAGGCACGCGTCGCGCTCTCGCCCTCGATCGGCAAGCTCCTCAAGCCGCTCACCGCCGCCGAGGGCGCTGCCAAGCTCCTGCGCTACGAGCCGCTGAACATCGCCGCTCGCAAGGGCGTGCTGCAGCTTTCCAAGTGGACCTTCCCGCTCGACCAGTTCACCTTTCAGACCCAGGGCTCCATCGACCTCGTCAAACGCGAAGTCGATCTCATCACCTGGGTTCCCGCCGGCGCGCTCACCGGCGAGACCCTCGGCGCCGTCTTCAAGCAGTTCGGTGCGCTCACCGGCAAACAACTCTCCACCATCGACGACAAAGTCCTCGTCCCGCTCCGCACCCGCGGCAGCCTCAATAGCCCCGTCACCACCCCCGAGTTCAACGCCGAGACCCTCGACGAGTTCAAAAAACTTGCCGGGCGATTTATCGAAGACCAGATCAAATCCAAGGGCCAAGAGCTCATCAAAGAACGCATCCCCGGCCTCGGCGGTGTACCGCAAGCCCCGGGCTTCGTTCCCCCCAAGCC
>Ga0163144_10023715_pt1 | contig 12090 bp, 11 predicted proteins | sample OliLak19BULKMAT1_FD_123175 | JGI IMG/M metagenome (GOLD analysis project Ga0163144, IMG submission 123175) | Freshwater microbial mat bacterial communities from Lake Vanda, McMurdo Dry Valleys, Antarctica - Oligotrophic Lake LV.19.BULKMAT1 | ecosystem: Environmental > Aquatic > Freshwater >...
AAATCTGTCTGGAAAAACCAGATCGGGTATTATTTGACCCTGGTATGCGTACATACGAGCCGCCTAGTCCATCGCGCTGCGGTATCTGTCCATCCGGCATCCAGAAATTTGGCGAAGGTATTGGTATTATTTGACCCTGGTATGCGTACATACGAGCCGCCTAGTCCATCGCGCTGCGGTATCTGTCCATCCGGCATCCAGAAATTTGGCGAAGGTATTGATCACTCCAGGCCATAAAGATGTCGCCGCTCGTCTTGATGCGCTCAAGAACATTGCGGTTGGCGCCATAGCGAATCGAGTTTGTTGCAAGTAGTCCGGCACGCTTTACTTCGCCCTGCTCGATCAGCGCCCGCGCCCGCTCGAACCAGTAGGTCACAAGATCGGCTCCACCAGCGATACGGCCTTCATACAGCCGACGAACGGTCTGTACATACTCGGCGCCGAGCTCTGCCCGCATCTTCTTGTCGCCCAGGAACGGCGGGTTGCCGACGATCACGTCGGCCTGGGGCCACTCTGGCTCCACCGGCTTCCCCTGCCCATCGAAGGCGAGAATGGCATCCATGCGCTTGATGGTGTCGAGCGGCTTGAGGATGGGCTGCGACGGCGCGCCGAAGCCGTTGTCGCGCAGCCACTGGATGTAGCCGATCCAGACCGTCACCTGGGCCAACTCGTGGGCGTACTCGTTCACCTCGATGCCGCGCAGCTGCTCGGGCGAGACGCTGGGGAAGAAGCTGCCGACGTTGAGATCCTGGGCCAGCGTGATCACCGCTTTCTCCAGATCCAGCAGCTGCTTCAGGGCCACGTAGAGGAAATTCGCGCTCCCACAGGCCGGATCGAGCACCGTCGTGCCGGCAATTTCGCTGGCGAAGCCGGTCAGCAGGCTGCGCAACTCGTTCTGGAGCCGGGTGGCGGCGCTGCCGGTGGCCGCATCGCGGCGGGCGGCCAGGGCGTGGGCTTGCGCCGCTACCTCGACCCAGCGGCGGCGCAGGGGCGCCATCAGCACTGGCTCGACGATCAGCAGAATGTCGTCGCGGCTGGTGTAGTGGGCGCCGAGCTGAGCGCGCTTGCTCGGGTCGAGCGAGCGCTCAAACAGGGTGCCGAGGATCGACGGCTCGATGCTCGACCAGTCCAGCCCGCTCGCGCGCAGCAGGATGTCCATCCCCTCGCTGTCCAACGGCAACACCGCGGCGTCGTCGAAGAGCCGCCCGTTGAACTGGGGAATGTCCTCCATCGCGAAGAAGCCGCCATCGCCCATGGCCGCAAACAGCTGGCGCAGCTGCTCCACGAAGAGCGGGGCGCGGGCGCGAGTGGCGGCGATCAGCTTGGAGAACAGGCCATTGGGCAGCAGGCCGATGTCCTCAGCGAACAGGCAGAAGAGCAGGCGGATCAGAAAGTGGGCGATGCGCTGCGGCGCTTCGCCATACTTGCGCAGCTGCTCGGCGAGGGCGGCGAACTCGGCCGCCGCCTGCCGCGTCACCTGCTCGGTGGTCTGGGCGGCCTTGAACGCCTCGGGGTTGGTGAAGAGGTCGCGCAGTTGCTGGAGGCCGTTGGGGGCAAGGAGATCGTCGAGGCCGAGTGTCACCACGCGCTTCACGGTGTTCGTGAAGTTGGTGTGGATGACAATCTGGGCCATGTCGCTCACGACGAGCAGCGGCGGGTTCTGGAGGCTCTCGCGGTACTGGAGGATCTGCTGGTAGGCTTTGTCAAGGTTGGCGTGAGGGCCCTTGTACTCCCAGGCGAACGCGCCGCGCTTCCAAACATCGGCCCAGCCCTGGCCGCCCTGCTGCTTGTCGGCGCCCGCCTCGAAGGCGTAGCGTGTGCCGCTGGGATCGTCCTCGATCGGGGTGGGGTGCCCGATGAGGCGACACAGGTCGATAAAATGCTCCTGGTAGCCGCTGCGCTCCTTGACGGTGGCCTGGCGCCACTTGGCGACGAACGCCTGCGGGGTGAGGGTTGGGGGCATGGGCTGCTGTTTCAGATTCAGTGGCGCGATTGCCAGGCAGTTGGTTCAGCAAGCAGTATAGCGATCGGCGCTGGTGCGCGCAATCGGATGAGCAGATCGCCAGATCGCAATCGGCGCTCGTGCGCGCGCTCGCTATGCTACACTTGGTCGCACGAACGACTGCCCCCGTGCCATGCGGCACATGATCACGGCTGACCCGAGGCCAGGTACCGCGCCCGTTTGGGCAGGACGCATCTCTACCATCTATGAGTGCATCACAGTTGCAGCCGACGGCGACGCCACCGGATGATGGGCCGGCGTTGACCCTGGAGCAGGCGCGCTGCGTGATCTGGCAAACGCAGCCCAAACAGCCGATGGGCCAGCTGCTCGACAGCGGCGTCATCGGCCGCAAGGATCTGGTATGGGCAAGCCAGAAGGCGTACCGCCCCGAGGTTCGTCAGGCGGCGCGCACGCTGCTCCAGGCGATCGACGCTCCCTCCGTAGCGCCAGCAGCTGAACGCGTCCTGCTGGCTGCTGTATCAGCGGAACCCTCGCGGTATGGGCCGCGTGTAGTCGTTGCCAGTGCGTACCTTGAGGAGCGCCAGGAAAACTCATTTGGCCTGGTGATGTTCGGCGTGGGTATGGGCTTCATCGCCTTCGTCTATTTGGTCTGGTTCCTCATTCAATCGATCTGGCTGGAGCCGTTCTGGCCTGCTACGCTCGCCTCGGTGAGCCTGGCGCTCAGCGCGGCGATCCTTATTCCGTATGTGCGCAAACAGCTCAGGGCGTGGCGCACGGCCCGGCAGGGGCGGCGCGGCGAGGAGCAGGTGCTGGATGCCCTGCGCGAGTCGCTCGACCAGCGCTGGACGATCTACCGCAATCTCCAACTCCTCGACCGGACGGCCGACCTGGATCTCGTCCTGGTTGGCCCCGGTGGGGTCTGGTGCGTCCAGGTGAAAGCCTACCGTGCCCCGCTGCGCTACCACGCTGGCCGCTGGGAAACCCGGCACGGCCAGAGCTGGCGACCGTGTGACGCCACCTTCGATCCGGAGCGGGCCGTCACCGCTCAGGCGCTGCGGCTGCACAGCTTTCTCGCCCGAGAGGGCATCGAGCGCTACGTCGAACGCGCGATTGCGCTTGCCGAGGTCATACCAGCGGCCAATGTGGCTGAGTCGCCGCTGCCGGTCTGGCTCCCCTTCAGCGTTCGTCAGCAGACGGCGAGCCTCGTCACACGCTACCCCGTATCAGACGACGAGCGGGCGCGGATCAACGCAATCCTGGCACAACGCGCCGACGCACAGCGTGCGGTCGAGCACGATCGGCGCACCGGTGGCCGCGCGTAGCGCGAAGAGCGATGCTGCACGTATAAGGCTTCTTCTGCAATGACATCTGCGCATGATCAACTGGGGGCGAGCGGACGCATGGTGCGGGGTCGGCAGGATGGCGTGGAGTATCTGGCCTTTGTGCCCGACCCGCTGCCGCCACGCCTGGTGCTCGACACCACCCTTGTGGGGGTGCTCTCCGAGGCCGATCGTGGCCTGGGGATGCTGGCCGGCCTTGGGCGCATGCTCCCTAACCCGCAGCTGCTCATTGACCCCTTCATTCGCCGTGAGGCGGTGCTCTCCTCGCGCATCGAGGGCACCCAGAGCGAAATTGCGGATCTCTACGCCTTCGAGGCCGGCCAGCTCTATCTCCCAGGGCTGTATCCTGCTCCGCCGTCACGCGACGATGTGCAGGAAGTACTGAACTACATTGCTGCGCTGCACTATGGCCTGGAACGCATGCAGTCGTTGCCGATCAGCCGCCGGCTCTTCTGCGAGCTGCACGAGCACCTGATGCAAGGCGTACGCGGCCAGCACGCCACGCCTGGCGCGTTCCGCCAGATTCAGAACTGGATCGGCCCGGCCGGCGCCACCGTCACGGAGGCGCGCTTCGTGCCGCCGCCTGTTGCGGAGATGCAGCGCTGCCTCGATGAACTGGAGCAGTATATCAATGCCACGTGTGTGTACCCGCCCCTGATCCGAATCGGGCTGATCCACTATCAGTTTGAGGCGATCCACCCCTTCCGCGATGGCAACGGTCGGATTGGGCGTCTGCTGATCTCGCTGCTGCTGCAGCAGTGGGAGCTGCTGCCACTCCCACTGCTCTACCTGAGCGCCTTCTTTGAGCGCAACCGGGGGAGCTACGCTGATCTCCTCCTGGCAGTGAGCCAGCGTGGCGCCTGGAACGAATGGCTCACCTTCTTCCTCCAGGGCGTCGCCGCGCAATCGCACGATGCGATCGACCGCGCCAGGCGTCTGCAGGATCTTCAGCAACAGTGGCGGGCGCAGCTGACGCAGGCGCGGGCCTCGGCACTGCCACTGCGCCTGGCAGACAGCATGTTCACCCTGCCGGTGGTGACGATCCCACAGGCCGAAAAGCTGCTTGGCGTTACCTACCACAGCGCGCGTCGGACGGTGGAGAAGCTGGTTGCGGCGGGAATGCTACGCCAGGTTGGCGAGGGCACGTACGGTAAGCTGTTCATTGCGGAGGCGGTGCTGAAGATCGTGAGTGGTCGTTAGCGGGTGAAATTGTACTTTTTCGGCCAAAAGTACAATTCAAGTGCGCAGATGTGGACTTGACGTACGTAGCGTTGCCGCTCGTGCCATCACGCCTTGCGGCTTAGGCCGTCCAGCTGTAGCTGGTATCGAACAGGTGATCAGACTCTAGGGCGAGCCGGCCCTCCTCGCGCGCTTCGAGCTGCGCCCAGAAGGCCAGATCATCTGTTGCACTGAGTCTCTGCGATTGCCGCGTGCCGATCAGCAGCGCCCGATCAGGAGGCGAGTCCGGCAGAAGCGGTGCGCTCGGCGCTGGGGTTGCGCTGCGGTGCGGCCAGGGGAGGTGCTCATGCGGTGCTCCTTGGTGAGAACGGCTCCTATCTCCCCTGCTGAACCGCACGGAGTGCGGTAGAACGGTGCGTGCCTGGGCGCTTGCTGTGAAAACCTCGCAGCACGACACGCCCGGCGGCGCTCCTGGCTTGCCAGAAGCGCCGTGACGAAGGAGACCGCTACACGCGGCGGTGCCGGCGCTGCCGCTGGCGACGGGCCTCGGCCTCCAGCAGCGCGACGAGTTCGGGGTAGTCGAGGTTGGGCTCGTCCTGCTCGCGGGCGAGCTCCAACAGGGCGGCGAGGCGGTCGGTGGCGGGGCTGGGGCGCTGCTCGGTGGTGCGCATCGCGGGGCTCCTGTCGTGATCGGCGGTTCTGCCCGCGTGTCACCAGCCAAACGAGGGAGCTGTCAAGGCTTGTCGCCGTGAAGCGGCGATTCACATGGACAGCGAGCGTCTGGCTGGTAGGGTGGTGCTGAACCCGCCGCGCAGGAGCCCTGAAGAACCACGCGGCGCCCTGCCCACGCCGCCGCGCCCCTCGCATGCCGCGAGCAGGCGGTCTGAGCAACGCGGTGCCGTCGCGCGACCGGCGAAGGCCAGGGATAGGCTGGCGCTGACGGAGCGGCGCCGATGCGCGCGCTGCTGGAGGTGCGTCCCAGCGCGACTGCGCCGTCACTCAGGCACGAGCGGTACGCTGGTGCCAGTGCCGAAGCCGTGCGCCGTCGTTACAGAGGGATATACTCGAACAGCAGAAACTGGTGGCGAACTGCGACCTGCCGCATCGCCGCCGAGCCGCTGCTGCTGCCATCCCAGATCAGGATGAGACCGACCGCGCAGGTGCGAAGCTCCGCCGCTTGGGCGGCGATGCGCGCCATCTCCTCGTTGCGTCGCATCCCTGCAGCGGCGTTGTATGGCCCCCTCGCGTTGGAGCGGATGACCGCTCCAGGGACGGTGATGTTGGCCCAATCGGCAGGCACGACCACGAGCGGAATGGCCTGCTCGCGGGCGAAGTTCTCGGCCAGGGTATCAATACCGCGTGCACCACCGCTGATGATCTGCTGGATGCGGCCACGCCAGCCCGACTCCTGAACGGCGGTTCGGACCAGGGCACGGTCGCTGAAGCTGCGGCTGCCGGCGATGATAACGATCATGGGCATCTCCTATGCGCGATGCCACTGGTGCGGCGCTCCTGTCAGTCCTGACTCGCGAGTGCTGCGCCTCCCGGCCGGCGGCAAGGAGCGAGGCCAACCCGTCTTGCTCGGGGTGCGGGGTCCCCGGAAGACGGTTGGTCTCCTTGCGCCTGGGTCAGGGAGGCGTGACAGGCTCTACGGACAGGCCGGAAGGGGCGCCAGGATGCGTAGTGCATCAACGAGCGCACTGCGCGCAGCGCGTCGCACAACGAACGGCCCACGACGTATCGCCGTGAGCCGTCGGTCGAGCTACGAGACGCTGCACTACGCCTTGTGTGCTCGCCGAGGGCGCGGTGCGGCAGCACGGTAGAGGTACTTCATGCCCTTGCGCGCCTTGAGCGCCTCCTCGGTGACAAGCCAGTCCTGGTCGGCGTCGTGGGCGACACCAGGGCGAGGGGTGTGGATCGCCGTCGCGATCTCAGCCTGGTCGGCATCGAGCTCCTGCTGGTGCTGCCGGTCGCGGCCGCGCTGCTCGTTCAGCCAGTGCTCGGCTTGGCGCTCGCGGTTGCGCCGCGCGAACTCCTCGGGTGTCAGCTCCTGCTTGCGGGCGTAGGCGAACAGTTCGCGCACGCTGCCCAGCTTGGGTGGATACTTCGAGCGTCGACCGGGCACGCCATACCACCAGAGCTTCTCGTTATATGCGGCCTCCAGCCGGTCGAGTTCGCGCTCCAGCGCCTCGTCGGCCTGCCGCTCGGCGTAGTCTCGACCGGGCTGGAGCGCTTGCTGCGCGAAGCGGTCGTCGTCGATCTCGTCGCCAAGCTCGCCCTCCCACCAGGCCGGCGCCGAATGTGTGCGCTGCGCCTGCTCGCGGAAGTAGCGCTGGTAGCCCGGTTGTGCGCTGTGCGCAGGAGCCGCGATGAATCCCGTTGCATTGGCGCTGTCCGGCGAGATCACGGCGACCACGGCCGCACCGACGATCGTGCGCTGCTGGTGCGCGACGCTAACGAAGCGGATGTGCTCGTACGGCAGACAGTCGATCCCTTTGTGGTGAAGCAAGGCGTGGAAGCGACCGGCGGGGAAGCTGCCGGAGAAGAGCACGTAGGCCAACCGGCAGTGGGCGCTGATCATCCCCTTCGGCACGCGGCTGCCGGTGACGCTGCGCCAGTGGATGCCGACGCAGAAGCCAATCTCTCGTACGGCTAGGTCGCCAAGCTGCTTCAGAGTGGAGCGGATCTTCACGATGATCTCCTCGGGCTTGCGCCGCAGCCCGACGCCGCAGCAGATGCCCAGCGAGACCACCGCCGCGCTTCCCGAGCCGCCGGCCCGAGCCGTGCTAGGAGCGGGCCATCCTCAGCTCACAGACCGATGGCCTCAGCGACGCAGCGCGGCCGTGCCGGCGCGCGAGGCGCAAGGTGGTAGCATCGGGCACACTGCTGCTGCGCCTTCCACCCCGCCGGGCGTGCGTGCGCTGCATCTGGCGCGGGGCAGACCCGCGCCCGGCGCACGCGACGGCGGGCAGGGCGGTGCGACGCCAGCCCCACGGCCAGGCGCACCACCCTGCCCCTCCCTAACGCCCGGTACGGCGGGGGTGGGTCCCGCCATGGCGGGCGGGTGGCGGCAGCCCCCGCTTCCACAGCGGTAGGTGGTCTGACGATCGATGTAAATGGTGTCCACGCTGCTGCGGGCCGCGGGCGCGACCCGGCAGCACGTCGGGTAGGGTGCTCACTGGCGCCAGGTAGACCTACCCGTCAAGGGCAAAGGGGGCTCGTCGCAGGGGCGGTAGCTGCGGCCCTCGTTCCAGTCGTGGGTCGCCTCGAAGGCGTTGAACCGAGCCAAGCCAATCGCCTCGGCAACGCGGCCAACGGCGAGGAGCTCGCGAACCTCGTCGTCGAGGCCGGCGAGCAGCTCGGCGAGCGCGTCGACGGAAAGGGTGATGCCGGGCTCGTTCAGCGCGCGCTCGATGGCGGCAAGATCGGCGTCGGAGAGGGGTTCGTCGTCGTTGGCAGGGCGAGAGGTGCTGGTGGCCATCGGGGTTCTCCGGTCGTGCCTTGCGGCGTCGCGTCGGTTCCTGGCCCAGCACGGCCACCTGCCCCGACATCGGCGCAAGGAACAGGCCGACCAGTCTTGTCCGGGGCGGGGGTTCCCGGAAGACGGCTGGCCCCTTGCGGCAGTGGCGTGGGCTGTGGCAGGCTTGCGAGGGCAGAACCTAAACGCCCATAGGCACGACCAGAGGAAGCGCACAAGGCACGCGCTCGCTCGCCCGATCAGACAAACCTTCCTCGCGGCGCAATCGCCTTATGCGTCCTGCCGAGCAGGGCAGCTACCCGCCACGAGGAGCAGGGCGGCAGCGGCGCCGGCGCTGCCGGCGACAGTCACCGCGCGACAGCGCGGGTGAACCGAGACCGGGCGTAGCGGGCTCGGGACACGACCGGCCGCAACCGCGTGCGGCCGGCCATGCCATCGCATTCGCTGCGGAGGTTGGGAGCGGCACGGTCAATTGACACGCCAGATCTCCCGCCTATACGCAGCGTATCCGCCGCACGTTTGTGTTACCCAAAGCCGTGAACATGCGCGCCGGTAAACGCAACCATCCACAGCCTGTGGATAGTTGGTAGCGAAAGCAGACCTGGCCATGACGCAGCCGCCATCCCCTGATGTCACCGCGCTCTCCCAGCAGCTGCTCACAAGCTGGAACGAGCGTGATGTCGCTTCGTTCGCGGCGTTCTTCGCAGACGATGGCAGCATGGGTGGCTTTGACGGCAGCCACTTCGAGGGGCTGACGGCGATCGCTGCCCACCTCGCCCAGATCTTCGCCGATCACCCGACCCCCACCTACGTCGCGAAGATACGCGAGGTACGCGTACTCGCTCCCGACGTCACGTTGCTGCGCGCCATCGCTGGCCTCGTGCCACATGGTCCGACCGACCTCAACCCCGCCACCAATGCGATCCAGAGCCTGGTCGCCGTCCACCGTCAGGACGGGTGGCGCATCGCCTTGTTCCAGAACACGCCAGCGCAGTTCCACGGCCGGCCTGAGCTTGCCGACCAGCTGACGTCCGAGCTGCGTGCGCTGCTCTCCTTCGTGTAGCTGGCGATCGCGCGCGCCCTGTCCCTTGAGGGCGAATCGTTATGGCCGCCAGCGACGTTTTGGAACCAGGGCGACAAGGAGCTGCACGACCATCAGGAGCGCGGCCGCTCCGCCGAAGAGCACCGTGGTCGTGATGAAGGCCTGGGTGACCTGGGCGAAGGGAAGCGCAGCGCAGAGCACAGCCCAGCGCATGCCACGGAGCGGCTCACCACTGCGTGTCCCACGCACGAGGTGGATGGCGCCAGCCAGCACGAATAGCCAGGCCACTGGATCAAGACCAGAGCGGTGTGAGCCAACGTAAGCGACGAGGATCAGCAGGGTGAGCAGGGCAAGCCCGAAGATGGTGACGCTGCCCCTGATCAGCAACTGCCCAACACTCCTCTTGGGGCAACTACCAGCGGACGGTTGCCGCCTGATGTGCAGCGGTTGCTGCGGCCGGAGGAGGCGTGTTGTGCTGGTGGCCGGCTGGACGAGTGTAGCGCCGCAGCTGATGCAGAAGACGGCATCGGAAGGAGCGGCGTCGCTGCAGTTCGGGCAGCCTGAGGATAGTGAAACCATACCAACTATCCGTAAACAGGTTTACATTGACGCGCTTCATCGTACACCCCACGTCAAGCTCGTTCCTGATGACGAGCGTGTTCAAAATGCACAGAGGGTCTGCCTTACGCCTTGACGGCGGGGGCGCGAGCGCATAGGCTACAAGCGGAAGGTCATAGCGTCTAGAAAGCCTACCGTCGATGTCGCACATCCGCGAACCACACGACCGCGAGACACCGCCCCCAGCGCCACTGTGGGTGAAGGTAGCTGGAGCAATTGTCATCGCCCTGCTGCTGCTGATCGTCGCCCTGCATGTGACGGGTAACAGTCCGGCGATGCACGAGGGGCAGATGTCGCCCGCCCAGCACAACGGGCAACAGCCATGACCATGCCACCCTGGCTGCGCAAGCTCGCCCTGGCGATTCACATCACTGCATCGGTCGGCTGGCTGGGTGCCGTGGCGGCGTTTCTGGCCCTCGCCATCACCGGCTTGAACGGCCAGGACGCTTTTCTCGTGAGCGGCGCCTACCTCGCGATGGACGTGACCGTCACGTATGTGATCGTGCCCCTGAGCATCGCCTCGCTGGTGAGCGGGCTGATCCAATCGCTTGGAACCAGCTGGGGTCTGTTCCGGCACTACTGGGTGATCGCGAAGCTGCTGATCACAGCTGTGTCGACCTTCCTTCTGCTGAGTCACACGCAGGGTGTGCGCTACGTGGCCGAAGTCAGTCGCAGCAGGGATGCGCCTCGGCAGCACCGATCTCAGTTCCTTACGGGAGCAGCTGGTGATCGAGGCCGCTGGAGCGATCGCGGCCCTGCTCGCGACCACGCTGCTCTCGGTGTACAAGCCTCGTGGGCTCACGCCCTACGGGTGGCGCAAACAGTGCGAGCAGCGTGCTGCGGCTGTTGATGCTGCGACAACTCGATAAGCACACGGGCGACGATGCGCCCTTTGTGACCATAGCGGTAGCACGGTGCTGACATTCAGCATTGCATGCCAGAGGCATCGCTCCATCGCGCTGCGACGCACGCGGGAGCCGACTCCGAGTACGTTGACCGGTGCGCACAGCGCCACCACTTCTTGCTGGCACCGCGATAAGCAGCAAACGAAGGCGGGGCGTCCCTCGGGACACCCCGCCGGTGCGACGGTTGCTAGGCGGCCTTGCGGCGCCTACGCGGCTTGGCGGGCAGCTCGGCGGCCACGGGCTCGGCGACGGGATCGATGACTGACTCAGGCTCGTCGGCGACGGGCTCAGGCGCGGCGGGCGCGGCGCGGCGGGGCAGCGGGGCGGGGTCGGAGCGGAGCACCGCGACCTCGACGCTGGTGCGCTTGCTGCCCTCGCGGTCGATGTATTCGCTGCTTTGCAGGCGGCCCAGGACGACGATGCGCTCGCCCTTGCGGTAGCTAGCGAGGTACTCGGCCGCCTCGCCGAAGGCCACCATGCGGAACCAGTTGGTGCGCTCCTTCCAGTCGTCGCCCTGCTTGTAGCTCGTGTGGACGGCGATGCTGGCGGTCGTGACGGTGGTGCCGGCGGCGGAGATACGGGTCTGGGGGTCGGTGCCCAGGTTGCCGGCGAGTTCGGTGCGGTTGACGTTGGTAGCCATCTCGGTCTCCTTTGTGTGCTGCCGCTGCTGCGGCGTTCCGTTCGGTCCTGACCCAAACGCGCCATCTCCTCCGGCCCGGCGACAAGGGTTCCAGCTGACCAGTCTTATCGGGGCAGGGGCCTCGAAAGACGGTTCAGCCCCTTGCGCCAGGGACGTGGGGGGTGGCAGGCTAACGAGGGCAGGCCGCAGCGGACGTCGTCGCACGCGAGCGCATGAAGACCAGAGGCACCCGTCAACACGCGCCATTCAGCTGTCGGCTGTGCAACGACCCATGTCGTACCCGCTGTCCCGCCGCGACGCCGCGATTGCCGCGTCGTCCACGCAGCGAGGCGAGCGTTGGGAGCGCACGAGGTACCGCCCGTGGCTAAGTCGAGTCGGCCTGAGCCGATGGCAACGGGGCAGTATTCAGGGTAGGGCCGAGGCTGCGCAGACCGCGTGTGGCTGCGGCGCCTCCGACAGACGTGGTCGCGTCAGCCTGCCGATGACCTGGCCTCCTCCGCAACGGCCGAGCACCGCAGGGTGCTCCATCCACAGCGTACTGCGCTGAGCAGCCAGTCCGGGGCGCCAGCGGTAGCGACGCGCGGCTGGCGCCGATCCGCCCGACATCCGTTTGGCCGTTCGTTCGACTGCCTCGCCGCCGTAGCGCGTGGCAGCGGCGGGCCGCAGCGTTTGCCTCGACACCCACAGAGTCGCACGCGCGTAGCGACGATATCCGTGTCTGAGGTAGGTCGCCCCAGAAAGGGCTGCTCTGCCGACCGCCAGGGCGCCGTGTGCAGCTCCGCGATGCAAAGCCTGTCGGAGGCAGGGCCGTCGCATCTAAATCTGCATTCCCATCACGTTTGAGCGCGGTTTAGGAGCCGGAAGCGGGTGCAGGACCAGCAAGCAGGCGGAGCAGGTAGTTGGGGTCGAGGGCGGCACGGAAGCG
>Ga0163144_10023716_pt1 | contig 12090 bp, 2 predicted proteins | sample OliLak19BULKMAT1_FD_123175 | JGI IMG/M metagenome (GOLD analysis project Ga0163144, IMG submission 123175) | Freshwater microbial mat bacterial communities from Lake Vanda, McMurdo Dry Valleys, Antarctica - Oligotrophic Lake LV.19.BULKMAT1 | ecosystem: Environmental > Aquatic > Freshwater > Lake...
ATGCTCGTTGACGGTGAAGCTGAATCGGCCGCCGTCGTCGTTGCGCACCTCCTGGACCGGCCGATTGAGGTTGTCGTACCAGGTGCGGGTCCGCCGCTGGAGCGTGGCATGGTCTGGCAACTCGCGGGTCTCGATGAGGTTACCGACGCCGTCGTAGAAATAGGACGTTTTGCGCTGGAGATAGGTGGCCGTTCCGCCCGTGTTGACGTCGAAGATCTCCTCCGTGCGGCGATTGCGGTGGTCGTAGGCGTAGTCGGTCGCGCGCGAATGGTTGCCTGTTCCGCGGCGCTCGGAGACGCGCTTGACGTTGCCGTAGCCGTCGTAGGTCGTCGTCGTTTGCGGAGCGAGGAGATTCATGTCGCCATCGTCGTTGTTCGGCCCGTCGGGATCGGGGAGCGTTGTGGTGACGACGCGGTCGAGCTCGTCGTACGTGTATACCGTCTGATTGCCGCGCGGATCGGTTTCCGTCAGAAGGTTGCCATTGGCGTCGTAGGCGTACGAACGACTGGCGATTCGCTCGATGCGTACCGCATCGGCCTGAAATGTTCCGGTGGCTGCCAGATGAACGGAAAGTTTGGGACTAGCGGCACTCACCTGAAGGCCGATTGGCAGCTGATACCAATCGTTCCAAACGCCGTTTTCAAATCGAAGGTCGCCGCTTGATCCGGTAAGCTGACTGCGCCCGACCCATAGCGTGTCCACATCTGCCGGAAAGAAGTCGGTTGCTTGGCCGTCGTTGTACCAGTCGGAAAGCCGATAGGTGAAGCCTGTGGCAGTCGTTGCAAAGCCGCTCCAATGGACCAGGATGCGGTAGTCGCCTGGCTCGACGCCAGTGAAATTCCATCTTGCGACGGCGTTGACCGACGTGGGCGTAATGATCTTGGAACTGCCGCCGTAGTCGGAGGAACTGCTTTGCGTGGCGAATGTTCCCTGGATGAGTTGGAACGCGGACGTGTCCGTAGAGTCAATGACTTGGAAACCGGTCGTGAAGGATTCTTTGACGACCCGACCGAGGTTGTCGTATTGGAATGTCGTCGAGTAGCCGAGCGTATCGACGGTCTCAACGACGCGGCTAGCGGCGTCGTAGCGATGGCGCGTGACTGGCGCTAGCCCCGGACCGACGCCGTCCGGATCGGCTTGCCGTTGCTCAATCGCCCGACCGCGCTTGTCATACAGCGTGTAGGAGGCGCGGCTAAGGGCGTCGACCGTCGCGACCATCTGGCCGGCGACGTCGTAGACGGCGCGCGAGCGGTTGCCCTGAGAATCGGTCGTTGCCACAAGGCGGTTGAAGGCGTCGTATTCGAAGCGCGTCGTGAAGCCGCGGGGATCGATCGTCGCGATGCGATTGCCGACGGCGTCGTAGCGGTAGCTTGTCGTCGGGCTTGCTGAGGTAATCTGTCCGGTTGACGGATCCGACTGCAACGTCTGCGAAAGTTGACCAAATCGATCGTAGCGGAATTCAGTAACGCGATCGAGTTCGTCGTACTGATAGCGGATACGGCCGGCGGCGTCGTACACGGTGCGAGTCGAAGTTTTCAGAAGAGCCGAGTCCTCCGAGTGAATCAGCTTCACCGGGCGACCAAACGCGTCGTAGCGCGAACTGACGACCTGGACGAGCTTTGCCTCGATATTCGAAGCGTTGATGACCGCCCGCGGATTCGCGAGCAACGTCGTCGTTGCCGCTGGGGTATATTGCGACACGTCATAAACGGCCGAACGAATGGCGTTGCCGAGGGCGTCGTAATCGGTGGTCGAAAGGGATTGGAGCGTTCCGGCGACGACCCAAGGCGTCGTCGTATTCCTGTCGCCGTTGACTCCTTTGAGAATCTGCATCTGGACGACGCGGCCAAGCTTGTCGTACTTGAACTGGGTGACGTTGAACTCGGGATCGATCGTCTCGATCAGGTTGCCAAGCTTATCGTACTTGTTGGTCGTGGTCGGGCTCGTCAGGCCAAGCGGTCCGTCAGGATCGGGCAGCTTCGTTTCGACGAGTCTGCCGACGGCGTCGTACTTGAACGTCGTCGCGTTCCCTAAGGCGTCGATCGTGGCGATGACGTTGCCGACGCTGTCGTAGCGAAGTCGCTCGACCGCGCCGTCGGGATGGATCGTCTGGATGAGGCGGTTACGGCTGTCGTAACGCAATCGCGTGGTGCGGCCGAGCGCATCGATGATGGCAATGCAATTGCCGAACGCATCGTAGAAGTGCTTGATTTCGGTTTGATCGGGATTTATCTGCTTGAGAAGCTTCCCTTGCCGGTCGTACTCGAATCGCGTGATTCTCCCTAATTGATCACGAGACTCGCGAACTCTTCCCAGCGCGTCGTATTTGAAGCGGCTGGTGAAGTCGTCGAATGGATTGACGGCGGCATCGACGTCGGCGAATCCGGCTTCGCGCAACCGACCGAGGACGTCGTAGACGCTTTCGATAACGACATTAGCAGGATCAATCGACCGGATGACATTGCCCTGCGTGTCATATGTATATGTCGTCGCCGGGAGAGGACTAGCGTCTGTGTTGATCTTGACTTCGGACTTGGTGACATTTCCGGCTGCGTCGTAGTGAAAGATCGTTTCATATCGCTTGGGATTGCCGTCGATATCGATCACTTGCGGGCGGTTCTGAGACCTCAACAGTCCGTTGGCATAGTAAGTGAAATCGGTGACGTTGTTCTCAGCATCCGTGCTGGCAACCAAGCGGCCGCGTCCAGACGTCTCGCGCGTCAATGTCGTCGTGGGATCGGGACCGTCCGGATTGACGGTCACTGTGGTGAACAAATCGCTCAGATGGCTGTAATTGGCGGCATACGAGTTCCAGTAGGCGAAGTCGGTCACAAGACCGTCTTTGCCGATCGATTTCTTCAATTGGCCGCGAACCCGATAGCCCGAATCGCCGGGAACGTAGTACTGGAACTGCTCTCGACCGCCCCGTTCGTCGGTCGACAAAGCCATCAAGAACTCGGTCTCCGGAATCAGGACATTGTTCGGGCGTACTCCCCATTCGTAGCGGACTTGCGATCGATCGGCGTGGATCTGTCGCTCAACCAAGCCATTATCCTGGTGAATATAAGTCTCGACGTTACGGCGCTCGTCCGCGAACTCGGTCAAGTTGCGGAACAAGTTGTAGTTGAACGTCTGAACGGCGACATCCGGGTGATTCGCGGCTTGGCCGAACTGGCCCTGCTTCACGCGGAACGCTCGACCGTTGCTGTAATACTCGTACTCATGCCAGGAGCCGTCGCGTTCCGTGATCTTCTTGATCAGTCCCCTCCAGGGGAGATTCTCTTCGTAGTACGCGTAGGAGGTGACTAGGCCTCCGGTTAGTTCGACAGCAGTTGGGTTGGCTCCCCAGGTTGTAGCCGCAGCCGCGGGCGTGGTGACGGACAAAAGCCTGCGAGGCAAGGAGCTAGTTGCTGGAGCGATGGAGTATGTCCAGGTGGGAACTGGGCTGGTCGGGTCGTTCGCAGTCGTACTACGAGTAACGGTCGAAATGCCGTTGGCATTGTAGACGAACGTGAGTTTGCGAGACGCATCGTTGACGTCGCTCACCGTTTGGATCTTACGAGGCGCGTCCCCATAAACGATGGTCACGCCGTTGCCATTGCGATCAAGAACTTTGGACAAGCGGCCAACGGCAGTCTTCCCTGCCTCCGGCGTGTTGATCGCACCGAAGTGGTACTCCATGCCATCGGTGCTCTTGAAACGAAGCTCGGCCCAGCCGGAGACTGCGCCCGTGTCCGATTCGACGCCGCCGTTGACGAATTTGAGGACTCCCTCCAGATCGTTGGGCAGGACAAATCGGCTCGTCCCGTCCCACTTGAAGAGATGCCGGACGCCCCCGGAGTCGAGCCAAGTGAGGTCGTTACTGGCGGGCGTCTCCTTATAAAGCAAGTCGCCGAAGGAGTACATCCAGCCGACGCCCATGCCGAAGTCCTCCTTCGACTGGGTGTTGTAGTGTCGAGAGAAGTCAAGCGGCACTCCCTTATTGGCAAATACGATGTCGGTTTCGTCACGGAACATGCTGCCGTTGGCAATGTTCACGGGATCGCCGGCATATGTATTGTTGCGGAAGGCCCCCTTATAGAGGCTGGTATTCTCCGGACGCAACTGTCCCAGGCCGTAGGCGCCGTTGGATGCAGGCCCAACGTCGGGAGCGATTTTGTAAACGCCATTCCACCCCCCGGTGGTTTGTGATTCCGCAACGTAGACCGTTCCCGACCATGAGCCCATCTTGGTGCGTACTCGTGGCACAAGCAGACGGATTGTTCCTGCGGCATTTCCTGGAACTGCCTGACCGGTGGCATCACGAACCTGATTCGCCAGGATATCCGCCATCGCAAACGCTTGGCTGCTGGAATTAGTAGCCGCTTGGCCCGGGCGCACATGGTTTCGCAGTTCGCCCGACGTGGCGTTCAAGAGTTGACTCCAACTCCTGACGTCGTTTCGCGTGGGACTATAGAGACGGGTCGGATCGGCGTTGACGCCGATTTCACCGCGGAAATAGATCGTGCGGACGTTGTTTACTAGAACGCTCTCAAACACTTGAACAGCGTCGGCAACTTCAACGCCTGCGGCCGTCAGGCCGAACTCGCCGTCATAGGCTCGCGAAAGTCCGCGCATCGTCGACACGCTGGAATCGTTGATGACTTCCTCAATGACGGCGTTCTCTAGTGCGGAACTGTTTTGGCCTACCAGCTGAAGCGTTTCCAGGGAAAGTCCGAATGTGCTTCCTGTACCGTCAAAACTTATGTGAGCGGCGTTAGGAAGGTCAATGCCCATACGATTGGGCACGTTGGGGAAGTTGAGATGGGTAACGCTTTGATTTGTGATCAAAGTGGAATCGGACGAGACCAATCCCGAACCGACGCGCGGCTGCACCCCGATGGCATGCATATAGCCGTCGATTGACGCGTTGTGAGCGTTGAAATCGTACCAGTATTTCGCGCCGGTATAGCTGAGCAGATCGCCGATCACGTCGATCGCTTCCGTGGACGAAGGGTTATTGCTCCCTAACCGATTTTGGAACATCGGTCCTTGCTTGAGATTGAGCAGTGTCTGTTGCGCCGCGAGATAGTCGCGCGAGAACTGGTTGGCGTCGACGACGATGGCATGTACTTGGCCCGCCTGACGTTCGTACTCATCCGCCACGTTCAAGTTCGGCAACTGAGCCGCCGTGGCGAGGAGCGTGGGGTACCAGTGTTCCGTCTTGATTTTCGCCGTCTCACCGGTGAAGAGCGGCGAAAATGGGGAGCCTGTCTGCTTTCGAGTTCCGTTTACTTCCAGGAACGGCACATAGGAGCGTCCCGAGTAGGAACCGCCTACGTCGTCGTAGGCGATCTGAATCGAATCCGTGGAATAGCCGGCTTGGGGATTCGCAATGACAAACTCTTGCTGGAATAATGAACTATCGGGCGGCGCATTCTCTCCAAGCTTAAAGTTGCTGTACTCGACTTTGGCCCCGTCATTCACGAAGACCAGATTCTGCATGAATCGATTCGCCAGCCCGCTAAGCTGGTCGCCAATCGGAATGCGAACGGTCGTCTTCTGGCCGACAGAGCCGACGTTAGTGGCTAGGTTGATTGCAGTTGAATAGGGGTCGTCGTAGGAACTAACTAGGCGATAGAGCGCTTCGTTAGAGTAGGAGTTGTCGAACGTCGAATTCGTATCCCATCCGATGCCCGCATAGCCGCCCGCTGTGAGGATCTTGAAGTCGAATTCAAGATAGGTTCGCGGGGTGATGTTGTATCCCACCGGCAATCGCTGGAACACGTCGCCCGATAGTCGAAGGATGTCGGTGGTACCGACCGTCAACATGTCAGACCGGCTTTCGTAGAGGCGGACGTTGCCGTATCGCCCATTCCCACCTGTCTGGCCGAAGATGAGGTTGTTCATCTGCAGCCGCGTCGTCCCGGTAAAATAGTCGCCGACGCGAATCCGAATCTTCTCCCTTCCCGACCCATCGTAGTATGGACTTGTGATTGCGCTGTCGCTGCCGTAAATCGCAATGAGAACGCGCTGGTTGCTTGTACCTACGGGGGTGGCGGGATTGTCGTCCGTGTCCCAACCAATGGAATGCGACGTATGTCGTTGCGTGCTTTCGTAGTCGAATTCGATGATCGTATCGGGGCCGATCATGTAGCTCATATCGACGGATTGATACGATTCTCCGTTGAGAACAAGATCTCCGTTGCTGACGGTGGAGGTATAGTTCTTCTGCTCAATAAATTGGACCGCACTGAAATTACTTGTCGCCGAGTGCCCGTCATCCATTGCGCCGACAATTAGCTTGCTGATTTGCTGGCCGATGAGGTGAGGGTACTCCGCCCCGATCGCAATGGTAATCGTCTTCTCGCTATTGAGATCCCCGTTGAAATACTTTCTGTTTGTCGAGGAAATGTTTAGTCCGGAAAAAGTCCCTGCAAATGGGCGCATCGCTTCCATGCCACCGCCGTCGAAATCGTTGTCGACGTCTACCCCGATATAGTGAGCAGCGCCAAGCTGCGTACTGCTAAACTTGAACTCAAGCAGCGTGTTCGATGTGATCGTATGCGGAGTGATGCTCTGCGATTTAAATGAGTTGCCGAGTAACGATGCTTTCAAATACAGATCTTGCCCGCCCGATGAGGGCAATCCTAGATTGAGAGTGACTTCTCCCGTTCCTTCCTCTCGAAATCTTATCCGCCTTATGATCGTCGAGCCGCCAGCTGCTAAAGCAGTCGTATCGGAAGGATCCTTCTTCTGCTCCCGGTAATGAAGCATTTCATTGTCAGCATGAATAATAAAGATACGATGTTATCCAGTGACCGGCGTCGATACATTGATGGAAATCCTTTTCCAGACAGTGTCGGTACTTGCTCCGGGGGTGATGTTCGGATTAACGCTATCGATTACATCAGGTACTTCACCGTCAATTAGAGCGAACGATGGTTGGCCGATAAGATTTCCTGCGGAATCGTATACGCCGTAGCCGACGGCCAATACTGGATCGTAAGTAGTTGCATGAGTTGGGTCGGCGTAAACTTGTCTAACGTCAAACTCAATTCGCGTATTACTTGTAAACTGGTAGTTCGGATCTAGAACAAACTGAGCGGCCGACGCCCGCTGCATGACGAATCGATACGTACCGTCTGGATCTTGCGCAGGAAGTCCCGGCGCCACGTAGTCCGAAGGCCCAGACGTGCGGAAGTACTGAAAGTCGGAGTTGCCGAACAGGTTCAATCCCGCTGGATTTGATATCGAGGTTCTCGTCCCCAGGGTATCTGTAAGTCGTCCATCCGAGGGAAGGTATGGCTGAATCTGGTTATTGAAAAGAATCTGCTGGTAGTCGACGTCCTGCCCGTAGCTGGCGACGCCGCTACTGAGGTCTACAGTCGTCGCGTCGGTGACCGCGTATCCCAAATAGTCTGGAAGTGTGTAACCGGGGGCTAGAGGCACCGGTGTACTTGATTGAGGCGTATTGCCTGTCGCCATCGAAACCGTCATGCGGTGGGTCAACTCCGCTTTCCAGACCGGATCATCGACGATGGCGGCGAAGTTCGGATAGATGCTAGGGGAAGCGATGCTGTACTGGCTAGCCCCCTTGGCATCGGCGAACTTCGTGAAGAGCTGCTGCTTGATCGGCCCGCTGTAGGCGATCTCACTTAACGCTTTATTCTTCCCGATACTCGCCAAGTAGGCGGCCAACTGGTCCTCATACCATTCAATAGGAAGCTGGTTGCCTCCAGCGCCGGCCAGGTATGCCAACTCGTCGTAGGTCTTCCGTTCAACTCGTCCGCCAATGCCGAACGTCGGCGGGACATACGTTCCCGAAGGCAACGCGAGATTTACGATTTCTCCCGCCTGACGATCCTCAAATTTCCAAGACGGGTCGACGTCTATCCACTGCAACCCGCTTGCAGTTGGCGCCTTCACTCGAACCCAGGCGTGACGAAAACGGATGGAGTGTGCGAAAGCTCCGAGAATAACTGCATCATCCGAAAGGACGTTGTTGGCGGCGTCTACTGCAACCGCCTTGCCGTCGAATGCATTTTGGATGATTTGGAAAACGACGACCTTAGCTTCAGGGGTCGCGTTCTCAATCCCTAACCACGCGTAAAGATCGTTAAGCGGAACTTGAACATTACCCGAGGCGATATCGGCTTCAAATCCAGCAGTTTCTAGTCGCTTGACAACCAGCGCTGCTTGTTCCCACGGATTGGCGGCTTTTGTTTCAGCGGCTGCTTGCAGCCCCTTCATGAACCCCGCATAAAGCTCCAACTCCACATTATTATAAACCCAAGCAAACTCCTCGATCACCTTCGCCATCGCCTTGTCGGCGTCGAGTTTGTCGGTCGCCGACTCGTAGCCGTAGCCGATCCAACTGCTCCAGTCGGCTGCGGCCGCGAAGGTGGTCGAGCCGTCGGCTGCGGCGGCGGCCAAGCGGACCATCCAGGGGGCCGTGGCGCTGGCGCGGGTGATGAGATCCTCGCGACCGTCGCGATTGGCGTCTTGGATGAAGAGCTTGAACGAGGGGGCGAAGCCGGCGATGGAGACCGCCAGAGGCGCCGACAGGCCGAAGGCGTCGTTGTACTCGGCGATGCTCCAGTCGTAGGTCGAGACGTTAAGCGTTCCCCCCAGGATTTCGTCGCTGCCGTCGCCGTCGAAGTCGCCGACGTAAATGGGTCCCCAGGCGCCGGGCAGCGACTGAGCTTGGTCTTGTTTGAAAAACAGGCTGCCGTCGGAAATGGCGAGGCGATAGGCAGAGGCCGTAAGAATCAATACGTCGTCGCGACCATCGCCGTTGAAGTCGCCGATGTAGAACAGGCTGCTTGCCAGTACGTCGCTGGGCATCACGCCCCAAGCCTCAACATCGTAGTTGCCGGAGGCCGCTGCTCCGACGGCGACGTTCAGCGCACGAGTCGTCTCGTCGAATACCAACTGATCTTCGCGGCCGTCGCCGTTGAAATCTCCCGCGAGGCCGACGGGGGCTGAGAGTTCGACGGCGCCGATGTCTTCCCAGTTCTCATTACCGGCAAAGACATTTGGCGTTTCGAGACGATCGGCGCGACGATCGAACCCTCGTTGATCGACCAAGGGAGAATAAGTCGGGTTGTACGGTCCGCCCGCGTCGACGGCCGGGCTTCCCGGCAACGGCACGTGAGTCAGGGTCGTCCCGCCATGATTGTCGAGGGACGAAAGGAGCGGATCGAGCGGAGCGGCGTTCGTGCCGGCGCGATTGCCGCCCGCCCCGTGCAACAGGCCGCTGTTGCCGGGTCGGCCGATCACATTGTGAGTGCTTCCCGCGTTAAAGGCGCCGTAAATATCGGAGTTGTCCGCGACAAAAGCCGTATTGCCGGCGATGATCGACCCGTGACTGGTGATCGTGGCGCCGTTGACGTTGCACACGCCGCCGCCAATGCCTCCGACGCCGTTGGAGGCGATGTTCTGCGTGATCGTGCTGCGCGAGAAAAGCACACTTGCAGTCGCAGGAGTAGAGTGCGTTGAAGTAACGGCGACGCCGCCGCCGTTGGCCGCCACATTGTTCGAGATCGTGCTTTGATCAATGATGATGGCATTGACGGCATTAATCCATGCACCAATGCCGCCGCCGCCGTTGACGGCCCGGTTGTCGTGGATCGTGCTAGTGACGACCTCGAGTTTGCCGTTTTCCACGGCGATGCCGCCGCCAACGTTGCCGGAGACGTTGCCCGAGACGTCGACGGAGGTGAGCTTCAATTGAGCCACGCTGAAGATGCCGCCGCCGCTGGGGACGGAGTTGCCGCCAGTGATCGTGAGGCCGCTGATTTCAACGACGTTGCTGGTCCCCCATAACGCCATGACGCGGCTGGCGCCGGCGGCGTCGATCGCTAGTTTGTCGGCTCCGGGCCCCGTAATGGTGATGGCCTTGGCGATGACTAACTCGCCTTGGGTCAGTACGATCCGCCCGCCGTGCAACGATGGATTAAAAACAATCGAGTGGTCGGTCGGGTGCGCTATCGCTTCGCGGAGCGACATGGTGAGCGGATCGCTGTCGACCACATCCGCCAGCGTATTGACCGTCACGGTCATCATCTGGCGCGCTTCTAAGGACTCGATGCGTGACAGTCGGCCGTGGAAAGCGGCCCGATGTTGATGCCGCGGGACTCGCCGAAAGCCCAACTTGGCCAGGACATTGTTCCAGCAGGATGGATGGTGACGCATCGATGAATCCTCGAAAATGTCGCGGAGGGGCGAGCCTGGGGCGTTAGGCGAGAACTGGACGAAAGCGTGGCGCTGCGGCTGTCAAATCGGTCTATGGCTGAGAGAGCGCTGTGCTTCGGCGACAGCCTAAAGTCCACTGATGGGGGCGCACTACGGAAGCTCTGGGGGCGCTCTGGGGGCGCAATGGGGAAGCTTTGGGAGCGCTAACTGGCGGGGCACCGACATAAGGCCTGGAAAACGGGGCTCTGCGGATGTTCCCTGCGCGCCGACAGGTGGGACCGATCCCAAGAAGAAATCTTTGGGCAAGTGGCGGAAACCAAGCCGAAGTGCTCTCAGCCGATGCGTTCCCAGAGGACGCCTTGCCCCGAGCCGTCGCCGCTGAAGCGAATCGCCTCATGGCGGTGATGGCGATTGAGGCACTTGACGGCGTCGTGAAGGCGGCGCTTTGGGCATTGCCCCGGTTGAAGCGGCAACGGATCGGCGATCCGACTCGGCCAATTCGCCACTTCAAAAACGTCCAGGATCGCTTGCTGGTTAGACGACTGTTGGCGAAGTCGCTTCACTAGCCGGCCGTCGATCCACAATTCGCGCCGCTGAGCGTCCCAATTCGGCTTCGCATCAACCGTCGAACGACGCTTGGCGCCGCCCAATTCGATTGTGCGCGTCGTGGACTTCTTGCCATCGAGTTTTGTCGATGGAACGGCGACATTCAACGATTCGGCTAGTGCGACTCCTGCTTCGGCGATGATGAAGCAAGACGAGGCGCCCAGCAAGCCACAGTGAGCTAGGCGAAACCTTCGCCTCCCCTCCGCCGATGCCGTTTCCATAGCATGCGCGGCGTATCCTTGGCTCAGGAGCCAGCGCAGCTCGCTGTGAGAAACTTGCGCGCGACGAAACTCGTCGATTTCCACGGCAAATTCCCAGGCGTCCAGGCCGGAGTCGGCGGCGTAGCGATAGGCCCGCCACAGCATCTCCAGCGCCGCCGTCAGCAGGGCTTCGTCCCGCAGGGAGGCGTGGCGGCGGAGCGCCTCTTCGAATGACAACAGGTGCATCGCGCGCTACCGTGCGGCGAGGCGAGCGTTTCGAATTCAGCGGCGGCGCAACGACGCGCAGCCGTTGTCTAGCGGCGTCATTCAGCAGCGTCGTAGCTGGAGAATCCTCCAGGCGCGGGTCAGTGCGAAACGCCGCGCGCTGGTTGAACATCGTGTTCAGGTTAGATTGCCGCGTCCGATGCGCCTCCGGCGACGACAAGGCAGCAGCTTGTCAGCCGAATCGAAAAAATCGCCTCTTCGTGGTGGAATAGTTCCGTATTCGCTCTATCCCCAAAACATTGCCGAGGCGCAGCAGCTTTCAGCAACAAAGGAGATAACGTTAGTAATATACAACTAAGATTATCGGTGTCAATCATTCAGCCGACGAATGGAGACGAAGTGCAGTCGAAAAAATCGACTGCTAACGCCAGAAGCGTCGCAACGTCGTTTTGTTTGAACTGCCAAGGGAGGCTTCGGTTGGCGGCTGCCTTTCGAGGCTGGCGGCGTGGGGGCGCTAGACGGTCACAGGAGTCGGGAGGCTCGGAGAACCGTTGCGGGGGCGGCGGCTGCGACGCACCAGCCCTAACGCGAAGCCGGTTCCGGCGCAGCACATCGCGATGGGCAATGGTTCTGGAACGTGAAAAGCGGTGATCTTCACGCTGTCTGTCCGAATGCTGGCAGCGCCGAACTCTCCCATTCGCAAGTACCCTTGGTGCTGCGCGATAATTGTTGCTGACGTCACGTGTTGGCCAGGCACTAGCAGCCCGTTGCAAAACCCCCACTCCCCACTCCCTCCCTCTGGCGCTAAACTCACGCGAACGAGTCACGTTGATCGAGGAGCCAAGCGATGGGGATGGGACGTCGGCCGCGAGAGCGGCCAAGC
>Ga0163144_10023718_pt1 | contig 12090 bp, 14 predicted proteins | sample OliLak19BULKMAT1_FD_123175 | JGI IMG/M metagenome (GOLD analysis project Ga0163144, IMG submission 123175) | Freshwater microbial mat bacterial communities from Lake Vanda, McMurdo Dry Valleys, Antarctica - Oligotrophic Lake LV.19.BULKMAT1 | ecosystem: Environmental > Aquatic > Freshwater >...
CGGTTGGCGGCAGCACGCGCGCGCGCAGCAGGGTGATGGCGATCTGCCGGCCGATGGTGCCGGCGGCGCCGACGATGGCGACATCCATGTTGCGGTTGTGGCCGGGCGGAGGATGTGTCTCAACCTAAATTCCGTAGTGGAGCCAATCTATTTGGTTCAAACCAATTGGGCATCGTCAGTGGGTAGCTCGGCAGCTTCTCACCTATCAGGTGAACACTGAAATCCGGTGAGAGTGGCCCAGCTGCGGGATCACTTGGGGCCCTGCCCAAGTGATCGGGCGGGAGGAAGGAGCGTGGCTGCGCCACGTGACTGACGACCAACGCCGCAGATGGGCCGCTATCGCCGGATTTAGGCTCAAGGACGATCTTTCCTGGTCAGGTGGGCTGTAGCTGATCGAGGATGGGCTCTGCCAGCCCCGCGATCGTCTGTCGACCAGGCGACTCGAGGTCGAAGACGACGATCTTGTTGCCTCCCTCGCGCAGCCAGCAGCCGGGCAGGAACAGGGTCTGCTGCGGAGCGATCGACGAGAAGCGGCCCAGGCAGTGGCTCGACTGCTCGTCGACTTCCGAGCAGCGCAACCCGCACAAATTACGCGCGTACGAAGCGGATCTGGCGGCTCGCCAAGCATATCGTCGCCGGCGACGTCACGCAGGAGAGGTCTGAATGATCAATGTTATCGGGAACTCATTCTCATTGCGCTCTCATGTTGAGCCCGATAAGCCAGCGCACCGCCGATGACGTCGGACTCGCGGCGGTGCTTCTCGACGTCCGATCCCACATGCTGGCACTGCCAGAGGATACCTCATGACCAAGAACCTGTTCGCCCTCTCCCTCATCACCCTCGCCGGTCTCGGCTTCGCCGCCGAGGAAGCGAAGCCCGCGGCTGCCGCCCATGCGGTCAGCATCGAAGCCCACGACTCGGACAAGGATGGCGCGCTGTCGGCGGCCGAGATCGCCGACATCAAGGACGAGAAGGTCAAGGCTGCGGTCGTGGCGTTGGACGCGGACAAGAGCGGCGATGTCAGCGCGGTTGAAGCCAAGCCTGCGGCGAAGGCCGAAGTGAAGCACTGAGCGAAGTGATCCGTTCGGTGGATCCGCGTCGGACTGACCGGCGCGGATCCACCGGCATTATCACCATGCGCATCCTCATTCTCGTCACCCTGCTCCTTGGTGTGCCAGGCTCTATCCGGGCCGCGGATGCACCGACGTCGGCCGAAACGGTGACCATGCTCGACAATCGCATCGCGGTCGATGGCAGCCCTGTGGATCCGGGCCAAGCTCCGGTGCTGATCCGCTACGGTGAGAGGACTTACTCGATCAAGGTCTCGTCACCGGAAACGGCTGATGCGATGCGGAAGATGAAACCACTCGAAGCCCTGCGGGCCGTGCTGGCGTTCAACCGCGATCTCGCCTCGACCATCGATCTCGATCCAGCGAAATAGCTCCCCGCTACCGGGTGGCTTTCATTCACAGGCAAGGCTACAACGGCCTGCCCAGCTGCCTTTCACCATCAAGCCTTGAGACCTGCGCACGGCAGGCGATGCTCCAACGGTACCAATGGAACGCGACACCTCGCAGCGACGGGCGATTCGCGAGACCTTCGAGCGTCAGGCCCGACCACTCAGCCCCCAAGAGGTGCTGAGCTCGGCGCAGGAGCTCACCGAAGGCCTCGGTATTGCCACGGTCTACCGGACCATCAAGGCGCTGGTCGATGAATGTTGGCTCGCCCTGGTCGAACTGCCGGGCCAAGCGACCCGCTACGAATTGGCCGGCCAGGCGCATCATCACCACTTTTCATGCCGGTCCTGCCGGCGGGTTTACGACATCCCGGGATGCTCTGGGCACCTGCACGCCCATGTTCCCGCTGATTTCGAGGTCGAATCCCACGAGGTCGTGGTGTACGGCCGCTGTGGTGCCTGCCGCAAGCCGGCAGCGGAGCGCGCGGTGAAGACCCGGCGCAAGCCGGCAGCAGAGCGCGCGGTGAAGACCCGGCGCAAGCCGGCCAAGCCGCGTCAGGGCAGCAACGGCTGAGACTCCGGATCCGACACCGCGGGCTGGCCTGCGCTTGCGGCGAGCGCGAACCAGGTCGCGGCAGCGGATGGGTCAGCGCCAATGCCGGTGCCATCGCGAAGGCAGCAGCCATAGGCGTGGGCCGCACCAGGATCACCCATCGCCGCAGCTCGATGCAGCCAGCGCGCGCCGGCAACCGGGTCGGCTGGGATGCCATCGCCATGCAGCAGCAGGAGCCCGGCGATATGGCAGGCCGTGCGATCGCCCAGTCCGGCGGCGCGGATCATCAGCCGCGCTCCTTCCTCCGAATCCATCTCGACCCCGGTCCCATTCCGGTGGCAGGCCGCGAGCAGTCGCACCGCGGGCGGGTGATCGAGGTCTGCCGCACGGGAGAGGAGCGCAAGGACCTCGCCGCGATCATCCCAGGGATCCTGGTCGATCAGGAGGATCTCGGCGGCGCGGACGCAGGCTTCAGGGTGGCCCTGCTGCGCCGCCTGACGATGCCACCCCAGGGCCTCCCGCCGTGCCACCGGTCCATGGCCCTCGCTCTCAGCGTACACCCCCAGATTGAAGCGGGCTTCGCGGTCTGCCAACCCGGCGGCGCGTTCGTACCAGACGCGGGCCGCGAGACGGTCGCGGAGAGTCCCGATACCCTCGTAGAGACAGCAGCCCAGGCAGACCATGGCTGGCGCATAACCGAGGTCCGACGCGGCGCGGTATCTGGTCACCGCTTCGACCGGATCGATCTCCACGCCGTCCCCATGTTCATGAGCCAGACCGAGCGCGAGCATCGCGCGCACGTGGCCAGCGTCGGCCGCGGCCCGCCACCAGGTGAAGCCCTGGAGCGGATCGCGCTGGACGCCTGCGCCGCCGCGGTACGCGCCGCCGAGATTGAACATCGCGTCAGTACACCCGAGATCCGCGGCGCGACGGAACCACCGCACCGCTTCGGCCTGGTCGATAGGCGTCCCGGTCCCCTCCGCATGGCAGCAGCCGAGATTGAACGCCGCCGAGCGATGCCCGCCCTCGGCCGCCCGCCGGTACCACGCGACGGCCTGGGCTGGATCGCTCTGGCAGCCCTCGCCGCGGTGAAGCGACACGGCGAGGCAGTACTGCGCCTCGATATGGCCGCTCTCCGCCGCTCGGTGGTACCAGCCCACCGCTGCGGCGGGGTCGGCCGGCCCGGACTCTCCCTGGTCAAGGGCCCGCGCCAGCGCGTACCACGCAGCGGGATCATCGCCCCCATGGGTCGAAGCCGATTCGGCAGCGAGGTCGACCAGCAGCGTCAGGGACAGCAGGAGACCCAGCGCGGTCATGCGAACACCGCGACCGTCCCATCCGCCGTGCCGACCGCGAGCGACCCGTGATGGACGTTCCAGGCCATGGCCGAAATGCTGTCGGCAAACGTCGCGAGGACCTCGGCGCGGCCGTTGCGCCAGCGCACCACCTGGCCGGCGCGATCCCCCGTCGCGAACAACTGGGGTGTTCCCGAGACCGCCAACGCCATCACCGGTGCCTCGTGCTGCGCGAGCACCACCGGCGGCTGCCCATTGGGATCGCTGCCGTCGAAGCGCCAGACCGCCAGATCGGCGCCCCCCGGAGTGATCAGGATCGGCCGCTTTGGCTCCCAGGCCAGGGCGCGGACCTTGTCGGGGAATCCGTGCAGGTCCCAATCGCGATGATCGGCGATGCGCCAGACGTGGACCGCGCTGTCCTGCATCGCGGCCGCCAGATGGGAGCCGTCCGCGCTCCACGCCAGTCCGATCGGCGCGCCCTTCCAGGCATACGAGCGCTGTTCCCCCGTCTCGGGGCGCCACAGCCAGACGCCTCCGTACGCAGCCGTCGCCAGCCACCCGCGCGACGACCATGCCATCGCGGCGACGGTCACCGGATGCGGACCACAGTCGGCGAGCAGCGTGCCGGTCAGCGTATACACCCGCGCCAACCGCCCGTTGGCGATCGCAACCAGACGTCCGTCCGGGCTCCAGGCGACGTGCTCGGACCAGCCACGCCCAACCTCGATCGCGACATCGGAATCGCCTGCGGTGTCGCGGATCCAGGCGCGACCATCCTGCCCCGCCGTGGCGAGGAGCTCACCGGTCGGAGACCAGGCCCCGCTGCACGATCCGTCGCGGTGCCCCTCCCAGGTTCTCACCACGCTGCCGTCGGCGCCGTGGTGAATCGCGATTGCACCGGTCGCCGGCACCACCAGCAGCCGTGCGCCATCGGATGACCAGGCGAGCGAGCGGACGTGGTCGGCGACCGCGACCTGCCAGCGTGGGCCGGCGACGCTCACGCCCGACATGCGCGGAACCCCTCGACCAGCTCTTCGCGGTCGAGATTGCGGCCGATGAACACCAGTTGGCTCAATCGCGGGCCTGTCCAGGGGCGGTCGGGCTGCGCGTCGAAGAGCATGTGCACGCCCTGGAAGACCAGGCGCCGATCATCGCCGGCGATGTTGATGATGCCCTTGGTGCGGAAAAGATCGACGCCGCGCTCGCGCAGCAAGGCGCCCAGCCAGGCATTGAGCTTGGCGAGATCGATGGGAGCGGATTCCTCGATGCCGACCGAGGTCACCTCGGCGTCGTGATCGTGGCCGGCGAAACCCACCTCGGCGACCGGATCGACCTGCCTATCGCCGGCGAGGAGCGTCAGCCCCACCTCATCCGGACGATGCTCGCAGAGGATGGCATAGGTCCCGGCCGCGAGGTCCAGGCCGAGATCGATCGTCTGGCCGGCCGGCTCCAATGGGACACGGTGCCACGCCACGCCGGGGACGATCGTGTTGCCCGGTCTAAGCCGCGGTGCCGCACGCAGGTCGGCCGCAACCGCCTGCTCGGCGGCGAGGCGCAGATCCGCCGCGGAGGAGATCGCCAGCACCGCGATGGCGACATCCGCATCGCTGCCGTCGCCGGTGCAGCGCAGTCGGTGCGGTCCAGCGGCGCAGGTGAAGGCGCCGGCCCACTCGAAGGGATACTCCGGTTCAAGGAAGGTCGGCTTGACCTCCAATGCCCGGCTCAGGTCGAAGCCGCCGACATCAAGCACCGCGGCGAGATCGATCTTCGCGCGCGTCGTGCGATGGACCCTGGCCATCGCGTTGATGCCATGGATGCGCGCCTCGAGCCGATCAAGCTCGGCGGTCTCGACCAGATCGGTCTTGTTGAGCAGGATGACATCGGCGAACGCGATCTGCTCCTTCGCCTCCGGAGCCTCGTCAATATGCTGGAGGATGTGCTTGGCGTCGATCAGCGTCACCACGCCGTCGAGGCGGAAATTAGCGCGCATGTCGCTGTCCACAAAGAAGGTCTGGGCCACTGGCGCGGGATCGGCGAGTCCGGTGGTCTCGACCAGGATGTGATCGAAGCGGTCGCGACGGCGCATCAGGTTGCCGAGGATGCGGATCAGGTCGCCGCGCACGGTGCAGCAGATGCACCCGTTGTTCATCTCAAATATCTCCTCCTCAGCCTGGATGACTAGGCGGTCGTCGATCCCGATCTCGCCGAATTCGTTCTCGATCACCGCAATCCGCCGGCCGTGCTGGCCGGTAAGGATGTGGTTGAGCAGGGTGGTCTTGCCCGCGCCGAGGAAGCCGGTGAGCACGGTGACAGGGATGCGATCGGAATCTGGCATGGGCTGCGCCTATTGATGATGGGTTATCACTATCTACTTCAGATGACGCCCGGGACAAGGCCTCTGACCCGGTGCCGCATCGGCATCGCGACCGGCTGCGCTGCGACCCAGGAGTGAGGCGCGCTGCGCGGGCCTGCGCCTCAGGACGCCGATGCGCGGTACGAACGAAGCCAGGCGTACAGCCGTTCGCCCGGGCAGACGGTGTTCTTGAGGTCGCGATGCCCGAACACCGCGCGCGCGGGAATGCGGCGGCGCCCGCGCTGATCGGCGAGCAGGGCGACCAGCGACGCCAGCTGCGGCGCCGAGGGAAGCTGGCGATCGAATTCGCCGATCATGGTGACCCCGAGGTTGCGGCGGTTGTTGTCGCCGCCGCAGTGCGCGCCTTGGTAGGCGGCCGGCCGGCCTTCGTAGATCGTGCCGTCCTTGCCGATCAGGTAATGATAGCCAATCGCCGCCCAGCCGAGGTTGGCGCGGTGGTGATGCTCGATGCGCTTGATCAGCTCGCGATCGGGGATCCCACTCGACGAGAGGTGCTCGCCGGTGTGGTGGAGGGTGATCCGCTCGATCGGCCCCATCGGATCGCTGTTGGCACCGACCGCCTCGCGCGTCCACCCCGAGCGCGGAACGATGCGCAAGCCTGCCGCCGGAGCGGCAGACACGGCCGGAGGCGGGGCAGCCGGGAGCACTGGGGATGGGCGGCGCGCGACCGGCCGCACGACCGGCGGCGCGACCGGATCGACGGCTCCATAGCGTCGGGTCGCGCATCCACCGACCAGCAGCCCAAGCCCCGCCAGGATCACCATCCGCCGGGTCAGCGGAGCGCGTTGGGGATCTCCGCCAGCGAGCTGGTCCATCCGGGCCTACTCGAACTGCCAGGTCAGCACCGCGCTCTGCCTCGGCGCGGCGACCAGGAACCCGTCAGCGGCCGACCTTCCCTGGGTGAACAGGCGTCGGCCCAGCGCACGCCGGCGCCGCGGCTCGGCGAGGCTCGGGTCGTGCTCGACGAAAAACCGTTCGGCCTCTTCCTGGTCGGCGAAGGCATAGCGCGAGGTCCAGTCGATCAGCGTCACCTGCGGGGCCGGCGCAAGCGCCCGGGTCGCCGCGATCACCAAGGCATGCCCCGGCGTCTCGCAGCCCTCCGGGGGAAGGACGGTCGACAGGGCATGCCGTCGCGGGCCCGCTTCGGCCGAGACGACCCAGCACAGCGCGCGTCTGGCGTGGCGGGCGGTGGCGCGCCAACAGCCGGCGACATCCTCGCACTGGCCGGGCACATGGGCGCAGAGCACGACCTCTCCGAGCAGGCGGTCGCGCGCCGCGAGTTCGCTCCATGTCTCGCGCAGGATATACCCCGGTCCGGCCCTCATCGCCATGGCATGGGCGATCCGCCTGGCCATGAAGGCGTTCGGCTCGACGGCGATCCACAGGCCAGCGGGCCCGATCAGCGCGGCGCCGACTTCCCCGGTCCCCGCGCCGACATCGACCAGGGACGTGGCCTCGCCGACCGCGGCGCGGATCGCCGGGATAAGCCGCTCGCGATAGTCGGAGAGCGCCTGCCCCCGCGCGTGGCAGGCGGCCTGCGTCGCAGTCCACAACGGAGTCGCCAAGGAGCCGGATGGCATCCCGGGAATGATGGTAATGATTTATGTTTATCAACACGTTAAGCCCGTAAGGCTTGCTCGCGATTCACGCAGGTCCAAGACCCACCGCTGCACCAGAAGGCGTACGCCGGAGCGACTTTCACCCCGGCTGGTGGAGGCCCAACTGAAGGACCGCGAACCGCACGGGCAGCATCGAGACCAGCACGGCTGAGCACAGCACGAGCACCGCAGCGGTGCAGGCGAAGTCGCAGATGCCGATCAGCGACAGCCAGGCATAGCCATCGATATGGCGGGCGTGGCCGGCCCCGGGATGGGATGGAAAGGCGGCGTGGCGCACGGTCAGATCCATGGGGCAGCCCCTCTTCTCCGAAGCAAGCGGCCATGGCTGGGGCCGGCACGCGCGCGCGGGGCATCCGTTTGTCCGCTATCTGCCGAAAATTGATCGGTCGTTCCGGCCGGTGCGGGCGCTGCGTCTCTTGACATTGATAATCCATTATCGATAAGCAGGCCCGCCCATGAACGCCGCCCCCGATACCCGCAGCTTCAGCCGCGAACCTGGCGAGACCGCCCGGCCCGGCGAGATCAAGGAGTGCCTCGGCCGGGTGCTCGACGAGTTGCTCGTCCATGGCGGTCACGGCCAGTTCGACGTCCGCCTGCGCTGGGTCGGCAAGGGCCTGAAAGAAGTCTGCATCGTCGCCGGCAAGGAGTACCGCTTCGTGGTGCGCGTCGCGGCGGCGCCGACCGCTCCGCCGGATACCCCGGCCAGCAAGGCCTAACCGGCCATCATCTTCCCCACCCGCCCGGGGTTCCAGCAGGGCGGGGTCGCCACCGGCCGTCGGTGGGACACTGGCAACCAACGCGGTTCAGGACGGGATCCAGCGCGGATCCGCCCCGGCCACAGACACGGGAAAGTAAAACCCCATGTCCCACAGCTCCCTCGTTTCCGGCGCCCGGCGCCCCAGCCGTCAAGGCCTCACCCTGCTCGAACTGGTGGTCGTGCTGACCATCCTGGTCGCGCTCGGCGGCATCCTCGTGCCCGTCCTGGGCAACTTCCTCACCCGCAGCCACGTGGCGACCTGCGCCACCAATATCAACGAGCTGTCCAAGTCGGTGCTGCAGTTCAACGCCGAGAAGGGAGCGTATCCCGATCGCTGGCAGACCGGCATCGCCGGTGTCAACATCCCTGTCGATACCATGTGGCAGGGCCAGCCGGCCGTCGCGGCCGGTGCTGTGATCAACGAAGCCGTCCATGGTCAGTCGGGGATCCTGACCGCTCCCCTCAATGGGGACGATATCGACGCATTGGCCGCGGCCCGGATCACGACCGTCTACGATCACGGCGCCGCCACCGATGTCACCTTCAGCATTGGTGCCGCCCCGCGCTTGGTGCTCGGCGGCGATCTGATCTTCCTGACCAATGAGCAGGCGATCGCGATCAATCTTCCAGGAGATGCCGCCGCTCTCCCGAACGTCATCGCTGCCCAGCGCTACGTCTGGCTGGGCATGGGCCCCGAGTGCACGCTGTTCGGCCAGGGCGCCTTGGAGGCCCCGGCGCATTTCAGCGATGTAGAGACCCTGCGCGCCGACCGTGCGTACAGCCGCTTCGGTGCGGTCTTCCAGCTTGCCAACGATGCCGGCGTCGCGCTGAGCACCGCGAAGTTCAAGCGCATCACCTTCAATCTTGAAGGCACCGCGGATGGCTTCGAGACCGCCGAGAACCACATCAAGGTCTTCTACGAAGAAGTTCGCAACTGATCAGTCCCTGAACCGAGGCCTGAGGGTCGTCCATCCGCGGGCGCCAGGCCATGTCGCATCGCAGTCCCCTCCCCCGGCCACACGAAACGGGGGAGGGTCTGCCTTTTCATGAAGAGCCCTCTGATGTCCCCTGTCCGCACCGCTCTCACCCTGCTCGAGTTGGTGGTCGTGGTGACCATCCTCGTCGCCCTGGCCTGCCTCGTGGTGCCGCTCACCGCGGGCACCACCGACCACGCCCGACGCACTGCCACCCGCGCCACCCAGGCCGCCATTGTCCAGGCGATCATGGGCGCTCCGGGCAGCGTGGGTTTCTACGCCGACCTCGGCCACTTTCCCGCCGACCCCGCTGACCTGCTGACCAAGCCGGCCGGCTCACCCGATTATGATCCGACGACCGGCCGCGGCTGGCGCGGACCCTACCTCCTCATCAGCGGCATCCTCCGCGACGCCTGGGACGAAGGCGAGACGCCCGCCGAACGCGTGGCCCTGTCCCTGCCCCCCACCTCGCTGCGGCTCGACGACGCGACCCGTGCCGGCGCCGCCCTTCCCTACACCCGCGCCGAGCTAACCAGCCTGACCATCCGCGCCGCCGGGCCTGACCGCCTCTTCGCCACCGCCGACGATCTCGACGAGGTCGTGTGGTCTTCGCCCTGACCGCACCGGAACCCCCATGACCATACCCAGCGAAACCCCAACCGTGCCCAACTTGGCGGTCAGCGTTCGGCCGCCTCGCACGCTGCTTGGGTGGCTGTCGCTGATCGCCCTGGCGATGGGTGTCCTGGGCATGATCGCCACCGCGCTGCTGCTGGTGCGCGAACACCGGATCACCCCACCGCCGGTTCAAGCCTTCGCCGCGCGGCCTGCACCTGTTCCCGACTTGGCCTTGGTGGCCAATGGCGAGGACTGCGTCGACGCGACCGACGGCTGCGCCGCGTGCAGCGTCGAAGAGGTTCGGTATGTCGCGCACATCGCGGATGGACGTCTCCAGGCGCTCCTCATCGCCATGGTCAGCAGCCTGGCCCTGTTGATCGTCAGCCTCGGCCTCACCCGTGTGCCTCCCGGTCACTGACATGCGCCACCGTCCCACCTTCCGTCGCTGGGCTCGTGCCGGCCTGTCGCTGCTCGAACTGGTCGTCGTCCTCGCCATCCTCGCCACCCTGACCACGGTCGCGACCGTGGCGGTGCTGCCAACCGTGGACGCCTCGCGCCATGAGGCGACCCGGCGGACGCTGGAGGACATCCGCGACGCCAGCGAAGGTCGACGCGGCACCGCTGGGGTGGTGACCGGCTTCGCCGCCGATGTCGGCGAGTTGCCCACCGCGCTGGCGCAGTTGACCAGCTCCGTCCTTCCCGCGGGGCTGACCCCCTGGGCCTCGCGCTCGTCAGTCGTCACTCTCGACGGCGCCACCGGCACGATTGCCCTTCCCGGCGGGTGGCGTGGGCCCTATCTGCGCCTGGGCGTCGGCCAGGCCGCGATCACCGACGGCTGGGGTGACGCCTTCGTGGTCAGCGGAGGGGCGGGCGCTGATACCCAGGTCATCACGATCGCGCACGAGGCGCCGTATGCCGTGCCGTTCGGCTTCGGCGCGGTGCCGGTGCCGGCGCTGACCGTGCCGACAACGGTCGCCCTGCGCTTCGCCACCGATCCCGGGACGGTGGTGCGGGCGATCGCCATCCGCGGCCCCGATCCGGCGGTCGGCGCGGAGCTGCGCAGCGAGGCCGAGCTTGATCCGCGTCCCGACCCGGCGGCGCAGAGCGAGACCATGACCGGCCGGATCGGTCCTGGCCTGCGCGCCATCGTCCTCGCCCTCGACCGCGATGGCGATCTCGTTGCCGAGGCGCCGCTGGTCCAACGCGATGTGGTGATCCCACTACCGCCGGCGGCGACGATCGATCTCGGGATCGTGCGCTGATGGCCGCCCGCCCACGCCGGATCACCCTGCTGCTCATCACTGGCTCGGTGATCGCGCGTGCCGATGTCGAGCCGGCGTCGGCCGAGCCGCTGCGTCGGTTGGCGCAAGGGCAGCGGCCGCCGGTCGACGACATCGAGGCGGTGATCGACACCACCTTCGCGCTGAGTGACGAGCCGCCGGGCACGGTGTGGATCCTCTGCACCGATGCCGCCCAGGCGCGCCTAGAGATCCAGCGCACCACCCTCGAGAGCCTGCCGGTCGCCCTGCTGCCCAACCGCTTGGCCCAGGAGTGCGAACCGCTGACCGGCCTGCCCGCGCTCGACACCGTGGTCGCCTGGCGCGAGCTGGCCCCGCAGGGCATCGACCGGGTATTCTGGGTGGCGCAGGCGCCCAGCGCGTGGTGGACGGCGGCCCAGAAGTTGTTCACCCGGCGGCGTCTGCGCCTGGGCGGCATGCTCCATCCCGCCGGGCTGCCCGCGCAGCTCGGCCGACCAGCGTCCGGGGTGGAATGGCAGCGCATCGAATCGTGGGGGCCGACCACCCTCACCGTCACGGGCGACGCGGTGGGCATCGCGCGCTTCGCCGTGTCCGCCCAGCCGTTGGCCCAGGTCCTGCGCGAGGCCCATCCCGACGCGACCCTGCTGATCGGTCCGGGCCAGACCGACGTCAGCGTCGAACTGTCCTCGACCGAGGCCGGCCTTCCTCCCGCCGAACTGATCCAGCGGCTCGACGATCCCGAGCGGCTCGGCGCGTGGTGCGTGGCCTGGGCCGTGATCCTGGCCGGGGTCGCGCCCGGCACGGCGACCCCGGTGCCGATCCTGGTCGCGCCGCCCCGACCGCTGGCGTTGGGCGCGCAGCTCGCCCTCGCACTGGCGCTGTGGCTGGTCGCCGCCGGGCTGTGCTGGGGGCACTGGCAGTGGTCGTCGCGCGCCGCGGCGCCAGCCCAGACGGCGGATCCCGTCGCCGAGCAGAAGAAGCTCGACGAGCGCCTCGCCGCAGTCCAGGCGGCGATCGCCGCCGGCGAGAAGGCCGAGCTCGAGCGGCGCGGCCGCCGCCACCGTGGCGCCCTGGCGATGCGCGCGGTCGGCGCGCTGACCGACGACGCGACCACGGTGGTGACCGCGATCCAGGTCGACGCCGACCGCCTGAGCGTCGCCGGGGTGACGGTCGACGCCCAGGCGCCC
>Ga0163144_10023721_pt1 | contig 12088 bp, 9 predicted proteins | sample OliLak19BULKMAT1_FD_123175 | JGI IMG/M metagenome (GOLD analysis project Ga0163144, IMG submission 123175) | Freshwater microbial mat bacterial communities from Lake Vanda, McMurdo Dry Valleys, Antarctica - Oligotrophic Lake LV.19.BULKMAT1 | ecosystem: Environmental > Aquatic > Freshwater > Lake...
GCAGCAGCGCAGCGCCGAGCACGAGCATCGCGGCTCCGCTGCGCACATCACGCTGCAGCGCGACCAGCACGCCGGGCAGCGCGAGCAGCAGCAGCGGCGACATCGCGCGCATCGCGCCCGGCACGCGCAGCGACTCGCGCAACAACTCCCAATCGGGTGCGCGCTGCGTGACGCTCTGCGCGATCGCTTGCGCCGCCTCAGCGAGCACCAGCCACGCGACCACGCCGCCGAGCAGCGCAGCGACGCCACCCGCGATCCACGCGCTGCGCGTGCGGCCGCGTGGCGCGTGCGCGAGCACCGCGATCGACAGCGCTGCGCAGCTCGCCGCAGCGAGCCCACCACCGCCGATGCCGCTGCCCGTCGACAGCAGCCCATCGCGCACTCCCGGCAGCAGCAGCGGCGCGAGCGCGACCGCCGCCGCGACGACGGGCTCGGCCACACGCGCGAGCGCCGCACACGTCGCCGCGGCGAGCAGCGCGCTCAGCGCGATCCGCGCGAGCAGCTCCACGTCCGCGAGCGAGGCCGCGCCTGATGCCGCGCCCTGCGCGAGCACGAGCGCGCCGACCGCCAGTGTGAACACCGCGACGGGCGCTGCGAGCGCCGCGTCACGCAGCGCGCGCGCCCGCTCGACCAGCCGCCCGACGCGCTCGAACGTCGCCGCGAACGCCGGCAGCAGAAAGCCGATCGCCAGCCAGTGAAAGCGATCGCCGTCGAATACGTACTTCGAGAACAGCAGCAGGCTCGCCGTGCCGAGCGCGATCGCGCTGAGCGCGTAGATCGGCCGCTTGCGCAGCAGATACAGCAGCCCCGGCAGGGCGAGCGCCATCACCGTCATGCGCGTGCGCAGGCCGAGCGCGCCGCTCCAGGTACGGCGCAGTCCGGCGCTCAGCGGGACGCTGAACGAGTCGGTGTTGTCCGCGACCTGCGGCTCGCCGTGCACCACCGCGAGGATGCGGTTGTATCCGCTCAGCCACGGCCGCCCGAACATCGACCAGTTCACCAGCGCGCCGACAACGAGCACCGCTGTGCCCGCGAGCAGCGCGCGTCCGAGAGGTCGCCACGCGCGGCGCTCTGCGAGCAGCAGCGCGAGCGGCGGGATCATCATCAGCGCTGTCGGACGCATCAGCACGACGACGCCGAGCAACGCGCCGGCCCACGCACCGCGCGACTCCGCGGCGCACATCATCGCCGCCATGCCGAGCGCGAGGATCGAGGCGTCGAGCTGATAGTCGTACATCTGCTCGCGCACGCTGGTCGTGTAGAGCAGCGCGACCGCCGCGAGCGCGCTCGGCACCGGGCCCGCAAAGGCGCGCGCGAAGCGATACGAGAACGCGCCCGCCGCGCCATAGACGAGCACCGTGAAGATCAGCGTGCCGACGAGCCCGAGCGCCAAGAACAGCGGCAGCGAGAGCAGCGGCAAGATCCACGTGTGCTTCGGGTAGTGCTCGCCGTGCGCGCCGAGCGCGATGTTGCTCCAGCCGACGTCGAGCTCGCGGTTCCAGCCGAGCGTGCCCGAGTACCAGCTCGCCGCGAACGGCTGCTCGAGGCTGCCGCTCTCGAGCAGCGTCGTGCCCATGTTCACGTAAAAGCGGCCGTCGCGATGGATCCAGGTGCTCGGCGCGTACGCCCCGACCACCTCACACGCGCTGAGCAGGAGCACCACCAGCCCGACAGCGAACGTCGCGCGCTGGTCCGCACTCGCGCTCGTGCCCGGGTTCGCACTCGCTCCCGCCACCGCAGAGGGCCGCACCGATCAGCTGTTCAAGAGGCGGTGCACGAAGCGCTTCTCCCAGCGGATCGCGCGCTCGTACTCCGCGAAGGTGCGCTCACGCGCGCGGAATTCCGGCGTGTGAAACTGGCGCCGGCCGTTGCTGACGGGCATCGGCATCACGTGGTGCAACATCTCGTGAAAGACGATGTACTCGACGAAGAAGCGCGGCACGAACGGCTGATCGAGCGCTGGATGGATGCGCACCAGTTTCTCTTCCGAGCAATACGTGCCGAGCTTGATGCTCTGCCGTCGCTGCCGTCCACGCACCGGCGGCGCGCGCCGACCCCAGGTCACCGTCGCATCGACGAGCCCCTGGAAATAGCGCGCGTTCAGCAGCTCGAACAGCGACGCAAGATCGTGATGTGTGCCCGCCGTGCGCAGCAGCCGCGGACGCCGTGGCGGAGGCGCGATGTGCTGCCGACGGCTCTCGATGAAGCCGCCGAGCAGCGTCGAGGCGTTGCGATCTCCGTCGCGCAGATAGCGGCCGAGCGCCGCCAGCGTGAACGGATCGGCGTCGAGGAACATGTGGTGCAGCCGTAGCCGCAGCACGCCGCCTTTTCGCGACGACGAGATCATCGTGCGACGGTTGTCAGTGACCGCGAGCATCAGCCGATCGCCGAGGATCAGCGCCAGACGCTTCTCGAGTTGCTGGCGCGCACCCTCGTGTACGAACAGGTGCGGGAATGCCGAGGGGAAGACGAGCTCGCTCTGCGCGGCCTGCGTCGGCACGCGCAAAGCAGCGCGCCGGGGCGCAGAGTCAGGGCCGCGCCGGCTGTGGCGTCGGGTCGACGAAAGCTCGCCCGCAGCGAGCCCGGTGGTTGCCGCTAACGTCCTGAAAGGAAACGTGATTTGCTTGCCGTCTCCCATGAATTCCGAGCCTCCATAGGCGCTCGTTGCCGGTCACGCTAGGCTGCGCGTACCCCCCTGTCAAGGACCACGATGGAAGCTGCAGTAAACACGAAAAAGAAGGATACAGATGGCACATATGGAAGCGTCCACGTGCGCTATTTCGCCGCCGCACGCGACCTCGCAGGCTGCGCCGATGAACAGGTCGCGCTCGATCCCGGCGAGCACACGGCGGCCAGCGTGGTGGCGCGTGTCGCGGCGCTCCATCCGGCGCTCGGTCCTCACGTCACGCGGCTGCGGGTCGCGCTCAACGGTGAGTTCGCCGAGCTGAGCGCGCGCGTCGTTGCGGGCGACGAGCTGGCGCTGATGCCACCCGTGGCGGGCGGAGCGCCGGAGCCGGGCGAGCGAGAGCCGGCGGAGCGCGTCGTGCGTGCGGAGATTCTCGACGTGCCGCTCATGCTCGAGCGCTGCGTGCGCGATGTCTCGCATGCAGGCGCGGGCGGTGTAGTGAGCTTTCTCGGTGTCGTGCGCGACCACGCCGATGGCGCGCCGGTCGTGCGGCTCGACTACGAGGCGTACGTCGAGCTCGCGACGGTCGAGCTGCGCCGCGTGCTCGAGCGGGTCGCCGCGCAACACGTCGGCGCGTGGCTGTCGGCGCAACATCGGGTCGGGCAGCTCGTCGTCGGGGACATCGCGGTGGTCGTGGTGGCGTCGGCGCCGCATCGCGGCGAGGCGTTCGAGGCGTGTCGCGCGGCGATCGATCGGCTGAAGGAGACAGTGCCGATCTGGAAAAAGGAGTGGGCGCCTGGCGGCGGCGGTGCGTGGGTCAATTTCGGGTGAGGCGCTGCGCGAAAGCCGCGAAAGAAGCCGCGCGCGAAGAAACCAGCTTGACGTCGATGTGTTCCCCGAGCAGCCTTAGACCGGCTGGTCGAACCGGGCGGTATACGGCGCCTGACAGCTGCACTTAGTCAGCCTCGATGCCACTTCCGCGATTTCAGAATCTCGATGCGTCGCGCCGCCAGTCGATCCTCGCCGCCGCAGCGGAGGAGTTCGGCGAGCGCGGCTTTGCGGGCGCCTCCTACAACCAGATCATCGAGCGCGCCGGCATCAGCAAGGGCGCGATGTATTACTACTTCTCCGACAAAGAAGACCTCTTTCACACCGTGCTCGATACCGCGCTCGCGCAGTGGTTCGAGCAGGTCGGCTTCCCGTTCCGCGCCGACGACGCCGAGTCGTTCTGGGCCGCTTGCGAGTCGATGTACGCGCGCAGCATGCGCTTCATGCTCGCCGATCCGCTCAACGCTGCGATGTGTCTGGCGATCACCCGCGCGCGTGAGCGCCTCGAAGGGCAGCCCGCGCTCATCGCGCTGAACAAGCGCATGTACGAGTGGACGACGGAGCTCGTGCGCCATGGGCGAGAGGTCGGCGCGGTGCGCACCGATCTGCCGGCGGAGCTGGTCGTGCACGTCTCGCTCGCGCTGATCGAGGCCGGCGATCGCTGGCTCGCGTCGCGCTGGCACGAGATGACGCCCGACGCCGTCGAGTCGAGCGCGAAGACGATGGTGGCACTGCTTCGACGCGTCGGGGCACAGGAGGAACGTCGATGATCAAGCGAGCGGCAACGAGCTCACGGGCGCGCGCACCGGGGCCAAGCGGCACGATCGGCCTGCGCAACGTCTTCAGCTTCGTCGGTGACCAGCTGTCGTTCATGCGCGGCCTCGCCGAGCGCTTCGGCGACGTCGTGCAGCTGACGATGCTCGGCACACGATGGTTCATCGTGAGCCACCCCGACGACATCGAAGCGGTGTTCGTGAAACACGCGCGCGTGATGAAGCGTGACGACTACGCCGCCGTGCTCGAGCGCGCGCTCGGACTCGGCCTGCTCACCAGCGAAGGCGCGCTATGGAAGCGGCAGCGCAAGCTGATGTCGCAGGCGTTCGTGCCAAAGCGCATCCAGAGCTACGCCGACGCGATGGTGCGCGTGACCGACGCGGGCCTTCGCCCGTGGCGTCATGGTGAAGAGATCAACCTGCATCAAGAGATGTCGCGCATCACGATGGAGGTCGTCGCCGAGGTGTTGTTCGGCGCGGGCGTCACCAAGAACGACGTGACCACCGTGCGTGAGTCGATGGAGGTCATCAACGAGTTCTTCGCCAACAGCCCAGAGGTCGTGGTGAAGCTGGCGGCGTGGGTGCCGACGCCGCGCAATCGACGCATGACGCATGCGGTCGCGCAGATCGACGAGCTCATCTTTCGTATCATCGCCGACCGCCGCAGCAGCGGTGAGCAGCGCGACGATCTGCTCGGCACGCTGCTCGCCGCGCAAGACGACGACGGCGCGAAGATGAGCGACAAGCAGCTGCGCGACGAAGCGGTGACGCTGTTCCTCGCCGGCCACGAGACGACCGCGCTGACGCTCGCGCACACGATGTTCTTGCTGAGCACGCACCCGGAGATCGAGCGCAAGCTCTTCGCCGAGCTCGAGACTGTGCTCGGCGGGAAGCTGCCGACGGCCGCCGACGTGAAGGCGCTGCCGTACACGGAGCGCGTCATCAAAGAGTCGATGCGGCTATTTCCGCCCGCGTGGACGACCGGTCGTGAGGCAGAAGAAGAAGTGGAGATCGGCGGACACACGATCCCGAAGGGCGCGCAGATCCTCATCAGTCAGTGGGTCGTACACCGCGATCCGCGCTGGTTTCCGAACCCGGAGGGCTTCGACCCGGATCGCTGGCTGCCCGAGCGCGCGAAAGAGCTGCCGCGCTATGCGTATTTTCCTTTCGGCGGCGGTCCGCGCGTGTGCATCGGGAATCACTTCGCGATGATGGAGGCGACGCTGCTGCTCGCGATCATCGTGCAGCGCTGGCAGCTCGAGCTGCTGCCGGGCGAGCGGCTCGAGCTGAGCCCGTCGGTGACGCTGCGTCAAAAGGGACCCGGCCTGCGGGTGCGGCTCGCTGAGCGCGCTTCACGCCGCGCGCAGAAGAGCGCTGCGCGACCAACGCCGAGCAGCGCTTCGGCCGGACATCCCGTCGTCTCGGCTAGCTGAGCCGCCAAGCTCCCGATCGATCGACGCGCTGCTAAGCTCGGCGCGAGTGCAGCACAAACCCAGCGTCGAAGTGCTCGATCGTACGCTGCTCGCGATCGATCGCGCGCTGCCGAGCGGTCGCGTGCGGCGCGATCTCGACTCGCGCACGGCGTACGCGCACGACGAGAGCGAGACCACGCCGCACTTGCCGGACGCGGTCGTCTGCGCCGAGTCGACGAGCGAAATCGCGGCCGTGCTGCGCGCCGCGAACGAGCACGGTGTTCCGGTGACGCCGCGCTCCGGCGGCACTGGGCGCGTCGGCGGCGCAGTGCCGGTCGCCGGCGGCATCGTGCTCTCCACCGAGCGCATGGACGCGGTGAAGGGCGTCGAGCAGGACGAGCTGCTTGTGGTCGCGGGGCCCGGCGTCGTGCTGCAGACACTGCACGAGACGGTCGAGCGCGAAGGCCTGTTCTATCCGCCCGATCCATCGTCGCTCGGCTCGTGCCGGCTCGGCGGCAACGTCGCCGCCAACGCCGGTGGACCACGCGCCTTCAAGTACGGCACGACGCGCGACTTCGTGCTTGGTCTCGAAGTCGTCACCGCCGACGGCACCGTGCTGCAGCTCGGTCGACGCACGCGCAAAGGCGTGACCGGCTACGACCTCACGGGTCTCGTCGTCGGCAGCGAGGGCACGCTCGCGGTCGTCACCGAGATCACGCTGCGTCTCGTGCCGCTGCCGGAGCGCGTGGTCACGCTGCTGGTGCTGCTCAGCGATGTGCACGTCGCGGCGCGCGCGGTGAGCACGCTGGTCGCGCGCAAGATCGTGCCGCGCTGTCTCGAGCTGCTCGATCGCGACACGCTCGCGATCTTGCGGCCGAGCACGTCACTCGCGCTCGACGCGCGCGCCGGCGCGATGCTGCTGATCGAGCTCGACGGCGCAGACGCGGCGATCGACGCGGAGCTGACGCGCGTCGCAGAGGCGATGGACGATGTCGGTGCGCTCGAGGTGTTGGTCGCGACCAGCAGCAGCGATCGCGAGCGGCTGTGGGCCGCGCGGCGCGATCTCAGCTACGCGACGCGGCGCATGGCGAAGAAGAAGCTGAGCGAGGACGTCGTCGTGCCGCGGACGCGCTTGCCGGAGCTGCTCGACGAGGTCGCTCGGATCAGCGAGCGCGAGAAGATTCGTATGCCGGCTTACGGTCATGCGGGCGACGGCAACATCCACGTCGCGCTGCTGTGGAACGAGGACGACGAACGTCCACGCGTCGACCGCGCGATCGAGGCGTTGTTTCGCGCGACGGTCGCATTGGGAGGCACGCTGAGCGGCGAGCACGGGATCGGCGTGCTGAAGGCGCCGTATCTCGGCCTCGAGCAGAGCGACGCGCTGATCGCGATGCAAGAGCGGGTGAAGGCGACGTTCGACCCTCGGGGGATTCTGAATCCCGGGAAGATCTTCCCGGCGCAGGCGGCGCGGTGGCCGCACACGCACGGCGGTTGTTGAGAGGCGCTGCGCGGCTTTTGCGCGGTGCGCGTGAGGGGCACCCACGCCGCGCCCCGCGCTCGAAAGCGCGTTTCTAAGCGCTGGCGTGGCGCCCAGCGAGCCACCCGGTGGTAGCGGCGCAGCCAAAGCCGGTGCCGTCGCGGGCGGGGTCGTGACCGGTGAGGAGGGCGCCGCAAACAAGAAGGTCGGGGGCGCGCGGGCGGGCGCTGCGGTCGAGGGCGCGGAAGCGTTCGTCGAAGGCGATGCCGGCGCGAAAGGCGGGGCCGCCGATGAAGGGGTTGTTGCCGAACAGGACGGCGGTGTCGCGGCCGCCGCTGCTGGAGGCGAGGGCGAGCACGCGACCGTCGACCCACACCGGCAGATCGGCGAGCGGTTCCCGTATCTCGCCGCCGCGCGTCACGAGCCCGCCGCTCGTGTGTTTGCCGGTCGCGAGCACGACGGCTTTGGCGCGAAGCTCTTCGCCGTCGTCGAGCACGACGGTGGTGCCCGCGGGGCGCGGCAGAATCGCGCGCACGCGGGCGCTGCGGCGGGTGCAGCCGCTCTCGCGCAGGGCCGCGTCGATGCGACGCACGAGGCGCAGGCCCTGTGGTCCGGCGAGCGGTGCGATGACCTCGCCGACGGGGACGCCGACCTTCGCGAGGAGCTCTGCGGCGATGTCGTCGCTGCGCAGTCCAAGCACCGGCGGCAGCAGTACGGCGTCGTGCTGCGCGCCGGCGACCGCGCGTGTCAGCGTCTGCACGAGGCGCGCGCGGCCCTCTTCGCCATCGGCGATCGCGGCGATCTCGTGCGGGTGAAGGAGCGCGTCCTCGCGACGGCGGAAGAACTCGAGCTCGAGCGCGCCGAAGCGACGATCGTCGTCGGCGATGTCGGCGACGTCGGCGAGCGACGCGGCGAGGAACGCAGAGTCCGTGTAGCGATAGCCGCGCAGCACCGCGACGGCGATCGCGCCGCCGCGCGCGCTGTCGAGCGCGAGCACGGCGTGCTGTGCGGTTGCCGCACGACGCGGCAGTCCGAGATCGGTCGCGAGCAGCAGGCCGGTGCCGCGCAGATCGATGGGCCGATAGATCGCCAGCGCCGGCAGCACGCGCTCGTGCGCGGCGCGCACCGCGTCGACGACGTTCATGCCGAGCTTCGCGTAGGGATGCGCTGTGTCCTCGCGCGACTTCGCGATCAGCGCCTGCTCGAGCGAGCGCGCCGGGCGAAACACGTCTTCGGGCGACGCGTTCACGTCGGTCGCCACGTCCCATGCGCCACCTGCGAGCGCGCTCGCGCCGGCGTGCGCGTCGAGCACCAACACGCTCGCGCCTCCGTCACGCGCGGCGAGCGCCGCGGCGAGCCCCGCGACGCCTGCGCCGATCACCAGGACATCGGCGCCGCTCATTCCTTGCGGCCGCCTTCGCGCACGCGCAGCCCCTCAAAGCCGAGGCCACCTGCGCCAAAGCGCGCCGCGAGCAGCTCTTCTTGCTGCGCTTGCGCGCCGTCGATCGCCATCGCACGGCTCTCGTAGCGCTCGACCAAGAAGCGCGCGGCGAGCAGGTGCGCTTCACGCGGCGGATAGCCGTTCTCCTCCGCAACGAGCTGTGCGCCGCGGTGAGCGCAGCGCATCGCGCCACACGCGCCGAGGCCGAGCCGCGTTCGCCGCGCGACGTCTTCGAGCGTGCGCGCGCCCTCTTCGCGACAGGCGTGGCGCACCTCGCACTCGAGCACCGGCTCACACGCGCACACCACGGCGCGCTCGTCGCGGCTCTTCGAGGTGCGGCCGAGCACCGCGTCGGCGCGGCTGCCATGACGGTAGACGAGGCGACGCACGGCGAGCTCGGGCACGCCGAATTTCTCTGCGATCGGCCGCGGCGGGACGATGACATCACCGCCCGGAAGCGCGGCCGTGTGCGTCGTGCAAGGCGACTTCACGCCGAGCTCTTTGGCGACTACATCCGTCATCTCTTCCGCGAAGATGCGGAAGCTCGCGAGCTTGCCGCCGATCATCGAGTAGAGGCCGGCGACGCCGTCCTTCGTGCCGTGATCGACGATCTCGTGCTCGCGCGACAGCTCGTCCTCGGTCGGTCCGTAGGCGTACAGAGTCGGCCGCGCGCCGACGGTCGTGCCGATGATGCGCGCATCGCGGATCGACGGCAGCACGCGCGCGACGCCGGAGACGAGATAGCGCACTTCATCCGTGGTCGCGCGCATGTCGTCGAGATCGCCGAAGTAGTCGTCGTCGGTCGTGCCGATCCACGACAGATTGCCCCACGGCATCACGAAGATCTGCCGGCCGTCGATCGCGTGGGAGACGACCGCGTAGTTCGACACGCGGCGGTCGTAGCAGACGTGGATCCCCTTGCCGGGGCGCACTTTGGTGGCGCTCTCGCCGCCGAGCGCCGCGGTGATCGGCGCCCACGCGCCGGTCGCGTTGATGACGATCTTCGCGGTCGTCGTCTCACGCTTGCCGGTCAGTGTATCGCGCGTGACGACGCCGTGGACGCGACCGCGCGTGCCGTCGCTCTGCTCTTCGCGCAGCAGCGCCTCGACCTCGGTGTGCACGTGGATCTTCGCGCCGTGCTCGCGCGCGTCGATCGCGTTGAGCACGCAAAGGCGGTGTCCGTCGGTGCCCCACTCGTCGAAGGTGATCGCGCCAGCGAGGTCCGTGGTGAGCCCGGGCTCCAACGTGCGCACCTCGCTCGGCGTCAGGCGCGTGTGCGGCTTGCCGTGCTTGAGCGGCTGATAGCGATCGTAGAAGCTGAAGAACGCGTCGACCGCCGCGAGCATCACCGCGGCCTTGCGCGAGTCGTTCGGGATCGGGAACAGAAAAGGGATCCGGAACAGCAAGTTGGGCGCGATGGCTTGGATGTAGCCGCTGTCGCGACACGACTGCTCGGTCACCTCGGGATGATCGGTGAGGTAGCGCACCCCGCCGTGGATCATCCCGCTGTTGTTGCCGCTCGCACCGAACGCGAGATCGTTCTTCTCGAACAACGCGACCCGCAGCCCGCGCAGCGCGCAATCACGCGCGACGCCGGTCCCGTTGATGCCGCCGCCGATGACGACGACGTCGAACATCGGCTTTTCTTCGCGCGCGATCGCCGCCATTCCCGTGGGGACGACTATGTGTCGACCTCACGGAAAGGCAACGCCGATCACCCGCCGCTGGTCGCGTCGCTGCTCGTCTTCGGCGCGCTCTTGTCCGCCAACTCTTGCGCCTTGTGCTCTGCCTTGCTGGCGAGCTCCTTGGTGGCGTGCGCCGCCTTCTGCGCGGTCTCTTGGACCTTGTGCGCGGTCTTTTCGCCGAGCTCGTCGAGCTGATGGCTGGTCTTCTCGAGGGCCTCGCCGACCTGCTCCGCGCCCTTCTTCGTGAAGGCGCTCACCTTCGCCTCGACGCTGGCGACGACGTCCTTGGCCTTTGCCGCGAGCGTCTTCGCCTTGTCTGCCGCGTGGTCGATCTTCTCGTCGATCTTCTTCATGTTCTTGTCCATGTGCGGCAAGTGCGCGCCAATCGGCGTGCGTCAACCGCGGTCTTGCCGCCGCATCAGATGTCCGGCAGCGTGGTCGCCGTGCGTGGCAGTCGTGCGAGATCGAAGCGGGCGATCAGCGCGGCCGGCGCGAGCCGCTCGCCGGGCTCCGCGAGGCCGAGCGTCGCCGCGAGCATGCCGACGATCGCGTTGGCCTCGGCGCCAAGCTCGCGCATCGACGCGAGCGACGCCGAACCGTGGCGCTTGCCGAGCCGCTGACCATCGGCCGAGAGCACCAGCGGCACGTGCAGCCAAGCGGGCGGCTCACCGCCGAGGGCACGCGCGAGCGCGAGCTGACGCGGAACCGAGGAGAGAAGATCGTCCCCGCGCACGACCTCGCTGATCTGCATCGCGAGATCGTCGACCACGACCGCGAGCTGATAGCTGTACGCGCCGTCGCTGCGCGCGACGACGAAGTCACCGCCGCCGAGCGTCCCCGGAGCGACGCTGCCGGCGAGCAGATCCTCGAATCCAGGCGCGGGCTCCGGCATGCGAAAGCGCCAGCTCGCCGCGCGCTCCGGATGTGTCGGCCCGTCGCGACAGGTGCCCGGATAGCGCGGGCCCTCTTCGTCGAGGCCGTGCGGCGCGCTGGCGATCGCGGCGATCTCGCGGCGCGTACACGTACACGGATAGACGCGACCCGCATGGCGCAGCGTCTGCACCGCAGCTGCGTAGTTTGCAGTGCGCGCGCTCTGCACGTACGGCGCGAACGGGCCGCCGACGTCGGGCCCCTCGTCCCAGTCGAGCCCAAGCCAGCGCAGGTCGCGACGGATCGCCTCTTCGGCGCCGGGAACGACGCGCGGCGCATCCAGATCCTCCACACGTATCACGAATGAGCCCGCCGCCTGACGGGCACGCAACCAGGCGATCAGCGCGGTTCTGGCGCTTCCGAGGTGCAGCGCACCCGTCGGCGAAGGCGCGAAACGGCCTCGATACATCGCATATCGCGTGTGATACATCGCCGTTCCCGCGTTGCGTTCTGCCACCGCTTGTGTGCTCCTTCCACCCCGATGCGTGGCCTCGACGATGTCTGCGGCTGTTTCCCGACGGGCCGACACTACCCTGGCATCGCCGACATCCTGGCGCGCACCATCGTGCAGATCGCCGGGCTCGTCCGCGAGCACACGGCGGATCGCATCTGGTCGACGCAGTCGTTCTGCGTGATCGACTTCGAGACCACTGGGCTCGACGCGGAGCGGGATCGCGTCGTCGAGATGGGCATCGTCGTGTTCGACCACGGCGTCGTCACCCAGAAGCGCCAGTGGCTGATCCATCCGGAGATGGCGATCCCTGACGAGAGCAAGGCGATCCACGGCATCGGCGACGACGAGGTGAAGGACGCGCCGAAGTTCCGCGAGCTCGCCGTCGAGATCGCGGCGCTGCTCGAGGGGCGCATCCCGGTCGCGTACAACGCGGAGTTCGATCGCAAATTTCTCCACGCC
>Ga0163144_10023724_pt1 | contig 12088 bp, 10 predicted proteins | sample OliLak19BULKMAT1_FD_123175 | JGI IMG/M metagenome (GOLD analysis project Ga0163144, IMG submission 123175) | Freshwater microbial mat bacterial communities from Lake Vanda, McMurdo Dry Valleys, Antarctica - Oligotrophic Lake LV.19.BULKMAT1 | ecosystem: Environmental > Aquatic > Freshwater >...
GCATAGATCGTGTCGCCGGCAAAGCTCGGCGCGGCATGCCGGCCGCCGTTGATGGCGGCGATGCACAGTGCATTGGCCAGGCCGTTGAACGACAAGGCGCGTGCCAGGCTGATGATGTGGCCGCCGTAGACGATGCGCTTGCCGAAGCGGCCCTCGCGCTCGACATGCTGGTTGAAGTGCACCTTGGCGGTGTTCTGGTACAGCCGCGTGGCGAGCATGTGCTCTGCTTCTTCGATGGTCATGCCGTCGATGTGGTCGATGCGCTCGCCGGGCGTGTAGTCGTCCCACAGGTATTCGCTGCCGGCGCGGGCGCCGTCGTAATGGCCCGGCGCTGCGGTGAACGGGCAGTGCAGGTCGGCCACCGGCACGCTGTCGGGCAGCGTCGGTATCACGGCCTCGGGCGCCGGGGCATCGAGGTCGCGCTTTTTCACCATCACCCAGCGGCGGAAGTCGAGCACGGTGTCACCATGCTGGTTCTTGCCGGTGGAGTGCACGTAGACCACGCCGGTCTTGCCGTCCTTGTTCTGCCGCAGGCCGATGACGCGCGAGTCGCTCGTGACGGTGTCGCCCGGGTACACCGGCACGCCGAAGCGGCAACCGGCGTAGCCCAGGTTGGCGATGGCGTTCAGCGAGATGTCGGCCACCGTGCGGCCGAACACCATGTGAAAGGCGAGCATCGAATCGACCGGCGCCCGCGGCAGGCCGAGCGCGCGGGCGAACGGGTCCGACGACGCCAGCGCGAAGCGGTTGCCGAACAGCGCCGTGTACATCGCCACGTCGCCGGTGGTGATGGTGCGCGGCACGGCGTGCACGATGTGCTGGTCGAGGCGGAAGTCCTCGAAGTAGTTGCCAGCGCGGGTTTTGGTGGTCATCGCGGGCCGCCTAGAAGCCGTAGGCTGCCGCCAGCGCGGGATCTTTGCGTGCCACCAGGCGTGCCAGGTCGACCATCACCTTGGCTTGCTTCCAGGTGGCGTCGTCCTGCATCTTGCCGTCGATGGTGGCGACACCGGTGCCGTCGGGCATCGACTCCAGGATGCGCTTGGCGAACAGCACTTCTTTCACGTCGGGGCTGAAGACGCGCTTGGCGATCGCGATCTGGTTCGGCGCCAAAGACCAGGCACCGGCGCAGCCCATGATGAAGGCGTTACGGAATTGCGATTCGCAGCCGGCTTCGTCCTTCAGGTCGCCGAACGGGCCGTAGAAGCTGCGGATGCCGCTGGCCGCACACGCATCGACCATGCGCGCCAGCGTGTAGTGCCACAGGTCCTGCTGCGCGAAGTTGCGCTCGGCCTGGCCTGCCACCGGGTCGGCCAGGACGCCGTAACCGGGGTGGCCACCGCCGACGCGGGTGGTCTTCATGCCGCGCGACGCCGCCAGGTCGGCCGGGCCCAGGCTCATGCCGTGCATGCGCGGGCTGGCGCGGGCGATGCTCTCGACGTTCTTCACGCCCTCGGCGGTTTCGAGCAGCGCGTGGATCAGGATCGGCTTCTTCACCCCGAAGCGGGCTTCGAGCTGCGCCAGGTACTGGTCGACGAAGTGGATGTCCCACGGGCCTTCGACCTTCGGGATCATCACCGCGTCGAGCCGGTTGCCCACGCCTTCGACGATCTGCGCCAGGTCGTCCAGGATCCACGGGCTGTTCAGGCAGTTGACGCGCACCCAGAGCCCGGTGTCGCCGAGGTCGGCGGCGCGCGCGCCGTCGATGAAGCCTTGCCGTGCCGCGCCCTTGGCGTCGATGGGGATCGCGTCTTCGAGGTTGCCGCACAACACGTCGACCTGGGCCGCGGTTTCCGACATTCGGTCGCGGATCTTCTCGATGTGCGGCGGAAAGAAATGCACCACCCGTTCGGGCCGCACCGGCAGCTCGCGGAACGGCGCCGGGGCACCGATGGCCAGGGCCTTGTAGAAGTTGTTCGGCAGTTTCATGGGCGGGGCTTTCGAGAGGTGTTTCGAGACGCGATCAGAGGGACGGCCCGGCGACGATGCCGGCGTCGTGCAGTTTTCCGACTTCTGCCGACGACAGACCGAGCAGCTCGAGCAGGATCTGATCGGTGTGCTGGCCGAGCGTTGGCGCGGGTGCGGCAGGCAGGCGCGGCACCTTGCTGAAGTTCAAAGGCGACGCCGGCGCCAGCGACGCGCCGATGCCGGGCTGATCGAGCAGCGTGAACATCGGGTGGGCGGTCGACAGATCGGGGTCTTGTTCTATCGCCTGGCGCACCGTGCGGTAGGGGCCCCAGGTGACACGCGCGGCGTCGAAGGCGGCGCGCACCTCGGCCAGCGTGCGGGCGGCGAACCACGGCGTGAAGATCGCGGCCAACGCTTCGCGGGCGCGGAAGCGGTTGCCTTCTTCGTTCAGGTCGAGCCCGCTTTGCGTGGCGAGCGCGGCCACCGCATCGGCGCTGCCGGTGGCCTTCACCAGGCAACTCCATTGCAGGTCGGTCAGGCCGACGACCATCGCCCGTTCGCCGTCGCGTGTGACGAAGTCGCGGCCGAAAGCGCCGTACAAGTCGTTGCCGTAACGTGGTCGGTCGACATCGTTGACCTGCACCTCGGCGAGCATGCCCAGATGGCCGAGCATCGCCAGGCCGACGTCCTTCAGCGCCAGCGTGACGAGCTGGCCTTCGGCGTGGCGGTCGCGGTGGCGCAGCGCGGCGAGCATCGCGGTGGCGATCATGTTGCCGGCAATCGCGTCCCAGGCCGGGAACACGTGGTTGGCCGGCACGGGGCTGTCGGCCGGGCCGGTGAGCAGCGGGAAACCCAAGCCCGGGTTGACGGTGTAGTCGACCTCCGAGCCGCCGTCGCGGCGCCCCAGCAGGTTGACCATGATCAGGTCGGTGCGGTGGCCAGCGAGCTTGTCGTAAGCCAGCCAGCCACGGGCCGGAAAGTTGGTGCTGAACAGGCCGGCGTCGGCGCCCGGTGCGCAGATCAGTTGCGTCAGCAGCTCCTGCCCGCGCGGCTGGCGGATGTCGATGGCGATCGAGCGCTTGCCCTTGTTCATGCCGGCCCAGAACAGCGAGCGCCCCTGGGCGGTGACGGGCCAGCGGGCGTGGTCGAGGCCGCCGCCGATCGGGTCGAAGCGGATCACATCGGCGCCGAGTTGCGCCAGCGTCATGCCGCCCAAAGGCGCGGCGACGAAGGCCGAGCCTTCGATGACGCGCAGGCCGTGCAGGATGCCTTTCATGTCAGTTCCCGACGGCGAGGTACGCCAACAAAAAACGAGCTGGCGAACCGGGTCGATCAGTTTTGCCGCCACGGCGCCGGCGTTGCCGGTCCGTCGGCGGGCGGCTTGCGGCGCGGACGCCGCAGGGGCTCGCAGGCGAGGAACAATCCGCAGGGACTGTTCCTCGCCCCGCTTGCCCCCCTCGGGGGGGTGAGCTGGCGCTGAGCGAGCGCCTGCGCGCTCGGTCGGCGCCGAGCGAGCGCCCGCGCGCTCGCGAGGGGCCGGAGAACGACCGACGGCCTGCAGGCCGTTGGGCAGCGAGCGCCAGCGAGCTTGGGGGCACCATTTCTAGACCACGCCGTTGGCATGCAGATGTGCGATCTGCGTCTCGTCCAGATCGAGCAGCTCGCGCAGGATCTCGTCGGTGTGCTCGCCGAGCTTGGGCCCCAGGCTGCGGATGCTGGCCGGGGTTTCCGACAGCCGGGGCACCGGCGCGGGCACGATGATCTGCTCGCCGGTGTCGGGGGCGTCCATCGCCACCAGGTTGCGGCGGGCGTGGAATTGTCGGTCGCCGAAGATGTCGGCGATGTTGTTCAGCGGGCCGGCCGGCGTGTCGGTGGCGTAACAGCGCTCGAGCACTTCTTCGCGGGTCAGCGCGCCGCACCAGTCGCGGACGATCTCGTTGACGTCGTGGCGGTGCGCGAGCCGCGTTTTCTGCTCGCCGTAGGTGTCTTCGGTGGCGAGCTCGGGCCGGCCCATGGCCTGGGCGAGGCGGGCGAACAGCAGGTCGGTGGCACAACTGATGGCGACCCATTTGCCGTCTTTGGTGGAAAAGTGGCCGTGCGGCACGGCAAAGTCGTTGTGCGACGAGCCGGCGCGTTCGCGGACGATGCCGAACATGCCATAGGCCGGTGCCAGCTCTTCGGTGCAGCGGAACACCGACTCGTACAAGGCCGCGTCGACATACTGCCCTTCGCCGGTGCGCTCCTTGTGGCGCAGCGCCAGCAGCACGCCCAGGCAGCCGTACAAGCCGGTCATGTAGTCGCCCAGCGTGGTCGAGCCCGGCGTCACCGGCGTGCCCTTGGGCATGCCTGCCAGGTAGGCGATGCCGCCCACCGCATGCGCGACGCGGGCGAAACCAGGCCGGTCCTTGTACGGCCCGGTCTGACCGTAGCCGGTGACGCGCAGCATGATCAGCCCGGGATTGATCTTCTTCAGCACCTCCCAGCCCAGGCCCCACTTTTCCAGCGTGCCGGTGCGGAAGTTCTCGCACACCACATCGGTCTTGGCGACCATCTGCTTGAACACCGCCACGCCTTCGGGGTGGCGCAGGTCGAGCGTGATCGATCGCTTGTTGCGCCCTTCGCTGAGCCAGGTGAGCGTGTCGCCGCGCTGCGACGGCGTGCCGAAGCGCCGCAGCGCGTCACCGCCGTCGGGGTGCTCGACCTTCAGCACGTCGGCGCCGAACTCGCCGAGCAGTGTGGCGCAATAGGGCGCGGCGATCACCGTGGCCATGTCGATGACACGGATGCCGGCCAGCGGCAGTGGCTTGTCGGGTGTCGTGTTGGGGTGGTTCATGCCGTGCCCTCAGATGACCTTGTGTTGCCGCAGGCGCTGGATCTCGTCGGCATGCACGCCGAGCAGCTCGTGCAGCACGTCGGTCGTGGCGTTGCCGAGCTTGGGCCCGAGGTTGGTGATGCGGCCGGGCGTGGCCGACAAGCGCGGGATCACGCCCGGCACCACGACCTCGCCCAGCTCTTCGGCCGGCACGCGCGCCAGGTTGCCGCGCGCCGCGAACTGCTCGTCGACGAAGATGTCGGCGATCGAGTTGACCTTGCCCACCGGCACCTCTTCGGCCAGGCATTTGTCGAGCACCTCGGTGCGGTCGAGCGACGCCACCCATTCGGTGACGAGCTTGTTGATGTGGTCGCGGGCGGCCAGCCGTTTGCGCTGCGGGCCGTACTGGTCAGGGGCGGACAGCTCGGGCCGGCCCATCGCCACCGACAGGCGTTCGAACATCTTGTCGGTGGTGCAGGCGATCGCGATCCACTTGTCGTTCTTGGTCCGAAAGTGGCCGTGCGGGCAGGCGACGAAGCTGCCCGAGCCTTCGCGCTCGCGGATCTTGCCGTGCAGGCCGTAGGACGCCGCGATCTCTTCGAGCACGCGGAAGATCGCTTCGTAGATGCCGACGTCGATGATCTGGCCCACGCCGGTGGCCTCGGCGTGGCGCAGCGCGACCAGCGCACCGATGGCACCGAACAGGCTGGCGATGTAGTCGCCCAGCGGCACGGTGCCCGGCAGCACCGGGGTTTCGCCGGGAAAACCGGCCAGATAGTTCAGGCCGCCGAACGCTTGCGCGATGTGCGCGAAGGCGTGCCGGCGCCGGTAGGGCCCGGTCTGCCCGTAGCCGGTGACACGCAACATCACCAGCTTGGGGTTGGCCGCGTGCAGCACGTCCCAGCTCAGGCCCCAGCTTTCCATGGTGCCGGGGCGAAAGTTCTCGATCAGCACGTCGGACTTGGCGACCAGTTTGAGGAACAGTGCCACGCCGTCGGGCTGCAGCAGGTCGATGGTCACCGAGCGTTTGTTGCGGCTCTCGCTGAGCCATGCGAGCGTCGCATCGGGGCGTTCGGTCGCGGTCCCGAAGCGGCGCATGGGATCGCCGCCGATCGGGTGCTCCACCTTGATGACGTCGGCACCGAACTCACCCATCACCGACGCCGCGTACGGGCCGGCGAGGAAGTTGCCGACATCGATCACGCGCACGCCGGTCATCGGCTGCGGCGCGGGGGTTTCGGTGCGGGGCGATGCGTCGCTCACGGTCTTCTGACGAGGCGGATTTGTTGCCGTCAAGCCTGCAATTTCTGGAGGACTCAGGTTAAATTTGCGCGGCGCGTGCAAGGCCGGGTGGAATCCCGCGCCTTGGTTCAGATTTTCTGAAGTGACTATAGGATTTGCTGATGGATGAAGACTTCCAGGCCTGGATCGGCCGTACGGAAACGACTGCCGACCCGCTGTGTTGCGTGCAGGCTCAATCGGCACAAGCCATGCTCGACGACCCGGCCTCGGCGCTCGCGGATGGCGACGCGCTGCCGCCGCTGTGGCACTGGTTCCACTTCCTGCCGCGCGCACCGCAAGCCGGGCTCGATGCCGACGGGCACCCGCAGCGGGGCGGTTTCCTGCCGCCAATTCCTTACCCGCGCCGCATGTTCGCCGGTGCTCGTTTGCAGTGGCACCGACCGCTCGTCGTTGGCATTCCGGCGCAGCGTGAAGCCCGCATCAGCGACGTGCAGATGAAGTCTGGCAAGAGCGGACGGCTGGCGTTCGTGACCGTCACCTACCGATATCTGCAGCAGGGCGCGCTGTGCATTGAGGAAGCGCAGGATATCGTCTACCGCGAACCCGGTGGCCGCGTCGCAGTACCGCTGGGCAATGAATGGCCGCCGGTTGCAAAGGGCAGCTGGACGCGCGTGTTCCAGCCCGACACCCGATTGCTGTTCCGCTTTTCGGCGCTCACGTTCAACGCGCACCGCATCCACTACGACCGCGTCTATGCGGGCGAGGTCGAGGGCTACCCGGGGCTGGTGGTGCACGGCCCGCTCACCGCGGTGCTGCTGTCTGAGTTGGTGCGGCATTCGACGGCACGGCCGATGCGCGCCTTCAGCTTTCGCGGCGTTGCGCCGCTGTTCGACCTGGGGCCCGTGCGCCTGGTCGGCACACCGAACGGCGACGAAGTCGCCTTGCAGGCGCAAGGCCCCGACGGCAGCGCGGCACTGCTCGCCACCGCAACGCTGGCTTGAGTTCGCGTTGTCCGACGGCCTCACCGCTGCCCAGGTTCCGACGACTTTGTGCAGCACCTTGCCGTAGCTGCCTCATCGTTTGTCGTCCATCGTGCTGGCGCAGTACGGCCGGGTCCTTCCGGAGCACGCTGCTACGATTCAAGAGCCGCTTTGTCACCTCATAGTCCGCCATGCACATCACGCTGCGTCATCTGCGCATCTTCCAAGCCGTTGCCGACCATGGCTCGGTCTCGCGGGCGGCCAACGAGTTGCACCTGACGCAGCCAGCCGTGTCGATGCAGATGAAGCAACTCGAAGAGCAGCTCGGTCTGGCGCTGGTGGAACAGATCGGCAGGCGCATGTGCCTGACGGAGGCCGGCCAGGCCCTTCATGTTCATGCCAGGGACATTGCCGGTCGCATCATCGAACTCAACGTCTCGATGGAGCAGTTCCGGGGGCTCGAACGTGGTCTGCTGCGGCTGGCCGTGGTGTCGACTGCGAATTACTTCCTGCCCACGCTGATTGCAAGTTTCAACGCGCGCCATCCGGGCGTGCGCGTCAGCCTGCAGGTTGCCAACCGGGAAGTCGTGTTGTCCGCGTTGACCGACAGCAGCACCGACCTGGCGATCATCGGTCAACCGCCGGACAGCGCAGACATTGTGGCGCAGCACTTCAAGGACAACCCGCTGGTGGTCATTGCGGCCCCGGGCCATGCTCTGGTCGGGCAGGAAAAGGTGACCTTGCAGAGTCTGGCAAAAGAGACGCTGGTGGTTCGTGAGCCAGGGTCTGGCACACGTGCCGCGGCAGAGCGGCACTTTGCGGCGCATGGCCTGACCATCCGGCCCGGCTGTGAGTTTGGCACCAACGAGGCCATCAAGCAGGCGGTGCGTGCCGGGCTGGGCCTGGCGGTGGTGTCGGCGCAAACGATTGAACTCGAACTGCAAACGGGCTGTCTTGCCGTTCTATCCGTGGAAGGATTTCCGATAGTGCGCCATTGGTACGTGGCGCATCGAACGCAGAAGCGGCTCTCGGCTGCAGCAACCACCTTTCTCAGCATGCTGCTCGCAACCGACCCCGCCAGCACGCCGAGCCTGTCTCGAAAGCGCGCACCCAAGTCGCCGGCAGCCGCCTGAGGGTCATTGCGGAATTCGAGCATGGGCTTTCTGTGGAATGAAGGCGCCTCGCGCGACAGACACAGGGCTTGAAGGCCGTTCATCCAGACACGATATGCCTGGCGTGACCGATGGGCCGGCGCATCGGCGTTCAGCGATGGCCGCGCGGCGAAATCACGATCAAACGCGGCTTCATCGACGACATCAGCGGCCGACTGGAGGCTGAGCGCATTCACGCGCTGGGTAAGCCTTTGCTGCTGGTGCACGCGCTGCGAGAAGCCGTGGTCACGCGCTCGGCGTCTTGACCATGCCCGACAATCGGATGCGCGCCCAGCCATCTGTGTGCGGTTTGCTGCCCGCCACCTTCAGGAGAAGAACCATGACCTCACACCTGTATACCCAATCGGTTCCAGTTTTCAAACAAATGCTGACGGCGATGAAGACCATACTGGCACTGGCCGACGCACACGCTGCGGCCCATTCGATCGAGCCCAATGCGTACCTGCAAGCGCGGCTGTTCCCCGACATGTTTGCCTTGCTCAAGCAAGTGCAGATTGCGGCGGACTTTGCGCGCGGTGTCTCGGCACGCCTTGCAGGCGTCGAGGTACCCGCCAGTGAAGCCGAGGAGAAGAACTTTGCGGATCTGGATGCGATGTTGAATCAGACCCTGGCATTCTTGGACAGCCTGCAGGCCGCGCAGTTTGACGGCAGCGAGAGCCGCGAGATCGTCTTGCGCCCCGGCACACCCAAAGAAAAGAAGCTCAACGGCCAAACCTATCTGGTCCATTACGGATTGCCGCAGTTCTTCTTTCACGTCACCACCGCTTACGCCATCCTGCGCCACAACGGCATCAAGATCGGCAAAAAGGACTACATGGGCGCGTACTGAGCAACGGCAGGGTGCGCCGTGCAGTCCGCCACCAAGCCGATCCTGTACTCCTTCCGCCGCTGCCCTTACGCCATTCGGGCGCGGCTGGCGATCAAGGTATCTGGTACGGCGGTGGTGCTGCGCGAGGTCGTGCTGCGTGACAAACCTGCAGCACTCATCGCGGCGTCACGCAAGGCCACAGTGCCGGTGTTGCAGTTGCCCGATGGCACGGTGCTGGAAGAGAGTTTGGACATCATGCGCTGGGCGCTCAACATCCATGACCCGCAAGGTTGGCTGCGTGTCGAGGAAGCGGATGAGGTGCAAGCCTGGGTCAAACTCAACGATGGGCCGTTCAAAGCACTGCTGGACGGCTACAAATACGCCTCACGCCACGCTGGGCGTTCGGCGCACGACTACCGCGACGAAGCCATGGCCTTGATGTTGAAGCCAATGAACACACGTCTGGCAGAGCGGCGTTTTTTGCTGCGTGATTCAAGCTCTTTGGCCGACATCGCGCTGCTGCCGTTTGTGCGTCAGTTTGCGGCTTGCGACAAGGCCTGGTTTGAAAGCGCGCGGCTCACGCGAGTGCAAGGCTGGTTGACGCAGCTCACCACCACGCCACTGTTCGAATCGGTGATGTCCAAGTTCAGCCCTTGGCGGCCGGGTGATGCGGCTGGGGACCCCATGTTGACGTAAGGGCGGTGGCTGACTCAGCCGGCAGAAGTGATGTGCGGCATGCAGCTGCCAGCGATGCTGACTGCTGATGTTGAGCGTTGCCCAGTCAGCAGCATGGTCCTGCCAGCGATTTCTCCCGCCAGCAGCCAACCGTCACTTCTGGCCGCGTCCGGCGCCAGCGAACGTCAGCGTCACCGCGGCGGGGGTGAGCGACAGCTGATCGGAAGTCAGATCGGCTGCTATCGGTCGGCTCGTGCCGACCGATAGCAGCCGGCGGCGGTTCTCCCGGTGAGCGACCGGTCTACCTTGGGAATTGACCTTCGCACGCGCCGCAGAGAAAGTCGGTGACGGCGACAGCGGTCGTTCGCACATGTCGACCGGCGGTCGCGACAGAATCGGGAACGAGCGGCTGCATCCGGTCGACACGAACTGACGCTGCCGACTCATCAGCGACGGTCGATGCCTTGGAGGAAATAACTTGGACATCTGGCCGCTGGATCGGGATGCGATGCAAGGCGCGAAGTGCGCAGTGGGCGAGCCACACAAGCGATTCGCGACACCGCGGCGCGGCCAGGGCGAGCGAGTCAAATGTTCAAGTTGTTCTGGAACGAGCCCCAAGCTGTGGGCCAGGCTGCCGAGGTCGAAGAAGGCATTGAACTCGTCCCGGATAGATTGCGGCAAGCTGGCGCCAATGGCCTCCTCGGTCATGGCGAAGAAGGTCCCGGCATACTGACGTCGGTACAGCGTGGTATGCCCGGGGCAGTAGCGCTCGCAGCAGACCGAGGCTGCATCCGGCGCCCGGTGCGACTGCCGACTTCTGGCTTGCATGCGTTGCTCTGGTCGAAACCATGGTTGTTCACGGGCAGCAGAACAGGGCGCCGGAAAGAGCGTGGCCGCCTTGGCTACCGACGGGAGCGGTGCAGATCGCGCCCGTCGGGCGATTCGACAGCCCCGCCATCGGCCGGTAGCCCGAGCAGCCCGAGCGCGAGGCGGTGCACGCGCGACGCCGGCTCTGCCAGCGCATGCAGCACGTTCAGGTGGTGTCGTCCAGGCACTGTTTCGCAGACCGGCATCGCACGCCGGCCCCACGCGCGGGCGATGGCCCGGTGCTGGCTCAGGAATGCCTCGCTCTCGTCTCCGCCCACCACCGCCAGCAGCGGCCCAGCCGGCGGGGGCATGTGCAGCGGGCTCAGGCGGTAGGCCGAAGCCGCGCTCAAACCCAGGTCAGGCGCCAGGAAGGGCGCGTGGCGCAGCGGTGCCAGGTCGAACACGCCCGACACCGACAGCGCCGACCGTACCAGCCGCGCTGGCAGTTCGGGCGCCACTTCGGGCCAGCGGCAGCACAACATCATCGCTGCCAGGTGGCCGCCGGCCGAGTGGCCCGCGACCACGATGCGCTGCGCGTCGCCGCCGAATCGAGCGGCGTGGCGGTACACCCAGGCCACGGCACGCACCAGTTGAAGCGTGATGTGCTCAACGCTGACCGCCGGGCACAAGGCGTGGTTCGGCAACACCACCATCGCCCCGGTGCGCACGAAGGGCAGGGCGATGAATGACTGGTCACGCTTGTCGAGCGCACGCCAATAGCCGCCGTGGATGTAGATCAGGATGGGAGCGCCCGGCAACGGGTGGGTTCGCGCCGTGTCATCGCCCGCTGCGCGCTCAGCCGGGAACACATCCAGCGTCTCGCCGGCGCCATCGCCGTAGGGCAGGTCGAGATGCGAGCAAAGTTGCGCTCGGGCTGCCGCCGAGCGGTCGAACCACGCTTGCAGGATCGCCGGGTGGTCCGGAATCCGGCCCCGGTTGTTGTACTGGCGGTCGTGCCAGTCGGCGTCGTGGCGGCTCATGGTTTGCCGTTCGGCGAACCTTTGGCGGCGGCCGCACGCGGCTTGCGCGCGGGCCGGGCCACCGGCGCGTCCGCAGCGGCGGCGGCCGCGTCGCGCAGCGCCGCGTCGATCAGGGCATCGGCCATCCACAGCGCGATGCGCTCGACCTCACGGTCGGGCAGGCCCCAGATGTCCTTCAGGATCACATACGGTTCGATGCCATAGACGACCGACAGCGCGCGGTGCAGCCGGTCGCGCACCGCCTTGGACATGCCGGCGGCCAGCGGCGCGATCGCGTGTTCGAGGATGCGCACGCGGTGACCGCGCCGATAGGGCTCTTCTTCGAGCAGACCGGCGCGCTCCAGCGCCCATTGCTCCAGGGACAGTTGCGCCGCGGCGCGCAACTGTGGCTCGAACTCCTGGAAGCGCGGGAAGGTCTGCAAGAACAGTTCGTGGACACGCCCGCGGCCGTCCGGGTTGTCTGAAGCCAGCGTGCGCACAGGCCCCAGCGACGCGTGGATGACGGCCGTGACGAGCGCGCTGCGGCTCTGGAAATAGCGGTAGGCCGTGGCGCGCGAGACCTTCGAGCGCACTGCCACCTCGGCCACCGAGGGAATGTGACCGTCGACCCGGATCATGTCCATCGCGGTGGCCAGGAGCAGGCCGAA
>Ga0163144_10023726_pt1 | contig 12086 bp, 10 predicted proteins | sample OliLak19BULKMAT1_FD_123175 | JGI IMG/M metagenome (GOLD analysis project Ga0163144, IMG submission 123175) | Freshwater microbial mat bacterial communities from Lake Vanda, McMurdo Dry Valleys, Antarctica - Oligotrophic Lake LV.19.BULKMAT1 | ecosystem: Environmental > Aquatic > Freshwater >...
ACCACGCACTCCCAAACCAACCCTAACCTGGTGAATTTCTAGCCGCTTTTGGGAGTGCGCGGCATTCATCCGCGCTTTCGAACTGCGCAGAGCGCTGGAAGACGGCTCCGCCGGGGATGAAAGCGCGGTTAAAACCACGCACTCCCAAATCAAACCGAACCTGGTAATTCTCTAGCCTTAGAAACGAGGGGGCCGGCGTATAATGTAGATATGAGTTTCTTTCGTGCACTTGCCAGTCTTTCCATCCTTGCGACATTCACAGTCTTGACGCATGCTTTTGTGATGATCGACGACTTCACTGTTGGGGACTATTCTGCCAGGATCACGGGGGTCGGCAACGACACGAGCTTCATCGACGGGCTCGACAAGAACCATGTGGCCTTTGGGCAACGGGCGACCGATTTCAAGGTGGCTGTTAACAATTTTTGCGTGCCTGTTGACCTTCGGATCGGTGGCGGAGAGGCAAAGATTGTGCTACCCCAAGGACGGGGACACAGCATGGTTACAGAGCTTCATATCGAATATGGCAACGTCGGGAACAACTTGGTCGATTTCTCACAGGAGACAGAGTTTTGGATCGACCAGTACACTCGGAACCCCGACGGCCGCTTTGCAGACCAGTCGCGGATTACTGTCAGGGACGCATCGGGCCAAAGTGCGGCCAATACGGGTTGGCTTAGCCGAGATGGAGGGATTTTTTTCCGTAAGAATGGATTCGTTGGTGGGGCAGTCGATTGGTCCCGCATCAAGTTTTTCCGGCTTCTCGAAGAGTACAACACTGCCTCTGGCGACCATCCGGAAATTGCTTCGGTTCAACGGATGTACGCCGTGCCTGAACCGAGTCTGTTTATAGGCAGCTTCTTGCTCATAGGTTTGGCCGCCCGTCGGCGACGGGCGGCCAAGAAGAGCAGCACTTAGTCGGGCGCGAACGTGCGCGTCCTGGTGACTAACCATTTGCCTATCGAGCTCTCGACAAAGAACACGAATTCAGCAGATTCGTCCGGCGCGAGGCCTAGGGCGGCCGACCCTCCGAAGTTGACCGTCATGTTGTCCTCTGCGCCTTTGGCGTCGTCGACGGTGCCAGCCCTCGGTGGAACCGAGGCCGTAGTTCAGCAATCAGGCTATGTGCTCGATGGGTCCGCCGATGAACGGGTATTCGAGCTGGGGACGATTCGGCTGGAACCGGAGTAGAATGAAGGCATGGATCGCCGCTCGTCGTCCGTCTTGGCCGCCACCCTGGCGGGATCGTTGCTCTTGTCTCCACGGACTCATGCTTTCGTCCTCATCGACGACTTCACTGTCGGGGACTATCATCGCGTCTTGGAATGGCCGAACAGCGGTGACTCGCACCAGAAGTTCAACCTGGACCAGAACCACGCAAGGTTCGGCGAGCGACAGTCTGTGTTCAACGTTTCGTTCAACCCGGACCAGGTTCCTGTGAGCCTCGACATCGGTGGGGGAGAGGCAAAGATATCGAGCCCAAAGGTCGTCTTCTTCGACTGGCGCATTAATTTTGGGCTGGACAACCTACCAGCGGTGGACTTCACCAACGACCCTGAGATATGGATCGACTACTACACGAAGGATCCTGCAGGACTGCTTCCCGACAGTTTCACGCTTTCAGCGGTGGACACGAGCGGCCAGACCTCGACCGCGACCGGGTTTCTGACCAGGCCGGGAGGCGTCAAGTTCACCCGCCAAGCCTTCAACGGAAACGTCGATTGGTCGCGTGTCCGGTCGTTCCAGTTCATCCAGGAATGGAACTCATTCCCGAACCCGTTGACTTACAGTCTGACAAAAATCTATGCTGTCCCAGAGCCGACTTCCTTTGTCGCGCTGGCCCTCGGCGGCGGGCTGTTGGCCTGCCGCCGAAGATCCAAGGCCCGCTAGCTCCTTTTTGCGGTGACGTTGTCCTGTACGCAAAGCCAGTGCCCGACGTTTGAAGTGTCGACGTAGAAAAGGAACTCGCTCATCTTTCCGACACTGACGGTCGCGAAGGCGACGTTCTCCACGTTGACCGTAATGACCGTTAAACCAATAATGGGTAAGTTGAACACCCTGACGACGCTGCCCCTGGGGACTTTGTCCAGGTCGGTCTGCAGGTTGACAGTTGCCGCGCCAGACGTGTAGACCAGGTTCTTCGGCGACCCGCCTTGCCAAGGGTCCACGTTGCCTGGGTTCTCGACGGTATATTCCGGTTGAATGAAGTTGAACCAGAGGTCCCTGGCCCGCCCCATGACCGACTTCTGCTCGTCGTCGTAGTAGATCTCCCCATTCGCAAGATCGGCCGCACCGGCAAGGATGTCGGCGATCTTCCACCCCATTGTGGGGTTGCCGTCCGCCGTGTTCCTGGTGTCGATGTTCGGCAGTTGGAACCTACCGGCCGCCCTGATCGAAAGGGCGTTCAGTGCCCAGTTGTAGGTGTTTACAGCCGAAACTCCGTCCTTCGGGGTCCTGACGTGGTTCGCGTTCGCAAGCCCGGCAGCCAGCGGGTAGGTCGTCGACGCCTCGCTCCCGCCCCAGGCCTGTTGCCACAGGACCTGCATCCCGGAGGAGGCAGTTGCGCCAGAGGGGCACTCGATCCGCAACACCGGGTACTTAAGCGTGCCAGAAACGCCGGCCCGCACTTGAGCCCGCAGGGTCACGAGCTGGGTGTCCGCGAAAAGGTAGTTCGACCCGGCTTTTGGGGACTCGACGGTGATGTCGTCTAGTATTTCTGCCGCGTCGATAGTCGTGCCGTTTGAGGTGACCAGGGAGAACCGCAGTTTGCCTTTGACCCGGCACAGGCACTGGTAGGTCACGACCTTGTTGCACGCGGCCGCGTTCAACAGGGCGTTCAGGTCGACGAAGTCCATGACGTTCTCGACCCGGCTCCCGACGGTCAGCCCGATCCAAAACGCCTCTGGGCTCGGAGTGATGTTCGCCTCGGTGAACTTGCCCCATTTGCCGAACCCGGCAAGCCCGACTCCGCCTGCGAACGACCACGATTGAGCTCCGAGCGTGATCCCGCCGCTGGTAGCGCCGTTCGACTGCGTCTGATCGCGAAGGTCGCTGTTCTTGAGGATGTTCACCCTCGGCCCGGTCTGTATCCAGGGGGTGTCCTGCCATGCGGTGCGCAAGCTCTGGGTGTTGGACTTTGGCGCGCCAGTGCTCTGCTCGAACAGCCTGAGCGGGGCACCGATGGCCGTGAGCCCGGGCAGGGTGAAGTCGTTCTTGTAGCAGCGCACGAAGTCGGCCCGGAAGTTCGTCGTCTGAAAGGCTCGAAAGCCGACGAAGCGGCAGCGGTCGAACACGCAGCGCAAGTCGTCGCGGGGGTCAGTCGCGAACTGGATGTCAGCCTGCGCCGTAGGAGCACCGAACATGCCGCCGAACTTGCAGTCCTGAAGGTACAGGCCGTAGTTCGTGCCGAGACTCGCACCAGGAACCACGAACCCCTTGACGAACGGGCCGTAGTCAGGTCCGCCGCCGCGAACACCGTCGAACTCCATCCCTCGGATAGTCAGGTCAAGGTTGTTGTGAGACCCGTGGTCGTCCACAGCGTCGTAGTCGAACAGGGTCGTGCAGTGCTCGATCCGCCCGCCGGAGAGGTTGATCGTCCCGGTGCCGTTCCGGACCTTGACCATCGTCCCCTTGCCTTCCGCTCCAGGAGGGTCATTGACGTTGATGAAGGTGCCGTCGAGCGCGACGCCGACTATTCCTACCCCAGGAAGTGGCATCTTGTCGAACTCCAGGTAGACGCCGTCGCGGTCGAGGAACATGTTCCACCCGATGAGGTCCTGGCCGTATGCTTGAGGCGCGTTGCAGTAGAGACCCCGGCGGCACTGGTAGGCCGTGAACCGCGAGAGGTACATGTCTTCTCCGTTCACTCCCGTGCCCTGTAAGATGCCTACCACAGTGTCGCAATAGGCGACGAATATCCGCTCCATGACGTGGCCGACGAACTGGCTGGTGGTGAAAAGCACGCCAAAGCTGGCAAGCCTGGAGGTGCTCTCGTTGGAATTGTTGCCTTTGAGCGTGATGTTCTCTACGCGGTGGTTCACGTGCGCACTACGACGGAACGACACGATCCCGCAGTCGGGAAGGCATCGGACGTGGTTGACCGGATTCAAAGTGACAGAATCGATCACCTCGACCTCACCGATGAAAGCTCCGCTGGAAGGGCCGACATTGATTCTGAAGTACCCGTTCTGCGTGGCAAGAGTGTTGGAAGCGAGTGGAACGTCTAGTTCGACAGACCCAACACCGAGAACGGTCTCGATCGCGGCTTTGACCTCTGTCGCCGTGCTGGCATGGCCGAGTATCGCCGTGGTGTTGCCCGATGCCAACCATGTGAACCGAAGTTTGAAAAAAGTGTTCGGAACCACAGCGTCGTTTTTCGTCAGCGCATACCGGTTTGTACAATTGGTGGTCAGCCTGAAGTTGGCGGTCCCGCCGTCTGCCTGCTCCCGAGACACGTTCGTGAGCCCCACCATCGTGAACCCCATACCCTCGATAGTCTTCGAGTTCGTCTCGTCATTTGTCACCCACGCATCGTTGCCGATCCAGAGCGGGCGTCGGCACACGTAGACGCCGGGGTTGACTTCAAGTCGGACCATCGTGGTCGGGTCCCCTAGGTTCTGCCCCGGCCCCTGACACCATTCGATCGCCGCCTGGCAGGTTGCCCAGTCGGCCGTGTCGTCGTCCTTCAAACCATTGAAGGGCTTCCCCGTCGCGCCGACGTACGTCGCGCGAACCTCGTTCATGGATAGAAAGACCCCTGCAGTGACAAGGTCGACGATGGTTTTAGGTGTTGCCGTGTTGACCCCCAATGCGCCGAATTGCCTCACGTTCACGAAGCCCTGGTTCACAAGAAGCCAACGTCCACTGAGGAAAGTCATGGGAATTGGTTGCCATTTGAGGTTCGGCGCGATTACCGACCCTTGATTTGGGCGTTCGTTGGAATCTGGATCCCACCGGTAGAGGCCTCCGCCTCCGGGCCCGTTGAATGGCGTAGTAGCCGTTTGATCGTAGTAGTTGACGACAGTGACGGTCGAACCTTCGAGTCCAGGAGTGACGAGTCTCAAAGCCGCGATTGACTTTTCAAACGTGTTGTTTATGAGCAAGTCAAATGCTGGACGAACGACAGCATTCACTAAATTCGGTGACTTTTCCACCGTCTAACCTGGGGGTCAGGGAAATTAGCGACAAGTTAACTGAACCAGCGAAGCGTAGGGTAGCGTTGACGCGGTAGTTGTCACGACGGTCCACACGCCGGACACTACGAAAATAGCACCTGCCAGAAATGTGTTCCCGTCAAGAATGAACCTGGGCGTGCCAAAATGTGAGACATAATGGCAGGCCATTCCAAGTGGAAGAACATTCGGCTCCGCAAGGGCAAGCAGGACGCGATCAGAGGCAAGCTCTTCACCAAGCTCGCCCGTGAGATCATTGTCGCGGCAAAAAACGGTGGTGGCGACCCTGCGACGAACGCAAGACTGCGGGTGGCGGTCGATAGCGCGAAAGAAGCGTCGTTGCCAAAAGACAACATCGACCGTGCGATCGCCAAGGGTTCCGGCGGTGGCGAAGGGACCACCTACGAAGAAATCCTCTACGAAGGGACGGGCCCGGGCGGAGTCGCGGTGATGGTCGAGGTCTATAGCGACAACCGAAACAGAACTGTGGCCGAGCTTCGGCACGCCTTCGTGAAGAACGGAGGCGCACTTGGCGAGAACGGAAGTCAGGCCTGGCAGTTCAAGCATTGTGGGCAGATCGTCGTGAACAAGACAGACTCCGATGAAGACACGCTCACGTTGGCCGCGCTCGAAGCAGGAGCCGACGATATCCAGGCCGATGATGAAACTTTCACAATTTTGACGCCAGTAGCGAACCTTCATGCTTGCAACGACGCTCTTAGGAATGCAGGAATCAAAACACATCAGGTCGCTCTGACCAGAGTCCCGACAAACATGGCGAATCCTCAAGATAGCGAGTTTCCAAAAATTCTCGCGCTTGTCGACGCGATAGAAGACCTCGACGACGTTAGAGAGACCTACCTCAACGTCGAAATCCCTGAGGACATGTTCGGCGAAGACTAATCCGCAAATGACAGAGACACCCTCAACAACAGGCAAGACCCAGGTTCCTTGGGTCACTCTGTCGCTGATCTTCCTCAACCTCGTCGCGTCGTTGCTGTCTGCACTTGACCGCCAAGTGTTGCTAGAATTTTCGTTCAATCCGTCACAGCCTTCGATCCTCACTGCATTTACTAGCCTCTTCTTGCACGCCAATGTCGTTCACTTGTTGGGAAACATGGTCTTTTTGGCGGCAGTCGGGCCGCGTGTCGAATCGGTCGCTGGACGACTTCCTTACGCCGTGATTTACGTTGGCGGAGGATTGCTCGGTGTGGTTGCTCACTTGGCTATGATGCGGTCTATTGGATCAGTGCTTCCTCTGCTCGGAGCGAGCGGGGCCATCGCTTCTTGCGCTGGCTATTGTGCGGTCAGGTTCATGAACCGTCGAGTGCCATTGGCACCGAAAGTGACCGCAACTGTCGGAACGGTGACCCTGATTTGGGTGGGACTTCAAGCCCTCGGCGCCTTTGTCAAAATGGGTGGGGAGTCAACGGGCGGCACCGCATTTTGGACCCATTTAGCTGGCTTTTTCTCTGGCCTCGTGTTTTCTTTACTGCTGAGGGCGCCGAATCAGGCTAAGTTACAGTTTGGGCATGACATCTTAGACAAATTGGCCGACAGAGGCCCCGGTGCGATGCTCCATGCAGCTGAAATGCATCTGGCTCAGCACCCCGGAGACTCCAGGGCTCTGCGAGAAAAAGCTACGGCCTTGCACCAAATGGGCGAGCGCGCGCATGAGGTTGAGACTCTCATCCAACTCTTGGAAGTTGTGCCCTCTGGAAGCCAAGCGCATGTCCTCAGCGACCTTGCTGAATGTGGCGGATTGAGCGAGCTTGGTCCCATCAAACGGCTTCGGTTAGCAGAGGAAATGGCCGTCACATCGCCAACTTTGGCTAAGCAACTTTTGAGAACTCTCGTTGATGATCCGGACGCGAGTGAATTTCGATCCGATGCTTTGTTGGCTCTGGTGCCGCTCGTCTCTGAAGCCGAGCAAACTGGGCTTCTTGCCGATCTTGAAACCAACCACGGCCTCGATCACGCGGCGGAAGTTGCAAGAGCGAGGGGGTTGATCCGTTGACCTTGAAGCAACGATGGCGCAACTTTCGGCCCCACGTTCTCGGCCCTCTCATCTTTGTCGCCGCACGGTTGATTGGTACAACTCTGAGGATTAAAACTGTAGGATTCGACCGAGTTCGGGCTTTGGAAGGAGGCCGAATCCTGGCGGGTTGGCACGGAAGAACTTTCGTCGCCGCAAATTTTTTTCGTGGCAAAGGGGTCTGGACCATCATTAGCCAAAGTAAAGACGGCGATATGCAGGACACCATTTTTCGCGGGTTTGGTTTCAAAACGATCCGTGGTTCAACGGGGCGAGGCGGCGTGAAAGCGGCAATCGAATCCATAGAGGTCTTGAGAAAGGGCTCGATGATGGCCTTCACACCCGACGGACCTCGCGGTCCTTCGGGAGTGGTCCAAGGCGGAATCATGCTCATGGCAAGGAAATCTGGGGCTTGGATCGTCCCGGTAGGAGTCTCAGCAGACAGGCGATGGCTTGCCAAGACCTGGGACAGGTATTTGATTCCGAAGCCATTTGCCAAGTGCGTGATGGTCTACGGCGAACCCCGTCAGGTGGCTTTGAAGGCCACTGAGGACGAGCTGGAAGAGGCAAGGCTTTGGTTAGAAGGCGAGCTTGATCGGCTGGAAATGGAGGCGGAAAGTCTCGTCGGGCACGACAACAAGTTGTAAATCTACATTTTGAATATTGTGTACATCCCTGCTCTGACCGAACATTAACGCGCTGCTTCAGAAATCAGACCTTCCCAAGAACTCTCTGTGACGATTCTTTCGATCTCCAGGCTGACGATTCTCTTTCCGTCCGTTTCAGAGACCGTGAACCGGTATCCGTCTGACTCAACAGACTCACCCTTTTCTGGTTGGCGGCCAAAAAGTCCAAAGACGAATCCGCCCAACGTGTCGAACTCCTCACTGACGAACGCCGTCCCGATCTCCTCGTTGACGTCGTCGATGTTGGCTCTGCCCTCAATCGTGAATCCCTTCCCGTTTTTCAAGATAGGCCGCTCGTCTTCGTCATACTCATCGACGATTTCGCCAACTACCTCTTCAACGATGTCCTCAATCGTCACGACTCCGGCTGTGCCGCCGAACTCGTCTTGAACGATCACCACCTGAGTCTTAGCTTGGCGCATCTCGTGGAGAAGGTCGTGGAGGCTCTTGTTCTCTGGAACGAAAACCGCTGGACGAAGGATCGAGTGGAGGTCAATGTGCGCGCTCCCCTTTGCCATCGATGAAAGGATGTCCTTAGCATGGACGATGCCGACGATCTGGTCGTCTGAACCCTCGAAGACGGGAATCCGAGAGTGCCCACTCTCTTCGACGACCCTTGCCAACTCTATGAGCGAGGAGCCTATCGGTACAGCGTCCATATCGACCCGTGGGGTCATGATTTCGCGCGCGACGGTATCGCCAAATTCAAAAACTGAGTGGAGCATCGCTTGCTCCTCCTCTTCGATCTCCTGGGTTTCTACCGCTTGCTCCAGCCGCTCCCTAATCTCTTCCTCGGCCTGATTGCCAATGGAGAACGAGGCGCTTGCACCGAACCTGCGCGTCAACAATCCGCCAACCGCCATGAACGCATACGCGATGGGTTTGAACACGAAGGCGAACATTTTGACGAACCCATAGGATCGGCAAGCGGCTTTGACAGGGTCGCTGACTGCATAAGACCGTGGGACGAGTTCACCAAACACGACATTGACGGCCACAACCGGAATGCCAATCAAGAAACCGGTAAGTAGAACCGAGGGCCAATCGGTTGCGATTCCGGTTCTCTCAGCAATCCATTCCGATTGTGAAATTGCCATGGGAATCGTCAACAGGATGAGCCAAGCCCGCATGGTTTGCGAACCAAGGAAGCAGGCCGCGACCAACAAAGGCTTACGCTCCAGGATATCGTGCAAAATCCGATTACGCTTTTCGTCGGTAGCAGACTGTTTGAGATGTGACGAACGAATCAGTTCGATAGCAGTCTCGCCACTGACAAAGACAGCGTTGAGGGCGACAACGGCCAAGATTGCCAAGAACAACTCTGTGCCTATAACCGTAAGTGTGCCCGTTGCCGCAAAGAAGTTTTGTGCCAGCACCAGCACTGGCGTCAGGAAGAGTACAAGCCCGATGAGGCCAGAAACTGCAGTACCCGCGTTTCGCCGGTACGTCGGACGGGGCCGACTACGTTCAGGAGGGTCGCTCATAGCTTAGCGAAGGTCGCCATTGTCTGCATTGTCGGTCGATCCACCCCAATTCTTACGGTCATTCCTCCTTTGGAGATGCATTCGACTTGATTTGACATTGCTTTTTTGTTCTAATCCAGGCGTGCCCGAAAAAGAGAACGTCTCCTATTGTACACCGAGAAGTGTTAAATTCCAAACAACTTGTTCCTTCATTCACTTTGGAGTGATTCCAAAGAGCAATAATCCGAGGATGACACCGACCGAGGCACCCAGGGTGAGTTCGAAGATCGAGTGGATTTTTGCCTCCCAGCGACTCTGGGCGACTAGACACGCCAACAAGATGCCGATGGCGGAGACAGTCACGTTGTCGGTCAAGTAAAAAATGCTGGTCGCGGCAAAGAAACCATAGGCCGCGTGGCCGCTTACGAGACCGCCTTTCGTCACTTGGCCGTGCTTTCCGAGTCCCTTGCCCACAATCACCACGATCAGCACAAGAAAGCAACCGGCAAGCATACGCTGGATCACGGTCGCACCGATGTTCTCCGAGGTCAGACTGATGCGGATGCGCTCCCATTGGTCTTCCCCGATTGCGATCATCGAAGCGACAAGAACCGCCATGATGGTCGTGATAAGTACAGCTCCTGCGCTGATGTCCTTGGCAAATTTAGCAAGCGGATGGTATTTATCGCTCACGAGATCAACGGTGGCCTCGATCGCACTGTTGAACATTTCGGCGACCAATACGAAAGTGATGCTGAACATGAGGACAAGCCTCTCACGCAATCGAAGGTTCAACAACATCGTGCCCAACACGATGATGAGGGTGAAATAGAGGTGGATCCGAAGGTGTTTTTGCGTCCGAAATGTGTGGACGATTCCATCGAAGGCGACTCTGAATGGCCCGACAAAGTCTCGGCTAGCCATTGACCTGCTCCGGATTGTGTGGCTGGCTTGCCCAGTTTTCGTCGGTATTGATCCCGGCCATTGCCGCTACCACGTTCATTCTGTCCACCATGTCTTCGCGCTCTTGCTCTGTTTCATCGTCGTATCCAAGTAAATGCAATCCCCCGTGTATCCCTAAGTATGCCAACTCTTCGTGGACTGGCACACGCCTGGCCGCCGCACCACGGGTTGCAAAGTCTAGCGAGATTGCGATATCGCCGAGTGGCGCGCCGTCCCAGTCTGGTGCTGGAAAAGTCAATACGTCTGTAGCCTCGTCGATTCCCCTAAACTCCTTGTTCAGCCTCTTCATGGTTTTGTCGTCGGTCAAAAGGACATCGACTTTGGCACATGGCACGTTGTAAATCTCAAAGAGAACCTCTAGCGCGTTGCTCAAGGTGCTATGCCTTGTACGCTTTGCCGTGTCGTTGCGGATCGTTATGGTCGCCATCAATAGCCAAAACCTCCTGTTCAGGATAAGCCACACGCTCATGACGGAGAGCCTTGAGGGAGGCGACGAAGGAACTTTCGATTGCCCTAAGATCGCGGAAACTGAGGTCGCAATCATCGAGCTGACCGTCGGACCGGCTCGCCTCTACGATCCTATGGACGACTTCGCCCATGTCCTCACCTCGTTTCACCGCTCTGCTGACTGCCTCGACCTGGTCTGCAAGGTGCAGGATCGCGCATTCTTTCGTCCGTGGTTTTGGACCTGCGTACCTAAAGAATCCGGCAAGTCGGTCGTCATCGGTGGCAACGCCACGATCAAGAGCACGGGAATAGAAAAAGGAGACCAAAGATGTCCCGTGGTGCTGTTCGATTCCGTCGATGACGATCTGGGGAAGCCGAATGGCTTTAGCCATTTCGACCCCGTCTTTCACATGAGAGACGATGATCTGGGCACTGAGGGTTGGCGAAAGGTCGTCGTGAGGGTTGTCGCCTCTCTGGTTCTCGGCGAAATAACTCGGTCGCGCCAACTTTCCGACATCATGGAAATACGCCATAGTCCGGCAGAGGACTGGGTTTGCACCGATGCACCGAGCAGCACTTTCCGAGAGGTTCGCTACACCGATGGAATGGACATGCGTCCCCGGCGCACGGAGGCAGAGGTCCTTGAGCAACGGGTGTTCCGGCGAACAAAGTTCGAGCAGGCTCCAGTCACTGACGATGCCGAAGACTCGCTCCAACAACGCGATCCCGATCCAAAAGATACTGAGGGCAGCAATCGCCGCGAGCCCTGCCCAAACCGCGCTTTCCAGGACAGTCAAAACACTGTCGGTCATCACAGCGGTGAGGCAGACCGCCAAGAGGGCCTGAGCACCCATTTGGATTCCCATCGCACGAAAGAGGTCGCCACGTTGCTTCATCGGATTGACGACGTGGGCTCCGACCGCACCTGCGACCCATGCGGCGGCGGTCATGTCGGCGGACATCGCGCCGCCGAATCCGAGCAACAACGAAGTGATCGTGAGTGCGACGAGGCCGACTGATGGCCCGAACAGGCCAGACACCAACATCGCCTGGGCGACGAGCGGAGCCGTCATCAGGAACCCCGCCTTTGCGAGTGTTTGCGAGTCAAGGGCGAGATGCCCGACCTGAACGCCAACGACGGCAAGTATCGACGTCGCCCAAATCGCGCGCTCAGCCACGGAGGCACGGACAAGCGGGATCGAAGTGTGGCGAAGGTGGAACCGGACAAAGAGCCCCGCGGCCAGGCTCATGGCGGCTACCCCACCAAAAATTCGAAGATCGACCGGCCAAGAACGGTGCAGGACAAGCACGACACCCATCA
>Ga0163144_10023727_pt1 | contig 12086 bp, 11 predicted proteins | sample OliLak19BULKMAT1_FD_123175 | JGI IMG/M metagenome (GOLD analysis project Ga0163144, IMG submission 123175) | Freshwater microbial mat bacterial communities from Lake Vanda, McMurdo Dry Valleys, Antarctica - Oligotrophic Lake LV.19.BULKMAT1 | ecosystem: Environmental > Aquatic > Freshwater >...
AAGGATAGGACCGTGGCGGAGGTATCGGTCAAGAACCTCGGGGTCTCCTTCGGCCATCTGCAGGTTCTGAAGGACCTCGATCTCGAGGTGAGCGCCGGCGAGTTCATCGTGCTTCTCGGCCCGTCGGGCTGCGGCAAGTCGACGATCCTCAGAATGATCGCGGGACTCGAAACCATCTCTCACGGCGAGCTCCGGATCAACGACAAGCTGGTCAACGACCTGCCGTCGCGCGATCGCGGCATCGCCATGGTGTTCCAGTCCTACGCGCTCTATCCGCATCTCACGGCGCGACAGAACATCGCCGTGCCGCTGTCGATGAAGCGGCTCTCCACGGCCCAGCGCCTGCCGCTGGTCGGCCGGTTCTGGCCAGGCGCGCAGGAAGCCCATCGCGGCATCGCGGCCGACGTGGCCAAAGTCGCGGAGTCGCTCGGCCTCGGCGCGCTGCTCGACCGCAGGCCGGGCCAGCTCTCCGGCGGCCAGCGCCAGCGTGTGGCGCTCGCACGCGCCATCGTGCGCCACCCCGCCGCCTTCCTGATGGATGAGCCGCTCTCCAACCTGGATGCCGCGCTGCGGGTGCAGACACGGCGAGAGATCGTGGACATCCACCGCCGCAGCGGCGCGGCGACGCTGTATGTCACGCACGACCAGGCTGAGGCGCTGACCATGGCGGACCGCGTCGCGGTGATGCAGGCCGGCCGCATCCTGCAGGTCGGCACGCCGGAGGAGATCTATGCGGACCCGGTCGACCTGCGCGTCGCCACCTTCATCGGCAGCCCACGCATCAACACCCTGCCGGCGGAGGCGGGCGCGGATGGGGTCGTGCGGATTGGCGATATGCCGACCGGCCTGCGCGCGCCACCCGGTGGGCTGACCTTCGCAGTGCGGCCGGAGGATTGCCGTATCACGGCCACCGGCATCGAAGTGCAGGCGCAGGGCGCGGAATTCCTCGGCGAAAGCCTTCTGCTGCACGGCCACCACATGCCGAGCGGCAATGCGGTGATCCTGCGGCTGGCCCCCGACGCGCCGCGCCCGCGGCCGGGGGAGGTGCTGCATATCGGCTTCGATCCCGCGCGCGCGCTGCTGTTCGACGCGGCCGGGCGGCGCGTGGCCCGGGGCGCCGTTGCCCCGGTGGCGGAGCATGCCCTTGTCTGAGGTGCTCGCCATCGCGCCCGCGCAGCGGCGCGCGCCCGTCGGCGAGGCACTGGCGGGCATGATGCTCACCCTGCCCTCGGCCGTCGCCTATCTGCTGCTGCTGTTGCTGCCGACGCTGGCGGCCATCGTGCTGGCCTTCACCGACTACGAGCTCGGCGCGCCGTCCCTGGCATGGATCGGCCTCGGCAATTTCGAGGAACTGCTGGAGGATCGCGGCTTCCGCCAGTCGTTGCGCAACACGCTGGTCTACACCGCCATCGTGGTGCCCGCCTCCATCGGCGGGGCCCTGGCGCTGGCGCTGCTGATCGAGGCGCTGACCCGTGGGCGGGCGCTGTACCGCGCGGTGTTCTTCCTGCCGGTGGTGTCGCTGCCCGTGGCAATGGCGACGGCCTGGCAATACCTGCTGCATCCCACCATCGGGCCGCTGAATGCGCTGCTGCGCGAGGCCGGCGTGAACGGCCCGGCCTGGCTCACCTCCTCGGACACGGTGCTCGTGGCACTCGCGGCGATCGGGGTGTGGGAGGCGATCGGCTTCAACCTGGTGCTGTTCCTGGCCGGGCTGACCGCGATCCCGCGCGAATTGCACCAGGCGGCAGAGACCGATGGCGTCGCCTCGGCGTGGGAGCGGTTCCGGCTGGTGACCTGGCCGCTGCTCGGCCCAACCACACTGTTCGTAGTGACGATCAGCATGATCCGCGCGGTGCGCACCTTCGACAGCGTCGCCGTGCTGACCCAGGGCGGGCCGAACCGCGCCTCCGAAGTGCTGCTCTACACCATGTACACCGAGGGCTTCACCTACTTCCGCCTCGGCTATTCCGCCGCGATCACGCTGGTGTTCCTGGTGATCGTGCTCGCGCTGATGCTGCTGCAGACACGGGTTCTCGACAGGCGGGTGCACTATGGCTGAGCCGCGCGAACACGTGTGGCAGGCGGTGCGCTGGCTGGTGCTCGCCGCACTCGGGCTGTTGTTCCTGATGCCTTACATCTGGATGGTCTCCGCGTCGCTGAAGCCGCTCGACGAGATCTTCCGTGCCTCGCTGGCCTTGGTTCCCGAAGGCGGCGGCACGATTTCGAACTACGTCCGGGTGCTGGCGGAAGTGCCGGTCGGCCGATACCTGTGGAACGGCGTCGTGGTGTGCGGCGGCATCCTGTTCTTTCAGCTGCTGTTCGCCGTGCCGGCCGGCTACGCGATCGCCAAGCTGAACTTCCCGGGGCGGGACTGGGTGTTCGGCGCCGTGATGCTCGGCCTGCTGGTGCCCTATCACGTGCCGGCGCTGCCGCTCTACGTCGGCTTCAGCGCACTCGGCATGCTGAACACCTATGCGGCGCTCATCCTGCCGTTCGTCATTTCGGTGTTCGCCATCTTCCTGTTCCGCCAGTTCTTCAAGGCGCTGCCGGACGAGCTGATCCACGCCGCCCGGCTGGACGGGATGGGCGAGGTGTCGGTGGTCTGGCGCGTCATCCTGCCGAACGCGCTGCCGGCGGCCACCGCGTTTGCCATCTTCTCCGTCGTCGCACATTGGAACGACCTGTTCTGGCCCCTGATCGTGGTCAGCGGGCCGGACCGCGCGACGCCCGCACTCGGTGTCCTCTACTTCCGCACCGAGGAGGCAGGCGACGATTTCGGCGCCCTGATGGCCGCCTCGGTGGTGATGACGACACCGCTGGTTCTCGCCTTCCTCGTGGCGCAGCGGCGCTTCGTGGAAGGCATCGCCACGACCGGCCTGAAGGGCTGATCCGTTTGACAAAGGAAATCCGACCATGACGCGACTCACCCGCCGCGCCGCCCTGGCACTGCCCTTCGCCCTGGCCGCGCCAGCCATTCCGCGCGCGCAGGGGTCGGTGGAGATCACTGTCCACTATGCGCAGCCCTTCATCTTCAAGCCCTCGTACGACGCCATCACCGAGGCCTTCGCCCGCGCCGAGCCCAGCATCCGCATCACCTACGTCAATACGCCAAGCTACCAGGAAGGCACGCAGCTTCTGCTGCGGCAGGCAGCGACCAACCAGCTGCCGGACCTGTCCTTCCAGGGGCTGAACCTGCTGCGCGTTTTTGCCGAGCGCGGCATCGCCCAGGATCTCGGGCCCCTGCTGGCGCGCGAGGGCGATCCCGCCGCGCAGGGCTACACAACGGCGCTGTTGGGCCTCGCGCGGCACAACAACTACCAGGCGGGCCTGCCCTTTGCCGCCTCCACCGCGATCAGCTTCATCAACGCCGATCTGGTCCGGCGCGCCGGCTTCGACCCGGACAGCCTGCCGCAGGACTGGGACGGACATCTGCGCCTGGCTGCCGCGGTGAAGGCGCGCAGCGGCGGGCCAGACGGCATGTGGTTCGCCTGGAGCGAATGGATGTTCCAAACGCTGGTGCTCGGCCATGGCGGGGCGATGATGAAGCCCGACGAAAGCGACATCGCCTTCGACGGGCCGGAGGGCCTGGCCACGCTGAAGCTGCACGAGCGGATGGTGGTGGAAACCGCGATGCCCGCGCTGAACGCCAACACCGCCTCGCAGGCCTTCGCGGCCGGGCGGCTCGGCGCCTTCTACTGGACCACGGCGGTGGTGCGGAACTTCATCAACAGCGTCGGGCAGAACTTCGATTTCCGCACCTACAAGCTGCCGGTCGTAGCCGGGGTTGCGAACGGAACGCTGGCCACCGGCGGCGCCGCCGGCATGATCACCGCGCGCGATCCGGCGAAGCGCGAGGCGGCATGGAAGTTCCTCCGCTTCTCCACCTCGCCGCAAGGCCAGGCGCTGATGGTGATGAACAGCGGCTACGTGCCGTGCAACCAGCTGGCGATTGACGATCCGCGCTGGCTGGCCGCGTTCTATCGCGAGAACCCGCGCTTCAGCGCCGCGGTCGCCCAGATGCAGCACATGGCGCCCTGGTTCGCCTTCCCCGGCGCGAACGGTGTGCGCATCACCGAAGCGATCAACAACCACACCTCCCGCGTCATCGAGCAACGCGCCACGCCGGACGTGGCACTGGCCGACATGGCCGGCGAGGTCCGCCGCCTGCTGCCGCGCCGCGGCTGATCCCCTTGCACACCGGAGACACTGCATGACCGTCCTTTCCCGCCGCGCAGCCCTCGCGCTGCCGGCCGCCTTGGCCCTGCCCTCGCTGGCGCGCGCGCAACCGCCAATCGAGATCACCATGCACTACGCGCAGCCGGCGATCTTCAAGGCGTCGTACGATGCCATCACCGCCCGCTTCGCCGAGCTGGAGCCGGCGATCCGCATCAATGTTGTCACCACGCCCAACTACGAGGAGGGCGCGCAGCTGCTGCTGCGCCAGGCCGCCACGAACCAGCTGCCCGACCTCTCCTACCAGGGCTTCAACCGCCTGCGCATCTTCGCCGAACGCGGCATCGCCCGGGACCTCGCTCCCTTCCTTGCGCGCGACGGCGACCCCGCTGCCGCCGGCTACTCGCCCACCATCCTAACCCTCGGCCACTTCGGCGGCATCCAGGCAGGCATGCCGTATGCCGCGTCGAACCCGATCAGCTTCTACAATGCCGACCTGTTCCGCCGTGCCGGGCTGAATCCAGACGCCTTCCCGACCGACTGGGACGGCGTGTTCGCCGCCGCGCGCGCCATCCGCGCCCTCGGCGATGGCGTCGAGGGCCTTTACTACAACTGGGGCGGCGACGACTGGATGTTCTCCGCCCTGCTGTTCGGCCATGGCGGTCGCATGCTCACCGAAGACGAGCGCGACATCGCCTTCGCCGGCCCTGAGGGCCTCGCCGCACTGCGCCTGCTCGACCGGATGGTGAAGGAGGGCGGCATGCCCAACTTCAACGCCGCCTCCAGCCAGCAGGCCTTCGTCGCCGGCAAGCTCGGCATGACCTTCCGCTCCACGGCGACGCTGCGCAACGTGATCAACGCCACCGGCAACAGCTTCGTGCTGCGCACCACCGCCATGCCGGTGATCGACAAGCAGCGCGGCCGGCTGCCGACCGGCGGCGCCGCGGGGATGATCACCGCGCGCGATGCGGCCCGCGCCGAGGCCGCGTGGAAGTTCCTGCGCTTCTCGACAAGCGCCGAAGGCCAGGCGCTCATGGTGATCAACACCGGCTACGTGCCGATGAACCAGATCGCGATCGACGATCCGCGCTGGCTCAGCGCCTTCTACCGCGACAACCCGCTGTTTCTGGCGGCGGTGCGGCAATTGGCGATTTCGGTGCCATGGTACGCCTTCCCCGGGCCGAACAGCGTGCGCGTCACCCAAACCATGGTGAACAACCTCGCGCGCATCGCCGAACAGCGCGCGACGCCAGACGAGGTGCTGGCCGACATGGCCACCGAAGTGCGGCGCATGCTGCCGCGGAGGAGCTGACCGACATGCCGACGATCCTGCAACTTTCCGACGCCCATCTCTCGCCGCGCAACCAGCTGTTCCGCGGCAACATCGCGCGCATCCGCGCCGCGGTGGAATCGATGCCGCTCGATCTCGTGGTGGCGAGCGGCGACCTCTCGCTCGACGGAGCCGACCGCGATGAGGACCTGGCACTCGCCGCCGCGCTGCACCGGGAGTTTGGCGCGCCGCTGCTGGCGCTGCCTGGCAACCACGATGTCGGCAGCCATGCGCACACAATGCCGCGCCAGCCGTTCGACACCGCGCGCCTCACCCGCTTCCGCGACCATCTCGGCGCCGGGCGCGGCGTTGTGGACCTGCCCGGCTGGCTCGTGGTCGGGCTGAACTCCGAGGTGATGGGCACCGGCCATGAGGAGGAGGATGCGCAAGCCGCCTTCATCGTCGAGGCCGCCTCCGCCGCCGGCGACCGGCGCATCGCCCTGTTCCTGCACAAGCCGGTCTTCGTCACCGAGCCGGAGGACCCGAGCTTCGACTACTGGTCGGTGCCGCCGCACGCACGCGAAACGCTCGCCCCGCTGCTGCAGCATCCAGGCCTGCGGCTGGTCGCCTCCGGCCACCTGCATGTGCATCACCACGCCACGCGCGGGGCCGTCGCCTATGCCTGGGCACCGCCGCTGTCCTTCGTGGTGGCGCCCGGGGACCAGCCCGGCCTGCCCGGAACGCGCTGCACCGGCGCGCTGCTGCACCACCTCCACGCCGACCATGTGGAGACGGTGCTGCTCTCCCCCGAGGGCATGGAAGTGCCGTTGCTGAGCGAGATCCGACACCTGACCTACGCCGCTCCGGGTTGACGGCCGGCCGCGGGGCTCTAAGTCCGACCGCCATAAAGAATGACCCCTCATTAGGCAAGGCCAGGGCTTCGCCCTGGACCCACCAGGGGCCGAGCCCCTGGACTTCATATCATTGTAAATAATAGGGTTTCCGAAGGCCGCCGGCCTTTGGTGGGTCCCTCGCGGCGCGCCTTCGCGGCGCGACGGCGAAGCCCTGGCCTTGCCTTCTCTCATAGGTCAATCATTAGGCCGATTGGTATTATGCCCGCACGCATGAACGACTGAACAAACTGCCGTGGGAACAGCAGGAAGCCGAGCAGCAGCGGCGCCGAGGACATCAGCTTGGCCGCCGAGATGATGGCGCAGTCGATGCCCTGATCAGTGGAGGCAAACACCGAAAGGCCGACGGTCAACGGCCGCGACTCCACCCGATTGGTGATCACCAGCGGCCAGAGGAAGTTGTTCCAGTGACAGGAGACGGACGTCAGCCCATAGGCGAGACAGACCGGCTTGGCGAGCGGCACATACAGCCACCACAGGATAGGTAAGGTGCCTGGCCGCGCCGACAGGCAAAGATCGGTGAGTGCTGCCGTGCTGCCGAACGACTTGGCGACGCCCGTCAGGCAAACCGCGTCGGGGATGGACTCCATGCGGCGCACCCTATCGCCGGTCGTTGACGACAGGATTTCAGTTCCATGACCGTGGCGTGAAGCTGCGCCACGCCACCTGCCTCCCCATTCCCGTCCTCCCGCACGCCCGCCGGCGCGTCGGTGTCACCGAACTGTCGCGACATCAGCCGATCAAGTGTCACGCTTCCCCGGCGATGGCGACACGCTTGTCCCGGATCATCGCGTCAGGCCGATCCAGGATGCTCGTACCCGCCCCCCGGGCCAGCCCGAACTGAAGAACCCCATGCTTCTATCTCGTCGCCCGGCGCTTGCCGCCGCCCTCGCCATGACCCTGGCCGCAGCGTCGCGTGCCCAGGCGCAATCGCAGGAACTGAAGCTCGCCGTCACCGACGTCACCGGGCTGGAGAACCTCCAGCGCGAGTACGCCCCGTTCCAGAAGCTGCTATCCGACAAGGCCGGCGCCCGGATCGACCTGTTCCCGGTGCCCAACCGAACCGCGGCGGTCGAGGCGCTGAACGCGAGGAAGGTGGACCTCGTGCTGACGGGACCCGCCGAATACGTTGTGTTCAAGAAGCGCACCAACGCCAAGCTGGTCGTCGGCCTCGCGCGCGTCGCGCGAAGGCGCGCGCCGGATACCGAATATTTCGGCGCCATCGCCACCCTCGCCACTTCCGGCATCGACGGCGTCCAGGATCTCAAGGGCCGCAAGGTCGCCCTCGGCGACGTCGGCTCCACCTCGCGCCATCTCGCACCCATGCAGCTCCTGGCGGATCTCGGCCTCGATCCGCGCAAGGACGTGCAGATCGTCCACATCAACCGCAATGTCGGCGTCGAGGCGATGCGCCGTGGCGACGTGGCGGCAATCGGCGTCAACCGCTCCGACATGGCCGGCCTCCAGCGCCGCTTCCCCGACTTGGTGTTCAAGGTGATCGCCCGCGGCCGCGATCTGCCCAACGACATGATCCTGGCCGGCGCACATGTTCCGGACGAGACGGTGGCGAAGCTGCGCCGCGTGTTCGCCGACAACTCCGATGCACTGATCTCCGCCATCCTGCTCGGCCCCGACGAGAACCAGAAGTTCCAGGGCATGCGCTTCGTGCCCGGCATCGCCGACCGCGACTACAGCTACGTCCGCACGATGTACGCCACGATCGGCCAGCCGCAGTTCGCCGATTTCGTGGACAACTAGGCGATGTCCGGCGCGCGCCTTCGCGCGACGGATGCGCTGCCCGCCATTACGGCGGGCACCGACCTCGCCGTCGGCGGCGTGACGAAGCGCTTCGGCGCCACCCAGGTCCTCGGCGGCGTCACCTTCACCGTGCCCGCTGGCCAAGCCGTGGCGCTGATCGGCGCCAACGGCGCCGGCAAGTCCACCCTGCTGCGCTGCTGCCTGCGCCTGATCGAACCCGACGCAGGCTCGGTCCGCCTGCTCGGCCGCGACGTCCGCGGCCTCGATGCCGCCGGCCTGCGGGCCCTGCGCACCGAAATCGGCTTCGTGTTCCAGAAGCACAACCTCGTCGGCCGCCTCTCCGCCCTGAGCAATGTCCTGCACGGCGCACTGGGCCGCGCCGCGTTCGGCCGTGCCTGGTTCCAGTCCCTCGCCCCGCGGGCCCTGCGCGAGGAAGCGATGGACTGCCTCGCCCGCATCGGCCTCGCCGCCATCGCCGACCGCCGCGCCGACCGTCTCTCCGGCGGCCAGTCCCAGCGCGTCGCCATCGCCCGCGCGCTGATGCAGCGGCCGCGCATGATCTTCGCCGACGAGCCGGTCGCCAGCCTCGATCCCGCCGCGGGCGAGGAGGTGATGGCACTGTTCCTCGACCTCATCCGCCGCCAGCGCCTCACCCTGCTGTTCACCTCCCACGACCTCGCCCACGCCATCGCCTTCGCCGATCGCGTCATCGCCCTGCGGGCAGGCGCCATAGTGCTCGATGCGCCGGCCGCGGGCCTGACGGTGGCGGGGCTGCGGGCCCTCTATGACTGATCCACCCCGCCCACCGCCGCGCTTCGAGCAGCCGAGCCTGCCGGCCTTCGCCGCCTATCTCGCGCTGATCGCCTTCTTCGTGGTCTCGCTCTCGGGCACGGGCGCCTCGATCAGCGACTTCGTCTCGGGCCTGCCGCAGATCGCCCGCCTGGTCGGCGAAATGCTGCCTCCCTCCACTGCCAGGCTCGGCCCCGTGTCCTGGGCACTGCTCGAAACCTTCCAGATGGCCTTCAACGGAACGGTGATCGGGGTGCTGCTCAGCGTCCCGATCGCCGTGCTGGCCACGCGCCATCTTTCGCCGCATCCGGCCATCTACCACGCCGCGCGCACGCTCATCGCCTTCTTCCGCACCGTGCCCGACCTTGTCTGGGCGCTGCTCTTCGTGGTCTCGGTCGGCCTGGGCCCATTCGCCGGCACGCTCGCCATCATCGTCGACAAGATCGGCTTCTGCGGCCGCTTCTTTGCCGAGGCGATGGAGGAGGCGGAGCGCGGCCCACAGGAGGCGCTGGCGGCCATCGGCGCGCGGCGCAGCGCCATCGTGGCCTGCGCAGTGCTGCCCGCCGCCATGCCCTCCTTCGTCGCCACGTCGCTGTTCAGCCTGGAGAAGGCGACCCGCTCCTCGGTCATCCTGGGCCTCGTCGGCGCCGGCGGCATCGGCATCGAGCTGAAGGTGGCCATGGACCTGTTCAGCTATGACGAGGCGGCGACCATCATCCTGGCCATCTTCGCCCTCGTCCTGCTGGTCGAACGCGCCAGCGCCTGGCTGCGGGCGCGCATGATATAGCCGCCAGCGCTACCGCCGCCATGCCATCCGGCCGACGGGTCACGGCCCCAGGGGGGATGACCAGGGAACCACCAGGGGCATCACCGCCCCAGGCAGCGCGCCACCGCCGGCATGAAGTGCGCAACCGGCGGCGTCTCCAACCCCTTCACCTTCGCCTGCTCGTCGTAGCGGCGCAGCTGCACCGCATCCTGGCAATACGGCACCGCCTCGAATGCCACGACCTCCGCGGCGGACATCGCCCCCCCCTGCAACGCCAGGCTCTTCACGCTGTCCTCGGACAGCTTCGCGAAGTAATCAGACTCCACCGCGCAGAGGTAGCGCTTGGCGGCAACATGCAGCCGCACCGGCGTGGTCACCTCCGGCCCGAAATGGTGTTCCAGCCAAGCATGGCCGAGCTCCTCGTGCCGGTCGTCGATGCCGTCGCCGGCCGGATCTTCGCCGAGGTCATGCACCATGTGGCCGATGTCGTGCAGCAACGCCGCGACGATCAGGGCATCGCCCTTCCCCTGCCGCTCGGCCAGCCATGCCGCCTGCAGCGCATGCTGCTGCTGGTTGATCAGGCTCAGGCCATAGCGCCCACTCGCCCTGTGCTCCAGCAGACGCTGGATCTCGGCGAGGATGTCGGCTGGCTGGCTCATGTTTTCCCTTCCCGAAGCACATAGAATTTCACCACGCGCGCCGCGGCCCCGGCGCCGCTCTCGCCAGGCGGCAGCATGGTCAAGTCCGGCGGAGGGTCGCACCCGCGCAAGCCCGCCGGCCAGGCATCAGGCGGCCCGGCATCATGCGGCGCGGAACACGAGGCTGGCATTCGTGCCGCCGAAGCCGAAGCTGTTCGACATCGCCACCCGCACCCGGCGCTCCTGCGCGCTGTGTGCAACACGGTCGATCGCGGTCTCGCGGCTGGGTGCATCGAGATTGAGGGTCGGCGGCACCACGCCGTCGCGCATCGCCAGCACCGAGAAGATCGCCTCCACGGCACCCGCGGCGCCGAGCAGGTGGCCGGTGGCCGATTTGGTGGAGGACATCGCCAGCTGGCGGCAAGCGGTGCCGAACAACCGCTCCACGGCGGCCAGCTCGATGTCGTCGCCGAGCGGCGTGGAGGTGCCGTGGGCGTTCACGTACTGCACCGCGTCGGGCGCCAGGCCGGCGTTGCGCAGGGCGTTGCGCATGGCCCGCCAGGCGCCGTCGCCGCTTTCGCTGGGCGAGGTGATGTGCCAGGCATCGCCGGACATGCCGTAGCCGATCACCTCGGCATGGACGCGGGCCCCGCGGGCACGGGCGTGGTCGAGCGATTCCAGCACGACCATGCCGGCCCCCTCGCCCATCACGAAGCCGTCGCGGTCGCGGTCCCAGGGGCGGGAGGCGCGCAGCGGCGTGTCGTTGAAGCCGGTGGACATCGCGCGGGCAGCGGCGAAGCCGGCCATGCCGAGTTCATTCACCGCGGCCTCGGTGCCGCCGGCCAGCATGGCGTCCGCATCGCCCGTCGCGATCAGGCGTGCGGCATCGCCGATGGCGTGGGCGCCGGAGGAGCAGGCGGTGGAAACCGCGCGGCGCGGACCAAGCAGTGCGAAGCGGTGGGCGAGGTTGCTGGCGAGCTGATGGATCATGCCGCGGATGATGAACGGGTCCTTCGCATCGCTCAGCCGGCCCGCCCCCTCGGCCAGAACCTCCAGCCCGCCGCAGCCGGAGCCGATGCTCACACCGGCCAGCGCCTGCGCCTCCGGGTCGGCGGGCTGCCACCCCGCGTCCTGGAATGCCTCGGCGGCGGCAAGTTCGGCCAGCCGTGCCGCGCGCTCCGACCGTGTCGGCGCCGGCGGCACCCCCGCGACGGCGAGGCGAACCTGCCCAGCGACGCGGCAGGACAGATCGGCGTTGAAGTTGGTGATCGTGCGGATGCCCGAACGCCCGTTGAGAAGGCGACGCCATACGGTCTCAAGCCCATGGCCGAGCGGGCAGATGACCCCCATGCCGGTAATGACAACGCGCCGCATCCGATGGCGTTCCTTCATGAGGTCGTGACAACAAAGGACATTAGGCGAGTCGGCAGGATGAAGCTTGCATGAAATACCCACTCAGGCAAAGGCAACACCCGCCGCGCGCCCGGTCACGCCGCCTTGTGCGAAGCCCCATCCTCCGCCAGGTCCGGGGCGGCGTGGCGCGGCAGGTAGTGCCACACGCTGGCCGGCGGGAAGTTCCGCCCCGTCCAGCCCAGCCGCCGCGCCGTCAGGCCCAGCTTGCTCGGCGAGAGCGGCGAGGTAACGCAGTAGCTATAGTGCAGGAAGCCGCAGCCCGGCGCCACCGCGGTCATCGAGGCGATGAACCGAAGCTGCTGTTCGAGCGGCAGCAGCACCAGCGGCACGCCGCAAATGACCGCGCCGATCCGCACATCCAGATCATG
>Ga0163144_10023729_pt1 | contig 12085 bp, 11 predicted proteins | sample OliLak19BULKMAT1_FD_123175 | JGI IMG/M metagenome (GOLD analysis project Ga0163144, IMG submission 123175) | Freshwater microbial mat bacterial communities from Lake Vanda, McMurdo Dry Valleys, Antarctica - Oligotrophic Lake LV.19.BULKMAT1 | ecosystem: Environmental > Aquatic > Freshwater >...
GTAAGGATTAATTCCCGCTGCTTTTAAGATTTCTAATTTTTTGAGGCGCTCGGCGCGCACTTCATCTAGTCCTGACATGATTGACTTATGATAACGTGTAAAGTAAAGAAACGCAAAAGACCAACGCCTCCGGCGTTGGTCTTTTGTTACTACTTTTTACAGAGAACGAGTATTTTCGGGTAAATTTTTAGAAGTACAAGTAAAATAAGTCGAGCTGTACTTATCGTACGGTGAAAATTATTTTTAGTAGTTCGACAAGAAAATTTGCCGAAGCTACTTGTTCTTTTTACCTATTCTACCTTTAGCACCTTATACTTCTGCTTTCCTCCTGGAGTCTCAAAAGTAAATTCATCTCCTTTACTTTTACCCATTAGCGATTCACCAAGCGGTGAGAGGTACGAAAGTTTCTTTTCGTGAATATTAGCTTCATCGGAACCAACAATGGTATAGGTGTGATTTTCTTTATCTTTATCTTTTTGAATCGAGACCATAGACCCGAGCCCAATCACTCCCCCCTTCTTTTCATGAGCCACTATCTTTGCTTCCTTAATAGTTTTTTCTAAGTAGCTAATCCTTTCTTCAATAGCTGCTTGCATGTCGCGAGCCTCCTGGTACTCAGCATTTTCTGACAAATCCCCTAGACTGCGTGCGTACTCTAGTGATTCGGCAACTTCTTTCCTTCTAACTGTTTTTAAATGATCTAACTCCTTCTTTAACTCATCAAATTTTTCAGCGGTCAAAAATGCTTGTATATCATTCATAATTCATTCAATAAAAATTTACCCAATTATACCCACTTGAAACCATAGGTCAAATTTTGTAACATTGCAGCCTTTAATAGCTAGCAATAACACTACTGTATTTCAATCCCTAAATATTCAGGGCGATTTTCAGACATCCACTGTACTACGTCACCCATAATTCTAGTAGCCCCTAAAGCATTACTTCTTGGCGCTTTATCCATCATTAAAATGAAAGCGTAACGTGGTTCTTCGTAAGGAAAATAGCCAGCAGCCCAAGAGTTCACAAAAGCATTTCCGGCCCCCACTTCAGCTGTACCTGATTTAGCAGCGATAGCAACATCTTTCCGGTCAAAAGCTCGAGCTGTACCGCCATCAAAATTTACCGTCTTACGCATCCCTTCATGGACTACTTTTAAGTATGACTGGTCTAGAGCCAGGTTGATAATAGAACCTTGCTTACCTTTTATAACATGCGGCTCAACCAGGATTCCTCCATTAGCAATGGCGCTATACGCACGCAGCATTTGAATTGGTGTCGTTAAGAAACCAAACTGTCCAATAGCAGTAAAGTAAGTATCACCCAAACGCCAATCATCATTAAAAACTGCTTTTTTCCAAGCTGGGTCTGGTACCACACCTGCTTGCTCTTGAGCAATCGATATACCAGTCGTACTACCGAGAGCAAACAAACGATAATACTCAGCCATCCGGGTAATACCAAGTCCAGACATTGAATTACTAAGACCCGCTTGCGGGACAGCTATCTCTGGTAAGCCACCGCCTAGAATATAAAAGAAAACATTAGAAGAAAAAGCAATTGCTTCCCGAACTGTTATTGAACCTTGCGAGCGCCAGTCATTAAAAGTCGACGGTTGACTAGGATTATAACGATTCGGGATTATAAGACGACCATTACTATTAATCACAGTACCCTCTGTGATAATTCCCTCCTTCAAAGCCGCGTAAGCGACGAAAGGCTTCACAATCGAACCAGGTGTATATGCGCCACTGATCATTTTGTTTAGAAATGGCAAGCGTTCGTCAATATTATACTCATCAATTTTAGCTGTATCGTACCCATCAGCCATAACCTCTGGGTCGTAGGATGGAAAACTAGTCATGGCAATTATCTCACCAGTATAAATATCCATAATTGCTCCAGCTCCGCTGCGAAAATTAGCCTGCGTGGTAGAAGTGGAAATAATTTGATACATCGCTTCAGATAGTTCTGCGTCTAGCGAGAGATGTATAGCTTGTCCACTGACGCTACTTGAAATAGCATGTTCGCCGACCACTTGTGACAGAGCGTCCACTACTACAATCTGACTACCGTTTATCCCGCGCAGTACCTCGTCATAAGCCAGCTCGACTCCACTGCGACCAAGATATTCAGTACGGAAATAAAAACCCTGTTTATCTTTGCGAGGATAACTAACATACCCCAAGACCTGCCCTAGACCTAAGCGGTCGGTGTAAGCACGAATTGGAAAATCGTGAACTGTCCGCTGATCAACTTCGTTCCAAACGACCAGTTCGCCATTTCGGTCATATATCACTCCACGCTCGGCAATAATCAACGCCTTATCGACACTATTGTTTTCAGCTACCGCTTTAAATTCTGACCCCTTGATCACTTGCAGGTCAAATATTTTAGAAAAGAAAAATATGCTAATCAAAATAGCTGTCAGACCTACCAGGTTAATAGTCCGAGCCATAATAGGCAATTCTCTTTTACCCTCTAAGCGAGCTTGGTTGAAAGAAGGAATATTTGACGAATCTAATAAAACTTCCTCGACATCAAGGGTTTGGTATTTTTTCTTTCTTAACCATCTCATTGTGGCCATTATACATCAGTAAATGTGGTTTGATTAGATTCGCTAAAATAACGATACTGAGCATAGCCAAACTAAATACAGGCCACTCATAGAAATAATGGTAGTAACCATCAATCAAAATGCCTATTAAAATCAATTCATACCCACGTAAGTAAAAAAGATAAAACAAAACTAACGCCAAAGCGACTAAGGGTAACCCTGCTACTAATAGCCAAGTAATAAGTAGTAAGAAAATTAACTGCCAATAAATTTTCATAGCTATTCCACCTCGCTTTCCACTTCGGTGTTTAATGCAGCTGAGGTTGTGGCATTATTATTAAAACTAGTATTTGTGGCCTGACGAACTCTTTCTCTCATCTCCGCTTCAAAAGTAGTAACGTCTTGATTCAAAATTGTCTCAGGGCCAACAGTGACATAGAACAAACTATTAATTGCTTGAGACGGGGCTAAATATCCATACTGTTCTGGTTGCGTCGGTTCATTTTGGACACTAACAATCTCACCGTAAATAGCGGTGGAAATTCCTGGAAGTATTACTAATTGGCCCACTTGTATTGACACCCCTTGTGGTAGCTTTACTCTGGCAATACCACCCCCAACTCCTTCAAGCGGAGCAAAAACGTTAGCGCCCATAACGTAGGCAGTTGAGAGAAAACCCGGTGAAGTAAATAAATCAACAAATGAATATTTATTAGTGGTATAGATTACCAGCCCCACAACCCCATCTATTCCATTATAAACAGGTGCGCCCACAACCACTCCATGATCAGACCCCTGGTCAATTTGTATCAAATCATTCGGTAAACTATTCGGCCGATCAAGTACTCGAGCCGTAAGTCTTTCACTTATTTGGTCAGATTTTGTTAAAGATCTTAACTGCATGTTCTCTTCTAATAGTCTTTGAATTGATGTTTGAGTCCCGGTTTTGGTAGCTTGTTCTTTACGAATTGTTTCAAGTTCTTTAACTAGATTGGCTCGACTACGTAAGTAAAGTGGAATAATTCCATCGCTTGATTTAACCCAGGTTGAAGTAATATGAAAAGGATAAAGCACAAAAGCTGACACTCGAGAAATTAACCACGGAAAGATTAGCCCGAGGATTATTACTGCAATCAATAAAAACAACCAAAGGAATTTAGCTTTAAGAAAGCTGCGGCGAGAGTTCCCCTTCGTTATCGATGAATACGTCTTCATATAATTCAAGATTCTCTATTACAATACCAGCCCCACGAATAACTGCACGCAACGGGTCTGGAACGACGATTACCGGCACCTGGAGAGATTCCTCTAAAAAGCTGGCCAGTCCAGGGATTAATGCCCCACCGCCTGAGAGATGAATCCCTCGCTGCATAATATCGGACAACACTTCAGGGGGAGTCTTTTCAAGTACAACTCTAGCTGACTCAACAATAATATCCATTTGGTTTTCAATTGCGGCGTGAATATCTCGCGCTGTGATAATTACCTCGCGCGGCAATCCAGTCATTACATCTCTTCCTCGTACAACCATTTCATTATTGTTCCTAGTCTCCATGACTGATGACAGAGCAATTTTTGCTTCTTCTGCCGTCTTCTCTCCGACGTGAATTTTAAATTGGTCACGAATGTAAGATGAAATTGATACACTTAAATGGTCTCCCGCCACTCTGAGATTTTTTGAAACTACAATTCCATTTAATGAAATGACGGCGATATCAGTTGTTCCACCTCCAATGTCAATGATCATACTGCCCACAGCTTTACCTATTGGTAATTTAGCACCAATAGCAGCAGCCATTGGCTCTTCTATAAGCAACACTTCCCGTGCACCAGCATTTTTAGCAGCATCTCGGGCAGCACGCATCTCGACATTCGTTATACCTGAAGGTACACCAATTAATATTCTCGGAGCAACAAAGGTACGCATGTCACTATGAACTTTATTGATTAAGTAACCTAACATTTCTTCAGTGACCTCAAAGTCTGAAATTACTCCGTCGACTAAAGGCCTCACAACCTCAATATGTTGTGGTGTTCGACCCTGCATTGTCTTAGCCTCTTGTCCGACGGCAACCAATTGTCCTGTCTTTTTGTTGATAGCCACAATTGTTGGTTCATTAAGCACGATACCTTTACCTTTAACGTAAACTAGGGTGTTAGCAGTCCCCAAATCAATAGCAATATCTGTCGAAACCGCAGACAACAATTTATTCAAATATTTCGTAACAAAACTCATTAGTGCCCAATTGTACTACGTCCCGGGATTACTATCAAAATCTGCCCAAATCTCCCCCTCGGTTAAGTGTCTAGTGACTCCCGTTACTCGTGTCACGACTTCAAGCTTACCTGCTTCTTTGGTCTTTTTACTAATAACGACTCGGTATGGAATACCGATCAAATCACTATCAGCAAATTTTTCACCAGCCCTGGCGTCGCGGTCATCATAAAGAACTTCAATACCTCTGTCTTTTAAAGCCTCGTAGATACCGTCAGCCCAATCTACAAGCTCTTGGTTGTCAGTATTCAAAGCTACCAGATGAACCTTAAACGGAGCAATACTTTCTGGCCAGACAATTCCTTTATCATCCGCAAGCAAGTCGACGACCGTACCCATGGCTCTGGCAGGCCCGATTCCATATGAACCCATGATGACTGGTTTTGACAGACCAGCTTCATCAGTGAAGTTCAGATTGAGGGCTCCAGAAAACTTAGTTCCTAAAGAAAAGATATTTCCAACTTCAATACTCTTCATTTTTACCAACTCATCTTTTGTTACACCGAATTCTGCCAAATCAACTTGATCAATCACTTCTTCGTTTAAGGCAATCCCCTTCTCTTCATTTACATAGACCACATCTTCTCCGGCCTCTGCCAAGGTCTGAAATTCATGACTGAATTTTGTGAAAGCTCCGCCAGAAGCAAAAGTCTTATAAGTTTTATGTCCGATTCCTAGTCGAGTAAAGATCTTCATGTATGCTTCCGCACATTTTTCATAAAACTCTTGATGCTGTTCTTCAGTAGCTGAAAAAGAATAGAGGTCTTTCATCTCAAATTCTCGAGTACGCATGATGCCACTCTTAGCTCTCATTTCATTTCTAAATTTCTTTTGAATTTGATATGGGTATTGTGGTAAGTCCTTGTATGAAGAAACAAACTGCCTCATTATGTCAGTAATAACTTCTTCATGAGTCCAAGCGAGCCCCACAGTCCCTCCAGCCTTAAGTTCACTCTTAAACCAAACGTCGACATTATCATCATCCCATCTGTCTGTCGCCTCCCAAAGTGAACTATCCTGCAATGAGGCCATAACCATCTCTTGACCACCGATAGCATCCATTTCTTCACGAATAATTTTATTTATTTTTCCAATCACCCTCAGACCTAAAGGTAAAAAACTATAGGCTCCAGCCATGTTTTTAAACACGTAACCTCCTTTGATTAAGAGTTGAGCATTCTTAGCCACCTCACCGGCCGGAACCTCTTTTTTAGTCTTCGTAAATAATGTAGATTGACGCATAGTTATTCTTAGTTAGTAATAATTAAGCAAACAAACGAATGATGTCGTTATAGGTAACAGCAATCATCAGCACCATTAGAAAGGCAAAGCCAATCAAGTTTAATCTTCCTGACCAAACCGGATTTACTGCTTTACCAGTAACAGCTTCATAAGCCACAAAGAGTAGTCGCCCCCCATCCAAAGCTGGTATTGGCAACATGTTAATCACCGCCAAGTTAAGAGAGATGATAGCTGTAAAAGTCATTAAAGCGGTTATACCGAAAGTAGCTGCTTGACCTACCATCCCAACGATGCCAATAGGGCCCGCAATTTGCGTGAAATCAGCGTCTCCTTTAAGGGTATCAAACAGCAATCCAGACAGTCCGACGGTAATATTAATCAGACCGTTATAAGTAGCTACCGAAGCCTCCTTTAGGGCAGAGAAAAATGGCATTGACTCTATCTCAACCAAAGCCAGAGAGACCCCAACCGCTAATCGAGTTGGATTGTCAGGAATGAGTCCCGTAACCGGCATTACACTAATTGTGTTTTCAGTTTCCGCATGACTGTAAGTAATTTCTATTTCTCGGGTTTGATTGTTTTGAATAAATTCACTAAAGCTTGCAGGGGTTGGTGCTGTCAGTGAATTTTCCCCACTCTGGAGTGACAAAATCTCTGAGCCAACCGGTAACTTGTCCACTAAAGGACTCTCCGGTAACAATCCCGACACATAGAGGACAGCATCCGGCGAGGCAGTGTTTTCTTGCACCTCTGTCGGAACGCCAATCATGAATGTAATAGCAAAAAGTAACCAGGCCAAGATGACATTCATTGTCACACCAGCAATCAAAACTATCGCTTGAGCCCAGAGTGGTCTAGCGGTAAATGCCCGATCTTTGTCAGCCACATTCTCGGTAGTACCTTCTAGGCTTTCACCAAAAATTCTCACAAAGCCGCCAATTGGTAAAGCGTTAAAACTATATTCAGTTTCTCCTTTCTTTATACTAAATATTTTTGGGGGGAAACCGATAGCAAATTCATCGACCCTCATACCTGTTTTTTTAGCCGCGACGTAATGACCCCATTCATGTACGAGGACTAGAACGAAAAGGACCAGAAAAAATATTAAAATAGACATAATTACTTATTTAACTCCCGTTCTTTATTACTAAATAGTGAATCCAGTTTGTTATTAGTTTCTTCTACTTGTTTTTGAATTTGTTCTTTCCGAGTAAACTTTTCATCCTCACCAAATTCTGTAGCCTTGAAAGCTCTTTCTAATTCTTTCATTTCCTCATCTCGCACCGCTCGTACTGAGATTCGAGAGTCTTCGAGCTTACTCTTGGCTAGTTTTAGTAACTGAGCTCTTCTTTCACTAGTTAGTTCCGGAAAAATAACCCTTAGTCCAGAAGAGTCCCCTACTACCGACACACCAAGATCGGCATCACGTATCCCTTTTTCAACTACAGCAACCTGACTTGAGTCCCAGACCGAAACTCGGAGTGTTCTAGCATCTTCGATTCCAACGGAACCAATCTGCTGAATCGACATATAAACGCCGTAGGATTCGATCTTGACAGAATCAAGTAATCCCGGATTAGCTTGGCCAGTTCTAATACTGATATATTCCTTTTGTAGCCACGAAAGTACTTCATCAAGACGCTTTTTTATTTCTAAGCTCATAAATTCATTATTTTAAGATTGTTTATAGTGTACCATCTTATCACTTTTCTGCAGCTACGGGTAAGGAAAGGGCAATTTCTTCAAGTAAGTATTTATTGGCTGAACCTCTAGTCTGCAGCAAGCTAGCAGTCCAGAATAGGGTTTGACAGAGTTCAGGATTTACCTGGGTCAAATCTTGTTTATCCAACCAAGATAAAATTCCTACCTTAATTTTAGCGACCCAATCTTGATCTTTGACATTTATCATCTCAGCTATTTCAGTTAAACGATTGGGGTAATTTAAGGCGTAAAAAGTGTTAAACGACTCGTTTTTTTCCGTTTCAGATAATTTAATCTCGCTGCAGTCAATCTCATGAAACCGTGAAAACAGAGTTGGCAGCAGAGACAGAGTGATTGGAAAACAAAATAAAAAATTTGTTGCTACTGGTGGTTCCTCAAGAATTTTTAGGAGGGCTTGCTGCGCTTCTATAGTAATCTGTTTCAGAGTAACGACCAATAATTGTACCTGCCCAACCTTGGGTCTAACATATGCCTTTTCTATTAGGACACGTGCATCGCTGATCCCAAAATTTGTAAAATCCAAGTACTCAACATCATCTACTTTAATTAAAGCGACAATTTTTTTTATCACTTCACGGTCTAAAGTCTTTAGACGTAGAAGTTTTGCGTGATGGTCTGACATTACTCTATTATGCCAACGGTCTCTTTTTTTGCAAATCGAGGATCTGCTTAATCACTCTTCTAAGATAACGTTCAAATGTCTCACCTTTTTCGTAAATTATACCCTGTTCATAACGCCAACCATTCATATAATCAGTGATACTTTGTTTTATCTCTTGGGTTGAGCCTTCAAACCGACCTGCTAGCAATAAAGGTATTTGTAAATCAGCAATCCGTTTATAGAGTGGATGTTCTGTACCTTTTGGACCAGTTCCAAACAATCCGCTTTTTTTAAATAGACTCCAGTCAGAAAGTAGTTGAATTAGTCCAGCCTCAATTTCAGGAGTAGATAACGAATCGCCGTTTTGGGCTCTTGACGCTACCGAAGACATCGTTGGTAGGTCTTGTGGTGTCAAATTCTTCTTTTCCTCAAGGACTGACGTTGATTTATAAGTAGTTGCCAAAGGTTCGCTTGTCGCTTGATTAGAAAAAGCTGAAGCTACGCTTCCTGAGCGGGACGAAGACTCGACCGGCAAGTTTTCATTTTTAATAGCCACAGCTGGAATAGCGAAATCTGCTGGTGTACTCCAAGGACTATCAGCGAGTTTAGTTGTAGCTGAGATTACTGGAGCAGGTGCTGCTTTTGGCGGTGGTACAGTTACTGGTGTTGGTACAGAAATAGGCTCTAAAACAACTGGAACTGGAGGTATTACTGGTGCAGGTGCTGCTTTTGGCGGTGGTACCGGGGTTAGTATCACTGGTAACTCTTCAACTATCGGATCCAAAATTTTTGTTTCTGTTAGTGGATTTGTTTTTTGTTTTTGTTGGTGGTTAGTAACCGCTTTCTCTACGGCAATATAAGCAGTCTCTAGACGGCTCATAGCTGCTTCCATACCACCAGACTGTCCGCCACTAAAACGCTTCATCGCCTCAAGCAATGCCCTCATGTATTCGCGTCCCACTTGGTTATCAATGTCAACCAGATTAACCGGATTACCCACTTGGCTATTTACAGCGGTCTTAATTTCTCTAATCCGATCCAGATAGACATTTGTGTTTGGGATTAGTGATGGAAGCACTTCTTTAGGTGTCGTCACAGCGACAGGCTTTGGTTCCTGTCTTTCAACTGATTTTAGTGTCGTTGGTGCGGGCTTTACTTCTTCGGTAACTTTAGCATTTTCTACTGGTACAGTTTCTGAGATGGTGGTGTCCACGACTATCTTATTAGGTACTGTCTTTAAAACTATTGGCACATTGAAAACTGGTGCTGGTCTTGAGCTTCCAAACGGAAGTGGCGGTCTAGGTGGTTCTACTTTAATCTCTGGAGCTTCAGCTGCTATAGGTAAAGGGTGAATCTGATGAGTTTTTAATTTTTGCTCTAGAGCAATCTTTATTGAAATGTCTCCTCCTCCATTAGTATATGAGAATACTAGATCTCGTAATTCGTTTTTCTCATCATTAGTCAAACTACTCTGGCGCAGAGCCGCCAGCAAAGACATGACGCCTTTTTGTGTATTCAAATCAAAAGTATGGGAAAAAGAACTTTTTGGATCCATAACTTATACATCATAACATTGCTATAGAAACTAAGCAGTATTATTTTTGTGCACATCTGTGTATTAACTCAACTCTTTTTGAAACGCTGCCATTTCTTCATCTAATAAGATTTTGAATTTTGGATACTCTACTGAAAGTTCTTCAATAAAACTTTCTGTTTGGAAATGGGCTTCAACAAAACCTTCAAATACAAGCGCCTCTTCATCGGAGATAGTAGAGAGGTAACGTAATACCGTACTCTTAAAAATTACCGTTCCGACTTCCTCCAGGAAAGCTTCTTGTTCAGCATCAGTTAAATCACCGGCTACGGCCACAATTGGATCATCGCCTGGTTCATTTTGTGGGTCTAAATCTTTTGTCATATTCATAAACTATTTTGCTAATTTATTTAGTAACGGGGATTTTGTTTCAGCTACATATCGATTAAATAAATCAGCCAAAGTGGTACCCTCACTATATTCATACTTTTCCAATAAATCTTCTATTAGGTTTTGCCAATCTTGATAATTTTCATACTTCAGATTATTATCGTCACTGAACACCCGTTCACCAAAGTCTGGACCTTCTTTAAGTTCGACAAGCTCTTCAATAGTCATTTTACTCAATACTTCATATGGACTAACAAAATCTTCGCCCCCTAAAAAGTTACTAAACCAATCAGCTTGTAAATTATCAACTGCAGCAACTTCTGCAGTTAAAACTTGATTAAAAGCCGCCTCAGTTCCGAAGTGATTGGAAATATAATTCTTCCACTCTGGTTGATTGAAATACAGGCCATTAACAGCAGTGACTTCAGGTACTTTAAACTTTGCATCATCGTTACTTGCCGAAAGAATGTCTGGACTTTCTGTTGCTGGTAGCTTTATATTAGGGACATCTTCAAGGTCAGGACCATCAACAATCGCTTGTCTTTCTGCTAGTACTTTTTTTAATTCTTCACCAACAGCAGTTAAATCTAATTTTTCATCAGGATATATCAAATCGATATCATTACTCTTCATTCCAAGTGATTCTCTTAACTCTGCGCTTTTTTCTATATTATCAAGCACTTTATAAAGCACTTGATTATACTGCCCTGGCGGAGCATTCTTTAATTCTTCAGCAAAGTGTTTATTAACAATGTCGGATAAAGTATCCCGTTTTTGGACGGTATAAATATTTTCATTTAGTGGTTCGGGAGCAGTATTTAATTCTGTATCATTAAAGACTACATCATTTGAGTTACCGTCACTCACGCTCACGTCTACATCTCCGACCTCTACTGGAACAGACACTACATCAGGTGCACTACTATTTTTTAGCTCAACTTCCAAATCGACAATAATTCCCTTTTCCGGCCACCATGCTTCTCCCCCAAATTTTCCTGCAAGCATGCCTGGCAAATTATTTTCTAGTTTATCGACGTTGAAGTGGACACTATCAGCATAGGCACGATTAACTTGTGTTTTGATAAAACTATCTACTCTTTCTAAATTCAAATCAGAAACCCCTTCGCCACTAAAACCTAACCTATTAAATACTCGAATTTCTGCACCATCGACCCCACTACTTACATATGGCGGCCGCTCCTTAATAATATCTGAATTGTTTACACCCAACTCAGGCTCTGATGCCGAGTATTTGGAAGTTGAGCCAAAAATATCATTTGATTCTGATGCAGGGACTGTAACCTCTGCTAGACTTGTTTCATCCCAGCCTAACCCTTCGGCCAAAGCGCTGTAACCACCCCCTGCTAAAATACCAGCACCAATGGTGGCAGCTGTTTGTTTTCTTCTAGCATTAGAAACTCCTTTATCTGCCTTGATAATATTGGCGTTCAAAGAAGCAATATTATCTAAAGTAAAATTTGTATTTGCATCTTTGACTGTTTCATTAAGGTTTTGTCCAGCTTTCCCTACCCATTTATTTTCTCCATAGATATTTGTTGCAATAGCAGCAGCGGTCCCCACCTTCAATGACCACCCCAATCTACCAGCCTTATAAGCAGCCGCACTCAAACCGAGCCCTATTCCGCCAGTAGTTCCGGCCAATAACCCAGCGCCGACAATCACACCTGCTCTTAAAGCCCATTTATGTTTTTTTAAGAACCCTACTACACCTTTAATTACTGTTTTTTTTGTCGGTGACTCTAA